>Ga0316191_10003238_pt1 | contig 11983 bp, 11 predicted proteins | sample Eddworburr2cm_MG_FD_204928 | JGI IMG/M metagenome (GOLD analysis project Ga0316191, IMG submission 204928) | Coastal sediment microbial communities from Maine, United States - Eddy worm burrow 2 cm | ecosystem: Environmental > Aquatic > Marine > Coastal > Sediment | place: USA: Maine...
GTGTGGTCGGCCATTGGTGCCACGGCACCGCGCACCTATGCCAATTCCGGGCATAACAATAATCTCTCATTTGTTATTACCGATGAGGGTGTGCTGGTGGTGAATGCCGGCGACAATTACCAGCTGGCAAAGGCCTTGCATGACGAGATCAAAAAGATCACCGACAAGCCGGTGAAGTACGTGGTGCTGGAGAATGGCCAGGGCCATGCCATGCTTGGGTCCAGCTACTGGCAGGAGCAGGGCGTGCCGGTGATTGCACATGTTGATGCGGCGCATGAAATCGAGGAACAGTCGTTCGCTCTGCTGCAGGTGATGCAGGAACGGGCAAAAGAAAAGGCGACGCGGACCGAGGTGGTGATGCCGGATATTACTTTCGATGAGAAGAAAGTTATTGAACTGGGTGGCGAGCGCATTGAACTGCTAAACCTGGGGCCGGCGCACAGCCCGGGTGACATCATCGTGTGGTTGCCGCAAAAAAAGCTGGTAATCTCCGGTGATATGGCATTTCACCAGCGTATGTTGCCGCTGTTTGAGCATACGGATACGGCCGCCTGGATTGAAACCTGGGATGCCTTTGAAGCACTGGGTGCGGAAGTAGTGATTCCCGGCCACGGTGAACCGACCGATATGGCGACCGTGACACGTTATACCCGCGATTACCTGTTGTACCTGCGTGAAAAAATTGCTGAGGTGATAGAGAACGGTGGAGCCCTGCAGGAGGCCTACGAGATTGACCAGTCACCGTATATGCATTTGCCCACGGCTGAATTTCTCGCCAGACGCAATGCCGGGCAGGTATTTCGGAGTATGGAATTTGAGTTTTAGCCGGTTTTGCCTCGTTATGCGTACATGATCGCGCATGCGATGCGCTCCTACACCAAAAGACACACCTGTATGTCCGCGATGCCATTGCCAGGAAGAACAACTGATTTAACGATATGGGGTGACATGAATACTGTAATGAAGCGCTTCGCTGTCGTTTTCTGGCTGATGTGGCTGTCACCAGGCCTGCAGGCGCAAGCTCCCGTTGCCGACATGCACCTGCACTACAAGTGGACCCAGCAGGATGTTACCTCGCCAGCCGAAGCCATCGCGCAGCTTGAACAACAGAATATTGTCATGGGTGTGGTTATTGGTACGCCCGCGGAACTGGCGTTACAACTGCAGTCGCTGGCCCCTGAAAGAATCGTGCCGATATTTGGTCCTTACCGGGAGGGTGGTGACTGGCATCGCTGGGCGACTGATGAATCCACGGTGACGCGTGCGCGCGCAGCCCTGTCATCAGGGCAGTACCGGGGCATCGGTGAGTTGCATGTCATTGGCGGTTTTACGCCTGGCTTTGAGAAGGCGGTGGTTTTGCATCAATTGCTGGCGCTCGGGGTCGAGTTTGATGTGCCGGTGATGATTCATACCGAGTTTTCCCGTGCGGACTATATGTTGGCTGCGTGTGAGGCATTTCCGGATGCGCGCATCCTGTGGGCGCACAGCGGGGCGCTGTTGCAACCGGCCGATGTTGATGCTGTGCTGGCGCGCTGTGGCAATGTGACGGGCGGGCTTGGTGCGCGTGACCCCTGGCGTTTTGTGAATAATCCCCTGACTGACAAGCAGGGTGTGCTGCTGCCGGCGTGGAAGGCCCTGTTTCTGAAGTATCCGCAGCGTTTCATGGTTGGCTCCGATCCGGTGTGGCCGGTAGAGCAGCTGGATGGCTGGGATGCAGCCGACAGCGGCTGGCAGGAACTGGGACGTTTCTGGTCCTATCATCGAAGCTGGCTGGCGCAATTGCCGCCGGCGGTGGCACGCAAAATTGGCTGTGAAAATGCGGTGGTGTTGTTTGGGCAGACTGAACGCGTGTCCTGTGATTGAAAGCCGCGGTGGTGTTTATCGCGGACACGGTCCGTTCCTACAGGTCCTGTGTTATTTGTAGGAGCGGACCGTGTCCGCGATTATATGTCTGGTTTATTCAGGGCTTGCCTTTATTATATTAGTATATTCTGATATATTGCGCCGTCTTTCCCGGCATTTACCCCGATAGGTCTTTAATGTTCAAGCTTGGTTGCGCTAGCCGCGCGTGTTTTCAAAACGAAATTTTATCCGGCCTGACGGTTGCTTTGGCACTGGTGCCGGAGGCCGTGGCCTTCGCCTTTGTGGCCGGGGTTGATCCGCTGGTGGGCTTGTATGCCGCCTTTATGGTTGGCCTGCTGGCCGCCATCTTCGGTGGTCGGCCGGGGATGATTTCCGGTGCTACCGGTGCCATGGCCGTGGTCATGGTGGCGCTGGTCGCCGAGCATGGCGTGGAGTACCTGTTCGCCGCCGTCGTGCTGACCGGCGTGTTCCAGATGGGTGCCGGTGTATTACGCCTTGGCAAGTTTATTCGCATCGTACCGTACCCGGTGATGCTGGGTTTTGTGAACGGCCTGGCGATTGTTATTTTTCTCGCCCAGTTGCAACATTTCCAGGTGACCACGCCGGACGGGGTAAAGCAATGGCTGACTGGTGATGCCTTGCTGATTTTTGCCGGCCTGGTTGTGCTTACCATGTTTGTTATTTACTTTCTGCCGAAAGTCACCGGCAGTTTTCCTGCGGCACTGGCGGCGATTATCACGGTGAGCCTGCTGGTACTGGGGCTTGATCTGGACACCATAACTGTCGGTGATCTCGCCAGCATCAAGGGTGGTTTGCCGACGTTTCATATTCCCGCAGTGCCGTTTACCTTTGAAACGCTGGTTATCATACTGCCATATGCATTTATCCTGGCAGCCGTCGGACTGATTGAATCGCTGCTGACACTCAGCCTGATTGACGAAGTGACCAATACCCGTGGGCGTGGTAACCGTGAGTGCATGGGGCAGGGAATTGCCAATACGGTTACCGGCATGTTCGGCGGCATGGGTGGCTGTGCCATGATCGGGCAGAGCATGATCAATGTGAATTCCGGCGGTCGCCAGCGTCTTTCCGGTGTTGCCGCAGCGCTGTTTTTGCTGATATTTATTCTGTTTGCCTCACCCTTGATCGAGCGCATCCCGATGGCCGCGCTGGTGGGTGTCATGTTCGTGGTGGTGATGGCGACCTTTGAATGGTCCAGCCTGCGTATCATGGGAAAAATTCCGGCAACCGACGCCTTTGTCCTGATCCTGGTATCAGCGGTGACGGTGTTTACCGATCTGGCGATCGCGGTGGTGGTGGGTGTGATTGTCTCGGCGCTGGTATTTGCCTGGGAGCATGCCAAGCACATTAATATCAAGACCTATAATGATGAGAAGGGATCTTGCGTACATGAGTTGAACGGCCCGCTGTTTTTTGGATCGGTAAAAAACTTTCTGGAGCTGTTTGACCCGGAAAATGAACCGGATGATGTGATTATCGAATTCCAGCATTCCCGGGTAGCCGATCACTCGGCGATCGAGGCAATTGATACCCTTGCAGAAAGATATATCAATGCAGGAAAAACCCTGCACCTGCGACACCTGAGCGAAGAGTGTCGTCGCTTGTTAAAGAAGGCCGGTAACCTGGTGGAAGTGAATGTGATGGAAGATCCACGCTATCACGTTGCCGATGACCAGATAGCATGACAGGTGGCAATCAGTAAATAATCGCGAACACGGTCCGCTCCTGCATGTGTGTCTGTTTTGCAGGAGCGGACCGTATCCGCGATAACGGTGATTGTGCGGGCATGCGTAACCCGGTGATTACTGGCGTATGGGCTTACCGCTTGAAATACAGCTAATACTGGTATCGATACCGATCGATCATTTGGTGCTGGCCAATGTGAGGGCGGCATACGACACGGCCGGCAGAAACAATATGTCTGAACCCGCCATGCCGCGTTTGCCTGTTAGCTGTATCAGGATTTGTACTTGAGTGCCTCGACACTCATGCACAACTTCACATTACCTTCCACCAGGCTGGCAAGTTCATCCATGCCAAAGTCGGCCCGCCTGATTGACGTGGTGGCCTTGACGAGTACTCTGCTTGCCTGGTCAATCGGTTCATCGTCCAGTGCTTTCAATGTGACATTGAAAATCACAGCTTTTGTTATTCCTCGCAGGGTGAGCTTGCCTGTCAGCACGGCACTATCCGGCCCGGTCCATTTGAAAGCGTCGCTGACAAACAGTACTTCCGGGTGATGTTTAACATCAAAGAAGTGCTCGCCCTTGACCATGCTTTCAACGAGGCTGTTTTTGGTTTGCAGACTGTCAGTCCTGATCAGGACCATGGTCTGACCATTACCCTGCTCCCCCGGCGCAAGCGACATGCCGCCCTGGAAATCAGTAAAGCGTCCTTCAATACGTGACAGTTTGCTGTCCACGCAGAAACCTACCTGTGAACTGGACTTCTGAATACGGTATAGATGTCCGTCCTCTGCCGCTGAGAGCATTGTTTCCAGCAGCGGGGCATCGACCTTGCCGTCCTTGAATGGCGAACACACGTCTCCGTCTGAAGCATGCACAAGCAAGCTGGCAGCCATCAGGGCCGCAACCAGTACCACTTTCTGTATATGTTTCAGCATACCTGTCCTCCAAAAACGACTATGTAACATAGTATAACAATATAATAACTTACTAATATGAGACATATCGTCGCAGCATGAGTTCCCTGAAGTATTTATATATTTAATGGCGGGCAGGTATTAATAAAGACTTAAAATACAGTAATTTAGGTATATTTTATGTGGGGGTTTGAATTTTTCTGAAGGCTGCGCAGATGCCCCGGCAGCGTCTGTCGCGCATGATACACAGGTTTTTGGCCCGGAAAACCGGCTGGGGGAGAAGGGGAAGCGTGTCCTGACACCCGGTCAGCTGACGCTGTGCCGGGTGTCAGGGTGAGGTCTGTTAGTTGGCAGGTTCCAGCGAAATGGCCAGTGCCTCGGTATAGGTTACCTCGACAATATCGCCTTTCTTCAGTTCGGTCAGGTAGTGTTGCAGGTCTGGTGAGTGTTCCAGAGATATCTTGCGCAGCCCGCGCTCAGGACTAAGGAAGGTGATGAACTTCTGAAACGGGTCAACAAACATGACCTCGGCACGGCGCCTTACCTGTAAGCCAATGGCACCGCCAGGTTTGTCGCCTTCCGGCCGGGTAGCCTTGACGCCACTAACCGCTGTGTCGAGGCTGGTGTTCTCATCAACTTTTACCAGCTCTGCTATGGCGCTGCGGTAATACTGTATATCAACCCTGTCACCGATTTTGACCTGCGGCAGGTTTTTTACCTGGTCGGTTACCTGGATGACGGCTGAATTGCCTTCCGGTCCCTGGATGGTAACCAGGTGATTTTCCATGTCGACCGCGGTAACCGTGGCGGTGGCTTCAATCAGCGTGGCGGTGTTGATGCCAGCCGGAGGTGCCTCGCGCTTGTCAGGCGACATGTCAATGTTGTCCATTTCCGGGTCGTTTGCGGCGATGGCCGATACCGATGTCACAAGTATCGAGCAGGCAATTAATGATTTCAGGCTTTTCATTTTATATTCCTCTTGGTAATAGATGTACTGATGGCTACAGCGTGATTACTCGTTTCCGAATAATTCAGGCATGTGGGTAGTGCTGTCGTCAGCCGGATATCTATATTTTTTGACGGGGTATTCGCGTATTTCGCGGCTTGTTGTGCTGTTGTCATTTTCGGGGTGTTAAGCAGCCAGCTAAAGGTAGTTCAGATGTAACAGGCTGTCTATGCATTTTTCTGGACTGAGGAAAGCTATGGCGCGCGTCGTTCTATTGCCCAGCCGGTTGCATTTTTCACATATACAAAACGGTCATGCAGTCTGCATTCGCGCGCCTGCCAGAATTCGATTTCCAGCGGCGTTACACGGTAGCCACCCCAGAACGAGGGCAGCGGTATTTCGCCTTCGGCAAACTTGCGCTTGATCTCGTCGACCTTGGCATCCAGCAGGGAGCGCGACGAGATCACCTGGCTCTGGGTTGAAGCCCAGGCGCCGATCTGGCTGCCGCGCGGCCGTGAGGCGAAATATTTCATGGATTCAGCGGTCGGAACCTTTTCAGCGTGACCCGTGATCTTGACCTGGCGTCCCAGGGCGACCCAGGGAAACAGCAGCCCGACCTTGTTATTAACAGCCAGGTGTTGCGCCTTGGCACTTTCATAATTCGTGTAGAAAACAAAACCGGCCGCGTCATAAAACTTCAGCAGCACGGTACGGACCCATGGCTGGCAGTCTGCATCTGTGGTGGCAAGGGTCATGGCATTGGGTTCGGCGATGCCTGAATCAATTGCCTGGCTGTACCAGCTTTCAAATTGCTTGATCGGGTCGGGATTCAGGGTGTCACGCATGAGTCCTTGCGACATCCAGAGAGTGCAGAGTTGTTCCAGTCGGCTGTTCATGGCGGACAACGATACTGGCTTGGTGCCGGGGAATAAAGGCCGGGGATACGGTTTGTTGTGTCTGCCGCTACCGCAGTTATGGCCGTTACGCGACCCCGGACGTCACTGCGTAGCCTGGTAAAGCAGTAAAGCTTGTCGGTCGAATCAATAATAAATTATTTAAGACATTGAATATGATGGATAATCACGCAATTCGGGGCGGGTGGCAGTTACTGCGGGATGTGTAAAAAAACTTAGCCGCTGCTATGACAATAACGCGAATTTTTTCTCAGTCGTGTTTCCCTGCAAATCCAGGTCAGCGAACTGATCGTAAAATATATTGAGAAACCCGGCATCGAGTTCATCTTCGCTATGCCGGGTGTACATATCCTGCCGGTGTACGACAGTCTGTATCACTCCAGCGTCAACAGTGTGCTGGTCAAGCACGAACAGGGCGCGTCTTTTATGGCAAGTGGATGTGCGCGGGCTTCGGGAAAGATCTCTGCATGTATAACGACCGCCGGGCCGGGCGCAACCAACCTGGTTACCGCTGTGCGTAGCTTGCTGGAACAGTTTGTTGCTTCACTGCGCGCCAACTTTGATACGGGTGCAGCTGTTTTTCGACTGATCGACGATGCAGAAAATTGTGATGCACGACTGCGGGCAATCGTTGATGCGTTACCGGGCTATCAGCAACACAGCGAAAACCGGCGTCGGCTGCCGGGTTAATCCTGCAGACCGGCACTTTGAATTAAATGCCACTTTACCAACTGTGTCGACAGGGCTTCGGCAGCCGTGGCCTGACCGGTGTTGTGCAGCCATTCAATTGCCCAGCGGTGACCAAGCGTGCTGGCATTACTGTTGCTGGGTGACGCGTCTAGCTGGTGTGTTTGAGCAAGGTACAGGAAAATCGCACGTGTCATGGCATGAACCGTGGCGGACAAACGATCCGGGTAGCTCCACTCGCACAGGCCGCGGGTAGTATAGCGTTCCTGTACACTGCGGCGTCGAATAGGCCGGGCGGGTACGCGACCCCAGTTGCATTCCATGGCGGGGTAGTCTTCCCCCTGCCAGACATTTACCTTGATTCGAAACTTGTGCCGGGCCTGTGGTTCATCACAATCAAGCCAGGTCTCGCGGGGTGGCCAGCAGGTACTCAGTGTGACAGGGGCAGGTTCGCCGGTTACTTGTGGCTGGTGCTGTTGTTCTGTCATCGGGTAGATACGAATCCAGTCGAGCAAACGCGTGTCATACGCGGCAAGCTTGTTGACCAGGAAATCGACCACGGCAGGTGCGCCGGTTCTGTCGTGAACAGGTATTGTCAGTGTGCTCATATGTATGTCACGCAGGCTCGTGTATGAGACAGTAATTTCAATAGTAGTCTTCCCGGCACGCTGTTTCAAATGCAGGCGTACGCGAACAGCTTTGTGTGAGGTCAGGGCGGTTGCCGGTATGCAGACAACGCAAGTCTGCCGGACAGATTGAGCATGCACTGAATTCTGTTTTCCGGTTGGTCGTCGATGCCAAAGGCAGTTATAGTGAGTTGCGCGTTACAGGTCCTTGTTGCAGACAAGTCCGTCAGCGGAGAATCACCGTATGAATATCGAGCATGCCACGATTGATGCTGGAAACCGCCGGGGGTTTTGCCGGCATTATATTTCTGCTGCTTCTGTCTGAGCTGGCTGGACCATGCCACGCAGGCTGGGCGTGCAGTTATGCAGTCAGTCATGTTCGGGCTGTGTCTCCATGCTCTGTTAAAATCACTTCGCTATCGTTGAGTCGGGTACTGTCATGGTCATTGCAATCGTACTGCTGCTCCTGGTGCTGTTAATACTGGGTCCGCAATGGTGGGCAAAGCGCACTTTCCGTCGCTATGACGAGGTATTGCCGCATATTCCGGGAAATGGCGCCTCACTTGCCCGCCATTTGCTGGAGCAGTTTGCTATCAGCGGGGTGCAGGTGGAAGAGGGCAAGCGGGGGAGTGACCACTATGATCCTGTGCGCCGCGTGGTCAACCTGGGAACAGATAATTATCACAATGCTTCATTGACAGCGATTGCTGTGGCGGCACATGAAGTAGGGCATGCCATACAGCATCATCGTAACGAAGCTATGCTGGCGCTGCGCACCAAGCTGGTGAGACTGGCGGCGGCGACCCAGCAACTGGGTGCTGCTGCGATGTTTTTGTTGCCTGTTGTGATGATTGTTACGCGGGTGCCGGCAGCCGGTCTGGTGATGGCCGTGATCGGGCTGGGGAGCATGGCGAGCGCCACGCTGGTTCACCTGGTGACATTGCCGGTGGAGCTTGATGCCAGTTTTGGCAAGGCTCTGCCCATCCTGAAGAAGGGGCAATATATAGAAGGCACGGATGAAAAAGCCGTGCGGCGTATACTGCGTGCGGCAGCATTGACCTATGTGGCGGGCTCGCTGGCCAGTTTGCTGAACCTGGCGCGCTGGCTTGCTTTCTTGCGCCGGGCCTGAGAGCTTAAATGCTGGCTATACAGGCAGCAGTTATTCTATAGTACCTGCACATTTTGTGTCGTGTCAGAACGGGGTGTTGATGTGTTCAGAAAGCTGGCGGTAATCGGAAAAAGTGTCTGGTACTGGTGGATGCTGGCGCTGCTGGCTGTTGCATTCGAAAGTGTGGCGCTTTTTTACCAGCACGTACTTGAAGAGATGCCCTGTGTTATGTGTATACATGTACGCATGTTGATGCTGGCGCTGATACTGGTGTCATTGGTGGCGGTATTTATACACCGGTTCAGGTGGCTGAATGCGGTGGCGCATATGTTTACCGTGCTGGTGGCGGTGTTACTGCTGGAGCGTTCTTATCAGTTGCTGGGAACTGAACGCGGTTTTACTTTCAGTGACTGTGGCTTTGACCTGGGTCTGCCCGACTGGCTGGCGCTGGATAGCTGGTTTCCGGCCGTCTTCCAGGTGCAAACTTCGTGTGGATACACCCCGGAACTGCTGTTTGGGGTCACCATGGCCGAGGTATTGATCGTCTTCTCGACGCTCTTTGTGTTGCTCAGTTTGACAATGACGATTGTATCGTTTCTGAAGTTTGATAAGTAATAACAAGTAGATAGCTGTATTTTCTCGAAATATTCCAGATTTTTCCTGGTTGTTGCTGGCAGCCTGACAAGCTTGCCGGGCACTGCTCTGGCTCGACCGTACCCGTAACGCCACTCTTGCCCGGCGCACGGGAGTACAGCACGCCATCTGGCAATAAAGCCCTAAAGCTACGCTGGAAAGCAGCGATACATTCTATAGACCTTTGTATAGCCGGTATTTCCGGGAGTATCGCAGCCATGAAGAATAATTCATCCATCCTCAAGCGTCTGGGCTTTAACGAGAACCGCAAGGCAAGGAATTTCCTGCTGAAACCGGGTCTGCAGCTGAAGCTGGTGTTTTACTTTCTGTTGTTGTCGCTGGGGTTTGTATTCACCACGGTTTTGTTTGCCAAGCTTTACTTTGAGCAAACCTATATCACCCTGGTCGGTAATACCACGCAATCGGAATACATACAGGCGGTGGTTACCCAGCAAATCCACGATTTTAAATCGATGTCGATGCTGTTGCTTGCGGTCTACGTTGTGATGGTGGTGATTGTGGCAACGGTTTATACACACCGCCTGATCGGGCCAACCCTGCCCATCATGCGTCATATCAAGGCGCTGAAAGAGGGTTTTTACAGTCACCGGGTGAAGCTGCGCGAATATGACTGTTTTCAGGAAGTCGCCGACGAGCTGAATGAGCTGGCAGAAACGCTCGAGCAAAGGCAGCAGCAGTAAACTCCCCGCATCGGGAAATCAGACGCACACAACAATTGTTACTGAGCGTTTCCTGCCTCAATGGCAGTGTAGTCCGATAGCAGCGATTTCACTTTTCATCGTTGACAAGTTGCGCGCAACGCCGCCGGTTGTATGAACCGGTCCGCCCCTGCAGACAGCTCAACAAGGTTTCATGGTTTGCATGCGCGCATCACAGGCTACCAAGCTGCCACCCTGTTGACGAGTTCAGCTGTTACTGGTCGGGCCCCAGCCTGAACAAGCCTTCTGTGTGTGTATCGCTGGTGAAATACAAGGCGCCATCCGGTCCGATGGCAACGCCAACCGGTCGCGCCAGGCGTGTGCCATCGGGGCGCTGAAAGCCACTGACCAAACTGACTACCTTCACCGCCTTGCCGTCGCTGAATTGCACCATTAACAGGGCAGGTGCCCGGCGTGTCGATTTTTTCCCGAACATGCTGCCTGCTGGCTGTGTACCCCAGGATCCTTTCAGGGCCACCACGGCGTTATTCTGGAAACGTTCATCCAGTGCGCCTTGCGGTACAAAAGCCACACCCATGGGTGCATTGCGCGCGGGGAAGGTGGCGGCAGGGATACTGACCTGGCTGCGGGGGCGTGGTGGTTTAGTGTCGATGCAATCATCGCGGTATACGGACTGGCCATCAAACTGAAACCAGGGCATGCCATGGAACGAACCGGCAGGCAGCTGTGAAAAATACTCGGGCGGCTGCTCAAAGCCCAGGTGGTCAGGTCCGTTATTGGAGGCATATAACTGCTTCGTCTGTGGATGCCAGTCGAACCCCACCGGGTTGCGCAGTCCGGATGCAAAGGTCTGCCAGTGTGCATTCGGTTTGCTTTCATCAAGGACCAGAATGCCGCCACGGCGTTCATCAAACGGATAGCTGTCGTCGAGGTATTCGTCGGAGCAGTTACCGCTAATGCCGAGTGACAGGTAGACGCGCTTGTCAGGACCAATCGATACAGTACGGCTATTGTGGCCGCCGCCAGCGGGCAATGCGGCCAGTAGTTGCACGTCATGCCAGTCGATTTTCGACTGACCGGGTTGATACGGCACGTGGTAGAGGCCGTCTGTCTGTGCGATCAGTAACTCGCCCGCCCGGTACGCGACGCTGTGCGGGTAGTCTTCCAGTTCGACCAGTATGGTTGCACGCGTGTAGGGTGGCTCAAGCCGATAAATATTTCCGGCGCGAGAGCCAATAAGCAGGTCCCCATTCGGAAGAAATTCCATCATGCGAGGCTTGTCCAGTGCAGCTGTCAGCAGGTCAAGCCGCAAATTGTTTGGCACGGTGAGCGTCCAGTTATCACCGGCGACCCTGAGTTGCTGTTGCGCGTAACGCGGCTTTGATACGGGGTCAGCCAGTGACGGGAGAGACAGTGTTGCGAGCAGCAGGATAAAAAAAAGGCGCATGGCTTAATCGTAGTGCAAACGGTGACTATAATACAGATCATTGCATGAAGAGGTATGAGTAGTATGGCGTATTCAATGAATGATTTGCAGGAAATTCTGATTCCGGCGGCGAGGCAGGAACTGTTACCGCGTTTTGCGCATGTTGCTCGTCAGCACAAAAAGGATGGCAGCGTGTTGACAGAAGCCGACCTGGCTATGCAGACGCGGCTGGCGGGTCAGTTGCTGGCACAGTATCCGGATACGGTGTTTCTTGGTGAAGAGATGGATGCGTCGGAACAGCGGCGGTTATTGCTGAGTGACAAGCCGGTATGGTGCCTGGACCCTCTGGACGGTACCAGTAACTTTGCTGCAGGAATTCCGTATTTTTGTGTGTCACTGGCCTTGCTGCACCAGGGTGAGGTCGTGCTGGGGCTGGTCTACGACCCGCTGCGAGAGGAGTGTTTTGCCGCTGACGCG
>Ga0316191_10003239_pt1 | contig 11981 bp, 10 predicted proteins | sample Eddworburr2cm_MG_FD_204928 | JGI IMG/M metagenome (GOLD analysis project Ga0316191, IMG submission 204928) | Coastal sediment microbial communities from Maine, United States - Eddy worm burrow 2 cm | ecosystem: Environmental > Aquatic > Marine > Coastal > Sediment | place: USA: Maine...
CCATGATGCTTGCCTGCGACGGCGCTAGCTCCGAAGCGGCCGCGCCTGCGCCCGGTAAGACTTGGCCAACTGCCTCACCCGAGGAGCAGGGCTTCGACTCGGACTTGCTAGCCGAAGTGGTCGAGCAAATCAGCCAACAGGACCTCCCGGTCGACAGCGTGCAGGTCGCGCGAAACGGCGTTCTCATTTTGGACGCGTACTTCTACCCCTACCTCGGAGACGGGACACACGATCTCGCATCCGTCACCAAGAGCGTGACCTCGACCCTGGTCGGCATCGCGGTCGACCAGGGGCTGCTGACGCTCAACCAGAACATGGTGGCGTCCTTCCCGGACCTCGACCCCGACCCGGCAAACGGCAAAAGCGATATCGAGCTTCGCCATTTATTGACGATGACGTCCGGACTGGACTGCGGTCAGACAGAAGGAGAACCCGAGCTCTACGAGATGCTCGGAAGCGACAACTACGTGCAGTACGCACTCGACCTTCCGATGGCCGTCGCGCCGGGCACGGCGTTCGCCTACTGCAGCCCGGGGTCGCACCTGCTGTCTGCAATGCTCGCCAATGCGACCGGCACGAACACGCTCGACTTCGCACGAGACAATCTGTTCGACCCCTTGGACATCGAAGACGCGAAGTGGCCCGAGGACCCGCAGGGCGTGAACCACGGCTGGGGAGACTTGCAGCTTCATCCGCGTGACATGGCGAGGATCGGCCAGCTCTTCCTGAACGAGGGCAATTGGAACGGCGTACAGGTGGTCTCGAAGGCTTGGGTCCGGGAGGCAACCGAGAAATTGGTTGTCGTAGACGCGGAAGGAACCGGATACGGCTATCAATGGTGGGTGCTCAGCGGCGTGTTTGAAGGCCTCTACGAAGCGCTCGGCAACGGGGGCCAGGCGATCATCGTTTGGCCGGCCAAAGGCGTCGTGGCTGTGCTGACCGGGCGTGGGGTCGACGTCCTGGCCGACGTTGCCCCTCGCGTGGCGGCGGCGCTGCAATCCGACGCCGCGCTCGACCCGAACCCCGAAGCGTACGCTCGACTGAACGCGGCGATTGAAGACGCCACCGAGCCACCAGCGGCGAAGCCGATCCCTCCCCTTCCGCCGAAGGCAGATGAAATTTCCGGTGAGGTGTATCGGCTCGAGCCCAACTCGTTCGACGTGCAGTGCATCTCGCTTCGCTTCGACTCGCCCTCCGAGGTCTGGTTCGACCTGACGCTCGGCAGCGGCGCCTTCACTCTCCCTGTTGGCATGGACGGCGTGCCGAGATTCTCGGAAACCGGGCCGACCGGGACCCCCGTCGGAGTCCTCGGAGAGTGGACCGAGCCAAGCGTCTTCTCGATGGACTACGACGAGGTCGGCGGGTCGATTCACCTGCGAATTGTGGGGGATTTTGCTGACAGCCCGGAAAGCGTCCAACTCGAGTTCTCCGACCTCAGAGGCTCCTTGCCGACGCAGACGATTCCGGCTTCTTCCGTTGCCACCTGCAACTGAAGTCATTGATTTCATTGATAAATGACGAATTTTGTGTTTTTCTATTGACGGCACGAACGGTCGTACTATTATCAGAGCATGGGCAAAGGAGAAGAGACCAGGCGAGCCATCATCGACGAAGCGCTCGAGCTCGCCAGCACGGTTGGCCTCGAGAAGCTCACGATCGGTGCGCTCGCGGGGACGACCGGCATGTCGAAGAGCGGTCTCTTCGCCCACTTCCGCTCCAAGGAACAACTCCAGCTTCAGGTTCTAGCGGAGGCGCGTCAGCGCTTCATCGAAATCGTCATCGTCCCCGCAATGCAGAAGCCACGCGGTGAAGCCCGCCTACGCTCGATATTCGAGAGCACCATGAAGCAATGGGAGGAAGACTTGCCGGGAGGCTGCATCTTCCACGCTGTTTCTGCGGAGCTCGACGACCAGCCTGGTCCGGCACGGGACTACCTGGTCGAAACCCAGCGCGACTACGCCGACACGCTGAGGCGCGCCGCCGAGATCGCGGTGGAAGAAGGCGAGTTCCGGAAGGACTTAGACCTCGATCAGTTCGTCTTCGAGCTGGGGTCAATCACGGCCGCATATCATCACTTCGGGCGTCTGTTGGGCGACCCAGAAGCAGACCAACGCGCCCGCAAGATGTTCCAAGGACTGCTCGCGCGGTCGCACTGAGGAGAGACGCCATGACTACCCAGGCCCAAGACAGTTTGACCATCCCAGATAAAAGCACGAACGTTCGTCCTCATATGTCTGCACCAGTTTGGCTGAGAGCCTCCTTTTCCGCTGCAGGTTATCTGGCTCCGAGCCTGACCGCAGCAGTAGCCGAGCGGCTATTTTTCAAGACTCGCCGGAGCGCACCCCGCCCTGGAGAGCGGGACGTGCTCGCAACGGCGACGCCCTCCTCAATCGCCGGCATGAAGGCCTGGTCCTGGGGTGATGGGCCCGCCGTCCTTCTCGTGCACGGCTGGAACGGCCGCGCCACGCAGCTCGGTGGCTTCGTCGAGCCCCTAGTTGCTCGTGGCTACCGTGTGGTGGCGTTCGATGCTTTCGGGCATGGCGAGTCGCCGGGCAGCAGCATGTCGCTTCCCGAGTTGGCGTCGTACGTTCGGCAGGTCTCCGATGAGCTCGGTGGCCTGTACGGCGTGATTGCACACTCCATGGGAGGCGCGGCGACCACCCTAGCACTGTCCAACGGGCTGCAGCTCGAGCGCGCCGTCTTCGTTTCGCCCCCTTCCGACCCGAGGGTGTTTCTTCAGATCTTCAGCGACGCGCTCGCGATTTCCGACGATGTGCGTGCGCGCCTCAAGGAACGCGTTGAGCGCCGGATCGGAATATCGATGGAGAGCATGCGGGGCAACGTGATCGCTCCGTCGATGCGAGTTCCGCTTCTGCTCATCCACGATCGGGACGACAAGGAAGTTCCCGTGGAGTCTGGCCGAAGCATCGCCGACACGTGGCCAAACGCGGAGCTGATCCTCACCGAGGGCCTCGGGCATCAACGAATCCTCCGCGCCGAACCCGTGACGAATGTTGCCGTGAGCTTCATCGATGCAGCGAAGCATCTGATGGCCGCGGCGTGAACCAAGAAAGGCAGAGAATCATGACTACGCAAATCAGAGACCCACAGTTCGCGGCCGCCGTGAACGAAATCGCAACCTCAATCGAGTGGCCGGACACGTCCTTCGCGCTCAGCGTCTGGGAGATCGCCGTCGGTACGGTCGTCGCGTTCTACGAGGCGTTTGCCACCCCCGATCGCGTGATGCTCCGACACGCGCTGAACGGGATCGCATTTTGAGCCGCTGCTCTCGAGGAGGCACGTCTCAGGAAGCCGGGTCGGCGCAGATGCCGACCGTCACCGTCGAGCCCCGCTAGGCCCGGCTTCCAAGCCCAGCTCGCAGCTACAGGTGAGCCCTGAAATGCCGGGTCAATTCATCCGCCGCGCTGTTGATCCGCCCCGGGTCATCGTAGAAATCGATCTGTCCTTCCGATTCCATCCAGACCTGCTCCTTGAGCCCGCCGAGCGCGGCGAAGAACTTCCTTGCGAGCGGCGGTGCGAGCGCCTTCTCCGAATGGACCATGACGGTCGGCACCGTGATGTCGTAGGCCGCGCTTTGGGCGTCCCACGGCAGAGTCTGTTCGCGGGACATGAGGGCGAACTCGTTCACGTAGTTGGGCACGGCGCCGCGCGAGGTCCCGTAGTATTCGAACGCTTCGGCCAACGGCATGGCGACCTCGCCGTCTCCCACCGCAGGGATGACCTGGGCTTCACCAGTGTCTTCAAAATGCTCGCGGGCCGCGATAGCGCGATCGAGCGTCGGCTCGTAGTCGTCACCCATCCACGCCCGCTGCTGACCAGCATCGTGAAAGAACCCTGCGACCGTGCCCCAAGCTTTGATGCGATCGTCTCCGGCTACTGCGAGAGCAAGATAACCAGCGCCAGCGCAGACCCCGACCGCGCCGATCCGGTCGGGGTCGACCTCGTGACGGCTCGCGAGAAAACCGAACGCTGCGCGGAAGTCTTCGACCTTGCGCCCCGGATGCTCAAACTGACGTGGCACGCCCTGGCTCTCTCCGAAGTGCCGGTGATCGAACGCAAGCGTCACGAAGCCCCGGGCAGCCATCGCCACGGCGTAGTTGCCGGTCGCCTGCTCCTTCACGCTGGTCATCGGGCCAGCGAACAGCAACGCTCCGGACGCGCGCGCGCCGAGCGGCACACGCAACACGCCGACGACATCGACCGACTCGACCTCGAACGCGACCCGCTCTTCTCGAATGCTGGGCTCACCCATGGAAGCTTCCTCGGTCTACCGAGGTTCCCGTCAAGTGTCGACAGGGAATCAAGACGGAGAAAGGCCCCGTCCCCTTTCGCGGAGGTTCTGTGCCGTTTGCGGTTGAGCGGCGCTGGTGGCTTCCGTGCACAGCGAACGCATCGGGGTCTCCTCGCCGGCCTTCCACTCACAGAGCTCGGCGATCCGGTCGGATCCTTCAGCGTCTGGGCGGATCCAAACGAAGGTCTGCTCTCCGAGCCGAATGGTGCACTCCGGGTCGGCGAAGGCCTTGGACCAGAAGCCACCGTTGTAGAGTGTGATCGGGCCCACCTGCTCGCATTTGGGCTGGTGGGTATGTCCGAACACCACACGACGCGCGCCGGTGATCTTGAAGATCAGATCGGCCACCCGCTCCGTCAGCAGCGGCGCTTCAAAAACAGTGGGCCGAACCGAGGAGGCATAGGCGAGATAGGGGAGCATGAAGATCAGTGCCGGCACGAATGCCCATAGCGGGCTGATCGGCCACGCGATGTTGATGTGCAGCACGACCTGCCATGCGAGAAAGAGCACGGCCAATAGGAAGAACGCGCGGTCGAGCCAGAGCTCCCGCGCGATCCGAAAGGGATTGTTGGTGGCCGAGGGCACGTGGAGCGCATTGAGCTTGCGGACCATCGAGGGCGTGGCCTGCGACCGCGTGGCGATCGACCGTACCTTGTCGTCCACGAGCAGAGGATCGCGCATCGGGGGCACCCAGTGCGTACGAAGCGAGATCCACAAGGTTGCGTAGGCGCCCCAGAACCAAGTCCAAATCAGCAGCGGCTGGGTCTTCAACATGTATCGAAAGAAGAACCGCAGGTAAGCTGCCGCGTTCATGATGTAGTTCTCGGACTGATGGGGGTTGAAGTACCCCATTCCGTTGAGCATGTACCGCGCGGCCAAATCGCCGAAGGGAATGCGGACTCGAGGCTGCCCGCGAACTTCGATCAGCGGATCGATGGGGTCACGCACGACACAGTTTGGATCGTACTGGTGGCCGTGACTGATGTACGTGTCACCGCCGCTAAGATAGAACCAGTTGCAGAACACGATGGGGTCATCTTGCTCCTCTTCACCAATACTCGACGGAAACTGGGCACCGAGCGCATCACAAATCGCCCGCTGCACGGATGGCCAATAGAGCTCGACGTCGTGGTTGCCAACGACGAAAACTACGCGGTGCCCCCTCGCGATGAACTGACCTAGCGCCTCGAACCAGCGCGGGTGGTCCTCGATGATCACCGCCATCTTGAACTGGCTCTTCCACTCCTCGCTGCCCAGCCCGCGAACCCGCTCGAGCCATTCGATGTCCCGGCCCTTGTCGGGCACCGCGGTGACGTTGTCGAAGTCGAAAATATCGCCGTTCAGCAGCAGCTCGATTGGCCCCGTGGCCTTTTCCTGGATGTGATCGAGGAACGCCGCAAAGTCGTCGTCAATGAAGAACTCTCGACGCTTGTAGGCCATCCACAGCGGTCGGTTCGGATCGGGTTCATGCGCCTCCGAGAGGTGCATGTCCGAAACGACGTATGTATGGAGGTCGGTTTCCATCGGGCTGAATCCCTAGTGTGTCAGGCGGTGATGCGGGACTCCAGCAATCCGTATTTCGGTCAGGTTTTGGGCCCTATGTGGCCGACTGCGCCGCCACGTGCTCCCGCCGACCGATGAACAGATGGGCCAGGACCAGCAGCGTAAGCCCAGTTGCGAAAATCGCAACGTACACCGTGCCGAGCCCGGGATTGGCTTCGGTTAGGAAGTTCGCGATTTGCTTCTGCCCCCACATGACCGGCGTGAATGGGTCGACTGTGATGGCGGCCTTCGGATCCAGGTTGTGCCCGAACGTATAGAGCTTGTAGTACAGGCGACCAAACCCAAAGATCCCTGCGTAGGTCGTCATCACCAGCAAGTCGATCATGGTGCTGACCTTCCCGATGACCGCCGTTCGCAATGCGAAGATGATCATCGCGACGAAGAGGAACGGAATCCAGTCGAGGTCTGTGAGCGCGGCTCGGTCGAGCGGCGCCATCCCGATGTAATGGTTCAGCGTGTTGATCTCATTCACGTCGTTGCCGTCGTTGCCGCCATCCACCTTGTACGAGTAGATATAGAGATCCAGCCCTTCCGGGTACTGCGGCGCCTGCATGTTGATGTGCCACATCGGTGCGGTGAAGCTCAGCACCACGAAGATCGTGAGGAGGGCGAGCACGACGCGCGCCCACGGAAAGATAGGTTCGTCCAAGAATCGATAGAATCCGTCCATTGCCTTTGACATTTCGCCTCCTCTTAGGCCTTCACTTCTTAAACGACGTCACCCCGACGCAACTTCCAAAGCCCGCTCAACCATGCGAGCGTCCCGAGCAACATGGGCCAGCCAACACCCAGCACATAGAGCCCCGTACTGCCGATTTGGTTGGCCAGGTAAAAACCGACCGGACCCAGCACGCTGAGCTCGGGATCTGCCGATGACAGTAGGGCCATTCGAATGCTCTGGACAGGGTTGAGGGCGGCTAGTGCGAACACGACCCTGGGCTCCAGGCGCCATTGCAGCATCATCCCAGCCAGCGCAAAGTCCATGAGAGCGATACCGGCGACCCAAATGAGCAGTAGATACATCGTCGCGCGGGCCGAATTCTGCACGGTGGTCGACACCCAGAGGCCAATCCCCGAGAACGACCAAACCAAGACCGAGCAGAGCACGATGCAGTGGCCGATGAAACTCCAGGAGATTTGCTGGTCGAACGCCAATCGGCCGAAGATACCCACGGCCGCCATCAACACAGCGAGGGGCGCCAACAAGACCAGGAAGCGAACACTCGAAATCGCGCTGAAGTAGGCGCCGCGGGAAATTGGCTGACTGAACAGGATCTCCAAAGTCCCATCATCCCGGGCCTTGTTGATGACTTGACCCGTTGCGATCAGCGCCATCAACGGTAGAAGCACCAGCAAGGCGTGCACGTAGGATACGAGCACCCGCCCCGTCCCCGTGAACCCGAAAACGGTGGACTCGCGCATGCCAACCATCAGGAACACCACGGCAAGCACTGCATACACGATGACGCAGAAAAGCAGCCACCGAGACCGGAGAACCTCAGCGAGGTCGAGCTGGGCGACCGCCAAATAAGATCGAAGCGGACGATTCATGACCCTCCGCGTTCGTGATGAGGACGGCCCCTCACCTGGCCTTTGGCCCAATCGACGTCTTGCGCTTCGGGCGTCTCCTTGGAGACAGCGCGAATCCCATATCCCATCGGTGAGTCCTCGACGGGAAGGAAACCGGCTTCCGATTCGGTGAGCCATCCGTCCTCGTCATAGTTTCGGAAATAGAGCGCGTGAGTCGAGACTTCATGAGACTGCAGGTACTCGAAGAGGCAGCCGGGGTCGTCGAAGTTCAAGACGTCACCGGAGGTCGTCTGAAGCTGTGCGGCAAACCTCGGGTCGCCGACGTGCATCTTGCAGTGCCCGCAAACCTCGCCGTCCCATACCACCGGCACAGGGCCTTCGGGAAGCGTGACCCGGTTGAATCGCACGAACGCTACGCCGATCGCGACGAGTGCGATCAGCAACAACAAGCCCTTAATCACGTTAGTGGACATCGTCTCCATCCCCTTGGTCCTCGAGTTGCACGGCGTCGGCGTCCCGCACCAAGAGATTCATGATTCGCCCCTCGAGGTCTTGAGAGAGCTGCGCGACGAGATGGAGCTTCTCGGAACGCGTTGCCGTGCGGCTCCACCAGCCTGCGACCCCGGGCTGGAACCCCATCTGGGAGAGCGCTTCGTTGTCGACACCATTCTTCATCTGTACGTCGATCGTGCTCAGCGTCATGCGGTCGAGGTAGTCCTCGGTCGGACCGAAGTACTCTAGCCGCCCCTCTTCGAGCACCATCACCTGATCGACGAGGGTGCGAATCTCTTCGAGCCTGTGCGAACAAAGGATCAAGGTCGCATCCTCGGTCCGCTCAGAGAGTAGGTGGAATAGGTCCCTTCGCGACTGGGTATCGAGACTTGCCGTAGGCTCGTCCAGCACATAGAGGGACGCCTGGCTTGCGAGGGCCAGCGAGAGCAGGGTCTTCTGTTTCGCACCGCCAGACAGGTTGCAGAATGCCTGACGCTCGACCGCCTGCAGGTCGATTCCTACGTCGCGGCCGCATGCGATGACGGAATCGGGCGAAATTTGCCGGACACGGGTGATCGCCCTGATGACTTCACCTACCGAGGCGCTGAACTTGGGCGCGATCTGCGGGACGTATGCGATCCGATCGGCTAGGTCCATCCGGCGCTTCTTCTCGCCATCGAGCAGCAGCTCTCCCTCGCATTGGAGGAGACGGAGAATGATCCGGATGAGTGTCGATTTGCCCGAAGCATTGGGGCCGATGAGACCCACCTTTGCGCCACTCGGAATCGTGAAGTCGACGCCACGAAGCGCTTCAACCCGACCAAATCGTTTCCGCACCGCCCTACCCTCAACGCGCATCGAGAGTCTCCCACTCCACGGCGCTCATCCTGGGCCGGGAATCGATCAAGGTGGTCTGCGGCTCGACCATCGGAAACAAAGAGCTGATCGCGTCGAGAAGCTCGAGCGTGATCGCGCCTCGGAAGAACTGTAGCTGCGGGTACGTACTCTCGAGCTGACTGCTCAGCCGGCGAAGCTCGTACGGAATGTCACCGAAGCCGTCGCGATCCATGTCGTACCCAGCATAGTCGTCGAACGAGTTGCCGTTCCAATCAACTCCGAGCGCGTTGCCACCACCTTCAACCTGAAGTTGGGAATGATTGCTCACGAACTGGTTGCCTAGAAAAGCGTTTCGCTTCTCGCTCGAGTGCATCAGAACGGCGACTTCTGAATGAAAGAACGCATTGTTCTCGAAGGTGTTGAAATCATCGGGTTCGAGGGGTGCGGTGTCCATGTAGACGCCCTTGGTGTTCGCGATGAAGGCGTTCCCTGAGACCGTCAAGTTGCCCGACTCCTTGATGCCGAGGCCCATGCCTCCCGGCCCCGAGGAGCGAGCCAAAAGGTTGTCGCGAAGCGTCAGGTTGCGGCTGTACATGATGAAAATGCCGACCACGTTGTCGAGGTATTGGTTCCCTTCGACTTGGTTGCCATGGCTGTACATGAAGTGCGTGCCGTAGCGGCTTCGGACGACCGTGTTCCGGATGAGCTTGTTGTTGCTGGAGTACCAGATGACCATGTCACGGCAGCCAATGACCTGGTTGTCTCGCACCTCCGAGTCGCGAGTCTCCCAGAGACGAATGCCGTCACCTCGGAGGCCGAGCGGCCCTTCGTCGGGGCCTTGCACGACGTTGTTGAGAATCTTTGCGCGATTGGACTTCTCGATGAGGAGCCCGAACACCGCGTTCTGCACACGCACGCCCTCCACTCGAACGTCATCCGCCACGACATGCACAGCGGCATCCAAGGTATCGAAGCGTCCACCGCTTCCGTCGACCGTCAGGCCAGTGAGCGCAGAGCCGTCAGCGGCGATCTCGATCGTCGTTCCCTTGCCCTCCGAGCGAATCACCGCGTCGTGCGGTCCCCATATCTCTACGCTCTTCGTGAAGATCAGAGGGCCGTGGTACGAGCCGGGCTCGAGACAAAGCGCTGTGCCATCATCGGCGCCGTCGATCGCTGCCTGCAGGTTTGCTCCTGCCGCAACCGCGACACAACTGCTCGGCCGCGGGGGCGGTGCGAGCGCCGCCTCCTGAGTGAGAGGCGGCGCACTTTCAGACGCACACGCGGCCAGGGTCAAGAGACCCAACGCGCACGCACACGCACGGACGAGAGCGTTCAGCCCACGGCCGACGCATGCGGCGCTTCGGCTCAACTGGGTTCCACCAACAGGTAGCCCGCCATCTCTAGGTGGAGGGCCGAGCAGAACTCGGTGCAGTAGAACGGGAAGGTCCCTGCCCTGTCAGCCACGAAGGTGATGTCGACGTGCTTACCGGGCTCGAGGCTGCTGTGGACGTTGTACGAGCCGACGGTGAAGCCGTGGGTCGCGTCGTGGGCCTGCTCCACGTTGGTGATGTGCAAGTGAACGGTGTCACCCTTCTTCACGCGAACGATGTCTGGCGTGAAGTGGCTTCGCACGGACGTCATGTAGACGTGAACGTTCTTGCCATCGCGCTCGATGCGCTCTTCCTTGGCCTTGACGGCGTTCGGACTCGGCTTATCGGTCACGACGTCGAAGCCAGCGGGCTTGTACACATCGACCGGGTTGAGCTTGTCGGCCTTGATCATCTGCGCGTAGTGGGGCTCGCCGAGCGGAAGCGGCATGTCGTACAGGAGCTGCATGGGCTCACTGTTGATCCCGATCAGCTGGAAGTTCTGCGGAAGCAGAGGTCCAACCTTGTTGAAGCGATCGAGCGCCCACTTGTTCATCGCAATCAGGTACCCGCCATCGGGGCTGACGGTGTCACCCTCGGCGGCCACGATGTGACCGACGTTGTAGTGGACCTTGACCTTCTCGAGAACCTTGAGGTCCTTGAGCGACCACTTGGCCACGGTCGACTCGATGAACACCGAGGTGTAGGCGTTGCCCTTGTCGTCGTACTGGGTGTGAAGCGGACCGAGGCCGATCTCGACCTGGCCACGAATGCTGTCCGCGAAGGGAAGGATCGGAACGCCGAACTGGTCCTTGCCCTCGTACTTCTTCGCGTCGATGAGGCCTTTGAGCTTCTCGAAGCTGTAGACCGTGGCATGCGTGTCGAGCTTGCCCGAAACGACCAGCTCCTTACCATCGGGGGTGACATCCACGCCGTGCGGGCTCTTGGGCTCGCCGACGAGATGCAACAGACCCTCTGCGTTGGTCGTGTCGAGCATGATCACGTCCATGCCAGCGATCTTCTTGGTCTTGCCGGCCTTGTAGACCGCCTCGGCCTTCTTGAGATCGATGATGTGGAGGTAGTCCATGTCGTTCTGCGACGCGCCAGACTCCATGGGCGGGTTGCCTTCCAGCGTGCCGCCGTAAGACATCTCGGTGTTGAACGAGTTGATGAACACCCAGCCCTCGCTCCCGAGCTTGCCGGAGTCCGCGAGGTCCTGCATGTAAGGCGGGAGCTCCATCGCGAAGGAGTTCGCTTTGTCGATCTTGCCATTCTCACGATCGAACTTCCAGAAGATCACCGCGCCGCGGTACTTCTCTTGGAAGTCCTCGATCGGCGCGTAGCCACCGCCAAGCGGAGCCGGGTACTGGCTCGACTCGACGACGTACTCCGTGTTCGGCGTAACGAAGGTCGCGCCGTGATCGCTCTGGATCAGCTGCGAGGTGACGATCTGCTTCGTGACGAAGTCGTGCAGGTCGACGACCGCAATTCGGGCGTTGGCCTTGTCGTTCACGAAGATGTACTTGCCGTCGTACTCACCCTTGGTCTCGGAGAGCGCCGGATGGTGCATGTCGCCCCACGTTATCTCCTTGCCGAAGCGGCTGCCCATTTCGAGGACCTTGCCGCTCTGGTCGCCGTAGCCGTAGCCCTGCCAGGGCTCTGGCGTGAACACGCCGACGTACTTCAGGATACGCATCGACGGAACGCCGATGACGACCATGTTGCCGCCGTGGCCGCCTGAGGCGAAGGTGAGATACTCGTCCTTCTTGCCCGTGGGCGTGTAGGTCTGAAGCGCCGCACTCACGTCAGCTTCAGTCAGCCCGCGCTGCTTCATCAAATCAGCGGTCGAGCTCGCCGGTGCCTGTGACACCTGCGTTGCC
>Ga0316191_10003243_pt1 | contig 11968 bp, 13 predicted proteins | sample Eddworburr2cm_MG_FD_204928 | JGI IMG/M metagenome (GOLD analysis project Ga0316191, IMG submission 204928) | Coastal sediment microbial communities from Maine, United States - Eddy worm burrow 2 cm | ecosystem: Environmental > Aquatic > Marine > Coastal > Sediment | place: USA: Maine...
TGGGCGTGGGGCGAAGAGGAAAACAAGGCATCGCTGAAACAGGTTCAGGCCGTGCTGCACGATCATGCCGACCTCGGCAACGTACTCGTGCTTGGCGCCGGCGCCGGGCGCCTCGCCTACGACATCCATATGAACATGGAGTGCGCGACCACGGTCACCATGGACTTTAATCCTCTACTCATGCTCATCGCACAGGCGATGGCAGCCGGTGAGAAGTTGAGTCTTTACGAATTCCCGATCGCGCCACTCTCGCTCGAAGACGACGCCGTGTTGCGCAAGCTATCCGCCCCTGAACCTGCCGGCGATGATTTCCACCTGGTGCTTGGTGACGCGTTGCGCCCGCCATTTCCAGAGCAGACCTTCGATACAGTCGTGACGCCGTGGCTGATCGACATTATCAGCGAGGATTTTCCCGTGCTCGCGGCGCGCATAAATCGCATGCTGAAAAAAGACGGTCGCTGGGTGAACTTCGGTTCGCTGGCTTTCTCGAATGCAAAACGTGCGGAGTGTTACAGCCCCGAAGAGGTCAAGGCCATCGTCGCCGAGAACGGATTCTCGGATCCGTATGTATCACAGGCAACGATTCCCTATATGTGTTCACCGGCAAGCCGCCATGGGCGCCAGGAACGCGTGTTCACTTTTTCGGCCTACAAGGAGCGCGACGCGAGCAAGCCAGAGCGGCACAAGGCCCTCCCCGACTGGATCGTTATCGGTGATGACCCGGTGCCGCTGGTCCCGTCCTTCCGCCAGCAAGCCATGACGACACAGATATACTCTTTCATCATGTCGCTGATCGACGGCAAGCGCTCAATCAAGGACATGGCTGTCGTCCTGGAAAGCCAGCGCCTCATGACCAAGGAGGAAGCGGAGCCGGCGATTCGCACGTTCCTGACCAAGATGTACGATGACGCGCAAAAGCAATCCGGCCTCTGAATCCCTGCGCATCGATCGGTGGCTCTTCTACTGCCGCTTTTTCAAGACCCGCAGTCTGGCAACCGCTGCGGTTACCGGTGGGCATGTGAAGGTCAACGGCGAACGCACGCCTCCCGGCAACAAGGTCAAACGCGGTGACCGTATTGACCTGGTCCGTGAGCGCCTCCCGTATTCGCTTGAAGTGACGAATATCCCGACGCGACGTGGCCCGGCCGGGGAAGCTCGGGAATGCTACGTGGAAGATGAGGAAACTGTCCGCGAGCGGGAGCAGCGAACGGCTGCTCTGCGTCAGGATCGACTGTTGATGCCGAAGACCGATGGCCGGCCCGACAAGCATACGCGGCGCAAGCTCAGGGAACGCAACCGGCCGCAGTAGCGCCAACGGTGGTTCGCGGGCCTACCTGGCAGACAGTGAGATCGACCCGGAATCCCTGACACGAATCTTTCGCCGCATCACACCGGGGTCGAGCTTGGCTTCGAACGCGTATTCGAATGTGTCGTCGTTCTTGTCCATCAACGAGCGCAACAGTCGAACCCCGGCCAAAACATCGACAGCGGCAGTGACCGTAAATGTACCTTCGCCATAACCATCGATAACCGGCAGGTCGTTGCCGACGCCCTTTATGATGTCATTGCCATCAAGACTGACCGTGTACGAGACCCCGGCGAGCTCGAGCGGTTCGAGGTTGGGGTTGATGACGCGCAAGCCGATCTCGAATGACGGCAGTCCTGTGCCCGTTTCTGAGGAGACGGCCCGAAACGACTGCACGCTGACAGTCGGCGACTCATAGCCAGGCTGCATGCCCGCACATCCCGACAACTGCAGCACGATCAGCGAAATCGCAACGATGAGTTTTGCCAGGGGTCGAATTCGCAGGTCTTTCATTGCTGGTTCCTCAGATCTTGCGGCGAATGTACTCACCGATCTTCACGATCGCCTTGCGGCTTTCCGGCATCTTGCCAACAAACATCTGGAAGACGTGCCACATTTCGGGCCAGACCTCGAGCTCAACCTCGACGCCGGCCTTTTCAAGGTTTTCCGCAAACCGCGTCGAGTCGCTCAACAGGATCTCGTCATCCCCGACCTGGATAAGCATCGGCGGCAATCCCGCAACGTTGGCGAACACGGGCGAGACCAGTGGATTGTGCCACTCGCTTTCGTCAGGGCAGTAATACCGCGCCACAACTTCGAGATCATTCACATCAAACCACGGATCCCTGTCGGCCCGCGTTGTGGCGGATTCGCCGCTTCCTGTTACGTCGAGGAACGGTGACAGAAGCACGACCGCCGCAGGCAGTGGATCGCCCGCGTGACGCAAAGTCAGCAGCGTTGCGACCGAGAGACCGCCGCCCGCCGAATCGCCCGAGATCACGATGTCTTCCGGCTTGATTCCAGACTCCAGCAAGCCCCGATACACGGCAACGGCATCATCGATCGCGGCCGGGAACGGGTGCTCTGGCGCCAGTCGATACTCTGGCATGATCGCGGTAAGGCCCGCTTCTCGTGCCATGTGGCTGACCAGTTGCCGGTGGGTTCTGCGGCTGCCAAGCACATAAGCCCCGCCGTGCAGGTAGAGCAGGATCTTTTCCGGGCGCGCTTCTTTGGGGCGCAACCAGTCAACATCGATACCAGCGAGTTGCGTCGATTCCACGTCGACACCTCTCGCACGAACGAGCAAGGTCTTGGCAACAGCCTCCAGGTGCTGCCGCGCACGCTCAACCGGGACGTTCGGGACATCGAGCTTTTGCATGTACCGGCCGGTGAGCCAGCGTACGAATTTTGTGCGGGCACTTATCATCGTGGTGGTACTGTAACGGAATTGTATTTTGGAATCGAAGAAGGAATGCAGATGAGCGATTGCCTCCGAACGCCTGACAGCCGTTTTGCAAACCTGCCCGACTTCGACTTTGCTCCACACTACGTCGATATCGGCAGCATCCGCATGCATTATGTCGATGAGGGCCCTCGTGACGGCAAGATTGTTCTCCTCTTGCATGGCGAGCCAAGCTGGTCGTACCTGTATCGGCACATGATTCCGCCGCTCCGTGATGCGGGCTTGCGCGTCATTGCGCCCGACCTCATCGGCTTCGGCAAGTCCGACAAACCACGACGAAAGTCCGACTATTCCTACGCGGGCCATGTCGCCTGGATGACTAACTTCATCGAAGCACTCGGCCTCAACGACGTCACGCTGTTCTGCCAGGACTGGGGTTCACTGATCGGCCTGCGCGTGGCGGCTGAGAATGGGCAGCGTTTTGCACGCATCGCGCTCGGCAATGGCGGGCTTCCGACCGGCGATGAAGACCTGCCCAAAGCGTTCATGATCTGGAGGGCGTTTGCACGCTGGAGCCCATGGTTCCCGATCGGCAAGATCCTGCAAAAGGGCACGGTAAAGGAACTCAGTCGCGCCGAGGTCGCCGCCTATGACGCGCCCTTTCCTTCATCCAGCTACAAGGCCGGCACACGTGCCTTTCCGACGTTGGTACCGGCCGCACCCAACAACCCTGCGAGCGAGGCGAATCGCGCCGCCTGGAAAGTGTTCCAGGAGTGGCACAAGCCCTTCCTGACGACCTTCAGCAACCGCGACCCGATTACCCGGGGCGGTGAAAAGAAGTGGCAGGACAACGTGCCCGGCGCCAAAGGGCTGGAGCACGTAAAGATTCAAAATGCAGGTCATTTCCTGCAGGAAGACAAGGGCGAGGAACTCGCCGACGTTCTGCTGCGGTTTATCGCTCGAGGTACTGGAGCTTGTCCTTGACCTCGCGCCACTCATCGGCGTCTTCGGGCGGGTCTTTCATCTCGGTGATGACGGGCCACTCCTGCGACAGCTCCGCATTCAGCTCCAGGTATAGCTCCTGACCTGCGGGCAGCTCATCTTCAGAGTAAATCGCCTCGACCGGGCACTCGGGCTCACAAAGCGTGCAGTCGATACACTCGTCGGGATCGATCACGAGGAAGTTTGGTCCCTCGTGGAAACAATCCACGGGGCAAACCTCGACGCAGTCCGTCAGTTTGCACTTGATGCAGGCTTCTGTGACGACGAATGTCATGGTGTGACCCTCTGTTTATGGACCGCGTAAGCTATGCGAAGTCGGGCCGCTAATCAAGCCGGGATTTTTGCCCGTGACAGCTTGTGTGTTGATTGCGTTAAACTCACGATCAAAGGCCTCTTCGGGCACCCATTCGAATTCGAAGCTGATCATTTTTTGTGAATAAAAACAACGATGTAGAATCCATCGTCATCCGTCTTGCAGGAGACTCGGGTGACGGCATCCAGCTTATGGGCTCACAGTTCGCTGTGTCCACGGCGCTGGCGGGCGCCGATTTTGCCACTTTTCCCGATTATCCTGCGGAGATTCGGGCGCCCGTTGGGACGACATTCGGGGTTTCAGCGTACCAGATGAACCTTGGCGGCGGCCCGATCACGACGGCCGGTGACGCGCCTGAAGTACTTGTCGCGTTCAACCCTGCTGCCCTCAAGGTCAGCCTGCCGATGCTGGACAAGGGTGCGCTGGTCATCGTCAATAACGATACGTTCACGGCACGCAACCTGGTCAAGGCCGGGTACGACAACGACCCGCGCGAAGATGGCACGCTGAACGACTACCAGGTCGTCACGGCCGACATCAGTCACCTCAATCTTGAGGCGGTCAAGGAATTTGGCCTGAGCAAATCGGAAGGCGGCCGCTGCAAGAACTTCTACGCACTCGGCATGCTGCTCTGGATGTTCGACCGCGAACTCGGGTCGGTCGAGGAATGGATCAGGCGGTCGCTGAAAGGCAAGCCGACCATGCGTGATGCCAACATCAAGGCGCTGCATGCGGGCCATGCGTTCGGCGAGACAGCCGAACTATCGGCCAATCTCTCGCAGATCAAACTGCCACAAGCCGAGATGGAACCCGGCGAGTACCGCAGCATCACGGGCGCCGAAGCCCTTGCGCTTGGTATTGCGGCTGCCGGTGAACTCGCCGACAGGTCCGTGCTGTTCTGCTCCTATCCGATTACGCCAGCCTCACCGCTGCTGCACAGGCTGACCAATCTGGCCGAGCTTGGTGTCGGCACGTTTCAGGCCGAAGACGAGATCGCGGCGATCTGTGCTGCCATCGGCGCCTCCTACGGCGGCATGATCGGCGTAACGTCGAGCTCAGGCCCCGGCATTGCACTGAAGACCGAGGCGATGGGACTCGCGGTCAGTGCCGAATTGCCACTCGTCATTGTGAACTGGCAACGTGGTGGCCCGTCGACTGGCCTGCCAACCAAGACCGAACAGTCGGACCTGTACCAGGCCGTTTACGGCCGCAATGCTGATACGCCGATACCGGTGTTGTCGGCATCAACGTCGGGCGAATGTTTCGACATGGCGATTGAGGCGACGCGTATCGCTTTGCGACACATGACGCCCGTGATCCTGCTTGCCGACGGTTATTTGTCGAACGCTGCCGAACCCTGGCGGATTCCGGACATGGCGAGCTATGAGCCGATTGCCACAAATCCGGTACCGGATACCGACGACGGCCCGCAACGCAAGGCGTTTACGCGCGACGCAAAGAGCTATGGCCGTGCGTGGGTGACTCCGGGCATGCCTGGTCTGATGCATCGCATCGGCGGGCTCGAGAAGGACGTCGAGTCAGGACACATTTCCTATGATCCGGCGAATCACCAACGCATGACGGATTTGCGTGCAGCCAAGGTCGCTGCTGTTGCAGATTTCATCGGCGACCAGGCGATCGAGCACGGTCCGGATAGTGGCGACCTGGTTGTCGTCGGCTGGGGCTCGACCTACGGGCCGATTTATCAAGCTACTCGCAGGACAGGGGCGAGCTTTGTGCACCTGCGATACTTGAACCCTTTGCCGAAAAATCTCGGCGACCTGCTCGGGCGCTTCGACAAAGTACTGGTCCCTGAAATGAATTTCGGGCAGCTCACCACCCTGCTCCGCGACAAGCTGTGCGTCGAACCGGTGCCATTCAGCAAGGTAACAGGGCAACCATTCCTGATTCGGGAACTTATCGAGAAGATCGAATCGCTGCGAGGTGAGGCGTCATGACTGACAAGCTAACACCAAAGGACTTCGCCACGTCACAGGAAGTACGCTGGTGCCCGGGCTGCGGCGACTACGCGATTCTCAAGGCTGTGCAGAAAACACTCTCGGATGTTGGCGCTGATCCGGCAAACACGGCGTTTGTTTCCGGCATTGGCTGTGCGTCGCGGTTCCCCTACTACGTCGATACCTACGGTTTCCATACGATTCACGGACGTGCGCCTGCGATCGCGACGGGCCTGAAGCTCGCCAACCCGGAGCTCGATGTCTGGGTTGTTACGGGAGATGGAGACAGTCTGTCCATCGGCGGAAACCACATGATGCACGCGATGCGGCGGAACGTCGGTCTCAAGATTCTGTTATTCAACAATGAAATCTACGGACTGACCAAGGGACAATACTCGCCAACATCCCGAATTGGCACGACGTCACCCTCGAGCCCTAAAGGTTCGGTGGACACGCCAGTCTCACCAGGCCAGTTCGCGATGGGATGCGGCGCGAAGTTCTTCGCACGCGCTGTGGATACGGACAAAGTCGGCCTGAGCGACGTATTGCAGCAGGCGCATGCCTTCGGCGGCACTTCGCTCATCGAGATTTTTCAGAACTGCATCGTCTACAACGAAGATGTATTCGCGAACTTCACAGAGCGCAAGAACGCGGCGAACACGCAGCTGCATCTGAAGCATGGCGAGCCGATGTTGTTCGGCAAAGACAACTGCAGTGGCATTAGCTTCAACCAGGACACCTGGTCACTTGAAGTTGTCGATGCGAGCGAATCAACCGGTGAGGTTCTCGTGCATGACGAAGCCAATGCCATTGTTGCGCGCATGCTGATCGACCTGCATCTGCCTGTCGCGCTGGGTGTTATCTATCGCCAGCCCGCAGTCAGCTATGAGGATACGTTCTACGCACACCACCCCTCGCGCATGGAGCGTAAGAAGAGCGTCATCGATTTCATCAAGGGGCCGAGCAGCTGGACGGTCAAGGGCTAGCGATCGACCGGCGACCAACGCTCGTCGCAAGACCCTGCAGCGCCGTCCTCCGCCAGCTTGATCAGATGCGCGAGCAGTGATCGCTCCGCCAAGCGGTAGAGCTTTTTGTCGATGTCCTTGTAGACATGCACCACGAGTTCGCGGGTCGTAAGCCCGGGATTAGCGGCTAACGCGGCGGCAACCTTTGATTCGCGCTCGAGACGGTGGTCGATGATCCAGTCGATTGCGCGCTCTGGATCGCGAATGATCTCCCCGTGCCCTGGCGCCAGCGCCTTGCAGCCGAGATCGCGTATACGCCGCAATGACTCGATGTAGTGCTTCATATTTCCGTCGGGCGGATTGATTACGACGGTCGAGCCATCGATCACGTGGTCCCCGGTGAACACCCAGCCACTTTCCTGGTGGTGATAGCAAAGGTGATTCGACGCGTGACCCGGCGTGTGCAACGCGTCGATCACGAATTCATCCGTCACCAGTCGATCGCCGTCCTCGAGCACTCGATCAGGAACAAACGTTGCGTCCTGGTTTTGCCCCGCCCCTGCTGCCTGACCCAACAGCTCGGCTCCGGTTGTCCGGGCCAGTTCAATTGCCGCGGGCGAATGATCGGGATGCGTGTGCGTCACGAGTATCCAGCGTATCGGTGCGCCGGCAACCCGCTGTATCGTCTCGAGGTGGCTCTTGATCACGGGGCCCGGGTCGAGAACAGCTACTTCTTCGTTGCCGAACAGGTAGGTATTCGTGCCTGGCCCGGTCATCATCGACGCGTTGGGGGCGACCAGGCGCCGAACACCGGGTCGCAGCTCCGTGAACGGCTCCATTGTCGGCCCGAAGGTAGTCAAGATTCGTAGCCCGGATAGTCTTTGTCGCCCGGCAGGACAATCTCTTTGCGCCCGTCGCGGTCTATGATCACAGGCACCATACTCGTAACGCCCCAATTAACACAGGATGCTGCCCATTCGATAAGGCCATCAAGCGTCTTGTGGCGGGCAATGCTCTCGAGCGTTTTGATGGTCGGAAAATGAAGCTTCACGTCGCCTTCGCGGCCTGCTTTCAGCGTGTCGTGCGCCGTCGCCCAACAGGACCCGGTCAACTCACCACCACAGTGGCTCGCGTACTGGCCATCCGGTAAGACTGCCACAAAAAACCTCGTCGAATATCGTTGCGCCTGCGATGGCGGCGTTACCCAGTGACTGATGTAGTGCAATGCATCGCAATGCAGCTCGAGCCGATTGCGAGTAACAAAGTCGGCCCAGTTGTCGCTGCTGTCATTCAGCGCATCGCGGGCAGCATCCAGCCCTTCCACAACCCTGTCTGTGTCCGACAACAGGACCCCAGACTCTTCGAACAACTCCCGAACCGCCGCGCTGTAGTAGTCAAGACCCTCGCCTCGAACACCAAGCCGCTTGTCTGCCTCCAGCGAGGTCAGGCCCTTGCACAACTTGTGAACCTCCTTGTCCTCGGGATCAACAACGCCACCCGGAAACGCATAGGCCGAACCGAAGGATGATTCCGCGTGACGTCTCACCATGAACAGCTCCGGTTCGCCACTCCCTGCCCTGACGAGCACGACAGTCGAAGAAGGTCTCGCAAAGGGGATGTTACCCAACGGGTGCGGGCTCCGGGCTGCCAGTTTCGACGTAGGCTTTCAGGCGATCAAGCGCCTCGCCGACAACATAGTCAACAGCGTCCGCAATCTGGTCGAGCCCGCCCGCCATGTAACCTCCGACGGCATAGGAAAAACGCACGCGCGTTCCCCCTTCCGCGTCTTCGAACTCCCAGATCATGTTGCCGCCGACCCCCCTGAGTCCGAGAGGACCGAGTCCACCGGTCATGCGCAACATCACCGTCGGCATCACTGTCGTTACCGACAGGTGGACGACGCCAGCCTCACCACCCAGCGATTCGCAGAAACAACCCTGCGTTGTCGCATCGATACTCAAGCGAGCGGCATCGCCCGAGACGGTGTGGTCCGAACTCCACCACTTGCCGATCTCACCCACCGCGGCAATCCAGGCCTCAACCCGGTTCGCTTCAATGACAACTTCGTTGACCGTAGTAAATCCGTTACTTGCCGAGTCTGTCACTTCGGCAACGGACAACGGCGAGAGCACCAGAATCGTCGCCGCAAGTATTGTTTTTCGCATATCGACCCCCAGAAAATCGGACCCTAGCTTACCGCAATCTTGCTAACCTGCATCGATGGAAGACCTGCGAGTCGTATATGAGAGCCGCAATCGGCAAAGTTGTTCCGATCGGGCACTCGTTCTGGCCGCCGTTCATATTCCCTACCAGCTGGTTGATGACGGCCAAAGCTGCGCGCTGATCGTGCCGGCAGAGTACTCCGCGAGAGCGGTCGAAGAACTGCAACTCTATGACGACGAAAACCCGCCGATTCGCCCGAAACCACGCAAGCGAATCGTCTACCAGGATGCGCTGCCGGGCGTCATTGGCTACGTAGTTGTGGTCTGCGCGGTCGCCTGGCTCGCTGGCTACTCCATTTTCGGCAGCAACTGGTTTGTAGCGGGTCGTATAGACGGGACTTTGATTCGCGATGGCGAATGGTGGCGAACGATTACCGCGCTGACCTTACACTCCGGCGTCCGTCACCTTCTGGGCAATCTCGTCTTCGGCGTTTTCTTTGGCATCTTTGCGGGGCGACTGCTGGGATACGGAGTTGCATGGCTTTCCGTCATCATTGCCGCAGCTCTTGGAAACACGGCCAACACGCTGCTCCTCGATTCGACGCACCGCTCGATCGGTGCATCGACAGCCGTATTTGCGACCCTGGGCATCCTCGCCGGCTACGTCTGGCGCGGACAATTGATGGCGCAGGATCGCTGGTCAACTCGCTTCGGCCCGATCATCGGCGGCCTGGCGCTCCTGATGTTCACGGGGACCGGTGACGAGAACACTGATATCGGTGCGCACCTGCTGGGATTCGTATGCGGATTTGCAACGGGTATGTTGCTCACAGTCATTGGGAAGATGCCGGCACCGCCACGGATACAGTTCGCAGCGGGGGCCGCAGCGCTGCTTCTCATTGCCGTATCGTGGCTCATCGCCCTGCAAGTCTGAAAAGCGTGCGTATTCATGTAGAATCCCGGCGGGGAATCCTGCCGAGCTTCAGCAGCCAACGATGAAAAAAATTCTGCTGTTTCTATTTGTCCTGTTATTGATCGGGACAATTGTTCTCTGGGTGCGCTATGGCGGCGGTCAGGCATACCCGGATCTGTCGACTGCGCCCGTCCTGAACTCATCCTCGCTCGAGGAGGTTGTCACCTATGCGGAGCCGGTAGGTAATGTTGCCGTCAATCGCGATGGGCGCATCTTCTTTACCGTGCACCCGGAGTCGCGACCGACAGGAAACAAACTGCTGGAATTTGTGCGAGGCGCCGCGACGCCCTTTCCTTCCGGCGCGGCGCAAGCCGAGTTATTCGACACCGTCTTGGGCGTGGTGATTGACCGCTACAACCGCCTCTGGACGATAGACCATGGCAACCATGGCCTGCGGCCCGCCCGCATTGTCGCCATTGATCTCAATACGAATGAGGTACTGCGCAACCAGAAGCTGGACCCCGAGATCGCACCAGCCGGATCATTCCTGCAGGATCTGCAGGTCTCGGCAGATGGCAACACGATCGTGATCGCTGATGCGAGCTTTTGGCGCAAGTCTCCCGCGATCATCGTTTACGACGTCGAAACGGGTGAAGCCAGGCGAGTCCTCGAGTCGCACGCGTCAGTGTCTGCTGAGAATTACATGATTCACAACCAGGATCGCGACATGGAGTTCCTTGGTGGCGTCGTGGTGCTGCGCGGTGGCGTCGACGGCATTGCGTTGGGCCCAGAGTGGTTGTACTACGGGGCGATTAGCGGCTCCGGCCTGTTTCGGGTCCGGCTGAAGGATCTTCGCGACAAGAGCCTGCCCCCGGGCCAGCTCGCAAACCGGGTCGAACGATTCAGCGACAAGCCGCTCAGCGATGGCTTGAGCATAGACGTTGAAGGCAATGTATACATCACGGATATCGAGCACGGCTCGATTTTCCGCGTGGGTCCCGGCAAGGATCTCAGAACATTAATTCAGTCAAGCGATGTGCGCTGGCCGGACGGGTTGTCATTTGGACCTGACGGTTACTTGTACATCGCGGACAGCGCGCTATCGGAACTTATTCTTCAATCACACGAACATATTGATGCGCAGGGGCCGTACCGGATCTTCCGATTCAAGCCCGGCGTTGAAGGTGTTCCAGGACAATAATCAAGGACACGCAACAATGAACGAAACAGTAATTCCTGATCTCGGATTCGACTGGAATCAGTTACTCGAACTGGCGCAGACCAAAGGTGTCGAATTTGGCATCAATGTCGCCATCGCGCTGGCAATCTTTTATGTCGGAAAGATGGTTATCAGCATGGTCGTGCGTGGTTTGCGCAAGGTCATGCGACGTCAGGAGGTCGAAAAGACGCTCGAGACCTTCGTCTGCAACCTCGTGCGCACGGTGCTGCTGCTCTTTGTCATCATTGCCGCAATCGGCCAGCTGGGCATCGAGACGACATCATTCATTGCTGTCTTCGGCGCGGCCGGCCTCGCCGTCGGCCTGGCAATGCAGGGGTCGCTCTCAAACTTTGCGGCGGGCGTGCTGATTGTGCTGTTCCGCCCTTACCGTGTCGGCGATTTCATTGAAGCGGCCGGTATCAACGGTGTCGTCGAGCAGGTGCAGATCCTGACGACGGTGCTCAAGACTGGCGATAACAAGCAGATCATCGTCCCGAACGGCCAGATCATGGACAGCATCATCACCAACTACTCGGCGAACGACACGCGCCGCGTGGATATGGTTGTTGGCGTGAGTTACGGCGATGATCTCGACAAGGTTCGCTCGACAATCCAGGAACTGGTTGCTGCCGAAGAACGCATCCTCGACGAGCCCGCATGCACAATCGCGGTATCGGCGCTGGCCGACAGCAGCGTCAATTTTGTCGTGCGCCCATGGGTCAAGACAT
>Ga0316191_10003245_pt1 | contig 11965 bp, 11 predicted proteins | sample Eddworburr2cm_MG_FD_204928 | JGI IMG/M metagenome (GOLD analysis project Ga0316191, IMG submission 204928) | Coastal sediment microbial communities from Maine, United States - Eddy worm burrow 2 cm | ecosystem: Environmental > Aquatic > Marine > Coastal > Sediment | place: USA: Maine...
TCTCCATTATCGCCTCCATCATCGGCACCTTCTTCGTCAAAACCTCCGAGGGCGCCAAGATCATGAACGCCCTGTACCGTGGACTGATCGTCGCCGGCGTCCTCGCCGCCATCGCCTTCTACCCGGTAACGACCTGGGTGCTGGGTGATACCATCATGCTCGACGGCGCTGAACTCAGCTCCCGCATGTTGTACTACTGCGCTCTGATTGGCCTGGCACTGACCGCGGCCCTGGTGGTCATTACCGAGTACTACACCGGCACCGAGTTCAAGCCGGTACGCCACATCGCCGAGGCATCCACTACCGGTGACGGCACCAACGTCATCGCCGGTCTGGGGGTGTCCATGAAGTCCACTGCCCTGCCAGTCATTATCATCTGTGCCAGCATATGGGGCGCGTTTGAGCTGGCCGGTATCTATGGCATCGCCATTGCCGCCACCTCCATGCTCTCCATGGCCGGCATCATCGTGGCACTCGATGCCTACGGCCCCATCACCGACAATGCCGGCGGCATAGCCGAGATGGCCGAAATGGACGAGAAGATCCGCAACATTACCGACCCGCTGGATGCCGTGGGTAACACCACCAAGGCGGTCACCAAGGGTTACGCCATTGGTTCTGCTGCGCTGGCGGCACTGGTACTGTTTGCCGACTACACCCATGCGCTGGCCAAGCACAGCGACAAGGTAATGAACTTCTCGCTGGATAATCACATGGTGCTGATCGGTCTGCTGATCGGCGGACTGGTGCCGTTCCTGTTTGGTGCCATGGCCATGGAAGCGGTTGGCCGGGCCGCCGGCGGCATCGTCAACGAGGTGCGTCGCCAGTTCAGGGAAATGCCAGGCATCATGGACCACACGCAGAAGCCGGATTATTCCAAGGCCGTTGACATGCTCACCAAGGCTGCCATCAAGGAGATGATAATCCCGTCGCTGCTGCCGGTTGCAGTACCGGTTGTCATTGGCCTGACGCTGGGCGCAGAAGCACTCGGTGGCGTACTGATCGGGACCATCGTTACCGGCCTGTTCGTGGCCATCTCCATGACCACCGGTGGTGGTGCCTGGGACAACGCCAAGAAGTATATCGAGGACGGCAACTTTGGTGGCAAGGGATCTGATGCCCACAAGGCAGCAGTTACTGGCGACACCGTCGGCGACCCCTACAAGGATACTGCCGGCCCGGCCATCAACCCATTGATCAAGATCATCAACATTGTGGCGCTGCTGATTGTGCCGCTGCTGTAACAGGAGCCTGCGCAGGTCGGGTCATGGCGCTGTGTGCCGTAACCCGACCTCCCTGAACAACGTATGAAAATCTGTATTATCTCTGACAGCCACGACAACCGCCCCCTGCTGAAGGCGGCTGTGCGTGATGCCTGTGCACTCGGTGCCGAAGTGGTTCTGCATTGTGGTGATGTGGTTGCGCCAAGCACGCTGGAAGCACTCGCGCCGTTCAAAATACCTGTACATGTCATTCACGGCAACAACACCGGTGATCTGTATATGATGGGCCGCGTCTCTGCACAAGTCTCCAACCAGACCACCTATTATGGTCAGGATGCCGGCCTGAAGCTGGGGGGGCGTCGCGTCTTTCTGGTGCACTACCCTCACTATGCTGAAGCGCTGGCCACCACCGGTGACTGGGACCTGGTGTGCTGCGGTCATGATCACAAGGCGGACATCCGTATGGTAGACAACATGGCCGGCAAATCCACCTGGATGGTCAATCCGGGTACGGTTGGCGGCGTCATGGCCCCGGCTACCTGGGTACTCGGTGACCTGGACAAGATGACATTTGTTATTCACACTTTGGAGTCGACGCCAGAACAGGACCGCGACGCGGGATAATCTCCAGCGAAACAGCTCAACCATGAAAGATATCAACCCTGAACAAATGGTCGTTGGTGACAAGAGCGGCATCGACCTGTCTGAATCAAGGCCTTCCCTGCAGGCCCATTTACAGGAATACCAGGCACAGCTGCATGCCTTGCCTGACGACTGTACGCCGATGGAACGCGCCCGTGTACAGCTGGATATTGCTGAAACCCTGCTGGCCCTTTTAAAGAAGAAGGAAGCCTGGGATATTGGCCGCGAGATCTTCGACGTATTCGTTGAACAACAGGCCTGGCAGGATGCTATTGAGACCTGTGACGTACTGTTCCAGTGTGAGCAGCCGCTCTCGCTGGCAGCGCTCGGCAACGGCGTCTGGCTGGCTGTAACCTACCCGGTACCGGCACAACTCAGTGTCGCGATGCTGCAACACATTGTTGACGAAACCCCGGATGACTCCGATGGCGCAGCGGTTGCTGCGATGGCTGCCAATTATATTGCCGAGGCCCGCACCGAGGGCGAGGAAAAGGAAAGCCTGACTTTTTTTACCAAACAAATTCTTGCCGGTGTTGCCAAACGGCATCGCAACATCGAAGAACCTGAAATGATCAACACCTGGATTGAAATCCTGGAACTGAATGATGTGAAGGAGCTGCTGTCACGCCTCGCGCTTATGCTGGACGCCATTGTCGGCGATCAGTGGTGGATTGACCGGGACGCGCTGCGCGCGCAGTTACCCGTCAACTAGAATATTCAATCAATCTGCAGGAGCGGACCGTGTCCGCGATCAGGCGCGAACGAATTGTCACCAGCATCGCGGACACAGTCCGCTCCTGCAAAAGCTATATCTACTACAAGCACTTACTTCTGGTGGTAATAGTCGTACTTGTCGAGAATATCCAGGGTAAATCCCCAGGCCTCGTTATAGGACAGGCCGCTGTCATCCGGAATAATAAGCTTCACGTAGAGTTCACCGGAGTGCTTTTCCTTTAATGCTGACAATCGCCGATGCAGTTGCTTGCGACTGACTACGCTGTAGTCTTCCTCACCGGCATCCCTGAAACGCAACTGCTCGGCGCCGTTCTCCTTCCAGTAGCGCACCGTTACAACATGCTTGCCCTTGGCTGAACGTGCTGGCCGGGTCAGCCTGTCGTACTTGACCTTGATATCATCATATTCGCCCTGCAGGGTATCCAGCTGCAATGCACTGCTGGAGTACTCCTGTCTCAGTCCTGCCAGCTCTACCGCCTGTTCCCGGTTGGCCTGCTCGCTGGCTGCGAGCTCGCTCAATAGCTGTTGCAGCCGCTGCTGACGATCGCTGTCTGCCGCAACCAGCTGCTCATGCTCTGTGCGCAGCCGGGCCAGTTGAGCAGCAGTGAGCTGTTCGTCACGCCGCAACGCCTGCAGGCTGTCTGCCAGTTGCTGTTGCTGCTGCGTGAGTGACAGCAGCTGCTGGTCCCGTGCAGACAACTGCTGCTGTAACGACTGCCGGTTTTCGGCAGCGCGCAGCAACTGCATGCGAAGCTCCGAGTTTACATGTTGTGTCTGCGCCAGCTGTTCCTCCAGCGTGGCACTGGTCTCGGTCATGGAACGCGCCAGCTCTTCCGCCTGGCGCTCCGCCAGGATGGTGGCACGCAGCTCCTGCACCAGGTCCCAGTTACGCAACACCAGTACGGTGCTTGCCATCATGAAGATCATCACGATCACCATCATGATGTCGGTAAACGACGGCCAGAACGTATCACTGCCATTACCGGCATCGGCACTGCCTCGCAGATCAATAAAGCTCTCGTTCATTGTCAGTCGCCGTTGCCCGGCAGGCGGAAGCCCTGTCGCAACAAGCTCTTGATACCATCAATGCTGGTGGATATACCGCGCATTTGCTGTCCCAGTTCTGCAGCCACGCTGTTCAGGCGTGAACCCGCCTCTGCATATTCCTGCTGAATGACGCGCATGCCCTCTGCCGCCTTGCGCAGGCCGTGAATCAGTCCCGACACCTCGTGCAGCATGCTTTCGCTGTCATGTGAATATTCGGGTAACAGGTATACCGTGGTCACCTCTTCCACGCCGCTGAGAAAATGCGTCTGCGCATCGCTCAGCTTGAGGTAGAAGTAACCGTAGAACAGGTAGCACAGAATCGCGGTAATGGTGGTCGATAGCGCTGTCGACATACCGTGGATAACCAGCCCCATGGAACCACTGTCCTGCGCGCTATCCAGCAGGTTCGAGGCGCCTACCAGTGCTACCGACAGAGACACAATAGTGCCGAAAACACCGGTCAGAATCAGGATGTTACTGACGTAACGGGTGAAACTGATGCGCGCACTTTCATCAGCCTGCAGCGTAGCGGCCAGTGCACTGTGATTGATACGTGCGTGTTGTTCGCTGAGTTTCTGAATGGTGGCATGCCGCCGTGCGATGACCGATTTCGGGCTGATGCCTTTCATCAGCTTCTCCGGATCGCTGGCGAACTGGCGTATAAATCTTGCCAGCGCCACTTCCTCCTGCATGTAATACGACAGGCTGGTGACAACCTTCACCAGACCGAGCAAAAACACCAGCAGGATGGCACCGTTAACAAACATACCAACCGGTGTCTGCTGGTTTTTCAGATAAAGCTCGTTGATAAACTGGTAATTTGCCAGCAGGGCAACGGCAACCACCGCCCCGAGGACAATCAGCCGTATCAGAATACGCCGGCTGAAGTTACTCCTGGACTCAATCATGGACACAATCCTTAGCTACGTTTGATAAACGCTCACCCCTGGCTGTTGCAGGGAGAGGGTAAAACTGCCTGGCAGTTCACGCCACACTCCTGCGGCAGAACTGAAAACCCCTACACTTTGGCGCTAGCCCTCGGCAACAAACCCAAAGGCCCTGTCATGCACATAAACCAGCTTGCAGGTCTCCACGTATTTGGCATCGTGAATGCGTCCCGCCTTGATATAGCCGGTATCGCCCTGGTTCAGGGTAATCTGCTCGCCATCAGGAACCAGACCGTCGTCAGACTTGTTGAAAAACCGGATGATCATTTTACCTTCAATGACAACCGTCATGTCATCCCCCGGATGTGAGTGTGGCGGCTCTTCAGAACCGGCCTGCCAGCGCTCCAGCATGACCTCAACGCCCTCGGCATTACCGGGACAGGTTGTCCTGACGGTAAAGCCTGCCGGGGTATCCGGAACAGTTACGTGGTTTTCCCAAACGGCGCTGGTTTCGCCGTTGACCTGTTTTGCACTATCAACACTCATTCTCATACCCCATTTTTACGGATGCTTGTTTGACTGGCTATTCTGCCGATTAACTCCCTGCCCCCCCGGGGAGGGTTGGGGAAAGCGAAGCGAGGGGACGGGGATAAATACACAAGCAAAAACGCCCTGATTTTATCCCCGCCTCCTGGCCTTCTCCCTGAAGGAGAAGGGATTCACTTTTTAATGGGGGAGAAGAATACCCATACATCAACACCGAGAATCATAAGCCATCCACCGCACATTATCAGGCCTTCTGGTAGATCTCCGAACCGGACTGTTTAAACTGGTCTGACTTCTCGGCCATACCCTTTTCGACGGCGATGCCGATATCGCCAATACCCTGGCTGGCAGCATAATCGCGTACGTCCTGGCTGATCTTCATGGAACAGAATTTCGGCCCGCACATGGAACAGAAGTGTGCCACCTTGGCAGAATCCTTGGGTAAGGTCGCGTCATGAAATTCACGTGCCTTCTCCGGATCAAGACCAAGGTTAAACTGGTCTTCCCAACGGAACTCGAAACGCGCCTTGGACAAGGCGTTGTCCCGAATCTGCGCACCCGGGTGTCCCTTGGCAAGATCAGCAGCGTGCGCAGCGATCTTGTAGGTGATAATGCCTTCACGCACATCGTGCTTGTCCGGTAATCCCAGATGTTCCTTGGGCGTCACGTAACACAGCATCGCTGTGCCATACCAGCCGATCTGGGCAGCACCAATCGCAGAAGTGATGTGATCGTAGCCCGGTGCTATATCCATGGTCAGCGGGCCCAGCGTGTAGAACGGCGCCTCGTGACAATCATCAAGTTCCTTCTCCATGTTCTCCTTGATCATCTGCATGGGCACATGGCCGGGCCCTTCGATCATCACCTGTACATCGTGCTGCCAGGCAATTTTCGTCAGTTCACCCAGCGTTTCCAGCTCGGCGAACTGTGCGGCGTCATTGGCATCGGAAATTGAACCCGGACGCAAGCCGTCGCCCAGCGAAAACGACACATCGTAGGCCTTCATGATTTCGCATATATCTTCAAAATGGGTATACAGAAAACTTTCCTGATGGTGCGCCAGGCACCACTTCGCCATGATGGAACCACCACGTGACACGATACCGGTGACACGACTGGCGGTCATCGGCACCCAGGCAAGCCGCACACCGGCATGAATGGTGAAGTAATCGACGCCCTGTTCAGCCTGCTCGATCAGGGTGTCACGAAAGATATCCCAGGTCAGGTCCTCGGCGACGCCATTCACCTTTTCCAGTGCCTGGTAAATCGGCACGGTACCGACAGGCACCGGTGAATTACGCAGGATCCACTCACGCGTTTCATGGATATTCTTGCCGGTAGAGAGGTCCATCAGGGTGTCGCCGCCCCAGCGTGCTGACCACACCATCTTTTCAACTTCTTCGGAAATGGAAGAGGTCACCGCCGAATTACCGATATTGGTATTCACCTTTACCAGGAAGTTGCGGCCGATAACCATCGGTTCCAGTTCCGGGTGGTTGATATTGGCCGGAATAATGGCGCGGCCGCGCGCAATTTCATCGCGAACAAATTCGGGCGTTACCCGGTCAGGGATGCTGGCACCAAAACTGTTACCCGGGTGCTGTTGCAGAAGACCGCTGTCCTGCACCTGTTCCAGCAGCAGGTTTTCACGAATGGCTGCAAACTCCATTTCCGGTGTAATGATGCCCTGCCTTGCATAATGCATCTGCGAGACATTGCGACCGCTCACTGCGCGGCGCGGGTGGCGAATATGCTCAAAACGCAGCTGCGCCAGTTCCGGATCTGCCTGGCGCTGATGACCAAATTCCGAACTCGGCCCGTCCAGCTGCTCGGTATCATTCCGCTCTTTGATCCAGCCGGCACGCACATCAGGCAAGCCGCGCATCAGATCAATCGTGGCATCCGGATCCGAATACGGGCCGGAGGTATCGTAAACAGTGATTGGCGGGTTCTTCTCAACCCCGAAACTGGCCGGTGTATCGGCCTGCTGTACCTGTCGCATGGGTACCCGGATATCCGGACGTGAACCCTGCACATATATTTTCGTTGAATTGGGGAAAGGCCGGGTAACGTCATCCGACAATTGCGTGGTTTTTTTGATAAATTCTTCCGGGATCGCACTCATCTGGCCGCCCTCGCGCGTAAAAATGGATACAGAAATGGATACAAGGCTGGCAGATGCATGAGCTTCCCTACGCCGGCATGACCCGGGTCAGGTTCCAAGGGACTGTCTCAGCCCGTCAAGGGCACCCCCAGCTGGCCTACACGTTAACCAAAGGGTGTTTTATTTGCAACATAAAAATCCATATCTGCAATAATAACCCTATGTTTTATATATAAAATGCCAAGTCCACCCTGGTCAGATTATTGCCAGACAGCAGTAAACCCCGTACCCTTGGCGTCCTTAAAAACTCAGCGAGTACCGCAACACCATGAACCAGAGTGAAATCGAGCAGGCACGCTTCAATATGATCGAGCAGCAAATCCGCCCCTGGGACGTGCTGGATCAACGGGTACTGGATGTAATGAACGCCGTCCCACGGGAACAGTTTGTACCGGAAAACTGCCGCTCACTGGCGTTTGCCGACACCAATATTCCGCTTGGACATGAGCAGGTCATGATGGCACCCAAACTTGAAGGCCGGCTGCTGCAGGCACTGGCGATCAGGCCCGACGATTCAATACTGGAAATTGGCACCGGCAGTGGTTACCTGACAGCCTGCCTGGGAAAACTCGGAAAACATGTCACCAGCATCGATATCTATTCTGACTTCACCACGGCAGCCGCAGCGAAACTGGAAGTACAGGGTATCAGCAATGTCACCCTGGAAACTGCCGATGCCGCAGAAGGCATTGGGAGCGATACACGCTATGATGTGATTGCCGTCACCGGCTCACTGCCGTTGCTGCAACAGCAGTTCCGGAAAAACCTCGCTGTTGGTGGTCGACTGTTCATCATTACCGGGGCATTGCCCATCATGGAGGCCAGGCTGATTACCCGCGTTGACGAAAACAACTGGTCATCCGAGGGTGTACTGGAAACCTGCATCCCGCCATTGCTGCATGCAGCCCGGCCGCAAGCCTTTGTATTCTGAAGCACCAGGGCCCGCCAGCTTTATGCGTGAACTGTCAAGCGACGAGTGCAAGACCTACCTGGAACAGGCCGTCGACAAACCATTACTACTCGATGTTCGCGAGCCCTGGGAATACCGTATAGTTCACCTGGAAGATTCACGCCTGGTGCCGATGAGGGATATCCCCCGGGTATCCGGGGAACTCGACCCGGAGCAGGAGATAATCGTTATCTGCCACCATGGGATACGCAGCCGCCACATCGGCCTGTACCTTGAAAGCCAGGGGTTCAGTAATATCATAAACCTGAATGGCGGCATCGACGCCTGGGCACGTAATACAGACCGGCAAATGCCAACCTACTAAAACATGATGCAAACCACCCAACATTTAAACGCTGCGCTGTTATTACTTGGCAGTCTGCTGGCCACGCTCTGCGGGCTGGTTCAGGCAGACGACCTGGTATCGGTGTATCAGCTGGCGCTGGATTCAGACCCGCAATACCAGGCAGCCCTGGAAGCCCACCAGGCAGCACTTGAGGTGATTCCGCAAAGCCGCGCAGCATTACTGCCCAATATTGGCATCACCGGCGATGTCTCAAGAAACCGGTTTGACCCGAGAAATAACGGCGATACCAGTTACTCAACCAACCAGACCTATAGCATTGGCCTGCGCCAGGCGCTGTATCAGCGGGAAAGCTTCCTGCAACTGGAGCAGGCCGATAACCGCGTCGTACAGGCCGACGCGCAACTGATCGCTGCACAACAGGATCTGTTATTGCGTGTCGCCACCCGCTATTTTCTGGTGCTTGGGGCACAGGACAACGTCGCCTTTGTTGAAGCCGACAAGCAAGCCATTGCGCGCACGCTCGACCAGGCACAGCAGCGCTTTGAGGTCGGGCTTGCGGCCATCACCGATACACTGGAAGCACAGGCCCGCTATGATATTGCAGTCAGCGATGCTATTAACGCCGAAAGACTGCTTGATGACACCCGCGAGGCACTGCGTGAACTGACCGGCGAATTACCGGTTGCACCGGAGGTACTCAAGGTGGAAATTCCATTACAGACCCCGGAGCCTGTCGACCAGGACGCCTGGGTGACGGCCGCACTGGAACAAAACCCGCTGGTACTGGCAGCCCGGGCCGCGACCGAAGTCGCCAAGCAGGAAATACAGATACAGAATTCCGGACACTACCCGTCACTCGACGTGGTCGCCGACTACAGCTACGTCGATACCGAGTTCGGCGGAGTGACCTCACTGGAGCGCAACGACAGCGCCATCGGGCTGCAACTGAGCCTGCCGCTTTACGAAGGTGGGCTGGTGTCCTCGCAAACGCGCCAGTCACGTTACCAATATAACCAGGCGCGCGAGGAACAGGAACAACAGCGGCGCGCAACCGAGCGACAGACGCGCGACAACTACCGTGGCATCATCTCCGGCATCAGCAAGGTCAGCGCACTGAAGCGCGCCGTTGTCTCCAACGAGAAAGCCGTCGAGGCGGCAGAGGCCGGCTTCGATGTCGGCACCCGCGCGGTGGTGGATGTGCTTGATGCGCAGCGGGAACTGCTGCGGGCACGGCGCGACTATGCCCGTTCCCGTTATGACTACCTGCTGGATACGCTGCGCCTGAAACAGGCAGCAGGTATCTTGCATGAAACCGACCTGGTGCAAATTAACAACTGGCTTGAAGAATACATCCCTGTGCCATTACAGTAACCGTTGTCGGCACTAACAGATAATTCATCTCCATGATTAACATATATTTAGTCTGATAGTGTGGTGATTGCTTAAATCTGTCAGACCTTCATTCGAACATTGATAAGCCGCCATTCACGGACTGATGGCTGGCTGGACACTATTGCAAACAAGGTAATGCAATCTTGAATATTCTAGGAATTTCAGCATATTACCACGATAGCGCGGCCGCTCTGGTGCGCGACGGTAACATCATTGCTGCCGCGCAGGAAGAGCGTTTCTCCCGCAAGAAACACGACGCACGCTTTCCCGAGGGCGCTATCAACAGCTGCCTGGAACAGGGCGGTATTGAACTGAGCGATATCGATGAAGTGGTGTTCTATGACAAACCACTGGTCAAGTTCGAGCGCCTGCTGGAAACCTACCTGACCTATGCTCCCAGGGGATTCCGTTCGTTTATTGCCGCCATGCCGATCTGGCTGAAGGAAAAACTCTACCTGAAGACCACCCTGAAAAGGGAGCTGGCGGCACTTGGCAACATGAAGGAAAAGCAATTGCCCAAGCTGCTGTTTGCCGAACATCACCAGTCGCACGCATCTTCAGCCTTCTACCCGAGCCCGTTTGAAAGGGCCGCCGTCATGTGTCTCGATGGCGTTGGCGAATGGGCAACAACCTCTGTCTGGCTGGGCGACGGTCACAAGCTGACACCGCAGTGGGAAATAGACTTCCCGCATTCACTCGGCATGCTGTACTCGGCCTTTACCTACTACACCGGTTTCAGGGTCAACTCGGGCGAATACAAACTCATGGGGCTGGCGCCCTACGGCGAACCGGAATACGTCGACCTTATCCTCGACAAGCTGATCGACCTGAAAGACGACGGCACCTTTCGCCTCAACATGAAGTACTTCAATTACGCCACCGGTCTCACCATGACCAACAAGCGCTTTGCCGATCTGTTTGGCGCGCCGGCCAGGACACCCGAGACCCAACTCGCGCAGAAAGAAATGGATATTGCCCGCTCCATCCAGGCCGTCACCGAGGAGGTCGTGTTGCGGCTGGCGCGCACGATACACAAGGAACTGGATGCAGACTACCTGTGTCTGGCGGGCGGTGTGGCGCTCAACTGCGTCGCCAACGGGCGCATCCTGCGTGAAGGCCCGTTCAAGGACATCTGGATTCAGCCGGCAGCCGGCGATGCCGGCGGTGCACTCGGTGCTGCGCTGGTTGCCTGGCACGACTATCATGACGAGCCCCGCACGGTAAACAGCCAGGACAGCATGGAAGGCTCCTACCTCGGACCGCGCTATGCAGACAACACCATTAAAACGCAACTGGACGGTATGCATGCCGTCTACCAACACCTCGATGATGCCGGGCTGGAAAACCGGCTGGGCGATATCCTCGCAGATGAGAAGGTCGTCGGCTGGTTCCAGGGTCGCATGGAGTTTGGCCCACGTTCACTGGGCGGCCGATCAATCATCGGCGATCCACGCAGCGCGAAAATGCAGTCGGTAATGAATTTGAAGATCAAGTACCGGGAATCATTCCGGCCATTTGCACCGGCGGTACTCGCTGAAGACGTATCAGAATATTTCGAGCAGGACCGGCCCAGTCCCTACATGCTGATCGTGGCACCGGTAAAAGAAAATCTGCGTACCCCGATGACCGCCGCACAGCAACAGTTGTTTGGCATTGAAAAACTCAACGTACCCCGCTCCACCATCCCGGCAATTACACATGTAGATTATTCCGCCAGGGTGCAAACCGTTCACAAGGAAACCAACCCGCGCTTTCATGCAGTGCTTGAAAGTTTCAAGCAACGTACCGGCTGCTCGGTACTGGTAAATACGTCGTTCAATGTGCGCGGCGAACCCATTGTGTGTACACCCGAGGATGCCTACCGCTGCTTTATGCGCACGGAGATGGATTACCTTGTCGTTGAGAACTTCATCATGGCAAAGGCTGACCAGCCCGCCTGGGAAAAAGACGACTCCTGGAAAGACGAATTCGAACTGGATTGAACATGGAAAATATCAACACAAACCCTGACAAGCAGGAACTGCGCAAATTCGGCCTGATTTTCGCCGGCATGTTCATCCTGATCTTTGCGCT
>Ga0316191_10003247_pt1 | contig 11963 bp, 14 predicted proteins | sample Eddworburr2cm_MG_FD_204928 | JGI IMG/M metagenome (GOLD analysis project Ga0316191, IMG submission 204928) | Coastal sediment microbial communities from Maine, United States - Eddy worm burrow 2 cm | ecosystem: Environmental > Aquatic > Marine > Coastal > Sediment | place: USA: Maine...
CTTGCAACGACGTTTCAATGTCGAACCCGACAATAAAATAAAAGAACACGATCAGGAAAGGGAATATCGGGATAATGGCAAGTTCACGCCAGCGATACTTGTAACGCCACAACATGTGCAGTTGCAGCAAAATATAGGCGGGAATTGAAGCAATCGTCAGAAAAAACCCGACATCGTAAAGGAGACCATATTTTTGGGGTGAGGCGTCATAGACAAAGTCCTGCTTGCGCCTTTCGGCCTTCATCAAAGAGTCGACCCACTCCGCGGTCTTTCTAGGCTCTGCATTAGCAACGCCAAGCCATTTCAAATTTATTTTTTTCGTAAATTTATCAAGCTCTTGCCATTCTTCATTCAGAGCCGTAACCCTGACGGAATCGATATGAGTAGGATCCGTATAACCGACCCAGGCCAGCGCCTCACCACTCCCTTGAGCATGCAGGACTGCCGGATTTTTGATCGCCCCAACATCCAGCGCGATCTCTTCCCGCATGGCAATAGCCTGGAAACGCAGAGGGATACCGCTCTCATAACGAATCCGGACATACAGCATGTCATCATTGCCAAGAGTCGACTCAGCCTGAGGGTCCAGAGAGACGAGTTCTACCTGGAGATCATCCGCGGCAATAGCAAAAGATAAGGAGCAGAACAAACAGGCAAGAGACAGGGCAACTACAGTAAAAGTGCTTTTTAGATAAGTCATTGTATTTTCACTGGCTAGAGGAATAAAAGAGATTAAGACTAACAGCGATTATACCTTAAAATACGGCTAGCATTCTAAAATATTTGCAGGGGCAGGTATATAACACACAACTTCAGACAGCGGCAAAACTTTTTCAAATCTGAGGAGACCGCAAAGCATGCACCACTCGAAGATACTCAATCATCCCGTCATCAGCGAGCGTTATTTCTTCCCTCGGAAAGCATCAATACCAGAACCATTCTGGATCGAGTGCGAAGGGGCTCGCCTCGCCTGCGCCTACCATGAAGCAGATGCCGGGGGGCACACCATTGTTTACTTTCATGGCAACGGTGAAGTGGTCGCGGATTACCTTGCCGACTTTCCTGAGCTGATCAGCCACATGGGTTGCAACTGTTTCCTGGCCGAGTTCCGGGGGTATGGTGGGTCAACAGGGACCCCGCAGCTCGGTTGCATGTTAGAAGATGTCCTGCAAACCATTGCAGCGATCAAGCAGCCGCACGACAAACTGATTCTGTTCGGGCGTTCCGTCGGTTCGCTCTTTGCGATAAAAGCTGTCGAGCTTTTTCCAGACATAGCCGGTCTCATTCTGGAGAGTGCCATTGCCGATCCCCTGGAGAGACTTCTGCTGAGGGTTCACCCGGATGAGCTCGGTACAACTGCGGCCGGATTGGAGGAGGCTGTATCTCAGGCCATAGATATCCAGAAGATCATGTCACGTTTTACTAAACCGACCCTGATTCTGCACACGCGCCACGACGGCCTGATCGATGCCAGCCATGCTGAACGCCTGGCCGACTGGTGTGGTGGTCCGGTCCAACTGGAAATCTTCCAGAAGGGCAACCACAACGACATCATGTTTGTCAACGGCCCACAATACTTTACCCTGGTTCACGACTTCATCAGATTGCTCCGCGGATAACGCCATGGGATACGGGCTTGCCGCTGGGCTGATCCTGGTTCTGCACCTCTTGTTCATTGCCTTTGTTATCTTTGGTGGCGTGCTAACTCTCCATCGAACCTGCTGGGCCTGGTTGCACCTGCCAGCAATGATTTGGGCTGTCTGGGTGGAGTGGTCAGGCTGGACATGCCCGTTGACGCCACTGGAGAATCATTTCAGGAAGCTGGCATTTGACCAAGGATACCAGGAAGGGTTCATTGAGCACTATCTTGTTCCACTCATTTATCCAGAGCAATTGACCATCTCATTGCGCTGGTTTTTGGCCGGGCTTATACTGGTCACCAATGTACTTGTCTATGTTTGGGTGTTGCGGAAGCGTCGAAAATAGCAGGGACGGGTTGACGCATGAGATCTTTGCGTTAACTTTTAAAAAAGCCAAGGAGGACACACCATGTCTGAAAATGATTGTTCCAACCCTGAAGAGCACTGTGAATTACACATGTGCCAGTTAAAATCAACAACGCTTAGCGAAGAGATCAACAAGCTTTACGAGAACCCGAAATTTGTTTGCGGCAACTGTGGTGTCAAAGTCAACAGGGGAGAGAACCTCTGCAACCCCAAGCCAATCTGAGCCACAGAGTTGGGACAAGATAAAGACCGCGCGCCCGTTTTCAACGGGCGCGCGGTCTTTATAACTGGCGGTTTATGCCAATATTGAAGAAATCAGCCTCGGCAAGATTCACACTATTATCGCCAGAGATCTGTATCTCGATCAAAACTAGGGGGATTTGGGCACGAATTTACCCTGCTTTTTATTCCAGGCATAACTGCCCGCAGCCCAGATCTTTTCGAGGTCATTCCAGTCGATATGCACGCCAGCCATATCTTCAATCGTAAATGAGGCTTCGAGCATTTCACCGTCATTTATGTGACCATTGCCGTCGGTATCTGCCCAGTGAATCGGGGCCACGACAATCTCATTCTCTCCCTGGACCGGAACAGCGGATTGGCTGCCCTGTGAACTGGCCACGATCTCTCCCTTGAAACGACTTACACTATCAGGTTTGGCGAGAGAGTCGACCTGAACCAGGTAAACAATACGGTCGCGGTCGTCGCCAGCCTTGATAATCCAGCGAGCGACCCCGTTAACATTGTCAAGGCTTGAAGTCGGCGGGTTGGCCTGAATAAGCTTCCACCCTTTAGGGAAATACTCTCTGGCAATGATACCGCTGCTATCGGTACGATCAGTCAGGGCTACAAGAACAGGGATCACACTTCCCGGAGCGGCGAATCCCGGCAGGGTTCTTTCTCCGTTTACCGCCACAGGAGGAATCGGGAGTCGCTGGTTGTAAGCGAAAAACGCGATCAGGACGAGCAAAACCACAGTCGACATGAGCATCCAGGCCGCGGCAGATTTCTTGTTGCCCTTGTCTTCCGGCAGAACGATCTCTTCGACGGGCTTCAGCAGGATATCCACAAGGGAGACCTCCAACGCCTCAGCCAGTTTCAAGGCGTTTTCACGGCGGATGGTCGGGTAACGATTGTTCTCCCAGCGTGAGATGGTATCAGTTGTCACTCCAACCACCTTGCTCACATAGAGTTGAGTCAGTTGCAGCCCTTCCCTGATTCGTTTGACTTCCACGGAGTCCAAACAGACCGTAGAAGCGCTATCATCATAGTTGTCCATATTCATGACAGAGAGTCTACCAACGGCCTACAGACCAAGTAAACATGAAAATTTCTTATGTCTACAAACCCGATATTTGACAAGTCAAGTAGCTGTAATTAAACAAAATAGACCAGACATCTAGCGACATGCCTCTCGATGTCTGATGAATTAAATACAACTATCGGCTATATATTGTGCAATTGAATAGAGGCAATTCTGCCCAGAACAAACTCTTAGGAAACCGGAGGAAGACAAATGAAGAAAATGTTTTTGATCATGGTGCTACTGGCCTTCGTCGGTGTCAACGTTGCAGCCGCTGCTGACAGCTACACCTACGAAAACTCGAAAGGCAATGTGACCTTCAACCACAAGGCTCACCAGGAGAAACTTGGCGGCGACTGCACCAAGTGTCACCAAGGCGAGCCCGCCAAGATCGAAGTCAACAAAGATTTCGGTCACAACACCTGCAAGGCCTGCCACAAAGAAATGAACGGCCCGACCAAGTGCAACGATTGCCACAAGAAATAATCTTTATCTGAACAATGTTTGAGAAAAGGGCGCTGGAAATCCAGTGCCCTTTTTGTTATGACGAGAAATCAGCACCCAACAGGCGTTTCAAAGCGACTTAACCGAGGAATATCGGCGATGCAATTTCAATACATCTTTTGGGACAACGACGGCGTCCTTGTTGACACTGAACGTTACTACCTGCAGGCCAGCTGTGAAGCTTTGGCAAGAGAGGGCATCCCTTTAAACGACGCGCAATTTGCCAGGATTTCCTTAAAAGAGGGACGCAGCCTCCTTGAATTAGCGTCTCTTCGAGGGCTTTCAGACCCCATGGTTGAAGAGCTGAGAATATGGCGAAATAAACGCTATGCGGAACTACTTGAGCAGGAGGAGTTGAGCCTTGCAGGGGTGAGAGAAGTCCTGGATAAACTGCATGGCAGCATCAATATGGCCATTGTCACAAGTTCCTTGAAAAGCCACTTTGACATTATTCACAAGCGCAGCGGCCTGCTCCATTTCTTTAATTTCTGTTTGACCAGGCAAGATTATAGCAGAGGCAAACCAAATGCGGAGCCCTACCTGCTGGCCTTGCAGAAAAGCGGCCAACGAGCGCAACATGTTTTGGTCATCGAAGATTCACCTCGTGGCCTGGCCGCGGCCAAAGCGGCCGGATTGACCTGCTGGGTCATCCCTGGACAGCACTCATCAGCTCAGGATTTTCAAGAAGCGGACAGGGTCCTGTCAAGCATCGATGAGATCCCTGGATTGATTTTGTGAGTATTCAGCCCGTTCGGACTTTTCTCTCACAATTGTCTTAAATTTTAGTCTTAAATTTTAGTTGTCAAACAGATTCAGCTTTGGTATATATCATGGAACTCTTCGTTTGCCTGCAAGCTGAAGAGCTCTATGGACCCCGCGTATCCCCCCCCTCCTTACGCGGGGTCTTTTTTTGTCTTTCTGACCAGTCCCTTCACACAACCAGCCCATAAACTCTGTTTCTTGACTCCTTTTCGAGTGTTACTCGACACTCTTAGCATGTTTTTCTGACGATGATCAGGCTTGTCCTCTAGCTTCATAACTTCGCTAGGAGTCTGTCGGAGCTTATTCAGCCCAGTTTGAATGCCCTCAGGAGATGGGGCATCAATTGCTTCTTGCGCGACAGAACCCCCTTCAGTTCAAAACGCCCGGTGTCAAGTTGCGGATAGCCGATCGCTGCTATCAAGTCCTTGTCGCCACGAACCACCAACTGGCTGTTCTGTTCGACGATATCAGTCACCAGCAATCCAGCCAACCCCAAGCTGCGTTGTTGAACGAGGGTTTCCAAGCCCTTGACGATTTCATCTCGCTGCTCATCAAATTCCTGAAATGTAACCACTTCAACCTGGCCGACACCAAAACAGCGGGTTCCGACTTCATACTCCTTAAAGTCTGCGGTCAGAAGCGCCTCTATGCTGGGATAGGCGGCAAGAGTACTGCCAGCCTGAAAGATTAGACGCCCGAAAGCAAGGGACTCCAGGCCGGAACACTTCTCAAGCCAGACAACCAGGTCACGATCCACATCTGTTGTCGTCGGCGACTTCAACAACACGGTATCGGACAGAAGCCCGGCGAGAAGAAGAGATGCAGACCGGACATCCGGTTCAATTCCAGCCTGCCGGTAGAGCGTCGCAACCACCGAGCAGGTACTGCCGAGCGGCTGATTGATAAAACGAATCGGCGCTTCTGTATGAAAATTTCCCAAACGGTGATGATCGATCACTTCCAGGATATCCACCTGGTCAGCACCGGGAACCGCCTGGGAGAGTTCGTTATGATCGACCAAAACCAGTTTAAGCGATGAAGGCCGCAGCAGATTAGATTTTGTAGCGACGCCGCAAACGCGGCCCTCGCTATCAAGGACCATGATCCCCGGGGCGGTACTGCGCATCAACACTTTTCGCATTTCATCAAGGCGATCATCCATATACGCCTGGGGTATATCTGCATCAGCCAGATGGCGCACCGGTGTCGACATCCTGGCCAGCAGGGCACTGGTTGCCGTGTCAAAAGGAGTGCTAAGGATAGAGACCGCCCGTTCACGTGCCATAGCCACGAGATCTTCCTCGATAGCCAGTCCTCCGGTTACCACCAGCAAACGGACCCCCATCGCGATGGAACTCTCCTGGATATCCCGGCGATCACCGGTGAACACGACAATGCGCCGTGGGTTGGTATCAGACAAATGCTGGTGAAAACTTTCGACAGACATCGCTCCGACGAACAGGTCGAGTTGCTCGGTAAGAGCTTCGTCGACGAGATTGACGGCACGGGCTTTCAAGCAGGACTGGATTGAGCCTGGCGAGGAAAGCACCTGGCGGATATGTCGACCTTCGCGTGGCAGGAAGACATGCTCAGTAAGTCGCTTCAGGATTAATGCTCCGAGCGGCCGTCGGTCGGTGTCCACGACCGGCAACATGCGAATATCACGCTCACGCATCAATTCGAGAGCCTCCAGAAGCGGCGCTTCGGCATCAATGACTGCGGGATGGTCATCAACGGTGTCTCGCAGACGGGGATAGACATCTGTCAAGAGGGTTGGTGCCTGCTGGCCCAAAGTGTCGAGGACAAATTCGGTCTGGCGATTAAGGTGTCCAGCGCGCCCCGCAAAAACGTTGCTTCTGCCCTGCAGTCGACATAGCTCTGCATAGGCTATGGCGCTACAGACAGAGTCAGTGTCAGGGTTACGATGTCCTACAACGAATACTTTTTCCGGTCGGCTCATGGGCCCTCCTTCGCTATGTACCCTCGAACGTCTCCCAGGCCGATCACATCTTCCACGATGCCGCGTTCAGGAATACCCTCATCGTTGAACCAGAAGTACAGGTTACCGCTATCACTTTCAAAAATTTCCGGATCAATTCTAGCCATGACCAGCAGACCGTGAGCAGGAAAACCCCCTTGCTTGGCTTGCTGCTCAACGGTCAGAACATCCACCTCTATATCGATAAAGTCGCCGCCGGAATAAGTAGGGATCTGGAATCGGGCGCCACGCAGCAACGGCCCGTACACACCGATTCGCAAGTTGTAAAATGCCGTCAACATGTCGACAGGCTGTTCTCCTTCGGGGATGGCATGCTCTTTGGCCCAGAGCAAAACACCATCTTTGGTCTTTTCCTCGAAGACCTTGCCCTGGTCGTAATCATACTGATGTCGCTTTTCCCAGTTATGCCACTTGCCCCACCTGTGCTTGTCGATCGTGCTCAGGTGCTCGATGCTGCGCAAAGAACCGTCCGGAGTCAACGCCATCAATGACGTGTAAGTCTGGGTGCGATCACCGGCCAGCCAGGAGGCGATTCCCAAGGTCCGCCCGATCAACTCTGCCTTGTACATATTCGGCTGGCCTGTTGCAGTAAAGCGTAATTCACCCTCTGCCAATCTTCTAAAAAAGAGAAAATCTATGGAGTAGCGATGATTTTCACCGATCAGCTGCAGAATCGGCATTGCAAAATCGGTTTCTTGTGCCCTCACCTGTGCGGGAAGAGATAAAAGCAACACCGAGGCGAGAAACATTGGCATGAGGATTCTGACCATCATACAAAAAGGCTTACAACAAAGAGCAGATAGGCTCCAAGCAGCAATACGCCGCGCTTGCGATCCAGCTGAAGCCTGGGCTTTATCATGGTCAGAAGAACGATTAAAAGAGCGCAAAAAGCCAGCATAATCGGGAAATCCATACTCAAGACCCTCGGCTCAATGGTGATCGGACTAATCATTGGACAGATGCCAAGGACGAAGAGCACATTGAAGATATTGCTGCCGATCACATTGCCAACGCTGATGTCCATCTCCCCTTTCCAGGCACTCATGACCGACGCAGCCAGCTCTGGCAGGCTGGTACCTAGGGCAACGATAGAGAGTCCAATAACCAATTCGGAGACGCCGAGCAGGGTGGCGATCATGACCGCACCTCTCACCATCAGTTCGGCGCCAAGCCCCAGTCCGGCCATGCCGACCAGGACCAGGGCGATATTCCGTCCGCGTCTTGTCTCCGTTGTATGGATGGCTTTATCAACCTCGCCATTCTCTGGAATCAAAGGGAGACGTGCGGTTACTATGCAATAGACAAGAAACCCCAGAAGGCTCAGGAAAAGCCCCAACCCATTCATAAATGCAATTTCGCCATCCAAAGCCACCAGGTACACAACGATGGAAGCGACAATCATAATCGGCATTTCGCGAACAAGGGTGGAACGCGCGACGACAACCGGAGTAATCAGGGCGGCGACACCAAGAATCAAACCAATGTTGGCAATATTTGAGCCAATAATATTACCGGCAGCCATTGAGGATGCGCCGCGGGTTGTGGCAAAGAGTGAAACCATGAGTTCCGGCATACTGGTTGCGAAGGCAACCACGGTGAGCCCAACCACCAAAGGCCTGACTCCGAAAGAGAGGGCCAGGCGAGAGCTGCCGGTAACCAGGTATTCAGCTCCGTAATAAAGTAGCAGTAATCCTGCAAGAACGAGTGTGGCACCGAAAAACATTCTGAGATCCTTGCTAATACTTTGATTCTTAAAAATTAAGGGCGAATGGAAACTCTACATAAAACATATGGATAACAATAGTTTAATCGCTGCGCAAGCAAGTGTCGAGAGCAAGGCGCCTGCATTACGAATTTCTTGACTTCTTATCCGCCAAAAGAATAATATCCATATATTCAATTTTCCGAGGGGAACTATCATGGCAGACATTGAATTTGACAAGTCCATCAGTTTTGACCGTGAAGCAGAAATTCTGAAAGTACTCGGCCATCCGGTTCGGCTGAAGATCGTTGCCGGCCTGATGTCTCAGTCCTGTAACGTCAAGAAAATCTGGGAGTGCCTGGAGTTACCGCAGGCGACGGTCTCTCAGCATCTTGCCCTGCTCAAGAACAAAGGGGTCATCGAAGGTAAACGCGATGGTGTTGAGGTCTTTTACCAGGTCACCTCGGTAGAAGCCCGCAAAATTGTCACTTCGCTGATGGAGAATTTTTCCTGCGCCTAGCGATCATGCGTTGACATGACCGCAACCATAGCGACAGGAACAGACATTCTTTCACATTAAAGCGGGGGCAACATGAGTAAATGTTGCCCCCGCTTTTGTCTTGTTCACCTAGGAGACTGTCGGACCATTCATGAGCCGACTGCAAATCCAACTGTTTGGCCCATATTTCAGCTCCTTTTCGCTCCATAGCTACGGCTATGAACCTTCAAACGAGCTAAAACCTGTTCTCAAACATCCGAATTTTAGCTTCGGCCCGTAGAGTCCGAAAGTCTCCTAGCAGAGGGGCTTTGCAACTGCGGTTTCTCAGCGACCGCAATAATCACCTCATAACTGGCCGGAAGCCCGGCATCACAGCGGTAACTTTCCTCATACGCTCTCGTCATTGATTGCATGACCCGTCTGGACGCCAGGCCGCGCGGTCGATTCACTGAGGCATTACTGGCGCCGATATGCTTGAGTTGTCGCAACAGATCGGGCACATCGGAATGAAATTCAACGTCCATAGTGCTACGCAGATCATGGTGGGTCAAACCCGCGGCATCGATTGCAGCAGAGACTTCGCTGACTGACGGAAAACTCTGGACATGTGAAAACCGGTTGCCGCTGCTGTCGGCAATAGCCTGACAATGGGAAGCCCGCAACTCACAAAGGGTCTTTTCGCCAAAAAGTGCCACGACAAAGAAGCCTCCTGGCCTAAGAACCCTGGCAACCTCGGCAAAGGCTTTCGGCAGGCAATCGACCCACTGGTAAACAGAACTTGAAACGGCAGTGGCAAAACTCTCATCGGCGAAAGGCAGATGACTTGCGTCGCCGTCACAGGCAGACACAGCGGGCAAAGATTTTGCGGCTTGCCGTGTCATGCCGTGAGCTATATCCATCACGACAAGCTTTTGTGCCGAATCGGAGCAGAGTATCGCTGCAGCAAGAGCCCCTGTACCGGTACCTACATCCAGCATCAGCCCGGATTTTGCAAAAGCGGATATTTTGCTGTGAAGCATTGCAACAACCCGCTTCTGCACCAACGCGTAACGATCATAATCACCGGCATGGCTTGAGAAATTACCGCGCATGCGCCCACTGTCGATAGCCTTGATCAGACCCATCAGCAGAACTCCCTGATTTGTGTGACAGCTTCTTGAGGTTGGCTCAAAAAAGGGGCATGACCAACTCCGGCAAACTCAACGAAACGCCCCTGCGGCAGCATCTCAGCCAGATAGCTCCCGGCAGAGACGGGAGCTATCTGGTCCAAGGCGCCGTGCAGCACAAGCGTGGGCTGAGGTATCGCGGAGAGAAGTGCACGTTGATCCTGGACCGCCAGCATATTGAGCAAGCCCAAGGCAACGCCGGGGTCAGGTAGAAGGCTCTGTCGCACGGCAAAATTCCGGATTGTACGCAATCTTTCTTGAGAAATATTTTCTCCGGCAAATGCCAGGGAAAAGAAATCACCAAGTGTTGCCTCGAATCGTCGCTCCAGGTTCCTGGCCAGAGCACGCAGCTGTGCAAGAGGCAAACCGTGCACCCAGTCGTCATCCGAGGTAAAATGCGGGGTGGTACCGATCAGGACCAATCGATTGACAGGCAACTGGTTGCTACTGGCGATCTCCATGGAAAGCATACCGCCCAGAGACCAGCCGACCAGTGTGACAGGTTCCCTCTCAATAGCTGCAATCCAGCGGATCAAGTCAGCAGCAATCCCGGCGAGATCATTTTTCAGGGCAGGAGAAGATCCTCCGTGGCCCGGGAGGTCCGGAATCAGCAGACGAAAGTCTGAAGCAAGCAATGCAGCAATTTCACTGAATACCGGCGCCGACATGCACCAACCATGCAAAAATACGAGAGGGCGGCCTCGACCGATTTCGTACCAGGTAAGCTGCTGCTCATCCGACAATATGAAATGGTTCTCCTTCACTCGGCAAATTCCCCGTAAACGGCCAGAATCTTTTCCGAAGCACGTTCGAGGTCGATAGCATCATGACTGGCCATGACCGTCGCACGCAGGCGGCAAAGGCCCTGGGCAACAGTTGGTGGACGAATCCCTTGCAGAAAAATTCCTTCCTCGAGCAAACGCGCGGTCATCTTCATGGTCGGCTCCGGGTTTTTTGTCAATACCGGGATAATCTGGGTCATGCTGCCCAGCAAATCCATCCCGCCAGCCATCAAAGACCCGGCCAGTTGAACCCGATTGCGTTCCAGTTTCTCACGCAGAACCCTGCCTTCTGCGCTGTCCACCAGGTCTAAAGCAGCCATGGCTGCTGCCGGAACGCCTGGTGGCAGGCTGGTGGAGAAGATGAAGGCACGGCTGTGGTTGATCAAGGTGTCAATCACCACCCTTTCTGCGGCAAGGTAGGCTCCGGCACAGCCAAGAGCCTTGCCAAGCGTTCCCATGTGCAGATCAATGCGATCGAGGCAGTTAAGATATTCTCCTGTACCACGGCCACTTTTCCCCAGTACTCCGGTGCCGTGGGCATCGTCAACCATCAGCAGGGCATCATGTTCCTCTTTCAGGTCACAGAGATGAGCCAGAGGAGCCATATCGCCATCCATACTGAAGACACCATCTGTGACAATCAGCCAGCGACCTTTACGGTTTGGCTTCTCCCTTTCCATAAGTTCGGCAAGAGCTTCAGTATCACAATGGGGATAAACAATGGTGTTAGCGCGCGCCAGCCGGCAACCGTCAATGATCGAAGCATGATTGAGCTCATCGGAAAAGACAACATCATCCGGCCCCAAAAGCCCCTGCAGAATCCCCATATTGGCAGCATATCCTGAATTGAAAAGCAGAGCCGCCGATACTCCCTTGAAAGCGGCTATGCGTTCCTCAAGGGCAACATGGGTCGGCATTGTCCCGGAGACCAGGCGGCTGGCGCCGGACCCGGCGCCCAGCTCTCTGGTCGCTGCAACCATTTTTTCAATCAGAGCCGGATGCCCGGCGATGCCGAGGTAGTTATTAGAGCAAAGCAGCAGGACTTCACGGCCACAGACGTGGACTTTCGCCCCTTGGCCATTTTCAACGATTCTCAAAGACCGTAGCATCCCCCGCTGTTCAAGTTGAGCAAGCTCTTGTTGCCATCTATTCATCAGCAGCTATCCATTCTCCGGGAGGAGATATCGTTCCAGAAGCGTTGAACAAGACAACCTGGCGTTCCAGATAATTGGTAAGTTCT
>Ga0316191_10003249_pt1 | contig 11958 bp, 10 predicted proteins | sample Eddworburr2cm_MG_FD_204928 | JGI IMG/M metagenome (GOLD analysis project Ga0316191, IMG submission 204928) | Coastal sediment microbial communities from Maine, United States - Eddy worm burrow 2 cm | ecosystem: Environmental > Aquatic > Marine > Coastal > Sediment | place: USA: Maine...
AATACAAGGGCGATGACATGCGCGGCAAAACCGTCGCTGTCTCGGGTTCAGGCAATGTTGCTACTTACGCCGTGGAAAAAGTGAACCATCTCGGTGGCAAGGTCGTGACGTTGTCAGATTCCTCGGGCTTTATTCATGACCCGGACGGCATTAACACCGAAAAACTGGACTTCGTGCTGGATCTGAAGAATGTTCGCCGCGGTCGTATCAGCGAATACGTGGATAAGTTCAAAGGGTCAAGCTTTCACGAAGGACGTCCCTGGGGGGTAGCCTGTGACATCGCCGTGCCCTGTGCTACGCAAAATGAAATCAATCGCGAGGATGCCGAAGTGCTGGTCAAGAATGGCTGTATGGGTGTGTCCGAGGGCGCGAATATGCCGACCGACCTCGAGGGTATACACGTGTTTCAGAGCGCGGGAATCCTGTATGCACCGAGCAAGGCGGCTAATGCAGGCGGAGTAGCGGTTTCCGGGCTGGAAATGAGCCAGAACAGTGCGCGCATTTCCTGGGCAGAGGTCGAGCTCGAAAAATTGCTGAAAGATATCATGCTGAAAATCCATGACAGCTGTGTCGAGTATGGCAAGAAAGGCGATCACGTCGACTATCTTGCCGGCGCCAATATTGCCGGATTCATCAAGGTCGCCGATGCCATGCTGGCCTATGGTCATACCTAGCGCGCAACATTGGGGCTGATTTTTTTGGCGTTCCCGGGTCCGCTTGTCGCTCAGTGCTGGCGTTGAATCCGTGGGCCAGGGAAGTTGGCTGGTGATGTTTTGCGTTGTGGCGCCGTCCCGGCTGAATGCCCGGACGGGGTCAGCTCACATACGTAGTATAGATTTCCGCCATGGGATTTTGTGGGTGCCTGAAGTTATTGGACCCTGGCATTTCTCGAAGTTGAATAACGCGTAATTCGACTGGCCTGTTTTTTGTTCTCCCCTCTATTATCCGTGATGTAAACCAGCCAGGTGAAGGCAATGGCAGCCATGGAGATGAAATTATGGGTAGCGGGTTTCTGGCTATTCCGCGCATGCTACCGACAACTTGAACGACGACCGAGCCGTGCACTGGAGGCTGTGCCGAGCAGGTCCGCTGTCTGTTTGTTTCGGGGCTTCGCAATAGCGATGCTGGGCCGTCACTGAGTCGATTATTTGGTGGCATTATGCCGAGTCAATTCAGATTGGGAAAAAAATCTAAAGATACAGGGGTTTTTTTCCCCGAGACGCGGTAGTCTTACGCAGGTACCGCAACGGTACACATAATAATCTTCTGAGGGAGGATAAAATGGCTACAAAATATATCGTCGCTTGCGATGGAAGTTCTGCGTCTGGTCGAGCAATAAAAGTTGCTGTTGAACAGGCGAAACTGAATGGTGCGTCGCTACTGTTGGTGCACGTTCTCGAATGGTCACCTTATTCATTTCTGACACCGGAGGAACTCGAAGAGCGGCATAAGCGTCGCAACGAGGAACTCAAGCGTGCTCAGTTGGCTCTGGTCGATCCGCTCGTGGAATCATTATCGAGTGAAGGGGTCGAGTCCAGTGCCATTATTCGCTACGGTCATGTCTCCGAGACAATAGCTGATATTGCCGAAAAAGAAGGCGCAGCGCAGATCTTCGTCGGGCGCACCGGGCAGAGTACTCTGACCAAGCTGATTTTTGGATCGGTGGCAGCCTCCCTGGCGCAGATCGCTCCGGTTCCGTGCACGATCGTACCCTAACTGATACAGGATATTAAAATGCAAAAAAATAAACTTATTGCAGGAGTCAGCGCTGGCGGGCTAGCGCTACTGTCGAGCCCTGCTTTCGCGCAGTCGATCGATGAAACGGTCAACCATTTATTTGCCAGCGCCACCGGCTGGTTTGTTAACTTTATTTTCAGTCCATTTCCAGGCACTTCGTTTCCATGGATCGTGGCCTGGCTGGTGGTAGCGGCAACCGTGTTTACCTTTTATTTCACCTTCATTCAGTTCCGGGCCTTCAAGCACTCCATATCGCTGGTCAAAGGTGATTACTCGGATCCAAATGACGCTGGTGAGGTCAGCCACTTCCAGGCGCTCGCCACCGCGCTTTCCGGTACCGTTGGTCTCGGTAATATCGCAGGTGTGGCGGTCGCCGTCGGCATCGGTGGGCCCGGTGCAACCTTCTGGATGATTCTTGCCGGCTTGATGGGCATGGCCTCCAAGTTCACCGAGTGTACGCTCGGGGTGAAATATCGTAATGAGTACGCTGACGGCACCGTCTCTGGTGGTCCGATGTACTACCTGACCAAGGGATTCGCCGAGCGCGGCTTGCCTGGCGGTCGTTTCCTCGCCATCCTGTTTTCGATTTTCTGTATTCTCGGTGCACTCGGTGGCGGCAACATGTTTCAGGCCAACCAGGCGCATCAACAAATCTCCGGAATTCTAGGCGACTTCCCTGGCTGGATTACCGGGGTGGTATTCGCCCTCGTGGTATTCGCCGTCATCGTCGGTGGTTTGAAGTCCATCGCTAAAGTTACCGAGAAGGTGGTTCCGTTCATGGGTGTCATGTATGTCGGTGCGGCCATCATTATCCTGCTGGTAAATGCGGATCAGATTGGCTGGGCTTTTGGCCAGATCTTCGCCGGCGCTTTCACCGGGCTGGGTGTAGCCGGCGGTATGGTTGGTGCCTTGATCCAGGGCTTCAAGCGGGCCGCATTTTCCAACGAGGCGGGCGTCGGCTCTGCAGCTATCGCCCACTCGGCGGTACGCACCAAGGAACCCATCACCGAGGGCTTCGTCTCCCTGCTCGAACCGTTTATCGATACCGTCGTAATCTGCACCATGACCGCACTGGTCATTATCATTACCGGCCAGTTGTCGATCGATCCCGCAACCGGTAATTACCTGACCGAAGGTGGTCGAATCGTGACCGTAACCGGCGCTTCCGGTGTGGGCCTGACCTCGGCCGCTTTCGAAAGTGCCTTCAGCTGGTTCCCCTATGTCCTTGCGATCGCGGTAATACTGTTCGCGTTCTCGACGATGATCTCGTGGTCTTACTACGGTCTCAAGGCCTGGACTTACCTGTTCGGCGAAGGCAAGACCACGGAAGTAGTCTTCAAGGTGATTTTCTGCATCTTCGTGGTAATTGGCGCTGCTGCCAATCTTGGCCCGGTCATCGATTTCTCCGATGCGGCTATTTTTGCCATGGCGGTTGTCAACATCACTGGACTCTACTGCCTGATGCCCATCGTCAAACGTGAGCTGACCAGCTACCTCGCTCGACTCGAGTCGGGTGAAATCAAGAAGTTCAAGTAAGCAGTAACGCAGTGTTGCCGGGTGCCTCTCACCCGGCAACATCCTTGTTCAGTCGACTCCTGAGCTCGCAGGATTACCAGCGTATATCATTCCACGGCATTTATTCTGGTTCGAAACTCAGTCACCGCCGGTGACCGACTTGTGGATCAGCGGCGCCAGCGTTGGCGGTAATATCACCGCGCCAGACAAGGCAAACTGCTGCGCAGCGGCAGACATCTTGTTCCAGGTTTTGCGGATTATCTCGATCCACTTTTCCTCGTCGTACTCCGGATGCTTGTCGACAAATTCCAGCATGTAGTGCTCCATGAACACCAGGTCGGTCACGTCTTCCAGTAACTGGGTATCGGAATTACCCTTGATGTTTTTCTTGGCCACTGCCTGCCATGCGCGAGCGCATTCGACTTTATCGTAACCGGCTTGCGCCATCAATTCTGCTGCCCGGGAGGCCTGGATCTTGTAAAGATCCTTGCGCCATTTCAGGTAACCGATGCGACCCTCGGGATAGGCCTTGCGCGGTGACTTCCAGCGCTCGATGTGCTGTGCCCGAATCGCAAGTTTCATCACCTGGTCGGCCTCTGGTTTAAAGCGATCCAGCATCTCGGACATGCGCTCGGAATAAAGCAATTCCTTGGGCCATTCGCGCCCATCGGCGCTGACCTGGTTGGGGTCGGCGCTATTGGCGTCGTCGATCAGCTTGCGCGCTCTTTCAAATGGAGACTGTTCCTGTGACATGATTTAGATCCGCCTGGCTTGGTTAGGTTGGGCTACTGGGCTGATTTTACCCGGCTGGTTTTCGGCCGCGCAGATGCGTGGGTCGCAACTGACCCTGGTCGATGGCAATGATCATCTTGTCCCAGACGTCGATCTCACGCTCGAGGAATTCCCGGCCCAGCTTCGATGCGAGCCCGTCACTAAGCACGCCTGCCAGTTGCGCACGCTCGACGCGGGCCTGCTGTTGATACCATTCATGTCGATCGACGATGTCGATATCGACAAAGCCGGCGGCCTGCAGCGCCTGTACATAGGTGGTGGCGGAGGCGAGTCTGAAATCGAGGCCCTCCGCATCGATATAGGCCTGCATCTGTGTGGAAGGCTGATCCTCGTAACCGGCCAGCCAGTCGCTGGCAACGAACCAGCCCCCGGGTTCGAGAACCCGGAAGACGTCACGGGCAAGCGCGTACTTGTCTTCGATGTGGATAATCGAGTCCTTGCTGGTGACGATACCGAAGCTTGCCGGGTCTAACGCCAGCGGTCCCGGTTCGACACAGCTAAATTGCAGTTGCTCAGTGGCCTGATACTTTTCGGCAAGTTGATCGCAGCGCAGGATCAGTGCCGCGTCGACATCGATGCCGACCACTCGCGCCGCGCCGTGCCGGCGCAGCAAGTGGAGGTCGACACCACCGAGCCCACAGCCAATATCGAGCACCGATTGCCCATTCAGGTCGATGCCCTGCAGGTAGCGATCAACCTCGTCTGTTCCGCCGGGAGACATGAAGCCCTCACCCCACAGGGCTTCGAGCAATTCCATCAAGTTGTCGTCGTATTCCTGCTTATCTGAATCACTCATAAGTCCACTCTGTCCAATTGAAATGCTCGCCCATAAATATCGCTGTACTGGTATATGTCGTCATTTTAACCATTCCCGGGCAGTTTCGGTAATTGCGGCCACGGCAGGGTGTGAAATTTTACGTTCTACCGAAATGGCGTAAAAATGTTCGCGCAGGTCTTCGGTGCTACCGATCAGGTTCACGCCGTATTGTTTCATGTTCTCGCGGGCGATTGCCGAGGGTGAAACGAATATTCCGCTACCCGCCTGGCCGAAGGCTTTCATCAGCGCGCTATCGTCAAATTCACCGACGATTTTAGGGTGTATATGCAAGCTGTCCAGCCAGTGCAGGATTCGCCCTTGCATTTGATTGATATCACTGGGTAACAGCAGTGGGGCACCGTTCAGACTGTGCGGGAATTCCCCGTCCAGGTTGCGCGCGAGTTCCGGTTTGGCCAGGAAGCTGATACCGCAATCGCCGAGCGAATGACTGAAACCGCGAATATTGAGGCTCGAAGGAATAGGGCTGTCGGCTAATACCATATCGATTCGATGCAGGGCCAGTTCCGCGAGTAAACTTTCGAGGCTGTTTTCCTTACAGATGATGCGAACCGTATCCTGCAGTTGCAGCGCTGGCGCCAGTAGACGGTAGGCGATAGTTTTTGGCACTACGTCGGCAATGCCGACCTTGAACACCAGCGGCCTGCCAGAAGGCAGATTACGCACCGTATCCTCAAGTTCCCCACCCAGCGAAAAGATTTCATCGGCATAACTCAATACCAGTCGGCCCGTCTCGGTCAGCTCAAGGTTGCGTCCCACCTTGTTGAACAGCGCCTCTCCCAGGCTTTCTTCCAACAGGCTGATCTGGCCGCTGATAGTCTGTGGGGTTAGATGCAAGTGCTCACTCGCCCTGGCAACGCCACCCTGTTTGGCCACCGCCCAGAAATAATGCAGGTGCTTGTAATTGATCATGCGCTGAGGTTGTTCGTAAAGTTCGATCTATTGTACAAGTTACTTCGAATATTTTTGACTTATTGTGTGATATTGGTACCGGGATATCTGCCAGTATCAACGGCTATCCAGCGAGCCTGTCCGCTAAATGCTCAAGGGGTCATAAGAAATAAACCAGCAGGTAGGCAGTCAACAATACCGCAATCCACAGGGTTGTGGTGCCGATTGGCCAGGTTCTGGCAAACAGTCCACGCGATGCCTCGCTTTTGCCCACGCCCAAATAACGTCGTCCGACGGCCGCAAGCTGGGTCAGCTTTTTGAGTGATGCATCTTCGAGCATACCGCCTGCAGACCCTAGAGCGTTATAAAGTGCAGATCCAATACGCAGGGCGAATACCCGCCATAGCCAGTCCATGTCCAGGCTGATGGTGAGCGTTCGCTTCATCATCGGCAGCAGCAGGAAAAATGCGAGGCCCGAAAACAGAAGCAATTGCAGGTAGAAAACAACTTTCCCGGCGGTATAGGGGATGTAGTCGACCGGGTAAGGCAGAAACTGATAGAGGGTCTCCGGAAAAATGCCGAGCCAAAGGCAGATAGCGGCAAAAATAACCATGGCGACACCCATGTTCCAGGGCGCGTCTTTGGGACGCAGCCCCGAGTCTTTCTGGAAGAATACAAACCAGGGGAATTTGATTCCGGCGTGCAGAAATACGCCCGCCGAGGCGGCGGCAAGCAGGAAGTAAACGGTAACCAGGCCCCCGTCAGCGGCTGCCTGCGAAATCATGGTCTTGGTGGTGAAGCCCGAAGTCAGCGGGAAGCTGGATATGGATAAGGCCCCGATAATGCCGCAGACGGTAGTCAGTGGCATGGTTCGGAACAAGCCGCCGAGATCCGTGCATTTGCGCTTGCCGGTACGATACACCACGACGCCGGCGCTCATGAACAGCAATGCCTTGTAGACGATATGGGCGAAAGCATGCGCGGCTGCACCATTGAGCGCCAGCTGTGAACCAATGCCGATGGCGCACACCATGAAGCCGACCTGGTTGACGATGGAATAGGCGAGAATGCGCCGTGCATCGTTTTCCAACAAGGCATAAATGATGCCGTACATGATCATGTAAATACCGATCCAGATCAGTACCGGTTCCCCGGGAAACAGCAGAATCAGCGCAAGTACCGCTGTCTTGGTGGTGAATGCGGACAGGAATACCGAACCTGTCGGGCTGGACTCGGGATAAGCGTCGGCCAGCCAGGCGGACAGTGGCGGCGCGGCAGCGTTGATCAAAATGCCGATCAGAATCATCCAGGTATCAAAATTGGTGGCGAGCATCGGCTGTATATCCAGCGAGCCGGTGTGCACGTATACGCCTTCTATGCCCACCTTGAGAATGACACCACCGAGCAAATGCATGATCGCATAACGGATACCTGCCGCCCGGGCACCTGGCGTCCCACCGCACCAGACGATAATAGTAGAGAACAGTGCCATCAATTCCCAGAACAGGAAAAGTGTGATCAGGTCGCCGGCAAAACAGACGCCAATGGCGCCGGCGGCATAAGCGTAACCCGCAGCGAGTTCATACCAGCGTGCCTGGCGGAACGCGTAGAGGCCACCGACGAAGGCCATCAGGGCAAAGATGGTTGCGAACAGGCGTCGCAGCGCACTGCCTTCGAGCGGTTCAATCTGGTAGCCAAGAAAGGGCAGGGACAGGGAGACACCATCTGGAACCTGCCAGACAGCCCATAAAGTAACCAGAGGCGTGAGCAGCACTGCCGCCGAACGCCAGTGACCACGTAGCGGTCCCACCAACAGGGCGCCGGCCAGCAGGATCAGTGCGGGAGGTAACAGGTCAATCATCTTCCTGATCTCCCCGGTAATAGTTCTCGTCGCGCTTCAGAAAAAAACCGAGACCCTTGGCGATCAACACCATCAACAGGCAGGCCAGGAAGCCAAAAGCGGCACCGAAACCGTACCAGGCGTCGATGACAAAGTAGCCTTTCACCTTGATCACGAAATGCGCGGCCACGGTCAGCGCCAGCACTATCCAGAGGATTCGCCACAACAGTCGTATCGTCGCCGGGCGCACCAACCAGGTATCATCGTCAGGATGCTGGCTCACGACGATGGCCCTCCGAAAATTTGTGCTTCGAGCGCGATCACTGGTCCATTGAACAGGAAGAACAGGATGGTGAGCGCGGCAGTGGTGGTCAGCGCAATGATGATCGGGAGTGGTGCTTCACCATGATGCGCGCCGGCACCTTCGGTTTCACGACCAAACCAGGCGATGAACACGATCGGCAGAAAATAAGCAGCGTTCAGCACGGTGCTGGTAATGATGGTAAAAATTGCGACGTAGTTGTCTGCCTGGAAGGCACCGGCGAGGATAAACCACTTGGAGACAAAGCCCCCCGTTGGCGGTACGCCGATCATGCTGAGTGCGCCTATGGTAAAGGCCGTCATGGTCCACGGCATACGCCGCCCGATTCCGGACAGTTGACCGATTTCGGTCTTTTTCGATGCGGTATAAATGGCGCCCGCGGCGAAGAACAGGGTAATCTTGCCGAAAGCATGGGCAACCATGTGTATCGATGCACCGATTTCAGCCAGCGGCTTCAATATCGCCGCGGCCATGATTACATAGGAAAGCTGGGCCACCGTCGAATAGGCGAGCAGTCGTTTCAGATTTTGCTGGCGCAGCGCCACCAGGCTCGCGACGATGATGGTGAAGGCAGCGGCATACAGTAGCCAGCCACTGCTCGGCGTGGAAAACAGGTGTTCGATGCCAAATATGTAAACGATGACTTTGGTGACGCTGAAAACCCCTGCCTTGACAACCGCGACGGCATGCAGCAGCGCACTGACCGGTGTCGGAGCAACCATCGCCGCGGGTAGCCAGCGATGTACCGGCATGACGGCGGCTTTACCGATACCGAACACAAACAGTCCCAGCAACAATCCGAGTGCGGGTCCTTCTACGTGTCCGGCGAGGATGCCGCCGGGCGTGAAGTTACCGTTGCCGGCGACCACGTAGGTCCAGATTATGGCGGGGAGCAGCAGTCCGATTGACGTGGTCAGCAGGATACCGAGATACACGCGCGCCGAACGCAGGGTCTTCTCATCACCCTTGTGGGAGACCAGCGGGTAGGTGAGTAGCGTCAAAGCCTCGTAAAACAGGAATAGCGTGAACAGGTTGGCGGCGAACGCTATACCGATTGTCGCCGCCAGCGAAAACGCGAAAAACACGTAAAAACGTGTTTGCTTCTTTTCCTTGTTGCCGCGCATATAACCGATCGAATAAATGGAATTGACGATCCACAGGCCGGAGGCCAATGCGGCAAACAGCATGCCCAGTGGCTCGATTGCAAAGCCGATGTCTATTCCGGGTATGACTTCGAAAAGGGTTACCTGTGGTCGTTCTCCGGCCATGATGGCTGGCAGCAAACTCCACACATTCCAGGCGAGGGCGAGGGCGGTAACGAGCGTCATGGTTTCGCGCAGGTTGTCACTGACACGCGATGCCAGCAGGATGGCAAGCGCACCCGCCAGCGGTATCGCCAGGCTCGCCAGAATGGTCATCTCGGGACTCAACGCATGTGCCCCATCAGGAGCCGCGCCGCGCTATCGGCAAGTTCCACCGGCAAGCCTGCGGATAAACCGAAATAGAAGTTGAGCGCAACCGCGGTCCAGGTCGCCAGCAACAGCAGCAAAGGTGCTTCGCTGACAACCGCTTGTTCGGCGGCAGGCTGGAAATAAGCGGTTTCCACAATCCGCCAGATATAAACTACCGCCATCAGCGAACTGATGATGATGATGGCAATCAGTGCCGTTCCCCAGGGGCCAGAGTCAAGCGCAGCCGTTATCAGGTACCACTTGCTGATAAATCCGGCGGTTCCCGGGACACCGATCAAGCTGAGTCCGGCAAGCACGAAGGCCGCCATGGTCCACGGCATCTGCTTTGCAATGCCGGCGATGTTTTCGATACGCAGGTGGCGCAGACTCATGCCGAGGCAGGCCAGTACCAGGAACAGGGCACCCTTGGCTAATGCGTGGTTGAACATGTGCAGCAGGCTGGCGGTGATGCCCGCCACGCTGACGAGGCTGGCGCCGAGCGTGATGTAGCCGATCTGGGCGACCGATGACCAGGCCAGCAGGCGTTTCAGGTTCGGTTCGAACATCGCCACGGTAGATGCGACCAGTATGGCCAGCAGCGACAGTGGCATGAGGAAATAGGAGAACTGAAAATCATGCCCGCTGAGGTTTTGCTGGAATACAAAAAAATCAATGCGCAACAGGATGTAGAGCGATACCTTGGTAGCGCAGGCGGCGAGGAAGACCGTTACCATGTTCGGTGCGTAGGTGTAGGCATTCGGCAGCCAGACGTGTAACGGAAATACCGCAGCTTTCAACGCCAGCCCAACCGTGATGAACCCGGCGGCGACGAGAATCGGCCTCTGGTCTGCAACCTCGTGAATCCTGAGTTCCATGTCAGCGATGTTAAGGGTTCCTGTCATCAGGTAGATGAGGCCGACGCCGATCAGATAGAAGGTTGCCCCGATGGTCCCCATGATCAGATACTTGAACACGGCTGGCAGTGCGCGCCGATTCGGCCCGGCTGAAATCAGAACGTAACTGGCGAGTGCCGAGATTTCCATGAAAACGAAGATATTGAAAGCATCGGCTGTCACCAGGATGCCGTTGAGACCGGCCAGTGCGAGTAACCATGCGGCATAGAACAGAGGTTGTCGCGAGCTTTCGATATCACGATCGAGGCTAGCGGTTGCGCCGACCAGCGCGAGGCTGGAGGCGCCATTTACGATCAGTAACAGCAGCGCGCTAAAGGCATCGACCCTGAGTTCGATGCCCCATGGCGCAGGCCATGATCCCATCAGGTAACGGATATAGTCGCCGTGCAGCACGTCGATGCACAGCGAGACCGCGATTGCCAGTGCGCAGAAGCTCGCAAGCAAAGTTGCTGCCCAGCACAGGCGGCGCTCCTTCACCAGGATCACCAGAGGCGCGGTTAACATCGGCACGATAACCTGTAGTGCCGGTAAATGTGCCTGCAGCGCACTCACTGCCGATCGATCTCCTGGATTTCATTTTCCTCGATGGTGCCGTATTCCTCCTTGATGCGCACGACGATACCGAGGCCGAGTGCCAATGTTGATATACCGACCACGATCGCGGTAAGGATTAAAACCTGGGGCAGCGGGTTTGAGTAGAGCGGCTCGGTTGCGCTGTCTGTAAAAATGGGCGCGGTGCCGCCTTCGACCTTGCCCATGGAGATATAGAGCAGGAACACTGCAGCCTGAAACAGCGACAGGCCGATGAGTTTCTTGATCAGGTTAAGCTTGGCGATGACGGCATAGAAACCGATCATCAGTAATGCCGCGAAGACCCAGTAATGATAGAGCTCGAGCAACGCCATCAAAATTTGTCTCGTGCTGCGAAAGCGTGAAAGATACTGAGCAGCACGCCAGTCACGGTAATACCGACACCGGCCTCAATCAGCAGTATTCCAATATGTTGACCTGCCACAGGATTATCCGACAAAACCGAGTAGTCGAGAAAGTTGCCGCCAAGCAGGATGCCGGCCAGGCCAACGGCGCTGTAGAGTAATGCGCCACCGGCAATCATGCCGATAAGCCAGCTCTGGGGGATGGCTTCCAGGGCGCGCTTTTCTCCTTCCAGCAAGGCGTAAAGAATGATCGCTGCCGCAAATATTGCGCCAGCCTGAAAGCCGCCACCGGGACCGTAGTCGCCGTGAAACTGTACGTAAAGCGCAAACAGGATGATGAACGGGGCCAACAGTCGACCAACCACGCGCGGTACCAGGTAGTGGCGCAATCCTTCACTGTGAATGTCGGTCTTTTGTCGCGGTTTGCCGCTCGGCGCGCTGAGCAGAAACAGCACACCGATACCGGCGGTGAACACCACGAAAACTTCACCCAGGGTGTCATACCCACGAAAGCTGCCCAGGACCGCGGTGACGACGTTTGGAATATCGATCGCGTCGCGCGTGGTCTCCAGGTACCAGGGGGCGATGTGCTGATGGATGGGGGCGTCTGGATCACCAAAAGCCGGCTTGTCGAAGGTGGCATAGATGATCGCGAGCATCGTGGTGGTAACGACAATCAACGCGATGAAGCGGTTGCTGGAAGGCGCTTTCTCCTTGTCGGTTGTC
>Ga0316191_10003251_pt1 | contig 11949 bp, 13 predicted proteins | sample Eddworburr2cm_MG_FD_204928 | JGI IMG/M metagenome (GOLD analysis project Ga0316191, IMG submission 204928) | Coastal sediment microbial communities from Maine, United States - Eddy worm burrow 2 cm | ecosystem: Environmental > Aquatic > Marine > Coastal > Sediment | place: USA: Maine...
CAGTTGCGGCGAGGCCGGAGTTTCAATCTCCCACGGCTCCTTCTGCCAGCGTCCCCGTCCGGCTCCGGACGCGCGGGCACCGCCAAACTTGCGGCCCCGTGATTTCTGCCATCTGTTGCCGCCAGAACCATGCAACAGGGCTGATACCCGTTCGCGCATGTCATCGGCATAGTATTTACGCACTGTCGGATCGGCGATCGCGTTGACCGTCTGCATGAGATCAGCTTCAAAGCGGGCCTTGCGTTCCGGCGTTGAACGGTCATTGCGCGACAAGGCCCGCCGCCACACCATGGCGGCCATGGGTTCTGCCTGCTCTATGACCTGCTGCACAGCCTCCGGTCCGCCGGAAGTCAGCAGGTCATCCGGATCCTCGCCCTCCGGCAGCACCGCAAACTTCAGCGAACTGCCCGGTGTCAGCCGCTCCAGCGCCAGGTCAAGCGCTCTGTAGGCAGCCTTCATGCCGGCATCATCACCATCAAAACACAATACCGGTTCCGGCGTGACCTTCCACATCATGGCAAGCTGGTCTTCCGTGAGCGCTGTCCCCAAGGGGGCAACCGCATGGGGAAGTCCTGCACGGGTAAGGGCAATAACATCCATATAGCCCTCGCAGGCGATCAGCGCGCTCACATCATGGGCGGGCTTGCGGGCCTTATCCATGTTGTACAATACGGTGCCTTTGTGAAACAGCGGCGTATCCGGTGAATTGAGATACTTGGCCGGTGCATCCGGGTTCATGGCCCGTCCGCCAAAGGCGATCACCCGCCCGCGAGGATCGCGGATCGGAAACATGATGCGATCCCGGAACCGGTCATAGGCAGGCTTGCCGTCGTCCGGGCGGATGACCAGTCCGGCCTCATCCATCTGGTCGATTGTGATGTCGTGGCCCGCCAGCACCTTCGACAGGGCATGGCGATCATTCGGGGCAAACCCTATGCCAAACTCTCGCTGTACCTCGCCGGACAAGCCGCGATCAGACAGGTAACCGCGTGCCTTGGCTCCAGCTGACGCCTGCAATTGCGCCACAAAGAACGCCTGGGCCAGGTCCATTACATCATACAGATTGGCGCGGCGTTCCTCGCGAGCTTCTGCCTCCGGCGAAAGCTGCGGCAGCTGGAGACCGGCTTCTGACGCCAATCGCTCCACCGCTTCGGGAAACGGCACTCCCTCCTTTTGCACGAGATAGGTAAAAATGTCGCCGCTTTCCTTGCAGCCAAAGCAGTGATAGCGGCCCTTTCGATCCTCACAGTGGAAGCTCGGTGTCTTTTCTCCGTGAAACGGACAGCATGCCCAGAAATCACCCTTGCCGGCGTTGGTCTTGCGCTTGTCCCACTGCACAGACCGGCCGATGACCGAAGAGATCGAAATCCTCGCCCTTATCTCGTCCAGAAATGATTGCGGAAAACGCATGTTCTACCCATGAAGCCCGATCCAGTAGCCCAGAATTAGCACGGCATCACCACATACTGTGAGTCGAATTTCACGGGCGGATTATTCAGGTGTGCCGGGTCTGGCACCATCAGTCCCGGGCCGTGAACAGGCCCGTCAAATCACTGGTAAATTCATTTACCCGTCCGGTAAGTCAAATCACCACTATCGGCACACGGTATTTCACCTTGGTAATGCGTTCTTGCAATTGTTTTGAGCCCAAATGGATGGATATTATTCTCTCAACATCGCAACACAGCCCCCTAGGGGGTTGCGTATCAGTGGGTGCGACTGAAGGGATTGCGGAGTACTTGCTCCCCCCAGTTAAGGCATCGTAATCAATTTGAAGTTGCACCCACTGACTACATGCCACAGCATGATGATCCACCACAAATTATGGAAATTACAGGGTTTCAGCTGACGTCAGTCAGCTCCCGGCACAAGTCGAAAATGCCCCGAAATCCTGAACTCGAACAAACGGTCCTCTATCTGGGTACCTGCGCCCATATTATGCACCACCAACGCATGATTGCGAGCCTTTGCCGGGCGATTGGTAACAATGGCTATATGCGGCAGATTTCCCGGCAAGCGCTGAGTGACAAGGTCTCCAGGTTGATAGTCTGCGCCGTCCTGGGTGACCGGCAGGCCGGCGCCGCGACGTTTCAGGAAGTGTTCAAGATTCGGCACTCTTCGATGATCAATGTTGCGATCCGGCCGCTTTAGATCAGGATGATTTTTGGTTGAATCAACCAAAACTCATAAACCTGATCGCTTTCAAAGTGATCGAGCAACTTTATGGGTTCACTTGAACCCATGTTGCTCTAGTCCCCAAATCGCCGGATAACCGGCAAACGCCGATTTCATGTCCTCATGCACCAGCTTTTGCAGATCGATACCGAGTGCTGCCCTGTACGCCCGGATGACGACATCCGTACATACGCCTCGCTGCATCGGCACATCGCCCAGCGGATAGGCAAGCCGCGTATAGGCCGGGTCATAGACAGTGGTCAGTCCCACCTGGCTCTCTGCCGCCTGTATCAGTTTGACCGCCCAGGTTTCCGCCTTGAAGAAAGGTTTACTGCTGTGCTGAGCCCGAAGTGCCGGACCAGCAAACAGTGGCGCTGCCGAGCCGCCGAGTAAACCGGTGATAGCCAGGCCGGAAATCAACTGGCGCCGCACAATCATGACCATACTCCATTGCAATCGGCCCGACTATTGAACACCACTGTGGCAACAACCGGCTATCACTTCAGACACTTGTCTGTAGCGACGAGGTAGTAACCATTCCGTTTTATCGGAGGGTCGCTCTAGCCGAGCAGATTTTTGACAGCGGCACCGGCCTTGGCAAAGTCCATCTGACCGGCATGGCGGTCTTTCAGGACACTCATCACCCGGCCCATGTCTTTCAAACCTGATGCATCGAGCTCTTTTATAACGCCGGACACGGCAGCCTCGATTTCTGCAACCGAGAACTGGCGCGGCAGAAACTCTTCGATGATCTCTATTTCAGCCATCTCGGTAGCCGCGAGTTCCGGTCTGCCGCCCTTTTCATAGGTTTCGGCAGACTCTCTGCGCTGCTTGATCATTTTGGACAGAATTTCCTGCATCCCGCTTTCCGTGAGACTGTCATCCTTGCCTGTGCCACGGTTCTGGATTTCGCGATCCTTGAATGCCGCGGAAATCAACCTCAGGGTTGAAAGCCGGGTCTTGTCTTGCTCACGCATGGCATCTTTCATGAGGGCGCTGACACGGTCACGGATAGAATCACTCATCTGTATTGCCTTTCATGGCAGAGCTTCAAATCGAGGGGCGAGGCCCGCCCAATTGATACCCTCACCGTCTGACCCACGCAAGCCGCAGACCCAAAACGTCACAATTCATGCAAAATCACGGGGACTGCATGCCTGCCGGTGCTTGACGCGCGCAGTGCGGCTATCTAGTTTCCCGCCAAATTGCCCGAACGCAGCTTTTGCCCAAGGCAGCACCTCTCAAATAAAAGGCCAGGAATTTCCTGGAAGGCCGATGCCGCCCACAAAGTCATCTTCCCGCCCGGCAAATCCAACCACCGGCAGTGGCGTTGCAAGCACGCCTGCCTGGACTGAACAAGCCATGACAGCCCGGCTGGTTCTGGCCGATGGAACGGTGATTGAAGGCACCGGGCTCGGCGCAACCGGCCATGCCACGGGAGAACTCTGTTTCAACACCGCCATCACCGGCTATCAGGAAATCCTGACCGATCCTTCCTATGCCGGCCAGATCATCACGTTCACCTTCCCGCATATCGGCAATGTCGGCACCAATGACGATGACATTGAGACCTTCAACCTTGCTGCAACATCAGGTGTACGCGGTTGTGTCCTGAAAGCCGATGTCACCAATCCTTCCAATTACCGTGCCGCCAAGCATCTTGATGCCTGGTTGAAAGCCCGCAACATTATCGGCATTGTCGGGGTGGACACCCGGGCTCTCACGTCCCTCATCCGCGAACGCGGAATGCCGAATGCTGTTATCGCACACAATGCCAGGGCGAAGTTCGACATCAAGGCGCTGACCAGCCAGGCCGCCAACTGGCCCGGTCTGGAAGGGATGGATCTGGCAAAAGAGGTTTCCTGCGCCCAGCGCTATGACTGGGAAGAAACCCTGTGGAACTGGGGCACCGGTTTTGGCCAGCTGCAAAACCCCCGCCATCATGTTGTGGCCATGGATTTCGGCGCCAAGCGGAACATCCTGCGTTGCCTGGCACAGCAGGGCTGCAAGGTCACCGTGGTGCCCGGCAACACAACCGGCGAAGACATCCTTGCCCTTGATCCCGACGGCGTATTTCTTTCAAACGGTCCCGGCGACCCGGCAGCAACCGGCGAATATGCCGTACCCGAAATCCGCAAGCTGATTGACAGCGGCAAACCGGTGTTTGGTATTTGTCTGGGCCATCAGATGTTGGCTCTGGCCCTGGGTGGCACGACAGTGAAAATGCATCAGGGTCACCACGGTGCCAATCATCCGGTCAAGGACCACACCACCGGCAAGGTTGAGATCACTTCCATGAACCACGGCTTTGCGGTCGACGGAAAATCCCTGCCTGAAGGTGTTGTCGAAACCCACATATCCCTGTTTGACGGCTCGAACTGCGGCATTCAACTTGAAGGAAAGCCGGTGTTTTCGGTGCAGCATCACCCCGAAGCATCTCCCGGCCCGCAGGATTCGCACTATCTGTTTGCCCGCTTTGCTGATTATATAGCCAATACCAAAGCAAGTGGTTAGTTGCTGCCCGGCCAGGCTACATATGAACAAGACAAATATAGCCACCATGTTCGGTGCCACGGATGTATCGACTTTTCTCGGTCTTCCATCGTGCGCATCACCTGATCAGGTAAACGCCAAGGCCGCCATACTGGGCGTGCCATGCGCTACGCCTTATGCGTCTGTCGGCCCATACTGCGCCGGCGGCCCCGCGGCCATCCGCGCTGCTGCGGCACCTTATGCAGCCAACCTTGAACACATGGACTTTGATTTTGCCGCCCCGCTATTGCCCGGAGGCCGGCAGGATGCCTGTGATCTGGGAGATCTTGGCTACGGTGAACACAGCGCATCCAATCGTGCGGCGATCAAAACTGCAGTTTCCGCGATAATCGACCGTGGAGCTGTGCCCATTGTTCTGGGTGGTGACGACAGCATTCCAATCCCCATGCTTCAGGCTTTTGAAGGTCGCGGGAAATACACCATTGTCCAGATTGACGCTCATATCGATTGGCGCGATGAAGTTGCCGGTGAGCGCTGGGGGCTGTCGTCAACCATGCGGCGGGCGTCCGAGATGGACCACATCGAGCGCATCATTCAGGTTGGCGCCCGCAATATCGGGTCCGCCCGGCCAGACGACTATGCCGATGCGCTGGCCTGGGGCGTAAAGTTCTTCACGGCCCGTGACATCGCATCTGACGGCATGGCACAGGTTGCCGATGCCATTCCAAACGGTTCAAACGTGATCATCTGCTTTGATTGTGACGGGCTTGATCCGGCGATCATGCCTGCTGTCATCGGGCGTGCGCCCGGCGGCATTGGTTACTGGCAGACAATTGAATTGCTCAATGCAATTTCCGCAAAAGCCCGGATTTCCGCTTTCGATCTGGTCGAGTTCATGCCGGACTGCGACGTTGACGGACTTGGCGCGCTAACCGCTTATCGCATGGTCGCCACAACACTGGGGCTCGTCTGCCGCCAGTAAATCGCCTAGAGCAAACCGGGTTCAAATGAACCCGTAAGGTTGTTTTAGCACTTTGAAAGCGATCAGTTCACAAACTGCAGTTTTCTGCCACCGGCATAATAGCCATCCGGCTTTTGCTCAAAGCTGCGGCATCCGGCACCTCTGCCGGGAAAGTCACCGGACGGGTCATACCGATCACATATGCGCCCTGCTTCAGCCCACCATCTGCCCTGCCCGCTGCCGGATGCGGATGTCCAGTTCAAGACCCCTCCCTCAACAAGCGTGATGGTTGCCTTTTTGCCGTCAATACGCGAGGCGAGCACCTTGCCAACCAACGCTTCCTTGATCTCTGCCGACTGCAGTTTGCCGCGATAAGGCGCACTGGTATTAGCTGAACCGGTTTCCGACGGAACAAGCCCGGCCTGCACAGCCGCCTTTGGTTTGGCTTTCTGGCGCGGCACCGGAGCTTGCTTGCTCCCGGATTTTGCAGACTTGGTTCTGGCTGCATCGGCTTTTGCAGCCTTGCTGCCGGGCTTGGGCCGCGGCACAGGAACATCAGACCCGCTGGCGTCGTCGGCTTCTGCCTTCGCCGCAGCGTCGGCGTTCGACCAGTTGCCTGCCCGCTTCACTCCGCTTTCCTCAGAAAATGCGCGATCACCTGCAACTACCTCCGGCAGGTCCGCTACAACAGCGGCAAGGCCAATTCCAGATGCAGCCAGCAACACAAAAACACGTCTCATAAGGAACCTCTGTAACAATCCGTCTCCCGGGCATCACCCAGGTTGCAGGGAACAAGTTATCAGCACTGCGGTTCAATCTCAACGCCGAGTAAGAAGTCTTCTGTCGAGGGCGGTGGCCTTGACCATCACAAACACGGCTTTGCCGGGTTCCAGTTTCAGTTCATGCGCTGATGCCCGGCTGATACGGGCGCGCACCGCCTGGTCGGCAACCGACAGTCTGACTTCGGCAAATGCTGTGTCTGCTTCTGCCTGTACCTCTTCAACTTTGGCCGGCAGCACATTGCGCAATGACACACCCTTCGGTTTGGTCACGGCAATGGAAACGTCACGGGCCCGGACACGCAACCGCACCATTTCTCCCACGGGGAAATCCAGAAACGGCACTTCGACCTGCACGCCTTCTGAGACTTCCAACTCGGTCAGCGCAAATGCGGCATTGTGGTTCTTCACCCTTGCCTCAATGATCGTCCCGGCCTCGAATCTGCCGGTAAACGGCGGCAAATCCAGCCGAGACATCAGGTCGGCAGACCGGCCGCTTGCTTCAATACGCCCTCCGGCAATCAGCACCAACTGGTTGGCAAGCCGAACAACTTCGTCGATCTGGTGCGTGACATAAATAACCGGCACCTGAAACCGCTCCGGAATCTGTTCAATGAAATTCAAAGCCTGGGCACGGCGCTGCACATCCAGCGCACTCAAGGGTTCATCCATCAATACGAGCCGGGGCCGGGTCAGCAATGCGCGTGCCATCGCCACTCTTTGCCGTTCCCCGCCGGACAGGCCCTGCGGCATACGCTGCAGCAGATGGGCTATATCAAACACTTCAACCACATCGTCGCGCGACACTTCGGGGCCATCACCCTTGGCCCGGCGCTGCGCAAACTCGAGATTGCCTGCCACATCAAGGTGTGAAAACAACCGCGCATCCTGAAACACGTGCGCAACCGGGCGTCGATACGCCGCCACAAAGGTATCGGTATCTGACCGCAACCAGTCCGTGTCTTCAAACCGCACAACGCCTTCAGCACCGCTCTCAAGCCCTGCAATGGTGCGCAAGGTCATGGATTTGCCCGACCCGTTTGGTCCGAACAACACCGTCACGCCATCAAGCGTCAGGGTTTCTGATACCGCAAGCTCAAAGCCCCCGCGAACCAGTCGGAAATCCAGATCAAGTCGACTGGCGCTCATTGCCCCACCTTCATCGGGATTGACCGGTTCACGGCGAAGACCCCGACCAGCACCGCAAACGACAGCAGCAACAGTCCTGCCGACAACATGTGTGCAGTTGCATAATCAAGCGTCTCGACGCTTTCATATATTGCAATGGAAACCACCTTTGTGCGGCCTGGAATATTACCGCCAACCATCAACACAACGCCGAACTCTCCCAGCACATGAGCAAACCCGAGCACAGAGGCTGTCACGATGCCACGTTTGGCTTGCGGAAGGCCGACACTGAAAAACCGGTCGAGCGGCCCTGCCCCCAGTGTTGCAGCATCCTCCAGAGGACCTGTGCCCATGTCCTGAAAAGCCTGCCGCATGGGCTGCACCACAAATGGCAGCGAATGGATCATCGAGGCAACCACCAGCCCGGTGAAACTGAAGGTCAGCGTGTCTCCTGTCAGACTTACCCACCAGCTGCCCAGCCAACCGGCAGGTCCCAGCAGAATCAGCAGATAAAACCCCAGCACGGTGGGCGGCAGCACCAGCGGCAATGTCGTGAGCGCTTCAACCGGTATCTTCATCCGGGAACGCGTGAACGCCAGCCACCATGCAACCGGCGTTGCCATTATCAGCAGCAACACCACAGAGATAGTGGCCAACCGCGCGGTGAGCCATATCGCATCGAAAACCTCCGCCGTCATGGACGAGACACTCCATAGCCGAACCGCTTGATAACCCCGGTCACCTTATCCGACTTCATGAAACTGATGAACGAGCGTGCCACAATATTATCCTTGGCCCGCATGATCAGTACACCGTCCTGCAATATCGGTTCATGCAACATACTCGGTACCTCAATCCAGTGTCCCCGTTGATCATCCGGCAGGCTGACAAGCTGTGACTTTGCAACCAAGCCCGCTGTTACATTGCCTGATGCAGCCATTGCAAACGTCTGCCCGATGTTCTCTCCGTAGACAAACCGGCCTGAGAGGGGTTTCAAAAAACCCAGCCGATCAAGCGCCTGCTGTGCAGCAAGGCCGTATGGGGCCAGTTTGGGATTGGCCATGGCGAGCCGCGACACACGCGCTGTGTCAAGCGAGTCGAGGGCCGTTCCCGTCAACGGCAAAGCATCGCGTGCCCACAACACCAATGTACCGATTGCATAAGTAAACCGGCTTCCCGCCACGGCTGCCTTCCTGTCCACCAGCAATTCAGGCCGCGCCTGATCTGCGGCCAGGAAGATGTCGAACGGCGCACCTAACAGTATCTGTGTCGCCAGCTTACCCGTTGCCCCTGCTACCAGTACGACCGAATGGCCGGTGTCTTCCTCAAATTCAGCCGCGATTTCGCGTGCAGGCACCAAAAAATTGGTGGCCACGGCTACAACCACCTCGTCCGCCTTCGCCAAAGACGCAGGCAGCGCCATCAAGACCATGCCGGCAATGAGCCAGTTAAACGCGAGTTTTTTCATGAACAGTGCATACACCAGAAACCGGGCAAGTATTCAAGAATCCACCCTCGCACTGCAAAAAAGCCCGGAAATCAGCCGTTTTTTCATATGTCTGATTCCTGAACGGCAGATGAACGGCCCGTTCAGCCAACATTCGGCTCTGCCCGACTAGTGTGATCTTCATCAGACGACCTCCGGCACCCCTCAACAGCCGAAACAAAAGGGAGGAAGATATGACAAAGACACTCACAGCAGCAGGCTTGGCAGGCGCGCTTACCATTTTCGCAGCCTTCTCATCCATGGCAGCCCCCGCATCACAACACCTGGAAACCAACGAGACCAATGTCACGGTGATCTACAAGACCAACCTCAACTGGCCGATCCGCGGCATGATGAGTGTCGACCCTTGTGAGCTTCGCCAGTGTCAGGAGATTTGACGCAACGGAATAACAAGCTTTGAAGAACCACTGTCCGGGGCAGCCCCTGGACAGTGTCAGGGAACCGGGTCGCGACGAGCTCCGCATGACCCATCCGCCCCTCTCGCCATGCATGTTTGGCGTGTGCCCGGTCCCTGACTTGGATTCGTCTCAGACGCTCACTATATCAATGAGTATGAGACTGGCAGCCTGCCCCAATCCTCTCGACCCCTAGAGGATCTCCCCTGCAAACCGGGACGGACTGCCAAAACTCGAAGGGCCCCGCTCACAATCTTGTGGCGGGGCCCTTTTTGGTCAGTTTAGCGTGTTGAGCGTTAATCCACGATCACTTTGGCGCCAACCTGCACCATGTCGTATAGGGAGATGACATCCTCATTGCGCAGGCGAATACAACCGGATGACACCGACTCACCGATCGTCCAGGGCTGATGTGTTCCGTGAATCCGGTATAATGTGTTACCCAGATAAAGTGCGCGCGCGCCAAGCGGGTTGTCTTCGCCGCCTTCCATGCGCACCGGCAGGTGCGGTTCACGTTCACGCATTTCCGCCGGTGGATGCCAGGCCGGCCATTCCGCCTTGCGCGACACTTTTTCCTCGCCTCTCCAGCGGAATCCCTGCCGGCCGACACCTATGCCGAACCGCTTGGCCTTGCCGCCTTGCTGCACCACATACAGATACTTCTTGCGGGTGCTGATGATGATGGTTCCCGGTTTCTCATCAGTCTTGTAGGAAATTTCGGCGGGCAGGTATTTGGAATCCATCTTCCAGGTGTTGGACCCGAAATTGTATTTCACATTATTGTAGACCGAACCGGTCTGGCTTTCCGCATTTGCCGCGCCCGCATTAAATAAAACGGTTGCCGCAGCAATGGCCACTGCTGAAAGGAAAGTTCTCGCCTGCATCGTCCACTCCTCTGTCGCTATGTGACTAAAAGCACATCTTCGGCGCCACAATCGCTCTACAATCTACCCAAGGTCAAGACTTGACACCGTATTAACCGCACCTGAACACACCATTCAGGCGAGATTTTGCCAGACTGTGGCACAAAAGACACACAGCAACACCGTCGCAAACGTGGCAACAGGTGTTTAACAAAGAATCAGGACTGGAACCGATCATGATCAGAAATTCCAAGACAAAAACCCTGTTCCCCGCCAGCGGCTGCGTTGCCTCAGTCGCCCTTGCCGCAACACTGATAGCGAACATGGCGTCCGTGGCAGACGCGGCAACATCGGCAAGAAAGTTTTCCTCGCCGGACTATCTCGGGCAACCGGTCGCGTTCTGCCTTGATGGCGAGCGGGGCTGCGGCAAGCCGGCGGCAACGGTCTGGTGCCAGCGAAACGGATACGAAACAGCCCTGAGCTTTGCCCGGCGCGCCCCGGCGGCAGGAACTGAACTGCGTTTTGTCGACACCGGCAACATCTGCACATCCGGCAATTGCATCACGTTCAGTCAAATCCGGTGCCTAAAGCAGGCGGACTAAAGCGAGATCACTCGATTGGTGACAACAACTCCGGCGCGGTCACCAACTGGCGAACTCCGTGGGAATGATCTTCCTCGAACACATTACCGTCCCGGACCCACTTGTGCAGCGAGTTCACATCAATCTTGGCACATTGCGGACGAACACTCCAGGTGACCTGCAAGGGCGAACACTTGGATTGAGTGTACTTCGGCCCTGTCGTGGACCCGGCAAATACAACAGGCGTACCGGTGTCCACCGGCAGGGATTTCGGCTGATGCAAGCCATTTTGGATGTTTCCGGCATAGGCAAAGTCAGCAAAATCCAGTGCACTTTTGTCGTTCACCACCAGGAAAACCTGGGTTTCCACCCGCAATTCGGGGTTGCTGCATTTTTCACTCAGACAGGATCCGAGCCCTTTGCCCGGAGAGACGTCACACGACGAGTGCACCCAGTGCACTTCAATCGTGTCACCGGGCTTGATGCCTTTAAACGAATCGGTTCCGCCTTCTGGTTGCGCCAGTTCAGCTTCGGTCAGTTCTGAAGTTTGGTTACACTTGTAACCGCCATGTTCACCGGAGCCTGCATGTACGCCAAATCCGGGGCCCTTGTGTTCCGCATTGGTGTGGGTGTGGATATTGCACAGGTTCATCTTTGATGATTCCGGTGCGAGGGTGAATTTACGCGCATTCGCACCCAGCTTGCTCGAAATATCACGCGGCGTTTGAGGACCATATCCCACGCACAAGTCCTGACTGGACGCAGAACCTGTAACCATCAAACCCGCGCCCAATGCAATCATCCAACCCGCTAAACCTGCTTTGTTCATGGCCACTGTTTTCCCCGATTTTTGTTGAGCTGATATCTGCTACAGGTGAATCCGAGCGTTAATAAGTCATGCTGCAAAAGCGGAAAAACCATAGTCTCTTTGACGTCATGCGAACTGGTCAGAATCAAAACCCGGGTGCATTCATCACCTGAAACCCGTTCTCCTTCAGATCGCCAGCGCTTCTCCTGACGAAACGAAAGATTTACGATTTGTTTACCATTGTGGCGGCAATGTTTCA
>Ga0316191_10003252_pt1 | contig 11948 bp, 10 predicted proteins | sample Eddworburr2cm_MG_FD_204928 | JGI IMG/M metagenome (GOLD analysis project Ga0316191, IMG submission 204928) | Coastal sediment microbial communities from Maine, United States - Eddy worm burrow 2 cm | ecosystem: Environmental > Aquatic > Marine > Coastal > Sediment | place: USA: Maine...
TCTCCAATCATGTCTCTATGTGGCACAGTATTGTGGATTTCGTCGAAATCACGAGCCCTGACTTTAATGTACCCGTCCGCGATGTGCCAGACGGAATCTCACTGCGGCACCGTCGCGCTGGAACGCAAGCTGCTTTCCCGGGCCCGGGCCCGGCCTCCCTACCTGCGCCAAAACGCCGGGGTCAGCAGCACCAGCAGGGTGAAAATCTCCAGGCGACCGAGCAGCATCGCGAAACACAGGATCCACTTGCCCGGATCGTGCATCTCGGCATAGTGCGGCCCAACCCCCTCCAATCCGGGGCCGAGGTTGTTGATGCTCGCTGCGACGGCGCTGAAGGCGGTCATCAGATCCAGCCCGGTACTGGCCAGCGCCAGGTACATCACGGTAAAGCTCGCCACGTACAGCGCGAAGAAGCCCCAGACCGCCTCCACCACGCGGGAATCCACCGTCTTCGTGCCGATGCGCACCGGGATATGCGCGCTGGGATGCACCAGGCGGGTGATCTCGCGCATGCCCTGCTTAACCAGGAGCAGGAGGCGGATCACCTTGATGCCTCCGCCGGTCGAACCGGCGCAGCCGCCGACGAAGCTCGAGAACAACAGCAGAATCGCTATGAACCCCGGCCAGTTGTAGAACTCGGCGGTAGTGAACCCGGCCGTGGTGCCTATCGAGACGGCCTGGAACAGGCCGTTGACCAACGCGTCTTCGAAATCGTCGTAGGTTTCGGTGGCATACAAACCCAGCACCGTGAACAGGATGACGAGACTCAGCAGCAGCAGGTAGAAACGAAACTCCGAATCCTGCCAATAGCCCCTGATGCTGCGGTGCCGGAAAGCCACGAAGTGCAGCGAAAAATTCACTCCGGCGAGCAGCATGAACACCACCGCGATCATGTCGATCAAGGGACTGTTGAAATACCCAATGCTCGCATCGTGAGTCGAAAAACCGCCGATAGCGACCGTCGAGAATGCATGGCCTATAGCGTCGAATACGCTCATTCCGGCTACCCAATAGGCCAGCCCACAGGCGATGGTCAAACCCAGGTAGATGTACCAGAGCGCCTTCGCGGTCTCGGTGATGCGCGGGGTGAGCTTATTGTCCTTCATCGGGCCCGGCGTCTCAGCGCGATAAAGCTGCATGCCCCCGATGCCCAGCATCGGCAGCACGGCGACAGCCAGCACGATGATGCCCATTCCGCCCAACCACTGGAGCTGCTGGCGGTAGTACAGGATCGACATGGGCAACGTCTCGAGCTCGGTGATCACGGTCGCGCCGGTCGTGGTCAGGCCGGAAACCGACTCGAACACCGCATCGGTCAAGGACAGGTGCGGGTGATCGGCGAGCACGAAGGGCAATGCACCGATCGCTGACAGCACCGTCCAGAACATCACGACGATGACGAAGCCATCGCGCAGGCGCAGCTCGCGGCGCTGGTTCCGCACCGGCAGCCAGCTGATGATGCCGACGCCGAAGGTCAGCGCGAACGCCGAGGTAAAGGCGATCACCGCGCCGTCCTGTGCGATCAGCGAGACCAGAAACGGCGGCAACAGCGAAAAGCTGAAGACCATCAGCAGCAGGCCCAGGATGCGCTGGACGGCAGCGAACGACATGCCGACTCAGAGGAACGTGATGCCGACCTGGAACAGGCGTTCCACATCGGTGATTCGACGTTTGTCGGTAAGGAACAGGATCACATGGTCCTCGGATTCGATCACGGTGTCATGGTGGGCGATGATAACCTCATCGCCGCGTACGACCGCACCAATGCTGGTACCTTCTGGGAGCTTGATATCCTCGACCGCTCGCCCCACCACCTTGGACGATACCTTGTCGCCATGGGCGACCGCCTCGATCGCCTCGGCCGCGCCGCGGCGTAGCGAGTGCACCATGACCACGTCGCCGCGCCGGACATGCGTGAGCAAGGTGCCGATCGTTGCATGCTGCGGCGAGATGGCGATATCCACTGCACCGGACTGCACCAGATCGACATAAGCGGCCCGGTTGATCAGGGCCATGACCTTGCGCGCCCCGAGCCGCTTGGCCAGCATCGCCGACAGGATGTTGGCCTCGTCGTCATTGGTGACCGCGCAAAACACGTCCGTGTCTTCGATGTTCTCTTCCAGCAGCAGGTCTTCGTCGGCAGCGTCACCCTGCAAGACGATGGTGTGACGCAGGTCCTCGGAGACGCGCCTTGCCTGCTGTTCGTTGTGCTCGATGATCTTCACCCGGTAATCGTTTTCCAGCGACGAGGCCAGCCGTCGCCCGATGTTGCCACCACCAGCGAAAATCAGGCGACGAAAGGGTTTCTCTGCCTTGCGCAACTCGGCCATCACAGCGGGGATGTTGTTCGAAGCGGCGACGAAGAACACCTCGTCGTCGGGTTCGATCACGGTATGACCCTCAGGCTGGATGGCGCGTCCCTTGCGGTAAATGGCCGCGACACGCGCCTCGGCACCACGAAGGTGTTCGTTCAGCGTGCGCAATTCATGGCCGACCAGCGGCCCGCCATAGTAGGCACTCACCGCGACCAGACGCACCCGGCCGCCGGCGAAATCCAGCACCTGTAGGGCGCCCGGGTGCTCGATCAGTCGCAGGATATAGTCGGTGACCAGCTGTTCCGGGCTGATCAAGACGTCGATCGGCAGCGCTCCCTGGCTGAACAAAGCCGGGTGGGCCAGATATTCCGGGGCCCGCACGCGGGCGATCTTGGTAGGGGTATGAAACAGCGTCCAGGCGGTCTGGCAGGCCACCATATTGGTTTCATCGCTGTTGGTGACGGCGATGACCATGTCGGCGTCGTCAGCACCTGCGCGCTCCAGCACGCTGGGATGCGAGGCCTTACCGAGGACCGTGCGGATATCCAGTCGGTCCTGCAAGTCGCGCAGCAGGCTGGACTCCTGATCCACCACGGTGATGTCATTGGCCTCGTTCGACAGGTTGTACGCCACCGTGGTGCCAACCTGACCGGCACCTAAAATGATGATTTTCACGTTATCGGGTTCTGCTTATGCGTGCATCGTGACAATTCTAGTGCCCTGCCCGACGCAGGGCCATGACATCGGCGCGAGTAATCCGCAGGAACCAATCCTGAGTATTTTTGTCGGTTATTACGATTGTACTAATGTTCAGGAGAAGATCATGAGTGGTTTGATCAGCAACTTTCCCTATAACGGCGTGGTTACGGTCAATCGTGTGATCCTGCAACAGGGATACACGGTAGACGATCTGCAGGAGCGGGTCGCGGAATTGTGCGAGAACGTCAAAACCTATCACTCCGACACCGGCTTCATCGGCGGCTACGTCGCCATCAACAGCGGCCAGATCTCGAACGAGGGCTCCACGCTCGGAAAGGTGGTGGAGGACGGGCTGAAGGACCGCGAGGCCCTGATCGTGACCTTCTGGCGCTCGTTCGAGGAGCACGAGGCATCGCACCGCAGCGACACCTTCCAGCCTCTGTTCCGCCGGGTCCTCGAACTGTGCGAGAACGGCAATGAGGAGATCGCCTACGAGATGCTGTGGTCCGGCAAGGCCTACTCGCCGGAGGACGCCAGGGCCGCGCGCGAGGCCAAGGAGCGCTTCGCGGCCTGAGCAGCCGGTTGCCGCCCGGCGAGAGGCGAGGGCATCGAGGTTTCGCGGCCAGCGTCAGGCCGCGAACTTCGGGTCATCGGAGCCACGGGCGGCAACCGCGCTCGCTTGACGAGCCGGCAGGCATTGAACAGCGCCTCCCGGCGGACGCCGAGCCAACCGTTCATTTGCCGATCGGCGCGCTGCTCGCATCGCAGAGCCTGATCAGATCGCCCGGTGCAATCTCGATATCGAGTCCGCGTCGTCCGCCACTTACAAAGACCGTGTCGAACAGCCGTGCGGAAAAGTCCACTATCGTCGGCAGCGGCCTTTTCTGTCCCAGAGGACTGATACCACCGACCACATAACCGGTCGCCCGCTCGGCCAGCGCAGGATCGGCCATCTCGACCTTTTTCGCCCGACATGCCTTCGCCATTGCCTTCATGTCGAGCTGGCCGCTGACCGGCACCACCGCGACCGCCAGACGTCGCTTGTCCCCGTTGACGGCAACCAACAGGGTCTTGAACACCCGGCCCGGCTCCAGACCCAGGGCCTCGGCCGCCTCCAGGCCATAGTTACGCTGATTCGGGTCGTGCGCATACTCGTGCGGAGTGACGGCCACGCCGGCCGCCTTGGCTGCCTCGATCGCCGGCGTCACCTTCTGTCCTTGATCTCGATACCCCGGTCCCTCAGCTTACGGTAGAGGTGTGTCCGCTCCATGCCGGCCTCATCTGCCATCTGACTCACGTTGCCGCCATGCTTTTCGAAGTGGTACTCCAGGTAGGCCTTTTCGAACGCATCACGCGCATCACGCAATGGCTGGTCGAACGACACCCCGGGGACGCCGCCGGTGCCACTGGCGGCCTGGGCGGCGCCCATCGCAGCCTCGATATCGGCCGCACCGATCTCGTCGCCGGCACCGAGGATCAGGACCCGCTGCACCAAATTGTTCAGTTCCCGGACATTGCCCGGCCAGCTATGGTTGCGCAGCACGTTCTGAGCCGCGATGGAAAAACGCCGGTATGGCAGCTTTTCCTGTCCAACCAAGTGGTCGACCGCGCTGTCGATCAGTTCCGGGATATCTTCGCGATGGTCTCGTAGCGGCGGCACGACCAACGGCACGACATTGAGCTGGTAGAAGAGGTCCTCGCGGAATTCTCCCGCCTCGACCGCCTTGTGCAGATCACGCTGCGTCGCGGCGATCACCCTCACGTCGACGTTGACTGGCGCTGATCCACCGACCCGCATGAAAGACCCGGTATCGAGCGCCCCGACGAGTTGCGCCTGGGCCTCGAGGTCCATGTCCGCGACCTCGTCGAGAAACAGGGTGCCACCGGACGCCTGCTCAAGACGGCCATACTGGGTCACGCCCTCACGCTCGCTGCCGAACAGCTCGAGCGCCGCATTCCCCTTGCTGATGGCGGATACGGCCACGTCGATAAAGGGACGGTCCTTGCGCGAGCTGTGGGCGTGCAGGTAGCGGGCGAAGGTCTCGCGACCGCTGCCAGGTTCGCCGGATATCAGCACCCAGGTATCGTGTTGCGCAACGCGTTTCACCTGTTGGCGCAGGCGCTGGATAACCGCGCTGTGACCGATCGGATCGATCACCGGCGAGGCGCGACGCTTCAGGCCAACGTTCTCCTGTACCAGTCGATCGGCCTCGAGCGCCCTCTGCACGGTCAGCAACAGCTTTGCCAGGGACAGCGGTTTTTCGAGGAAGTCGTACGCGCCCAGGCGCGTCGCCTCAACCGCGGTCTCGACCGTGCCGTGTCCGGACATCATGATCACCGGGCACACCAGGCCGCGACCCTCGGCCCACTCCTTGAGCAGACTGATGCCGTCCAGATCGGGCATCCAGATATCGAGTAGGATCAGGTCGGGGCGTCGATCACGCAGCGCCCGACGCGCCGCAGCTGCGTTTTCGGCGGTAGCGACGCTGAAATTTTCATCTTCCAGGATATCGCGCACCGACTCGCGGATGTCCGGCTCGTCATCGACCACCAGGATGTGAGGCGCTCCCATCAGTGCCCGCCCTTGTCGGCCAGACGGGGCGCTTCCGGCGCCGTCCGCACCAGCACCTGAGCCATGGCCGGCAGCCGCAGCACCACGCGCCCACCGCCCTCGACAGGATTCTCCGCATGCACCACGCCGCCATGTTCGGCGACGATGCGTTTCACAATCGCCAGCCCCAGCCCGGTGCCCTTGGTCTTGTTGGTGACGTAAGGCTCGAAGGCCTGGGTGATCAGTTCCGGATCGAACCCCGGCCCGTTGTCGCTTACTGCGATCTCCACGAAATCGTTCCCCTCTTCTTCCCCTACCCGACTGCTGACAACGATGGGCCCATCGGCACCGCCCGCCTCGAGCGCATTCTTCAACAAATTATGCATTACCTGCCGCAATCGGACCGGATCGGCTTCGATGGTCAGCCCCGGGGCACCCGCTTGCATGACCACCTGCTGGGCGGCACCTTCGTAGAGCGCAATGACCTCGCTGAGGAAGGCATCCACCGGCAGCGGCTCGAGCTGCAGCTTGCTGGGCTTCGCGTAGTCTGAGAAATCGTTGACCATCGACTTCATCGCCTCGACCTGCTGGACGATGGTGTGGGTGGCACGATCCAGCACCTTACCGTCCTCCGGCGCCATCTTCCGCAGGAACTTGTGGCGTAGACGTTCTGCGGAAAGCTGAATCGGCGTCAGCGGATTCTTGATCTCGTGGGCGAGGCGCCGTGCAACCTCGCCCCAGGCAGCATCGCGCTGCGCCTTGACCAATTCGGTCACATCATCGAATACCAGCACGTGGCCAACGGCAAGGCCGCGCCCAATCTCGAGCGGCGAGTGCCGGAACAGCAGCACCTGGCGACCACCTCCTCGATACAGCGTGATTTCGGAGCGCCCCTGGTGGATACCTTGCTCGAGTCCGCCGGCCACACGCTCGACAAAGGGGCTCAAGGCATCGCTTCGCATACCGAGCACACGCACGTCTTTGCCCTCGAGTTCACGCACCGGCAAACCGAGAATCTGGTCCGCGGCTCGATTCGCCGTCTGGATGCGGCCTTCCGCATCCAGCGCCATGACTCCGGTGGACAGCCCTCCCAGCACGGTTTCGAGATAGTTATGCTGAGTCTGCAATTTGCGCCGACTCTCCTCCAGGGCGTTGCGGGAGCGAGCGATACGGCGAGTCATCGCGTTGAATGAAGACACCAGGAAACCCAGCTCGTCCTTTACCTGTGGAAGCGGCAACTGCTTGTCGTAATGACCTTCGGCCACCGCCCGGGTGCCCTCTGCGATGTCGGTGATCGGCTGGACCAGACGGCGGGCCGTGTAAACTGCGGCCCAGGCCGCACCAAAAACGCTCAGCAACAGCACCAGGGAGAGGCTGAGGGCGAAACTGAACTTGATCTGCGATCGCATATAGGCACGGGTTCGGTACACCTCGTACGCGTCCTGTACGCTTTGGATGAGTTCGCTCAGCGACTCCGGCACGGGATACAGCACCTGCAGTACGACGCCGCGCTGCTGCTTGTCCTGCACCAGGCAGCGCACCAGTAGTCGGCCATCCTGGCCGGGGGCTATGCCAACGTAGTTTTCGCCGGACACCACCTGCTGCACCATGCCGCTGTCGGGCGGCGTCGGCAGCATTATCTCGGGATTCGCGTGGCTCACTGCCAACACCTTGCCCTGCAGGCTGAACAGCGCAACCTCGTTCGCCCCCGTGGCATTGCGCATGTCGTCGACGCTCAGCGCGACTGCCGTCTGCGAGGTGTCTTCAACCGTGGCGAGTAGATTTTGTGTGAGCTTCAGCCGTTCGCGCTTGTGCAGATCCAGCGACACCTTGCTAAGCGACAGCGCGTCCTCCATGGCGCTGTCGACCTGCAGGTCGAACCAGCTGTCGATGCCGCTGGAAAGAAACCGCGTCGAGTAAAAATAGACGACGCCGACCGGCACCAGCGCGATCACCAGGAAGAGGGCGGAGAGGCGCGCACTCAGGCGTGAGCCGGCCACGCGGCGTCGATAGTCGCGCAGCAGTTGCCACAGATTCCAGCCGACCAGGACGAACAGCATTACCAGTCCGACCACGGTGAACAGCAGCAGCGGGATAAACCATTGACCGAGTTCTTCGGAGCGCTGCACCGCGGCGCTGATCAGATGCAACGAGGCGAGCAGCAGCATCACCAGCATCGCCGCAGCCACGACATCGAAGCGCCGTTGTTTCATGGGCGCAGCCGCCATTCCCATGGCTCGCTGGAGATCCACCAGTCACGCTGCAGGTAGGCCAGCGGGCGCATCGGCAGCGGCAGGGACTCGATGTCGAGGTGCACCTCGATGCGGACCAAATAGTCTTCGTCGAGGTTCAGCCTGCTGCGCTCGATTACCGGCATCGCAACGATGTTGCCGAGTGTGCGCAGCGCCGCATCGCGCGTGGCGAAAGACAGATGCTCACTACCGCTCAGATTGCGCAGCTCGTACATCCCGGACAGGGGCCGGTGCAGCAGCACCGTGCGCAGGCGGTGTTCCACCACGTCGGACTCCCAGATCCACGCATCGGCGCGGCGCATCTGGACATGGGTCTCGAAGGTCAGCGGCACCCCATTTTCGAGCGCCTCGGCGACCGTGTCGTTGAGATCGAAGCCGATGTCTGCGTCCAGCAGTATGCGGCCATCCTCGCTCAAGGTCAGCGAAACGTTGCGTAAGTTGACTTCTTCTGCCTGCAGCACAACGGGCAGGCAAAACAAGATCAGGCCAGCGATGGTCCGAGTGATTCGTTTCATACTCAGGGCACGCGCGATCGGTGCAACGCGGCATAAAAAAAACCGTCCGTGTCATCGACACCCGGGAGCAACTGTACACCTTTGCCGGCCCGGATTCCGGTCGTGAGCGGCAATTCGACAGCCTGCATATCTTCGTGGCGCCGACAGAAGGCATCGACCTGCTGCTCGTTCTCGGCCGGCAGCAACGAACAGCTCGCGTAAAGCAGACGCCCCCCCGGAAGCAGCAGCGACCACATCGCATCGAGGATGGCCGCCTGTCGATCGACCAGAGCCGCAACGTCATCGGCACGCCGCAGCAAGCGGATATCGGGGTGGCGCCGCATCACACCGGTAGCCGTGCATGGCGCGTCGATCAAAATGCGGTCGTAACGCCCGCTGCCCCAGCCGCTGTCCGGCAGATCGGACGCGTCGCCAACCTGAAGTTCCGCCTCGCAGCCGGCGCGCGTGAGATTTTCAGCCACGCGCGAGAGGCGGCCGGCATCGATATCCAGCGCAGTGACACGCAGACCAGGGACGCGCTGCAGGATGTCCAGGGTTTTGCCGCCCGGAGCCGCGCAGGCGTCGAGCACCCGCTGGCCGGGCTGCAGATCGAGAAAACTGCCGGCCAGCTGGGCGCCGGCATCCTGCACCGAGACCAGACCCTGGGCAAAGCCGGGCAGCCGATCGACGCCCACGGGGCTGTCCAATACCAACGCGCTCGGTACCGTCGCATGCGCACGCGCCGGGATGCCGGCCGTGGTCAACTGATGCAGATAGTCGGCCCGGCCGACCTGGTTTAGATCGACCCGCAGCGTCAGCGTCGGGCGCTGCTGCAGTGCACTGAGGATCCGCGGGAAGTGCTGCGGCCAGGCCGCACGGATCGCCTGGTAGAGCCAGTCGGGTTGCGCATGCCTGACCGCCTCATCGGCATCTACGCGCCGGGCCAGTGTCTCGTATTCGCGCTGTAGCCGACGCAACACGCCGTTGACCAGTTTGCTCGCCCACCCCTTACCGAGTGCACGAGTCGCCTCGACCGTGGTCGACAGGGCCGCATGCGGGGGGACCCGGCTGTAGAAAAGCTGATAGGCACCCAGCAGAAGCAGGACGTGCAGATCGCGGTCCCCCCTCTTGAACGGCTTGCGCAACAGCCCCGCGACCAGCGCATCGAGCCGCCGATACCAGCGGCAGACCCCATAGCTGAGTTCGGCGGCCAGCGCCCGGTCGCGCTCTTCCAACGGTGCCGGCATCGACGCCAGCGCATCGTCGAGAGAGCGTCCCTCGAGCACGGCCAGCACATTGCCCAGCGCGATCAGGCGCGGGTCATCCAAGCACTACACCCTGGATCCGGTTGGCATTGATGAAATCCGCCGCGCCCATGGCTCGCTTGCCCGGCAGCTGCAGCTCGGTTATCCGCAGCAGCCCACCGCCGGTAGCCACGTCGATGCCGACGCGAGCCGCATTCATCACCAAGCCTGGCTCCCCACCGACGCCGGTGATCGCATGGGCCTGCCAGATGCGCAAGCTCGCGTCCTCGAACCGGGTCTGAGCCACGGGCCACGGGTTGAATGCCCGCACTTGGCGCTCGGTCTCCTGTGCCGGACGCGTCCAGTCGATCACGGCCTCGGACTTGTCGAGCTTGCGCGCATAGCAGGACCGACTGTCGTCCTGCGGTCGGGCGGCAAGGCTGCCGTCGAGGATTCCGGGCAGGGCCTTCATCAGCGCCTCGGCGCCCAGGACCGACAGGCGGTCGTGCAGGCTGCCGCCGGTTTCGTCGGAGCCCAGCGTCACCTCCTCGACCAAATACATCGGGCCGGTGTCCAGGCCTTGCTCCATCCGCATAATGGTGACACCGGATCTGGCGTCTCCGGCCAGTATGGCGCGCTGGATCGGTGCCGCTCCGCGCCAGCGCGGCAAGGCCGAGGCATGGATGTTCACGCAGCCCAGGCGCGGGGCATCCAGAACCGGCTTTGGCAACAGCAGCCCGTAAGCAACCACCACCATCAGGTCGGCAGCCAACGATTGCAGTTGAGCGACCGCCGCGGGGTCCTTGAAGTTCACCGGCTGGTAGACGTCGAGGCCGGCATCCCGGGCGACCTCTTTGACCGGACCGAGACTCAGCTTCCGGCCCCGCCCGGCCGGCCGATCCGGCTGTGTGTAGACACCCACCACCTGATGCGGCGATGCCAGCAGGGCCCGCAAGGGGGGTACCGAGAACTCGGGGGTACCGGCAAACACAATGCGTTTCGAATGGCTCATTGGTCTACTCTTAACAAAGATGTGCAACCGGCTGTCCGCGACAGGTCTGGGCCGGGGTATGCACCCGGTCGGGAATCGTGGCGCTTTTCACTGACCGGCTGTCTCGGGACAGCCGCGCAGCCCATGTGCGGACAGGGACGCGTGGGAGTGTAAGCCAAGCCGCCAATCCGGCGCATCGGCAACCGTCGGTTAGGCTTCAGGTCGGCCTGTTCAGATCGCGCGACGCTTTTGCTGCTTTTCGCCCGACTGCCGGGATTCCTTCTCGAGCTTCTTACGGATACGCTGCCGCTTCAGGCTCGACAGGTAGTCGACGAAGAGCTTGCCGTCGAGATGATCGATCTCGTGCTGAATACAGACCGCCAACAGGCCGTCGGCGTCCATCTCGAAGGCATTGCCTTCCCTGTCCAGGGCGCGGACACGGACCCTCTCGGCACGCTGCACCGTCTCATAGACGCCCGGAACCGACAGGCAACCCTCATCCATCTGTTCCTCTCCATCCCTGGCAAGGATCTCCGGGTTGACCAGGGCCAGCGCCTGGCTGCGGTCTTCCGAAATGTCGATCACTATCACCCGGCGCGGCTCGTCGACCTGGATCGCCGCCAGCCCGATGCCCGGGGCCTGATACATGGTCTCGAACATGTCGTCGATCAGCTGACGGACCTTGTCGTCGACCTGCGTCACAGGCTTGGCGACGTTGCGCAGACGCGCGTCGGGAAAGTGCAGGATATCGAGGATCGCCATGTTCTATCTCGCGTTCTAAGTTTCGGTTCAACAATCACCGCCAGGCAACTGTTTGCGCTAATATTTCCCCAACACATCGCGGCTATTGGCGAGCCAGCCTAAAGGGATGACCACCTCAGGCCGTAAATAATACCGCAATCCTGCTTTTTTGACCGATCGGAAGTCGCCATTGCGCCAAGGGAATTCCATGTTTAAAGCCTGCAAAAGTCTGATCCTGCTGATGTCGTGCGCCCTTCTTGTCCCGCTCGCACTGGCAGAGGATCTGCTCCGCGCCGACCACCCGGATCGCTACAGGGTAGTCAAGGGAGACACCCTGTGGGACATCTCCGGCCGGTTCCTGCGCAGCCCCTGGCGCTGGCCGGAGATTTGGCACGTCAACCCCCAGATCGCCAACCCGCACTTGATCTTTCCGGGAGACGAACTCGAGCTGGTGTACATCGACGGGGAGCCGCGGCTGCAACTGCGCCGCGGGCCGCTCAAATTGTCGCCGACCGTGCGTTCGAGCCCGTGGGATGCAGCCATACCGACCATTCCGGTGGATGCCATCGGCCCATTCCTGACACGCCCCTACGTGCTCGACGAGGCGCAACTGGACAACGCCCCCTATATTGTCGACTTTTCCGATGAGCACATCCTCGGC
>Ga0316191_10003254_pt1 | contig 11947 bp, 12 predicted proteins | sample Eddworburr2cm_MG_FD_204928 | JGI IMG/M metagenome (GOLD analysis project Ga0316191, IMG submission 204928) | Coastal sediment microbial communities from Maine, United States - Eddy worm burrow 2 cm | ecosystem: Environmental > Aquatic > Marine > Coastal > Sediment | place: USA: Maine...
TTGAAGCCGCGAATCGTATCTTTCAGCGAAACGTACTTGCCGGGCGATCCCGTGAACGTCTCGGCCACGAAGAATGGCTGTGACAGGAAGCGCGAAACCTTGCGGGCGCGGGCCACGGTCGCCTTGTCGTCCTCGGATAATTCATCCATGCCGAGGATGGCAATGATGTCTTTCAACTCCTTGTAGCGCTGCAGCACGGACTGCACACCCCGAGCCGCCTCGTAGTGCTCCTGGCCGATGATGTTCGGGTCCAGCAGGCGCGAGGTGGAATCCAGCGGATCCACGGCCGGGTAAATGCCCTGCTCGGCAATCGCGCGGCTCAAAACCAGCGTGGCGTCGAGGTGGGCAAAGGTCGTTGCCGGGGATGGGTCCGTCAAGTCATCGGCCGGCACGTACACGGCCTGGAAGGAGGTGATGGAACCCGTCTTGGTGGACGTGATGCGCTCCTGCAGAATACCCATTTCCAGCGCCAGCGTGGGCTGGTAACCCACGGCCGAGGGCATACGGCCCAGCAGCGCGGACACCTCGGTGCCGGCCAGCGTGTAACGGTAAATGTTGTCGATAAACATCAACACGTCGCGGCCTTCGTCGCGGAAATCCTCGGCGATGGTCAGCCCGGTCAGAGCCACGCGCAGGCGGTTGCCGGGCGGCTCGTTCATCTGGCCATAGACCAGCGCCACTTTGTTGAGGACGTCGGCATCCTTCATCTCGTGGTAAAAGTCGTTGCCTTCACGGGTGCGCTCGCCAACACCTGCAAACACCGAATACCCGCTGTGCTCGATGGCGATATTACGGATCAGTTCCATCAGCGTCACTGTTTTGCCCACACCGGCGCCGCCGAACAACCCAACCTTGCCGCCCTTGGCGATAGGCATAATCAGGTCGATAACCTTGATGCCTGTTTCCAGCAATTCGTTGCCGCCGGCCTGGTCCTCGTAAGCCGGCGCTTTGCGGTGGATCGGCATGCGCTTTTCTTCGCCGATGGGACCGGCTTCGTCGATCGGGCGGCCCATCACGTCCATCACCCGGCCGAGAGTTTTTTCACCCACTGGCACGGAAATCGCTGCACCGGTGTTGCTCACGGGGATGCCACGCTTCAGGCCGTCGGTCGAGCCCAGGGCAATCGTGCGGACGATGCCGTCACCCAACTGCTGCTGAACTTCCAGCATGATGTCGGTCCCGTCCACCGTCAGCGCGTCGAATACTCGGGGCATGGCGTCACGCGAAAACTCCACGTCGACCACTGCGCCGATCACCTGAACAACTATTCCACCACTCATTGTCAGCTCCTAAGCTTGAATTGCAGTTGGCATGGACGCGTCAGACCGCGGCTGCCCCACCAACGATTTCTGAAATTTCCTGCGTGATCGCGGCCTGCCGCGCCTTGTTGTAGGCGAGAGTCAACTCGTCGATCAGGTCACCCGCGTTGTCGGTCGCACTCTTCATCGCGATCATGCGCGCGGCGTGCTCCGACGCCAGGTTCTCCAACACCGCGTGATAAACGTCCGCTTCGATGTAGCGAACCAGCACGGTGTCGAGCAGCGCCTCGGCGTCGGGCTCGTAAATGTAGTCCCAGATGTCGCGGACTTCTTCGTCTTCGGTTTCCGGCAGCGGCAACAACTGTTCGAGTCGGGGCCGTTGCGACATCGTGTTGATGAAATCGTTGTAGACGATATAAACGAGATCAATCCGCTCTTCCCGGTAAGCGTCCAGCATGACCTTGATCGATCCGATCAGGTCTTCGATTTGCGGTTTCTCGCCGAGATCATGGGCGTGCGCCGCAATCTCGACATTGATGTTCTTGAAAAAGGCCGAGGCCTTCTTGCCCAGAGTCACCAGGCTGGCCTCCGCGCCCTGGTCGCGCCACTCCTGGATGCTGCTTAGCACCAGCTTGAACAAATTGATGTTCAGGCCGCCGCACAGTCCGCGATCGGTCGACACGATAATATAGCCGACGTTCTTGGTTTCTTCGCGGCGCACGGTGAACGGATGCCGGAACTCCGGGTTGGCCTTGCTGAGGTGCCCCATGACGCGCCGGATCATGGCCGTGTAGGGCCGCGTCGCGTTCATCAGATCCTGCGATTTGCGGATCTTGCTGGCCGATACCATTTCCAGCGCCGAGGTCACCTTCTTGGTGTTCTCGATGCTGCGAATCTTGCCGGTAATCTCCTTTCCGCTTGCCATGATCGGCTCGCTCCCGTATCTGTTGTCCCACTCGGCCCCTGGTTACCAGGTGCCGGTGGATTTGAACTCTTCGACCGCGGCGGTCAGCTGCGCCTGGAGATCGTCACTCCAGTCCCCTCCATCCAGCGCGGCCAGCAACTCGCCCTGTGAATTGCCCATGTAATCCAGCAGTGCGGCTTCGAACGCGCCGATCTTCTTCAACTCGACGTCGTCCAGGAAACCACGGTCGGCCGCAAACAGCGATACGGCCATCTGGCCTACCGACAAGGGGCTGTATTGCTTCTGTTTCATCAGCTCCGTGACACGCTGGCCACGATCCAGCTGGGCGCGGGTCGCATCGTCGAGGTCCGAGGCAAACTGCGCGAAAGCCGCCAACTCACGGTATTGCGAAAGCGCCAGGCGCACACCACCACCCAGTTTCTTGATGACCTTGGTCTGGGCGGCGCCGCCCACACGCGAGACCGACAGGCCGGCGTGCACGGCCGGGCGGATACCCGCGTTGAACATGTCGGTGTCGAGGAAGATCTGGCCGTCGGTGATCGAGATCACGTTGGTGGGCACGAAGGCCGACACGTCACCCGCCTGCGTCTCGATGATCGGCAGGGCGGTCAGCGAGCCGGTTTTACCCTTGACCTTGCCGTCAGTGAATTTTTCGACCCAGTCCTCGTTGACCCGCGCGGCGCGCTCCAGCAAACGCGAATGCAGGTAGAACACGTCGCCCGGATAGGCCTCGCGACCCGGCGGACGGCGCAGCAACAGCGACACCTGCCGGTAGGCCCAGGCCTGCTTGGTGAGGTCGTCGTAAATGATCAGGGCGTCCTCGCCGCGATCGCGGAAGTATTCGCCCATCGTGCAACCGGAATAGGGCGCAATGTACTGCATGGCTGCAGACTCGGAAGCCGACGCGTTGACCACGATGGTGTGCTCCATGGCGCCGTGCTCTTCCAGCTTGGCGACCACGTTGGCCACGGTGGATTGCTTCTGGCCGATGGCGACGTAAACGCACTTGATGCCGGTGCCTACCTGGTTGATGATCGTGTCGATGGCGATCGCCGATTTACCGATCTGGCGGTCACCGATGATCAGTTCGCGCTGTCCGCGGCCAATCGGGATCATGGCGTCGATGGACTTCAGACCCGTCTGCACAGGCTGTGACACCGATTTACGCCAGATCACGCCCGGAGCCACCTTCTCGATCGGTGCGAACCCATCATTCTCGATCGGGCCCTGCCCGTCGATCGGATTGCCCAGCGCATCGACCACGCGCCCCAACAGGCCATGACCCTGCGGCACTTCGAGGATGCGGCCGGTGCACTTGACGGTGTCGCCCTCGGTGATGTGCTCGTAATCGCCCAGGATCACCGTACCAACCGAATCGCGCTCGAGGTTGAGGGCCAGACCGTAGGTATTGCCGGGGAACTCGATCATTTCGCCCTGCATGGCGTCTTCGAGGCCATGGATGCGCGAAATTCCGTCGGAAACACTGACTACAGTGCCTTCATTACGGGTCTCGGCCTGGATATTCAGTTCCTCGACGCGCTTTTTGATCAATTCGCTGATTTCAGATGGATTCAATGTCGTCTGCATCGTTTTATTCCCATGTCACCGCCCGGTCGCGCAGCGGTTGGTTCAAATGTCATTCAGTTCAGTGGGCGAGGCTGCTGGAGAGCTGCTGCAGCCTGCCACGGAGGGATCCATCGATCACCTCGTCACCGGCATAGACCACGGCGCCACCAATAACGGCCTCGTCAATTTCGTTTTCCAATTCGACCTCGCAATCAAAGCGCCGCGCCAGCGCATCGCGCATCCGGCTCGACTGCTCTTCATCGAGTGGAACAGCTGAAACCACCCGGACGCGGAGCCTCTTTTCGGCTTCCTCGCGCAGCTGCCGGAACAGCCGAGTGATTTCGGTCAGCAACGGCAGACGGCCATTGGCGCCCAGCACGGTCAAAAAACCCTTGAAGCGATCATCAATCGACTCCGCAGCCGCGTCTGCGATCAAGCGAGCGGCGTCTGCGCTGCTCACCTGGGGGCTGTCCAGCAACTCTGCCATCGTTGTGTCTGCGGTGATGGCGGCAGCCAGGCCCAACATGTCGTCCCAGCGCGCCAGGGCCTGTTCACCCTGGGCCAGCGCAAAGGCGGCCTTGGCGTAAGGTCGGGCGAGCGTCGTGAGACTGCTCATGGGCGGATCCTCATCATCAGATTTCTGCGATCAGCTTGTCGAGCAACTCGCGGTGCGTGTTGGCGTCGACCTCCCGCTCCAGGATTTTCGTCGCGCCCAGAACCGCCAGGCTGGCCACTGCGGCCCGCAACTCTTCGCGCGCCTGGTTGGTCGCCTGGGCAATGTCCGCCTCTGCTGCCGACACCTGCCGCTTGCGCTCAGCGGTGGCGTCATCGCGCGCCTGATCCAGGATCTGTGAATGCCGCTGGCTCGCCTGGTCGACGATTTCGCCAGCCTTTTCACGGGCTTCGCGAATCTGCTTGTCGACTTCCGCCTTGGCAGTTTCGAGCTCCTGTTCAGCGCGATCGGAAGCTGCCAACCCTTCGGCAATACGTTCGCGGCGCTCGTCCATGGCCTTGATCAGTGGCGGCCAGAGGAACTTCATGCAGAACCACACGAAGATCATCATCGCGATCGACTGCAAAATTAACGTGGCATTGATATTCATGCCCTACCTCGTTCCCAACGTCATAAAAATGGTTCGGTTGCCCTGCCCGGCGGACCGGGCGGGTCCTGTGACAACTGACGAATCAGCCGCCGAGGGCTGCCTGCAGCTGACCGACGAAGGGATTTGCGAAGGTGAAGAACAACGCAATACCCACACCGATCATCGCAACGGCGTCGAGCAGGCCGATAGCCAGGAAGAACTTGCCCTGCAACATAGGGGCCAGTTCAGGCTGACGCGCCGAACCTTCCAGCAGACGACCGCCCAGGATACCCACACCGATACCAACGCCCAGGGCGCCCAGACCAATCAGCAGGGCTACGGCGATTGCGGTCATACCAATTACAGTTTCCATCGATAACTCCCGTTTACAGAGATGGTTTATAAAAACTTAATAATGGGGTCAGAGTAAAAATTCCTTGCTTCGCTTTAACTCCGGCCACCTTCCTCCAAGAATTTTTACTCTGACCCCGTCGCCCATGCTGATCAATGGTGTTCGTGAGCCATGCTCAGGTACACGATGGTCAGCATCATGAAAATAAACGCCTGCAACGTAATGACGATCAGGTGGAATACGGCCCAACCGAAGTGCATCAACTGCCCGCCCAGGAAGGCCAGACCGCCCACCAGCAGCATCTCGACCAACAGCAGCCACAAGGTCTGTTTCATGGCAAGACGGCCCTTGATGTTCAGCCACAGGGTTGCGAAAACCGCCACCGTTGCCAGCACCCAGAACCAGGCCGGGATGTGGTCGCCGAAAACCGAGCTCAGACCCGTGGCGACAAAACCAGAACCCGCCGTGAACACCACGGCAATCAGGATGAAAATCAGCTCGCCTGCATACAGATTACCGAACAGTCGCAGGCCGAGAGATATCGGCTTAGCCAGCAGGGCCACCAGTTCCAGCAACAAGTTCGGCAGGAAGAACACGGCCTTGCCGACCATGCTATTGGCGGCAAACGGCTGGCCGGTCAACTCCGCGATGAATCCGCCGACACCCTTTACCTTGATGCTGAAATACAGGATCAACACGAACACGGTGATCGACATACCCATCGTCGCATTGGGGTCCGTGGTCGGCACGACCTTCTGGTAGTGAACACCCCCGCTCGCGGCCAGCGATGGCAGCCAGTCGACCGGGATGAGGTCCATGAAATTCATGAAGAAGATCCACACGAACAGGGTCAAGGCGAGGGGCGCAATGAATTTGCTGGTGCCGTGAAATGTCTCGCGCACCGAGTTGTCGACGAACTCCACGATCATCTCGATGGCCGACTGGAACCGCGACGGCACGCCCGAATTGGCCTGCTTGGCGACTCTGCGGAACAGTAAGAAGAACACCAGGCCGAGGAACAGGGCCCAGAACATGGTATCGACGTTAAACGCCCAGAACCCCATGGCCTGTGCTTCCGCCGCCGAATGCGCAAAACCCCAGCTGCCGTCGGGATGCTGACCAAACGTCAGGTTCTGAAGATGGTGCGTGATGTAATCGCCGGTAGTGATTTTTTCGCTGCCGCCCGCCATTCCTAATCCTGCCAATGCTTGGTTGTCTTTTATGCTTTTGCCCGGCTGGGCGCAGCCTCGCTACGCCCACTCCGAAAGTGTGTCCAAACCGCCCAAATTCAAGTGCCTGCCGAGACTTTTTGCCCTAGGCAGGGAAGCTGCGCGCCAACCCGATCCAGTTCGCGATCAGCACGCCGATCATGCCCAGGAAGAAAAATCCCGCCGCCAACGGCTTCACCCAGATGAAAACCGCCGCGCAGAGCAACCCGGTCAGTACCAGCTTGCCGAACTCGGCCAGCACGGCCGTCCCGAGAAATGCCGTGCTCTCGCTACCCAGCTTGCGCATCACGATCGCTGTGAAGAAAACGCTCGGCACGAATGCTGCCAGGCTGCCAAACAGCGATGAGTAAGCCGCTACCGGACCGGCCAGGAGCGATAAAATCGCCAACAAGACGGCGGCCAGGGACTGGATCCTCAAGCTGATCACTGTACCTTTCAGCACTCCTCGTTTCTTTGACTTCGGTCAGCCCCCAATCAGGGCCTTCCCACGGACACAAAAGGAACCGCGGCCAAAGACTATCAATTTTAACAGTTTCTAATGTATGGGTTCAATGCGTGCCGGCGGCCAAATTCCGGTTCAGGCCGGCCACGGTGATCCCGCCGGGGCGCGATTGCCGGCGATACGGGTCATTGTCATGTGCTTGCAGTGAATTCGCGAGCAAGCTCGCTCCTACAATGGCCCTGGCGATTGGAGTGAATTTGCCGCTGGGTGGGTGTCAGTCGGCGAGGTTCAGGCGCTCGAGGATGCCCTGGAATTCGTCGGCGTTGGTGTAGCTGATGACCAACTTGCCTTTGCCGGAGGCCTGGTGCTGGATGCGGACGCGGGCGCCGAGCGCTTCACCCAGGCGGTTCTGCAGATTGAGAATGTCCGGATCCACCCGGCGGTGCCCCTTCTGCTTTCGCGACTGCTGCAGGCGGCGGACCAGGTTCTCGGTCTCTCGCACCGACAGCCGCTTGCGCACCACTTCACGGGCCGCCTGCACCTGCAGTTCGTCGTCGAGAGACAGCAAGGCCCGTGCATGGCCCATTTCGATCAGGCGCAGGTCGATCATGTCCTTCACTTCCTGCATCAAAGCCAGCAGCCTTAACAGGTTGCTCACTGCAGCCCGGGACCGTCCAACCGCGTCCGCCACTTCCTGATGCGTCATGCTGAAATCGTCGATCAAACGACGCAGGGCGGTCGCCTCTTCCAGCGGATTCAGGTCTTCGCGCTGGATGTTTTCGATCAGCGCCATGGCAACGGATACTTCGTCCGGCACATCGCGCACCACCGCGGGAATGTGTTCGAGGCCGGCGATCTGAGCCGCTCGCCAGCGCCGCTCGCCAGCGATCAGTTCGTACTCGCCATCACCGCCATCGAGCGGCCGCACGACCACCGGTTGCACCACGCCCTGGGCCCGGATCGAGTCCGCCAGCTCGGACAGCTTCTCTTGATCGAAAACCGAGCGCGGTTGAAAGCGGCCCGGCCGGATCACGTCCAGCGGCAGATTCCGCAGGGACTCGCGAGCACCGCCCTGCACTTGCGCCAGGGTCGTCTGGCTCAGCATGGAGCTCAGGTTGCGGCCAAGTACGGGTTTTTTTCTACTACTCATCCAAAGTGCCTCGTTGCCCTCGGCAATTGCTCCTGCATTGCCCTGCTACCGTCCATCCCTGGACATGTGCTCCCACGCTCAGTCACGCGATATTTCTCTTTTCGTAGCGGCGCAGCATTTCGCCGGCCAGGGCCAAGTGAGCCTTCGCGCCTTTGGACTCGGGGTCGTACAGCAATACCGGCAGACCATAGCTGGGGGCCTCGGCCACGCGGATATTGCGCGGCACCAACGTCCGGTAGACGCGGTTACCAAAATTCTGCATGAGCTGATCGGACACGGCCGTGGCCAGGTTGTTGCGACCGTCGAACATGGTGCGCAGAAGCCCTTCAACTTCCAGCTCAGGGTTAATGCTGGCGCGCAACTGCTCAATGGTGTTGAGCAATGCAGACAAGCCCTCCAGCGCATAGTACTCGCACTGCACAGGGATGAGTACGCTATCGGCGGCCGCCAACGCGTTGAGTGTCAGCATGTTGAGCGAGGGCGGACAGTCGATGAAGATCCACGCATAGCGAGCCAGCAAGGGCTCCAGCGCCCGTTTCAGGGCAAATTCCCGTTGCTCGCGCTGCAGCAGGGTCACCTCCGCCGCGGTCAGGTCGCCATTGGAGGGGAGCAGGTCGAAGGCCAGCCCCTCCGGCCGCAACAGGGTTTCCTCGACCGTGCGTTCCCCCAGCAATACTTCGCAGGCCGATACGTGCAGGCGCCGCGGGTCGATACCGCAGCCGGTAGTGGCATTGCCTTGCGGATCCAGATCGATGAGCAACACCGGGTATTTCATGCTGGCAAAGGCAGCAGCCAGGTTGACACAGGTCGTGGTCTTGCCAACCCCACCCTTCTGGTTTGCGATTGCGATGATTCGATTGTGGTTCATGGATTGACGGACATGATGACGAGGTGGCGGTCCTCTTGCAATCCCGGTATGGAAAGTTTTTCGACCGACTGAACGCGGACCCAACCCGGCAACTCGGCAAGTTCATTGGCCGGGTAGCGCCCCTTCATCGCCAGCAAAAGTGCCGCGCCGGCCAAGTGGCGCGCCGCGGCCGCATAACGGGCCAAGCCGGCGAAGGCCCGGCTGACAATAGCGTCGAAACCATCCGGGGGTTCGTATTCCTCGAGCCGCGCCTGCACCGGGTGCGCATTTTCCAGCCCGAGCTCGCGCCGCACGTGGTTTAAAAAGCGCACTTTCTTGCCGGAACTGTCAAGCAGGGTCACGTCGAGATCCGGCCGGGCAATGGCCAGGGGCACTCCGGGGAGGCCGGCACCCGTGCCGGCGTCCAGCAACCGTTTACCGGGCACCCACGGCAGCACGGACAGTGAGTCGAGCAGGTGGCGGGTGACCATCTCGACCGGATCCCGAACGGCGGTCAGGTTGTAGGCCCGGTTCCAACGCCCCAGCAGCGCAAGATAGTCCAGCAACTTCCGGGTCGAGAGAGGATCCGTGTTCAGCCCACCGAGCTCTTCCAGTCCGGCGCGGAGCAGTGTGGCCGGGTTCTGTTCAGGCATGGCGGCCCGAAAGGCTATTTCAGGCCCGCAGAACGCATTTCCGATGCCATCTTATTGGCAATATCCCGAGCCGCATCGGTATGTTCCGTATCCTTGGTATAGGTCACGATGCGCCAGACGGGCATCTCTGTCTCCATGTCGTAGTAGCTGGACTCGACGTAGGCCGTCGTCCTGAAGTCGGAATATCCAGGCCCCTGGCGGACCGTGTACACGTCGGTATACCCGGTGAAATAGGGTCGGCCCCAGCTGTAGCTCATGCCGCTTCCCAGGTACTCTAGCCAGTAATCCGAACGCTCGTAGCCCTCCGAGGCGCCTCCCCCGGAGTAAAACATGACGACCACACCATCTACGTCCGCCTGGCGCAACAGCCCAGTCGCCGCCTCTGCATCGATCTCACCGCGAATTCCGCCCGCCATGCCCGGGATTCGGCTGCTGGGCACGGCCGGCATGCCTTTATCCGCCAGGATCCTGGCCACGTCGACCTCGACCGACTCGCGCAGGAGCGCTTCCGGGAGCACCGCGATGACAGCCACCTTTTCAGGCTTGTTCGTCACCGCCTGGTCAGTCTGCCAAGAGTCGACCACGCTGGTTTGTGCGCACGCTGAAAGCAGCAGCACGGCAGCCGAGAGGAACAGTAGTTTGCCGTTTGCCCGGTTGAGGTTCTGATGTGTCATGGAGCGGTCCGTGAGAGCCAAACAGGCATCTTACCCTATGACCTGATCTGTCGAAACCGCTGCATCAAATGGAGAGATCCAGATCTTCAGCGCGATGACAGGCGACCCAGTCGCCGCTCTCCATGCGACGCAACGCCGGGACATCCGCTTCGCAGCGCTTGACGCGGTACGGACAGCGCGTATGAAAGATGCAGCCTTTGGGCCGCTGGTAGGGTGACGGCATGTCGCCGGTCAGCCAGCTTTCCTGGCGCATGGCCCGGGCCAACTTCGGGTCGGGGATGGCCACCGACTTCATCAGAGCATTGGAATACGGATGCAGGGGCCGACGGTACAAAGACGTCTTGGCCGATACTTCCATGGCCTGCCCCATGTACATGACCATCACGCGGTCACTGATGTGCCGCACCACGGAGAGATCGTGGGCCACGAAGATGAGGGCGAGCCCCAGCTTCTTCTGCAGGCTTTTCATCAGGTTGATGATCTGCGCCTGGATCGACACATCCAGGGCCGAGACCGGTTCGTCACAGATCAGCAGCCGGGGGTTCAGCACCAGCGAGCGGGCGATACCGATGCGCTGGCATTGGCCGCCTGAAAACTCGTGTGGATAGCGATTGATCTGATTGGGCAGCAAGCCGACCACTTTCATCATGCCGCGGGTCCGCTCTTCGACCTGAAGTCGAGCCATGTTCGGGTAGAACGTCCACAGCGGCTCAGCGATGATGTCCCCGGCCGTCATGCGGGGGTTCAGGGATGCGACCGGATCCTGAAAAACGATCTGCAGCTCTTTTCGCTTCTGCCTCAATTCCTCCTCTTCCAGGCCGGTAAGATCCTCTCCCCGCCACTGCACCCGGCCCCGGTTGGGCACAATCAGTCCCAGAATGGCGCGCGCCAAGGTCGATTTGCCGGAGCCCGACTCGCCGACAATGCCCAGCGTTTCACCGGCATGCAGATCGAAGCTGATGCCGTCCACGGCGCGCAAGTGGCGCTCCTTGCGGTGCAGCAAACCACCGGTCATGCTGGTGAACGTGACCGCAAGATCCTGCACGCGAAGAACCGGCTTGCTCACGTCCCTGCCTCCTCGTTGTCCGGTGCTGCGCGGGTTGCCATTTCACCACCCTCCATCGGCAGGAAACACCGGCTCATGCGGCCGTCTTCGGAGATCCACAGCGGCGGGCGTTGCAAACAATCTTTCATGGCCTCACTGCAGCGGTCGCGGAAGCGGCAGCCCGACGGCGGATCCAGCAGGTTGGGCGGGTTGCCCGGAATGGCCTGCAGTTCGTCGTCCGAAACCCGGTCCAGCCGCGGAACGGAGGCCAGCAGTCCGCGAGTGTAGGGATGCTGGGGGCGATAGAAGATGTCCTCAACGCTACCCGTTTCTACCAGCTCGCCGGCATACATCACGATGATGCGGTCGCTGATCTCCGCGACGGCTGCCAGGTCGTGGGTGATCAATATGATCGCCATGCGGGCCTGTTTGCGCAGCTGGCTGACCAACTCGGTGATCTGGGCCTGGATCGTGACATCCAGCGCGGTGCTCGGCTCGTCGGCGATCAGCAGCTCAGGTTCGCACAACAAGCCCATGGCAATCATGACCCGCTGTCGCATGCCGCCGGAGTATTCATGTGGATACTGTCGAATGCGCTCCTCGGGATCCGGGATGCGAACCGCGCGCAGCATCTCGACGGCGTGCGCGCCGGCTTCGTCGCGCGACAGGCCCTGGTGGTGCATGACGACCTCGGTCATCTGTTTCTCAATCGTCAGAAACGGG
>Ga0316191_10003257_pt1 | contig 11940 bp, 16 predicted proteins | sample Eddworburr2cm_MG_FD_204928 | JGI IMG/M metagenome (GOLD analysis project Ga0316191, IMG submission 204928) | Coastal sediment microbial communities from Maine, United States - Eddy worm burrow 2 cm | ecosystem: Environmental > Aquatic > Marine > Coastal > Sediment | place: USA: Maine...
AGGGAAGCCAGCAGTTCCAGCAAATGAACCCGGCTGGAATGATGCAGCAGATTTTACCTGACAGGGAACAGCGGACACGCTAAGCATCCTTCTGTCCCGGCAAACTGAGATCCATAAGGATGATATCCGGATTGCTGGAGGACGCCATGGCGATGTCGGCCTGACCATCTACCGCAATGATCACCTCAAATCCCCTGCGCTGCAGTCTGTGTGTGAGCATGTCCCGGTTCATTTCATTGTCTGCACCCACTAATATTTTACTCATTACTCTTTCCAGTCGTGTTTATCTCACTGATATTGCACGCGGCGACGGCCTTACTTGCTAGCCGAACTGGCCATCCTGTCGCCGAAGCTAGCCTGGTACCACACAGCAGCACGACGCGCTGGATTCAGGAGAATGGGCTGGCGGACACACCCCTGCTTTGGGCGACAAGGCCTGGCCCTGATCAAACACCGGGTCGTTCTTTGTTCTTAAGTCATTGCTAATATTGATGCCGACTAACGCTGGCAATCACTGCACTTATACTCTTTACCGTGCGTTGCCTGCACTGGTTTTTTTCTTAAAGTGATCTACACTTTAATAAATGACAAGAGCGTCCCAGACACGACTTTAGCTTCCAGGACGGTTAAGTCATGAATCCAGAGTAAATGCCTTGCACAACTACAAATATGTTGATGGGCCTGACGGGGGGTATTAGTAGTGGCTGGTACCGTTCACTCGACAATGGTGACATACCGCCTTGAACCAGCAAAATAGCAACAAAAACATATGGATATGGAGAAAAATAACAAAAGAACATCTGTGGTGGCGCACATGATTCGTACAATAACAGTTGTATCAGCTTGCCTCCTGACGACAATAATAGTCCATGCTGAAGACATGGAGCCTGACGTACTCGGCCTGGGAATCAGGCCATACGAATTGGGATTTCAGCACCAGCACTTTCACAGGGTCGACATGAATATGTCGCCCCAGGAGTACAAGGCACTATATAGCCACAACAGAAGATTAGTGCAAAATAACCTGAAATCTTACTCGAAAGATGCCCTTGAACTGATTGGTATTCCAGAGCAGGTGGGTTACCGCGTCGGCGCGGCTCTCGATCTGGTAATTAATGATGGAGCAGCGCTGAATCTAAACAATAGCAAGACACTTGCCGTAGAATTCAGGAACGCGAGCAAACCCGGGCGTGCCTTGTACTTTAGAATCAAACTGGATTGGTAACAAGCAGGGGGAAAGGCGATTGCGGTCAGGCTATTCGCTTCTTACTGGTGCTGATTGAAATCAGCCTGACACAATCAATCACAACAACAACTGCGGCAGCCTTCGGGTCGCCGTTTTGCATTGTGGTGCAGGTCTGTTGTTGTTAGTAGTTGCAAGATACCAGCCCTTGGCCACAGGCCTGTCAGGTATCACGCGAACTCCATGGTCAGGCGTATAACAGGCCTTAACAGACAAGGACTTTCACATCCAGTCATGATGCCTCTAATATCAATCAGGGCAGTCATAATATTAGCTGCGAGCGAGACAGCCGGATGAACCAACACAAAAACAAGGTCACAATCGTCACTGCCTCCGATGACCGTTATGCCCCATTGTTGTACGAACTCATTCGCTCTATCCGGGATAAGCCGGAATCAGCGGGCATCATACACCTGGCTAATCGGGACAAACTCAGATACAACCCACTAGCAAGAATTACTCTGTATGACCTGGCAGGGCAAACACATGCCGCCACCTTGCGCTACCCCATGGACCCTGAAGATATACCAGAAGAAATAAAGACACGGCTCTATCCCATGTATGCGTAACAACGCCATAAAATCACTCAATATTCAGCTCCATCACGCCGCCGGCGCAGCGGCCTTTCCAGTCGAGGCCGGCCACGAGACAGTCGCGGGCATGACAATCAGGATCTGACCAGCCGCAGGAATTCGGAGCGGGTACGGTCATGATTGAGGAAGGTCCCCAGCATCATTGACGTCGTCATTCTCGAGTTCTGCTTTTCCACACCCCGCATCATCATACACAGGTGCTGGGCCTCGATAATGACACCCACACCGGCCGGTTGTATCGCCTGCATCAGGGTGTCAGCAATTTGTTTGGTCAGGTTTTCCTGGATCTGCAGTCGTCGCGAGAACATCTCCACGATTCGGGCAATCTTGGACAAGCCGATGACCTTGCCGGTAGGAATATACGCAACATGGCACTTGCCGATAAAAGGTAACAGGTGATGTTCACACAGGGAATACAATTCAATATCCCTCACCAGGATCATCTGCTTGTTGTCCGATTCAAAGATGGCATTATTCACCACCTCGTCAACGGTCTGCTGATAACCATGGGTAAGATACCGCATGGCACTGGCAGCACGCTCAGGCGTCTTCAGTAAACCTTCACGCCGGGAATTCTCGCCAACGCCTTCTATGATCTTCCGGTAATACTCATCGAGATTGTCATCCATATTATTAACCTTTATCCGACCCGGGGGAAATCGCTATGCCTTCGACCTCAAGAGTAACATGATGCACGCGTGGCAAGCGCTGCCTGATTGTCTGCGCGAGTTCATCAATAATGATCTCAGTACGTTCCAGTGTAGCCTGCGCGGCAGCACGTGTACGGCAATAATCACGTAACCGCCGGTCCTCGCGTTTGTTACCAGGCAGCATGGACAGGGACCTGTTCTCGAATTCTGCCATGCGCGCCTGCAGTCCTGCGACAATGGCCTCTTCACGCAGCTCGATCTCGGCAACCAGAACCGTATACTGGTCATCAATAATGATAGAACGCAGGTCATGGTAGCGCTCAACTTCCTGATGCTGCCTGACAATATCTACAAAGGCAGCCTCGGCTTCCTTGTCACGAACATCGACAAGATAGCGCATATTTACCGCCCCGAGGAAAAAGGCCGTAAAACCAAGCAACACCGCGATCATCGCCGAGAAACCTATATCCCAGTATGGATTGCCGCTGACTGCGGTCAGTAGAATACCTGCCGCCGCCAGCAACACACCCAGTGTTGCAACCGTATCCTCAAGCACCACCGCCACCAGTGTGGGGTCATCCGAACGCAGCAGCGACTGCAAAAAGCGGGTCTCGCCCACTGCGCGCATACGCTTGCGGAATTCGCTGACGGCAACAACCAGTGAATAGCCATCCAGCAGCAAGGCAATAATCAGTACGATAGCGGCTATCCACAGGGGTGCGACACTGATGCCAAACAGATCAACCGACCCTGGCGGTTGTTTTGTTCCCGCCTTTTCCCAGGAATGCCAGGCGTGCGACAACCCCAGTCCGCAGCCAATGGAAAACAGGCCAATCGCACTCCAGAGATTCCACAGATATTTTTTCTGCCCGTGACCGAAGGCATATTCGGCATCTGCAGGCCTTTCGGCAACCTTCAGCCCAACCAGCAAAAAACCCTGATTCAGAGTATCCATCAAGCTGTGGATCGCCTCGTTCATCATCGCAGCGGAGTGTGTGACGGTGGCGGCGGCAAACTTGAGTATGGTCAATACCGCATTGGCGATCAGTGCTGTTATAACCGCCTTGCTTGAACCATGAGCCATAGCTGATTTACCTTGTAAAGAACAGTGCAGTCCGGGTAGCGCTATTGATAGCGAACATTTCCCAGCATCACCCAGCCGCCCTGCATCCTGCCGTCCGGATCATGATGTGTCCAGTGGATAACCCCGCCACGGTCGTTCCATTCATATCTGCCGCGCACTGCCAGTGCCAGTCCCTTGTGCACCGGGATACGTTCTGCGAGGTCGATATTATGCGCCACCATGACCGTGTGGCCGTCATCCAGTTCAAGAATAAACCGCTGATGACGCGCACCCTCGTTATCATCACTCAACACCCGGCCAACGTGCCCACTGGTCTCGAGCCACTGCCCGGAGCGGTGTGCAGCGTACGCCTGCTGCACGATGTTGCCAGCAACCGTAATGTCGTGATCAACAGGCTGCTCATCCGGCAGGTAGTACTGGTAGACAAACAAACCCAGCACAATCAGAAAGGGCAATAGCCTGTTTCTTGCCAGGTACCTTTTGGTGCTCATGGTCCGGACACGGCCGTTACCGGTGATTCCGGCTTCATCCCTTCAGGATGGAGCCCAGTACGCCGCGTGATATCTGGCGCCCCAGGGAACTGCCAATTGAACGCACAATACTCTTCAGCATGGTTTCCATAACGCCTTGGCGATTACTGCGCCGGGTGGGTGTTTTGCTGGCGGATTTCCCTGCCGCAGCGGTACCTTCCTGCTGCGCCGCCTTTGCTGCACGCTCATTGAGCATCTCATAGGCCGAACGCCGGTCCACCAGCTGATCATAGCGGTTGCGAAAAATACTGGTTTCCATGAGCGCCTCGCGTTCGGCTCGAGTGGCAGGCCCCAGTCGTGACGCCGGTGGACGAATCAGAACACGCTCCACCCGGCCCGGTATTCCTTTATCACCAAGTGTCGATACCAGCGCTTCACCGACACCGAGCTCCTTGATTACTTCAGCCGCGTTAAATGCCGGGTTGGGTCGAAAGGTCTCTGCCGCTGCCCGTACCGCCTTCTGATCACGTGGCGTGAATGCACGCAGGGCGTGCTGGATACGATTACCCAGCTGCCCCAGAATCGGGTCGGGAAGATCCAGCGGGTTCTGGGTAACGAAATAAACACCCACACCCTTGGAGCGAATCAGCCGCACCACCTGCTCAACCTTGTCAACAAGCGCCTGCGGCGCATCTTTAAACAACAGATGCGCCTCGTCAAAGAAAAACACCAGGCGCGGTTGTTCAGGGTCCCCGACCTCCGGAAGTTCCTCGAACAACTCGGACAACAGCCACAGCAGAAACGTCGCATACAGCTTCGGCGTCTGCATCAACTCTTCAGCAGCCAGGATGTTGATATTGCCGTAACCGCGGGCATCCATACGCATAAAATCAAACAGGTCCAGTGCCGGCTCACCCATAAACTGCCTGGCACCTTCCTGCTCCAGCACCAGCAGGCGCCGCTGGATGGCACCGATGGATGCACCTGAAATATTGCCGTACTCGAGTCTCAGGTCCCGTGCATTCTCGCCGGCGAAGGTCAACAGGGCGCGCAGGTCTTTCAGGTCCAGCAACAACAGCCCCTGATCATCGGCTATCCTGAAAACGGCATAGAGAATTCCTTCCTGGGTATCATTCAGACCCAGCATCCGGGACAGTAGCAGTGGCCCCATTTCCGAGACCGTGGTACGGACACGGTGGCCCTGCTTGCCAAACAGATCCCAGAAAATAACCGGAAACGCCTCATGGGTATAATCCTCGAGACCAATGGTTTCCGCCCTTTCCTGCAACCCTGGATGTGCCTTGCCTGCCTGGGAGAGACCGGACAGATCACTCTTGACGTCCGCCATAAACACTGGCACCCCGCGGCGCGAGAATGCTTCGGCAAGAATCTGCAGGGAAACGGTCTTGCCGGTACCGGTTGCGCCGGCAATCAGTCCGTGGCGATTGGCAAGGCGTGGCAACAGGTAAACAGGCTGATCACCCTTGCCAATAAAGATTCCCGGGTCATTATCCATGGTTATCGCCTTTCTCTCTCAAGGTTAACCCCGAAACGGATCGTTCAAGGTCTTTGCCAGGTCTTCGACAAGGGATGCATATTCCCGGCCCAGGTCTTTGAGTTCCTGCAACTCGAACATGGAAGCCGGTTGCCTGGATGAGCGGATTGCACGCTGGATCACCTGCATCCGCGCAATCACCCGCTCCAGTTGTTCCTGTGCCTCACACATACTCAACCCCTGATTCTGTTCGAGTTCTGATAATGCCAGACCGTAATGTACCCGGCGGACGATTTCAATGCCCGACATCGAGGCAGCAGCGGCATTTTTATTGGCAAAACCCTGTGAATCAACCCGGACTGTCCTGTTGTTCTGAAGCGGAATCCTTTTCGCCGGCATTCTCTTTTTTGCGCACTGGCGGCATAAAATTCCTGCGCATCCGCCGCCGTGACAGATAGTCTGATATCACTCCATATAAAACAGCTGAGAGCGCCCCACCCAGCAATGAAAGCAGCAGATAATGAGCCTGCCAGATATAAACGAACGAGACATCCAGGTAACCCGCCTTCAGCATATCGAAGGCGACCTGGAAGTTTTCTGTCAGGCTGTCACTAACCGCTGGCAACTGCATCTGTCCGGGAGGTGGCTTGTCAATCAAGAACCAGACCACCCAGCCAAGCAGGAAAACAACAAATGCGCTTCGTAACATAATGATACTCGCCGAATAAAAAAGGCCGGATGAACACCCGGCCTTTTTTTATACAAATGTTTGCCTGCTCACTGCCCCATGGCAGCATCGGTCTTTTCTGCAGCCTCTTCTGCAGCATCTTCAGCCTTTTCCGCAGCCTCCTCGGCAGCATCGGCAGCATCCTCAGCCGCATCCTCGGCAGCATCGGCAGCATCCTCCGCCATCTCCTTAGTAGCATCGGCAGCATCTTCGGCAGCCTCAGCGGCTGCATCATATGAAGATTTCATGGCGTCCTTCGCATCTTCGACAACCTCTTCAGTCGCCTCAACTACATCCTCCGCGACATCTTCCGCCTTTGCTGCCGCCTCTTCCGCAGCGTCGCTTACCGTCTCTGTGAGTGACCCGGTGTCATCCTTGTCGCCACAACCGGTAATAAACAGCATGATACTGAACAGCATAACCAACATCTTCTTCATCATTACACTCCTTGGTGCTTACACAATTAAAACTGGATTGCTCCCATGCCGGACAAGAGGTTTGCAGCCAGTTTCCGGCAAAGAAAAAAGTACCCGTAAGATACTCCGGACGGATTTTCATGTCCGGTACCCCGAGGCGATATACTGTGGCTCTGGCTCAGCCACAACTGCTGCGTTATTAAACAGTGACTACACACGGATGTAAACAACCGGAACCACACTGCCAGATACACTAAAATACATTAAATTTCAGTATTTTAAATAGATTCACTGATACTCCACTGCAACAAACAGGGCAAGCAGGAATCCTAAAGAAGAGTATGAATTGGTAGAATTGCCCTCATATTCAGGACAAGGGCTCTCACTTGGACACGCAGATATAGCATGGATATCACGCAAACAATCGCGCTCACAATGGGTGTAGCCTGGGCAAGCGGCATCAATCTGTATGCAGCTATACTGATGCTGGGCTACATGGGAACAACCGGCAACATAGACCTGCCTCCGGACCTGCAGGTCCTGAGCAACCCCATGGTGATGGTTGCTGCGGGCGCAATGTACGTCATCGAGTTTTTTGCAGACAAGGTACCTGGTGTAGATACCGGCTGGGATGCTCTGTCAACATTCATCCGCATCCCTGCCGGCGCCATACTGGCGGCGGGTGCGGTTGGTGATCTCGGTGCGGGCGCGCAGCTGGCTGCCGCCATTGCCGGTGGCACACTCGCAACCGGCAGCCACGTTACCAAAACCGGGACACGCGTCCTCATCAATACCTCACCGGAACCGGTAACCAACTGGTTTGCCTCCGTGGGCGAAGACGTTGCCGTCATTGCCGGTCTCTGGACAGCCCTGTATCATCCGGTCCTGTTTATCGTGCTGCTGGTATTGTTCATCTTGCTGTGTATCTGGTTGTTACCAAAAATCTGGCGCGGCATTAAAAAGGTTTTCAGTTTTCTCGCACGCAGGCCGGGCAACAGTAATGCGGCGGGCCCGCCGGTAAAGGCCATTACCGCCGACCCGGTTGACCGCGCATCGCCGACACAAAAGAAACCATGAAACACAGGGGAAAGCTGCTATCACTGTTTGCACTGACCCTGCTGGGCACACTGGGTTACATGTGGCTGGCACCCGCCGGCTTGAAAACCAGCCCGGATATCAGCCTGGTAACCCTTGACGGCAAACAGTTGCAGCTGGCCAGCCTGCGTGGCAAACCACTGCTGGTTACTTTCTGGGCCACCACCTGCCCCGGTTGCATCAGGGAAGTACCACACCTGATTGAGCTCTATGATGAATTATCACCCCAGGGACTGGAAATCATTGCCATTGCCATGGACTACGACCCGCCCAACCGGGTACTGGCCATGCGCAATGCCCGGAATATCCCCTATCCCGTTGCGCTGGATATTCATGCCGAGGCTGCACGTGCCTTCGGTAATGTACGACTGACGCCGACCTCTTTCCTGATCGCACCGGACGGTCGAATTGTGTATCAGAAACCGGGCGGGATGAACATGGCCAGACTGCGCCGGAAAATCCTGGAGATGCTGAAAACCACGCAGGCCAGGCAGCTGGATTACACCACGGCTGAACGTATTTAAGTCACACGGGAGAGACACAACCATGCTCTGGATAAAGGCCCTGCATATCATCTTTATGGTCACCTGGTTTGCCGGGCTCTTTTACTTGCCACGCCTGTATGTATATCACGCCGACAGCACCGATGAGACCAGCCATACACGCTTCCTCGTTATGGAACGTAAATTATTTGCCATCATGACCATCGGGGCTGTGCTCACCGCCGTGTTCGGCATCTGGCTGTTGAGCGCCTATGCCTGGGCGGCCTACGGGAACTCCGGATGGTTGATCGCAAAACTGCTGCTGGTTGCTGGCCTGATCATTTTCCACCTGTACTGCGGCAGGCTGATGCGGGAATTTCGCAATGGTACTGCCAGACACAGCCACGTTTTTTACCGCTGGATCAATGAAATCCCGGCCCTGTTACTTATCGCGATTGTCCTGCTGGCGGTTGTCAAACCCTTCTGATCATCAGGAATCACGGCAATACAGCAAAAATGGAGTACAATACCGGGGTTATTTTTCGAGGTGAATTGCAATGAGTCGTATCGTTAACTGTGTGGTACTGAAGCGTGAAGCAGAAGGTCTGGAGTATATCCCGCACCCGGGTTCACTGGGTGAACGTATCTACGAAAATGTATCAGCCGAGGGCTGGAAGCAATGGCTGGAACGCCTGACCATGATCATTAACGAGAATGGCCTGAACACGGCCGACACAGGCAGTGTCGACCTGATCGAACAGCACATGGTTGGCTTTCTCTTTGGCGAGGGTAACATGGGCACCACACCGGAGGGCTTCAAGCCACCAGGTGCAAAGAAGTAAGGTAGCTGCACCGGACACTGCAGTTGCAATGCTGTCCCGTTACCGCATATCTTCAATCTTCATCAAGGGCGCGACCACAACTTCAAGCTCTGCATGTGCCGCACGCAAAGCCGCCTCTACCTGCTCCGGTGCGGGCGCACAGGCAAACATAAATCCCAGATAACTGTTCCCTTCCGGGAGTGGCACCAGCTCATAGCCATCGCGGATATTGATGAGGATGTCATGAATGAAGGGCACTGCACGTGCCCGGGTAATCCCTTCTATACGGCGCAGGCTACCTGCCTGTGTAATCGGAATCATCAATACACCGGCTGCGCTGCTGCTCCGCTCGAGTGATAACGGCTTTCCTGTCGCATGCGCAATGACCAGGTCTTCCAGGCTGTGTCCGGTACCAAACTGGAGCAAGCGTGCACACTCACCACCAATGGTCCTTGCTGCAACCTCGATAATGACGCAACCGGATACCCCTATGCGCACTTCCGCATGTACCGGGCCCTCACGCAAGCCCAGTCCATCACAGGCCTCCCTGACACATTGCATGATTGCCTGCCGGGTTGCCGGCGTATGCCTGGATGGCGTGATGTAGTAAGTCTCTTCAAAAAAAGGACCTTCCAGCGGGTCTGGCTTGTCAAAGATGGCCAGCACTTCCAGTTTGCCCTTCTGCAGCAAACCCTCAAGCGCCACCTCCGGACCAGGTATGAATGCCTCTGCCAGGACATGGGAGCTTACAAACTCATCAACATCACCAGCATCCCTGATAATCGACCCAATTCTCTGACAGGCGGACTGCACTTGCTCCAGCGTATTGGCCCGTATCACCCCACGACTGGCCGACAAGGATAATGGCTTCAGCACACAGGGCAGTTCCAGTCCCTGCAATTGCGGAGCAATCGCTGCTGCGAGACTGAGAATACGAAACGCCGGAACACGGACACCCGCGGCCTGCAATACTTTCCTGGAGAGATCCTTGCGGTGCGAGTAAAGCGCAGCCTGCGGGGGATTATGAGGCAGCTTCAGGGTCCCGGCGATACGACTGCCAAGCTCCACGGTGGTGTCATCTGTTGCCACGACACCACTAAAGGGCCATTCCCGGTCCGCGGCCAGCAACAGTTCCAGTGCTTCTGGTGCATCCAGGTCCAGATGCAGACCACTGGCGATGGCGCTGACGAGCGAATGCTCGCCCTCGGATGCAACCAGGATGTCTATCCCCTGACGGCGGGCAGACTCAAGATAGGCAACAGTACGATAGCTGTTGGGGGGGGCAATCAGCAGCAGGCGCGCACGCGCCTGCTGGCGATTGTTATCAGGCACAACCTCCGCCAGCAGCACCACAGGCACCACAGGTACCTGAACCACCCGTCATTGCAAAAGCGTTGTTGAAGACAAAACTGGCACCCGTGGGCTTCTCGACATAATCGATTTCCACACCACGCAGAAAATTCAGCGCAACCGCATCCACGTATACATCAAAACCACCTTCCGAACGCACGCAGTCATATTCAGAGCGGGCATCCGTAAATGTCATTCCATAACCCATGCCGCCACAGCCGCCACCGGAAACAAAGACCCTGATAGCCTTCATGTCGTCATCTTCGATCTGGTTGAACAACTCCAGCATTTTCTCGCGCGCAGCTGCAGTCAGGGCGAGATCACTTTCTGTCAGGTTGGTACTGTAGTCTGCCTGTGCCATGTTGAACTCCGTTGTCTATGTCATTACCTGAACAATATCAGTTGGATAAATATAATACCGGATGACCGTAGTTACCACCCTCCCTGTTGAGGGGGTACCCTGGAGGCCATCCGGGATGACGCCGGCTATTTTATAATTGAACGTCCGGGTGTCGGTGGCAGATGTGGCATCGGCTGCTCCGGGAACTCGCCAGTCAACGCAGACAGAAATGCCACCATATCCATCACCTGCTCATTGGTCAGCTCCTTGTTCAACTGTACCCTGGCCATGACACGCACGGCCTCGTCCAGAGTACCCACTGCCCCGTTATGGAAATAGGGTGCCGTCAAGGCAATATTACGCAGCGTAGGCACTTTCCACATGTATTTGTCAGCCTCCTTTCTGGTGACAGTAAAGCGGCCGGTATCTTCCGTAAGCTTGTACTTGCTCACGTAGTCATTATCCGCAAACGTCGGGGACTTCATAAAGAATCCTGTGCCCGGGGCCATGGCCGGGCCATTAAATGCCGGACCTGAATGACAGGCTGTACAACCAGTGTCTGCAAATAGATTCATGCCGCGCACCTGTTGTTCGGATATTGCCTGCTTGTCGCCCTTGACGTAGCGGTCATAGGGGCTATTTGGGGTAATCAAGGTACGCTCGTAGGCAGCAACCGCCTTTGCCGCATTCTCGACCGTCATCGGGTCCTTGCCGGGAAAGGCGCGTTCAAAATAAGGCCGGTAACCCGGTATATCACGCACTCGATCCATGGCCTCATCGACCTCGCTCATCCCCATCTCAATCGGATTGGTCACGGGCCCCTTCGCCTGCTCCTCAAGCGTTGCAGCACGGCCATCCCAGAATTGCGATGAGCTGAAACCCGAGTTCCATACCGTCGGGGCACTGCGGCCACCGGTCTGGCCATGCACACCCATGGAAACTGCACGGTTATCTTCACCACCCAGCATGACGTTGTGACAGGAATTACAGGAGACCGTACCCGTCGAGGAAAAGCGCGGATCCAGGTACAACAGACGGCCCAGCTCAACCTTCTCCGGGGTAGTTGGATTGTCAACGGGCGAGGGGGCCGCATCAGGAAGCGCCTGCCACTCGGCGGCGAATACTGAAGACGCATTAATACCAAGCAAAACAGATAGAAGCAAACCACTCAAGC
>Ga0316191_10003258_pt1 | contig 11939 bp, 9 predicted proteins | sample Eddworburr2cm_MG_FD_204928 | JGI IMG/M metagenome (GOLD analysis project Ga0316191, IMG submission 204928) | Coastal sediment microbial communities from Maine, United States - Eddy worm burrow 2 cm | ecosystem: Environmental > Aquatic > Marine > Coastal > Sediment | place: USA: Maine | collected...
GCGCCGACAACCAGTGCCCGGATTCCCTGTGTGCTGCGCTCGCCGGGCATGTCGGACGCCTCAGTCGAACGGCCAGACTTCGAGGCCATGGATCGCATTGCGGATATCCATGGAGAAATTGACCCGGGCGACTTCGCCGTCGGAATCCACATCGTAGAGCGTAACTGTCGACGGCGAGGAGCCGGCCGCGATCAGCCGGTTGTCGATCGCGCAAAGGCCGCGCGCGAACCCCTGGCGGGCCAGCTTGTCGTCGCCGAGTTCCGTGCGCTCGAGTTCCTCCGGCGCGTATTTCGGCACGGGAAACGCCCGCTGTATTCCGTCCCGACCCACATAACGAACCACGTCGGAGGCCGTGTCGTTGAACAGCACGCCTTCCCGGAACGGGCGGGCATTGTGGATGCCCTCCGGCATGTCGGCCGCTATGCTCACCACGTTGCCGGTACCGACGTGCAGCAAGGCGCGCGTGCGCATGCCACTGACCCACAAGCCCCGCTGATCGGCATATACGTTATTCAGGTGGAGCAGGTTTTTCGCCGGCGGTCCGTTGGCTCCGCCGGGCCCGTTGATGCCAAGCGGATCATAGGCGGTGCCCTGGGCCTCACCGCCTTCGATGGCTATGTGCAAGGCCCAAAAGAACGCCTGCTTCTCCAGGTCGAAGGCCAGGATGCTGTCATGACCGGTCGAGGTCAGGTACAGGTGATTATTGAGCTGGAAGATCTCGTGGCAGTGCTTGAGGTAGGTGTTGCGAAAGGAGCGCTGGATCCGGAACGCGCGGTCGTAGACGAACAACTCGTCGCTGGCAGCAACGTAGGTCTCGTTGCCGAAAAAGGCGATGCCCCGCAGGCCCCGGTCCCAGCCGCGGCCCTGGAAGTCGATTTCCGCCGTGTTCCAGTCGGCCAGTTGGCTGACTTCCTGTGCGGCAAAGTCGACCAGGTAAATACCGCCGTGACTGTCGCCCTGTTCGGCGCCGCGCACGACGGATGTGGCGATCAATTTGGGAATCCTGGATTGGGTTTCAGTCATAGGGTAAACGGCCAGACAGCGGTCGGCGAATAGTATAGGCTAAGGCGGAACAATGAAAACAAGCAACTACGATTCCGCCGCTCGACCGACTTCAGTGCGCTGGCGCATTCTCGCCATCCTCGTGGTGATGAGCTTCATTGCGTACGTGCTGCGCACCAATCTTTCATTCGCCGCACCTGAAATGATGGCGGAACTCGGCCTGAGCGAAATCCAGTGGGGTTACGTGATGGCGGCATTCACCGCCGGCTACGCCATTTTCCAGTTTCCGGGCGGTGTTCTCGGTGACCGGTTCGGCCCGCGGCGCGTGCTCGCCGCGATTGCAATTTTGTGGGGGGTTCTGACCGCTGCCACCAGTGCGGTGCCGGCCCAGGACGGAGCCTCGGTTGGGCTGATTGTCGGCGCCCTGTTCGTCGTGCGTTTTCTCGTAGGCGCCACGCATGCGCCGACGTTTCCGGTGGTCAATTCCAGCGTGGTGCGCTGGTTTCCGCCCGGAGGGTGGGCATTGCCGCTCGGCCTCTCGAGCACCGGCTTGACGCTGGGCGCGGCCACCGGTGCCGTGGTCGTCCCCCTGATGGTCACACAGTATGGCTGGCGGCTGACCTTCGTGCTGATCGCTCCACTGGGGCTCTTCACCGCGGTACTCTGGTGGTGGTATGCACGCGACAATCCCAGCGATCATCCCTCGGTAAACGCAGCTGAAGTGGAATTGATCCGGGCCGACCGCGATGGCGCCGAGTTGAACAGCCGGGAAGACGCTTCGGCGGGCGAGGGCGGCCCGTCGGTTTGGCTGCGCGTCCTGAAGAATCGCGACGTGCTGTTCCTGACGCTCAGCTATTCTTCCATGAATTTCGTTTTCTATATCGTCTTCAGCTGGTTTTTCTACTACCTCGTGGAGGTCCGGGAATTCAGTACAACCGATGCCGGCTTCGTCGCATCGGCCCAGTGGATCGCCGGCGCGCTCGGAGCCACGCTTGGCGGTTGGTTGTGCGACCGGATGTGCAGGCGCCTTGGTTTGCGTTGGGGATGCCGCTGGCCGGTGATCATCGGCATGGGGGTGTCGGTCGTCCTGATCCTGCTGGGTGCGGCACACCCGAGCCCCACTGTCGCGGTGACGGCGATGGTCCTGCTGTTCTTCTTCAACCAGTTGACCGAAGGCCCCTACTGGGCTTCCAGTATCGCGGTCGGCGGCAAGCAGGCGGGCGCCGCCGGTGGCGTCATGAACACCGGGGCCAACGCGATGGGCATCGTCAACGCCTTGTTGGTACCGTGGCTCGCACTGGTTTTTGGCTGGAGCGTGGCGATCGGATCAGCCGCGCTGTTCGCGCTTCTCGGCATCGGCTTCATGCTGCTGGTCCGTGCGGATTGTCCCATCGACCACGAAGCTGCCACTTGAAGCCTGCCTTCATCCCGCAACTGCAGGGGTCACGTTATTCGGTGGGCTTGAAGGCGGTTACCGTGACCGACAAGACGTGCAGATCGGTTCGTTCGGCTTCGTCTCGCTGTTGATCCGTCAGCGATCTGGCGAGCAGGTCCGCGGGTACCTCGATCCGCCTTTCAGCGGCGACCGTTACACGGTTGAAGCCGCTTTCCCCGATAACTTCCAGGTAGCTCTCTCGGGGTATCGCGCCGGCTACGCAGCCTGCGTAGGCTTCTGCGATCCCTTGCACCCAGTCTGGCAATTCCGCTGACGCAACGATGTCGGAGACGCAGAAGTGCCCGCCTGGCTTCAGGACGCGGTAGATTTCCGCGAAAGCACGCGCCTTGTCCGGCACCAGGTTGAGCACACAGTTGGAGATGACGACATCGATGCTGTCGGACAGGACGGGCAGGTGTTCTATTTCCCCGAGACGGAACTCGACGTTATCGACGCCCGACTTTTGCGCGTTTTGGCGCGCCCGTGCGATCATTTCAGCCGTCATGTCCACGCCGATGACCCTGCCGTGTTCGCCCACGAGCCCGCGAGCTACGAACGCGTCGAGGCCCGCTCCGGAACCCAGGTCGAGTACTGTCTGGCCTCGGTGAAGGCCGGCATGCTCGACCGGAAGCCCGCAACCCAGGCCGAGATCCGCCTCGGCCATGTAGCCGCTGACCCCCTCGTAGGCGTCGCCAATCATGCTGTAGTCCATGGCAGGTTGTCTCTGCCCTTCACAACAGGAAGTTCCGCAGCCGTCCGGTGCATCGCGGGCGATTTCGGCGTATTTGTCGCGGACCATTTCGCGCAACTGGTCATTTGAAGCTTTCATGTCTTGCTCCTTGTCAGCAGCAACCTTCGAGCGCGCGGAACATCTGTCCCAGCTGGGCACCGAGAGCCTGCAATGTGGCGTTATTGATGCAGTAACAGGAACGCGGGCCATCAACTTCGCCGGTAATCAGGCCGGCTTCTTTGAGCACCTTCAGGTGCTGTGACACCGTCGCCTGGGACAGGGGCAGCACCTCGACGATCTCGCCGCAGATACACGTGCCGCGTCGTGCCAGGGTTTGCAGGATTGCCAGCCTGGCGGGATGGGACAGCGCCTTGCAGGCGAGTGCAAGGGACTCGAAGTCTTCCAAAGTGGTAGTTGCGTTCATTATTTACATCGTATATCGACGATGAACGATAATCAAGCTTATTTCAACTGATGCCATGGTGTCATGGTTTATACTCCGCGACATCATGAGTGTATTCAAAAGCAAACACGTGGTCATCGCCATGCTGGTGGCGCCGGTGCTGGCAATCCTCGGCTACTTTGCGCTGGACACCCTGGTTGGGGAGAAGCCCAAGCCGGCCATGGAGGGGCAAAGCTACCCGCTGGCCGAAAAGCCCAACTGCCGTTACGCGAGTGGTCGCTGCGAATTAAAAAACGGTGATTTCGAGCTGCAGCTGGGCGCCCGGGCGCTGGGCGGGGATCGGGTCACGTTGACACTGCGGTCGGTCGTTCCGCTGGAAGGGGTCATGGTTGCGCTGGTTGAAAGCACCGATGGCGATGCGCCACCCGTACCTATGGAGCCGCTTGGGCAAGATGGGTTGACTTGGTCGTTGAATATGCCGCGGCCCGAAGCCGAGCGGCATCGCCTGCGCCTGGCTGCTTCGTCGGGTGGGGCGATTTACTACGGTGATGCCGCAACCCATTTTACCTTGCTGGAAAACCCGCCTGCCTGGAATGACTGAAGCTCAGCCGGCCGCGGACGGCTGCAGTGAATCCGGGCAGGGGTAGCGGCTGATTTCTTCGGCCAGATCCCGTTTGAGCACATCCAGGTAAGGCTCGAAGTTACGCCACTGGTCCAGCCCGCCCCGGTAAATGGGTTGCCTCACCTGTTCCGAGCTGGGCGTCCGGATGGAGCGGTCGGTTTGGTAGTAATTCAGACAGTTTTCTTCGAACGGCAGGCCCAGATAGTCCAGGATACGACGCAGCTGGCCTTCCAGGTCGGCGACCACGTGTTCGTAATGTACGCGCAGCACCTTGCCGGGCAGCACCTGGTCCCAGTGCTCCATCAGTCGAACATAACCCTTGTAGTAGCGCGCGATTTCTTCCTGGCCGTAAGTGAATTCCTGGCCGTCGGCAAACAACTGCTTGAAACCACTGAAACAGCAGGCCATGGGATGCCGGCGCGCATCGATGATCCGCGCCTTGGGCAGGATCAGCTGGATCAGCCCGATGTGCATGAAATTGTTGGGCATCTTGTCGATGAAATAGGGCGCCCCGGCGCGATGCACGCGGGTTTCCTCGATGAAACTATCGCCGAAATTCTGCAGCTGCTCGGCCGACAGGTCAGCCAGGATGCCCGGGTAGCGCGCCTCCTCGGAGACAAAGCGCCGGCCGTTCAGGCGGTGGGCCAGGGCGATGATGTTGGGTAATTCCATGGTGCCGTCGACCATGGAGTGCGACGCCAGGATCTGCTCGAGCAGGGTCGAGCCGGCGCGCGGCAAGCCCACGATAAAAATGGGATCGTCGTGGCGGCTGCCCAGGCCGGCCTTGCTCGCGAACAGCTCGGCGGTGCAAATCTCGGACTGGCGGCGCATGGCCGCGTCCAGGCCGTCGGGGTCGTAACGCGTATCCTGCTGCTTGAGCTGGTTGCCCTGCTCGTAGCAGCGAAACGATTTGCTGTAATCCTGGCGGGCCTCGTAGGCAGTGCCCAGCGCGAAACACAGGTGATAGCGGTCGACATTGGCGGTGGCCGGATCGTCGAGCCGGGCCAGCATGCGGTTGATCTCGGCGTCTGTGAAGCGATAGGTCTTCAGGTTGGCCAGGCTCCAGAAGGCATCGCCAAAATCCGCCTTGGCGCGGTAAGCCGACCGATAGGACTGGATCGCATCGTCGAGCCGTCCGATGGTTTTCAGGGCGTGTCCGCGGGACAGGTAAGGCTGGGCGAATGCGGGGTGTTTTTCGATGACCCGGTCGTAAATTTCAAGCGCGGTATCGAAGTTTCCGACGGCGACATTCTCATTGGCATAGGCCAGTTGGAAGGCATGGTTGCCCGGGTAGGCGTCGAGCAGAATCCTGGCCTGCTCCAGGGCCTTTGCAAATTTCTGTCGCTTGTGCAGCACATTGACGTAGTCATAGCGGGCCAGCCAGTAATCGGGGGCGAATTCCACGCAGCTTTCCAGCAGGAACTCGGCGTCGTCGTAGACGAACAGTTTCATGCCCAGCATGGCCAGCAGGCGCATGGCCTCGATGTGGTGGGGGTGTTTTTGCAGATAGGTCCGGCACAGTTTCTCGGCACGGAACAGCTTGCCTTCGTGGATCAGGCTGGTCACGCTGACCAGTTCGGAGGGCAGGGCGGACAGGCGGGAATACTCGGCCTGGGCCAGGTCGGATTCCCGCTGATTGCCGTTGCGCTTGTGCAGCGCGGCCAGTTCCCGCCATGAGGCGATCAGGGCATGGTTGAGGTCGACGGCCCGCTGATAAGCGACCGCTGCTCGCTGCAAGTCGCCCAACCGCTTCAGGTTATGGCCTTCCTCCTGGTAGGCCCTGCCGTAAGCGGGTCGCTGTGACTTGAGCCGGTCCAGGGCTTGCAGGGCTGGTCCGGACTGGCCAAGATAGCGCAGGGTGACGGCCTGGATGTAAAGCGCCTCGGTGTTCTCCGGCTTATCGAGCAGTTCGGCTTCAGCTAGCGCAAGGGCTGCTTTCAGCTTGCCGCCCTGCAGCAACCGCCGGGCCTCGGAAACGGCGTCGGGGATTTCATCGGCCGGTTGCCCGGCATCGGTTTCCGTCATGGGTCGCTGGCCCGGGCCAGTCAGTAGTCGTAACGGACCTTCAGCCCGAAGGTTCGCGGCCGGTTGGTGGTAATTCTCAAGTCCGTATCCAGCGAATTGATAAACAACTGGGCACGCTCGTCCGTCAGGTTCTCCCCGAACAACTCGACCGACCAATTCTCCAGGTTAAGTCCAAAGGCGGCATCCACCGTGTCGTAGGATTGCTGGAGGAAGCGATTGTCCACTACGATCGAACTGTATTGGTCGCCCGTATGGGCGTATACCAACTGGGCATAGGGCGCGAATTTGTTTTCGGACCAATCATAACGGGCGCTCAGGTGGTATTGGACTTCGGGCGCCAGGGCCAGGCGCGAGCCCGGGCCGGCAATGTCCGACACATTCGGAGGAACTCGCTTCATCTCCGTGTCGTTGAACGACCAGGCGGCTGCAAGGGTGAGGCCCTCCGTAGCAAGCCAGGTCAGATCGCCCTCGAATCCCTGGATTTCCGCATCCGCGGCATTGGTCGTAAAGGTGATGACCGAGATGTCGAAATCCGTGATGCCCACCTGCAGTCCGTCCCAGTAAATCTTGTACAGCGACGCATTGAAACGCAAGGACCCGCCAAGCAGTGTGGATTTCCAACCCAACTCGTAGTTGGTCGCCTCGTCGGCCAAATAAGTCGTTGGCACCCCTGCAGTCCGGTTGAATCCACCGGGACGGAAGCCTTCCGAGTAGGTAAAGAAGAACATCGTATCGTCGAAGGGGCGGTAGGAGACCGTTCCTTTCAGAATGGTATCGCTTTCCTTCAATGGCAGGTCAGCGGCCAGAATTTCATCGTAATTTCGCCCATTTTCGGGGTCGTCCTGTGATTCGTCACAGGGTAAGGAGAAGTCGCAAGGGTTGGCGAAGCTGGAAGAACCCCGCAGGCTGGAATCGATATCGTAGTAGCGGGCTCCGCCCGTCAACGATAGCTTGTCAGTGATGTCGAAGGTGACTTCGCCGAACACCGCGAACTGCTCTTCCTCGCGTATCGCGTCATTGATGAAGGTGATGCCCTGTGGACGGAAAGCGGGGTTGTTTATGGTCGATCCCGCAATGGGCCTGTTGGGTGCGAAAAACCCGGTTGATCCCGCGACATAGAAATTCGTGTCGACGATGGTCTTGATATCGTCATAAAACAAACCGGCGACGAAATTGACGCGTTCACCCTCGGACGAGGAGATACGCAGTTCATGCGTGGTTCGCTCGTTCTGGATGAACGCGATCACGCCCTGGGTCGGGTCGCCGCACAGCGTATAGCTTGGCTGGCACAAGTAGTAATAACCATATGTACCGATCTGGGTGTACCCGCTGTAGTCGAAACTGTTGTTGACCTCGCGATCGAGGTAGGACCCCGCATACAGCAGGTCCAGGGCGCCGAGGCGGCCGTTCACAGTCAACGAGAACTGCTGAAACTCGTCATCGAGCCAGTCCGGGAAAAAGCGTTGAACCTGTAAATCACCGACCACCCGGCTGCCGGCCTGAACGTTAGGGATGTCACGGATGGATTCCGGTGAGTGGTCGAACACACCGTCCACGTCCAGGGTCTGGAACATATACTGACCCAACAGTTCCCAGTCGTCGTTGATCGCATAACTGAGGCTGACACGGCCACCGGTGTAAACCGCATCGTTGAAGTTTTCTTCAACGAACTGCAGGTTGTTGACGACCGTGGATTCAGCGCCTTCCGGAAAGCCCACGTCGGCGGCAGTGTAGGCATTCTCGCCGTAGACATTGTCGATGTAGCCGCCTTCGACGGCGTTGTAGAAGACACCACGAATCGCCAGTTTGTCATCGATGAGCGGCCAGTTGATATAGGCTTCCACGCTGTTACTGAGATCACCGCTCTTGGTCGTGGCGACGCTGGCCTTGAATCCCGAGTGGAACTCGTCGTACACAGGCTTGTTGGTAATCAAGCGGATGGTGCCGGCCATTGAACTGGCGCCGAACAGGGTGCCCTGTGGTCCGGGCAACACTTCAACACGAGCGATATCGGCAGCGTACAGGTCGAGGTTGCGACCGCCCGAGCTTACCGGTTGCTCGTCGAGGTACAGCGCGACATTGGGCACGGGAGCGCCGATTTCAATTGAAGTCTGGTCTGATGAGTCGGTCGCCATGCCGCGTATGAAAATGGACGACTGACCGGGGCCACGCCCTGCGGAATTCACACCGGGAAGATAACGGATGTAATCGTCGAAGTTCGCTATATTGAGTTCGTCCAGTTGTTCCTGGCCGAGGGCCGACACAGCGAACGGAACATCCTGGAGGTTCTCCACCCGCTTGGTGGCGGTTACCGTGACCTCTTCCAAGACGTTCTCGGCCATGACGGAACCTGACAGCAAACCGGCCGAAGTAGCAAGCGCCATTGTGATTGCGTTGGTTAATTTCTTTCTCTCGATCATTGCTCCGTCCCCATCTGGAATTTTCACTGCATAGTTGATGTCATCCAGCGTAATTCGTCTGAAAATTGGACTTACTTTAGCATCAAATTCTGCGCCATGTGGATTGGACCGTTGCGCAGGGGTCGACCGGAGAGTCCCAGAGCTGCGGTGGCGATGCCACAAAAGTCATAGTCAGAACGGTTACCGCCGACCCAAACTGACTTTTGAGCTTCAGTCATTCCTCGACTCCCCGGCACGCGCGACGAAACGCCCCGGCCGCGCGCCGGTTTCCTGGCCGTTCGCATACACTTCGACGCCATTTACCCAGACCCGAATGATGCCGCTGCTGAGGGCTTGCGGATCCTGCGGCGTGGCGTTGTCGATTACCGTGTCCGGATCGAACAGGACCAGGTCGGCTGCTGCGCCTGGACGGATCACACCTCGGTCCATGATGCCCATGTGTTGTGCCGCGAGCCCGGACATTTTGCGTACCGCTTCCTCCAGAGGTAGCAGTTCCTGTTCACGCACGTAGCGGCCCAGCACGCGCGGAAACGAACCTGCGCCGCGTGGATGTAAGTCGTCCAGCATACCGTCGGTGCAGATGTTGCTGTGCGGCCAGGCGATCAAGGTCGCGACGTCGTCCGCACGCATGCTGGTGCCGATGATCATGTCCGTTTGCCGGCCGGTTTCCTCGCTCATGGCTTCAGAGGCGGCAATCAGTTCCATGAACGCGGTGGCCGGATCGCTGCCGCGCAGCGCGGCCACTTCGCTGAGTGTCATTCCCACGTATTCCGGTTGCGGTTCGTACAGGGTGAACCACATACCGTCGGGCGGCGCGATCTCGCGCAGCATGAACTCCACTTCCGCCCGGTTGGTGATGTCTCGTTCGGGGAGCAGCACCATCATTCCGGACTGCCAGTACTCGTAGGGATAGACATCGGCAGTCACGTCTACGCCCTCGGCCCTGGCGGCGTCCAGTTTTTCCAGGATTTCTGGGGCCCGGCCCCAAAGGCTGGTCATGGCCAGTTTGATGTGGGAGATCTGCACCGGGATTTTTGCCGCCCGCCCAATGGCGATGATCTCGTCGATGGCCGCTTCGAACCAGCGGTCCTCACTGCGCACATGGCTGATGTAGCGCCCCCCGCTGGCCGCGGCAACTCGAGCCAGGGTCGTGACCTCCTGCGTTTGCGAGTAAATTCCGGGGTCGTACTCCAGGCCGGCTGCCAGGCCGATCGCACCCGCGTCCAGGTCCTGTTGCAGTAGCAGACTCATTTCGAATAATTCAGTCTCCGTGGCCGCGCGCCGGAAGTCGTCGCCCATGACCCGACTGCGCAGCGTGTTGTGGCCCGAATAGGCGGCAACATTGATGGCGGTCGGCTGTTCGATCAGACGGAAGCGGAAATCCAGCAGTGGAAAGGGCGATCCGCCGTCCTGCCCGATCACGACGGTCGTGATGCCCTGGCTGATAACGGCCAGCGCGCCAGGCTGCTCAAATAAATGCTCATCGGCGTGACTGTGCGTGTCGATGAATCCTGGCGCCAGCACCCGGCCGCCGCCGTCGATTACCGTCTCCCCGGGCAACGCCTCGAGCGCGCCAACCTCGATGATTTTCCCGGCGTCAATGCGCACCGCGCCGGCCTGGCGCGGCGCACCGCTACCATCCACGATGACCACGTTACTGATCAGCCGGCTGTTGACGTCGGCCGAGGGCAGGGGAGCGGGTTCGCAGGCAGCCAGGGCGAGCAGCAGCACTGCGGCGGCCATGAGAATTCGGAATACTGGCATCGGGTAGCGGTCCTCGCAGGCGGAGCCCGGCGCGTTTCACAAGTCTGGACAGCATGGCATTTTTTTGCCGCTACGGGTACAGTTTGCAGCTTGAATCCGAACCGGATGTGGAGGTGGTGAGTGAGCAAGACCGCAATGAACCCGACCCAGGAATGGAAGCGCAGCGACCATCAGCACTACATGCATCCATTCACGGATACCCGGGAGTTGGGCGAGAAGGGCGGGGCGCGCATCATAACGCGTGCAGATGGTGTGTATATCTACGATTCCGAAGGCCACAAGATCCTCGACGGCATGGCGGGCCTGTGGTGCGTCAGCCTCGGCTACGGACGGCAGGAACTGGTCGATGCCGCTACGAGGCAAATGCAGGAATTGCCTTACTACAACAGTTTCTTCCAGTGCACGCACCCGCCGGCCATCGAACTGTCCACGTTGCTCAGCGAGCTGAGCCCCGGGAACTTCAACCATGTTTTCTTCACCGGCTCGGGCTCGGAAGCCAACGACACGCAAATCCGGCTGATCCGGCGCTACTGGGACCTGCTCGGCCAGCCGCAGAAGATGACCATCATCGCCCGCAAGAACGCCTACCATGGCAGCACGCTGGGCGGCGCCAGCCTGGGCGGCATGTCGGCCATGCACGAGCAGATGGTGCTGCCGGTACCCGGCATCGAGCATATCGAGCAGCCCTATCACTTCGGCCTCGGCGGCGACATGTCGCCGGCAGAATTCGGTTTGCAGCAGGCCCGCCTGCTGGAAGAGAAAATCAACGAAGTCGGCGCCGACAAGGTGGCCGCCTTCATCGGCGAACCGGTGCAGGGGGCCGGCGGCGTCATCATCCCGCCGGATACCTACTGGCCCGAGATCCAGCGTATCTGCGACGAATACGGCATCCTGCTGGTGGCCGACGAGGTGATCACGGCTTTTGGCCGGCTCGGCGAGTGGTTCGGCTCGACCCGCTTCGGCATCCGGCCGGACCTGATTTCCTTCGCCAAGGGCGTCTCCTCCGGCTACCTGCCGCTGGGTGGTTCGCTGGTCGGTGACCGTGTCGCGGAGGTCGTGATCGCCAACGGCGGCGAGTTCGCCCACGGCTACACCTATTCCGGCCATCCGGCCGCCTGTGCCGTTGCGCTGGAGACCCTGCGTATCCTGCAACGCGAGAAGATCGTGGAGCGCGTGAAACAGCACACTGCCCCCTATTTCAACCGGCGTTGGGCTGAATTGGCGGAACACCCGGTTATCGGCGAAGCCCGTTCGGTGGGGCTGGTCGGCGCCCTGGAAATCGTGCAGGACAAGTCCTCGCGGGCGCGTTTTCACAAGGACCTCGGCGCCGGCACGCGTTGCCGTGATATCTGCGTGAACAACGGCCTGGTTATGCGGGCCGTCGGCGACACCATGATCGTGTCGCCGCCGCTGATCGTCGAGGACGCCCATATCGACGAACTGGTCGAGAAGGCCTGGAAATGCCTGGACCTGACCGCTGCGTCGCTCGAGGCCGCCGCGTGAGCGAAAAGCACGGCTGGGACAATGCGTTCACCGCG
>Ga0316191_10003259_pt1 | contig 11938 bp, 9 predicted proteins | sample Eddworburr2cm_MG_FD_204928 | JGI IMG/M metagenome (GOLD analysis project Ga0316191, IMG submission 204928) | Coastal sediment microbial communities from Maine, United States - Eddy worm burrow 2 cm | ecosystem: Environmental > Aquatic > Marine > Coastal > Sediment | place: USA: Maine | collected...
TGTAGCTCCGTAGCAACTTCGTCATGTCCCTTATCCTCGCTATTTGATCTGAACCTGCCGGGAAACGATCGCGGCAACTAGCAATGCGACAACCGCGATTCTCGACATTCAAACTCACTCCCGTTTAGCTTGGCACGTCGCCAGCAAGAATGTGCGCATAAAACTGAGCATACTCAGAAAGCCTGCTGGACTCAGTTGGTTTCTTTTGGTTGATCTGACTTGTTGAAACCGGTGGTCACAGGACCACGGAAATCAAGCGCTTAGGCAGATGACCACCTCAGCGACTCCGCTTGGGAAGCTGAGGTTCTACCATTGAACTACAGCCGCTTTTCAGGGAGTTAGCTCTCATCTGCAGCTCGGTGAGCGTAATAGTGAGAGCACTTCGATTCTAAGCGATTCTGATGCCCGGAGAGAAGCGATCAGGCAGCCCCTGCTAGGCGTTCGCCGCGAACCGGACCTTGCGGACTTTCGAGAGGTTTGTGGATCTTTTCGCCTGCCAGAGATCATAGTTATCCTGCATAGCCAGCCAGCTTTCCGGGGAACGGCCAAGTGCCTTTGACAGGCGCAGCGCCATCTCCGGGCTCACCGCACTGCGCTCCGCGACGACACGCGCCAGGGTGGAGGCGGCCACGCCCAGATTCTCAGCCAACGACCTGATACTGATATCGAACGGCTCAATATAGGTTGCCCGGATAAAATCACCCGGATGCGGGGGTTTGTGCATGGCCATTAGTGATAGTCCTCGTAGTCCAGTATGTAGGCATTCCCGTCTCTGAATTCAAAGGTCAGCCGCCAGTTTCCGCTGACCCATATCGACCACCGATCCCGTGTCCGCCCCTTCAGGGGATGGAGCCGATATCCCGGGATGTCCATATCCCCAATGACCTGGGCAGTATCGAGAGCCGCTAACTGCAACCGAAGTCGCGCAGCATGTTTGGCCTGGATCCCGGACCTGCTGCCCGTTTCAAAATAGCGCCGCAGGCCATTGTGCTTGAACGACTTGATCACCGGCGAAGTATAGCGTGTTGCGCATCACGCAACAATGCTCATTTCTTGACTCAATACCAACAAATGAAAATGGCGGATCCCATGAACAGAACGGGCCTGCCCTCGTGGCAGTCACGTCAGTTGGTTGCTTTCGGGTGGTCAGATTGACCATATGCTCTTGAACGAAATGGCTACCCCAACTGCTGCAAGTAGCATCGCCATACACTGAGCCAGCGACAATGATGTCAATTCTAAATCATGGTTTGGGTCAAGCAATCGATACGGAATGTAGACGACGACGGTTCCGGGAAACAGAACGATCATTGCCAAGTTCCGTATCAAAAGACAAAGATCTTCTAACATTCGGCCTATCGACCTATTCGACAAGCAACCACGCTCGCGTGATCTCAATAGCCGCTTCGGGTCGGTAGCAGAAATATTACATCAAATCAGACGACTGTCGGCTCCCAGGGGGCAAGCAGCCGTTCGACTCAGCCACTCGCCACAGGCTCACAATGGCCACAAGCGGTCGTTTCATTCGCGGCCGATAGTCATCACGGCTCCCGTTTCAGCAATGTCTGAAGGACAGCGAATGGCGTATGGGTAGATAGTGGCTCCGACCTTTCGTCTGGCACAACTGTGTTGCCTCTCTCAGCAATCTGATATCGAGCATGCTCATTGTCATGGCAATAAAGACAGAGCAGCTCCCAGTTACTGCCGTCCGTTGGATTATTGTCATGATTATGGTCCTTATGATGAACCGTGAGCTCCCGCAGATTTTTGCCGCCAAATTCGCGACCACAACGTGCGCATATCTTCGGGTACAGCTTTAGAGCCTGCGCCCGGTAGCCCTTCTCGCGCTCCGCGCTCTGGCGCCGAGCCATCTCAATAATCCGATCTCCGACGGTGGTGTCGTGATGTGTTTTCTTCGGAGACATGCCTGCACCCTCGAGGTCCCGGCTACTATTCGAGCCGACGGCACAACTGGTTATTCCGACTTCGATAGCCCGAACTGACCGGCGGTTTTGGGTCAATAGCGGCCCTTCGGATCGATATTAGCCCAATGTTCGCTTTCACGGGTAAAGCGGACATTCGAATTGGTGACGATTCGGTGCAGAAGTCGTGAGAGTAATTCGGCGCACACTCAGAGAGCCTGCAGGAATCAGTGGGTTACTTTGCGGTGAAATAGCTCGTTGAAACTGGTGTTCAAAGCGCCACAGGATTGAAGCGGGGACTTTAACTGTCCTGTTCCGACAACTCGGACTGTGGTGCGCTTCAAGTAGCCGACTCAAGTCCCCGGTCTAATACGGTCGGGCAAAAAACGTCCTCGATGACGTGTTCGGGATCCGTAGCGGTGACAAACTGAAATCCCAATTCCGAAAGGTCGGTCAGTCATTCGACGAACGAACAAACGAACACGTGATCTTCATCGAGTACCGGGTTCGGGAAGTGGCGACTTGAGAACGACCCGACGATTGGCTAGAAAGAAACGGAAGAACAAGTTGAAGGAGACGAGTCCACTTCGTGAGATCGTCACCAGAGGTCAGTGAACAGGGTCGGGATTCCCCTTGTCACCAATATCAGACCAGATTGGACCCAGGACGACTGGACAAAAATTGTCCACTTGGGCCCCTGAAACCCTATGACGAGTAACGGTATCTGGGAATAACTGGATATCTCTGCTCTATAGAGAAAAACTGATTCGTTTATCCCCGTTTCCATATCGGAATCGGGTGACATCCAGTTCGGTGATGCTTCACGGGTGCTTGGTAAGCTGAGGTTCTACCATTTGAACCACACCCGCGACGGTGCGAGTTTACTGCCTTGGACGCCCGAAACAAACGATCCTGACGGTCGTCAAAAACGGGCCGGCTGAGTCATTTTCGATACTCAGGAATACGTTTCTCCCGGAGCCTCCGCCATTGCGCGCAGCATACCTCCTGCGGGCACCGGCCGGGCGATGGAGCACAATAGAAATCTGCCCTGGTGCGGATCCGAAGCAGCCCGAGTATGGGTCGTCGGTTCTGCAGCGGCTTGACCCGCACCGCAGACGGCACCGCTGGATGGCCTCACGGACACCTGCGCCCCGGCAGGAGGTTTCAGCGGCGCGGCGACGGGCCGATTACCGATTCCAGCAAATCACCGACGCTGCAGTGCTGCTCCAGCGGGTGCCGCAGACGGGCGTCGAGGTTCAGCCGATAATGGTTGCGGCGGCCGTCACGCTCCCGCTCGAGGACCCCGGCCTGCTCCAATTCCGCAACGATGCGCTGGACCGCCCGCTCCGTGATACCGACCTGGGACGCCACTTCGCGTAGCACCTGATGCGGATCCAGCGCCAGGCAAACCAGCACGTGAGTGTGATTGCTCAGGAAGGTCCAGGTTGTCTTCCCTGCCGCATCGGGCCGGCCCACCGGCTGTCGCCCGCCAGGCTGAGCCGGGCCGGTCTTTCCCGGGCTCTTGCGCCGGGAGCCTTTATGCGCTTTAATATTCACGAAATCTATGTCGCATTTAGGAGACCCGTCATATGTCTGCACTCCCCGCCGTCGTCGCCGATACCGCCCCTGCACGCCTGCCTGCCAGAACAATACCAGTCGCGGCCGGCGACGGTATCGGCCCGGAAATCATGGATGCCACCCTGTCGATCCTCGCTGCCGCGGACCCGGCGCTCAGATTCCACCATATTACCGTCGGTCTCAAGGCCTACGAGAGCGGCCTGCCCGCCGGCATCGGCGACGATGCCTGGACGGCGCTGGACGAGCATGGGCTCATACTCAAAGGCCCGGTCTTGACGCCCACGGGTGAAGGCTACAAGAGCGTCAACGTCACCCTGCGCAAGACACTCGGTCTCTATGCCAATCTGCGCCCCTGTGTCGCCTATCACCCTTACGTGCACACCCGGCACCGGTCCATGGACGTAGTGGTGATACGGGAGAACGAGGAGGATACCTACGCGGGGATCGAGCACCGGCAGTCGGAGGAGGTCTACCAGTGCCTCAAGCTGATCACGCGACCGGGCTGCGAGCGGATCGTTCGCTACGCCTTCGAATACGCGCGGGCCCACGGCCGGCGGAAGATCACCTGCATGACCAAGTCCAACATCATGAAGCTGACGGACGGGCTGTTCCAGCGCGTGTTCGAGGAGATCGCCCGAGAATACGAAGACATCGAGTCGGACCACATGATCATCGACATTGGTGCAGCCCGGATGGCCACCCGGCCCACGGACTTCGACGTCGTGGTCACTGCAAATCTGTACGGTGACATCCTGTCTGACATCGCCGCCGAGGTCGCCGGCTCCATCGGCCTTGCCGGGTCCGCCAACATCGGCGAGCATTGCGCGATGTTCGAGGCGGTGCATGGCTCCGCGCCGGACATCGCCGGCCGGGACATCGCCAATCCGACCGGCCTGCTGCTCTCCGCCGTCATGATGCTTGTCCATATGGGTCGTTCGCAGCCGGCCGCATCGATTCACAACGCGCTGCTTCGCACCCTGGAGGATGGCCTGCATACGGCCGATATCTACCGCTCCTCTGTCAGCCGGCATAAATTAGGCACTCGCGATTTTGCTGCGGCCGTCATCGACCGCCTCGGCACCACACCCCAGATAATGGCACCTGTGTACTATCCGGAGTCAGCCCCGGCGTTGCCGGTCCGCCCTCTCGCGTCGATTACCCGGCCGCGTCCGGCGGAAAAGCGCCTCGTGGGCGTCGATGTCTTCCTGAACTGGGACGAGTCCGGGCGCAATCCGGCCGTGCTGGGTCAGCGTCTCGAGGCGGTCGCCGGCCCGGACTTCCGGCTGTCGCTGATCACCAACCGTGGCGTGAAGGTCTACCCGGCGGGCAATCGCCACACGCTCTGCACTGATCACTGGCGCTGCCGGTTTCCCATGACCGACGCCGACGCCGGGCCCGGCGCGATCGCGGCCCTGCTGGTCAGGCTTGCCGAGGCCGGGCTCGACGCCGTGAAGACGGAGAATCTTTACGAGTTCAACGGGGTGCGTGCCTACTCCCAGGCCCAGGGCGAGTAGGGCCCGAGACGGTAACGCGCCAAACGCGGACCCCGGTCATTTCTGCTGCTCCCGTTGTCAGGGGCGGTCCATAGGTTCGAGCCAGGGAACAAACCGAACACGACCGCCACAGGACCCCGGCGCTGACCGTCAGCGCAAAAAGCCCCGGCAGACCTTCCGCCGGTGTTCACGTGCCTCGGCAGATCCGGCCTGTCCTGACCTGGCGTCGCCCGGATCGAAGTTGCGGCCGGACAGCGGTTTTCGGTCAAGCCATTCCTGCCTAAACCAGCATCTTGCTGATCAGTTTCTCGCAGGTGCGCTGGTCCATGTAGCGTGGCACCGCATAGGTGTAGTGCGCTTCCTTCAACGCGTTCCTGGCGATGGCCGGGATATCGGATTTCTCGAGCGCCTCCAGCCGGTCCGGGATGCCGAACTCGGCGTTGAGTTCGCGAATATGTTCGATAAAACGTGCGGCCAGTTTCGGCGGCCGGTCACCCTTCTTGCGCAAGCCGGAAACATCCCCGAGTCTCGCCAGCTTGCGGATACAGCTGGTCTTGGAAAAATCCAGAACGTAGGGCATGACAATAGCGTTAGCCAGTCCGTGAGGCGTGTGATAGAACGCGCCGAAGTTGTGCGAGATGGCGTGCACATAGCCGACCCCGGCGCGGGTAAAGGCAAGCGCCGCATAGTAGGACGCGAAGGACATCGCCTGGCGCGCCTTGATGTCCTTGCCCTTCGCCACCGCGCGCGGCAGGTTTTCCATGATCAGTTTCGTCGCGGCCAGCGCGTAGCCGTCGGTTTCGGGCAACGCGTTGGCGGAGATGTAAGCCTCTACCGCATGGGTAAGTGCGTCCATACCGGTGGCCGCGGTGATATGCGGCGGCAGCCCGGTCATCAGGGCGCCATCGAGCGCGGCCATCATCGGCACCAGCTTGGGATCCATGATCGGTGATTTCTTTTTGCGCTTCGGATCCGAAACCACCGCCGCGATGGTCACCTCGGACCCGGTTCCCGCCGTCGTCGGGATCGCGTACAGCGGCATCGGCGCGGTAAACACCCTGAACATCCCCTCCATCGCCGAGATCGTCTTGTCATTGGTCGCGCGTGCCGCGATCACCTTGGCGGCGTCGATGGGAGAGCCGCCACCCACCGCCAGGATCGCCTGGCAGCGCTCGCGTTTCAGGACTTTCAGCCCGCTCTCGATCTGCTCGACCGTGGGGTCGGGGAGGATGCCATCGTAGATCACGTAGCGCACACCGAGAGCCTTCAGCTTTTTCTCGATATCGCCGAGCAACCCGATTTTGACCAGCATGCTGTCGGTGACGATCAGCAGCTTGTGCACGCCCATCTGCGAAATCGCCTCACACAGCTCCAGCGAAGAACCGGGGCCGGAGAACAACGTGGGCTTCGGGAAGGGCAGCGTCTTAACCACGCCCTTCAGGGTTTTCATCAGGCTCTGGTAGCCAGCAACCTGAACGCCAAATGGGATCATGCCTTGACCTCTTGAGGTTTCCGTTGACCCGGCGGCACCGGGAGACAGGTAACTCGACTAGTATAGGTAATCTGCCGCCACATCGAAAAAAGAGACCCGAAGTTGTGTCGGCGCGCCCGGCGGGTTGTAATTACCGGCCCGGACAAGTCGCTGGTCATCGCACTCGAGAACCGGGGAAAAGGATTTTACAGGACCGGGCCGGTCGTCGGCCGCGGATCCTTGTCGAAGCGGAGTCTATCCATGAAGAAAGTCGTCAGCGTCTCCCTTGGGCCATCGTCCAAGGACAATGAGTTCACAACCCGATTTCTCGGCCAGGATTTCCATGTCAGCCGCATAGGCGCCGACGGCGACTCCGGCAAAGCCTGGGAGATGCTGCGCCGGCATCAGTCGGATGCCGACGCCATCGGCCTCGGCATGATCCAGGATCACTTCGACATCGGCTCACGGCGCCATGTCTTCAAGGAAACAGAGCGGCTGCTCAAGGTCGTCTCCCGCGTACCCGCAACCACCGGGGCATCGCTGCGGCGATTGCTGCAGGTCCGCGCCGTGCGCCATGTGCAGAAGCGGCTGGGCAACTATTTCAACAACAATATCGTTCTGTTCTTAAACGGCATGGTCAATTACGACATGGCCCAGGCCATGTCCGACTATACGCCCAACCTGAAGTTCGCCGACGCGGTTCTCGACACCGGCGCGCCGGTGGTGCTGAGCTCGCTGGAACAGCTCGAGCTCTATGCGCGCGGCAGCCAGCTCGCGGGGTCGGTTATACCCACATCCTTAATCCCCACCCGGAAACTGGCCAAACTGCCGGGGCTGACCGCATTGCGCAAGGAGATCCTGGCCCGCGAGATGGCGAAGTGCCATGTCATCGTCGGCACGTTCGATGACATCGCCAACTTCGGTACGCCGGAGAACCTCGACGGCAAGACCCTGATCACGTCTGCTATCGACGATGACCGGATGGACTTCTTCCAGGATTGCAACGTCAACCTGGTGGTGGACGTCTCTCCCAAGCTGTTCGACACGGTCGTGGGCCTGAGCACGATCGAGGCCATGATCCTGGCGGCGCTGGAGACCAGCAGCGAGGAACTCGGCGATCACGACCTCGAGGAGATTATCGAGGAGCTGAAGATCGAGCCGCGGCTGCTGCACCCGACCGGCGAGTTCCGCAATATCCGCCGCTTTGCGTTCGTGATCCATCCGCTGAGCCAGGAGTACATCCGCAAGGGCTTCCCGCTGCCGAAGGCCACGCCGAAGCTCGTCATGAACCAGGTGGAGAAAGCCGCCGCGCACTTGCCGCCGATGATCTACTGCAAGATGGACAATATCATCTCGCCGACCGGCGCCGAGGCGGAAGGCTGGCTGATCCTGGTCGGCGGCACGCCAAAGGAAATGCTTACGCGCAGCCCGGAGTTCACCTACCGACGGCTGCTGGCAGCGGCGAAAATGGCGGAGAAGATGGGTGCGCAGATCCTCGGCCTCGGTGCGTTCACCAAGGTGGTCGGTGACGCCGGCATTACCGTCGCCCGGCGCGCCACGATCCCGGTTACTACCGGCAACAGTTATTCGGCCTCCGGCGCGCTGTGGGCGGCCGCCGACGCGATGCGGCGGATGAACCTGGTACACGTTCGCAAAAGCGGCAAGGTGGCGGCCAAGACGATGGTCATCGGCGCCTCGGGTTCGATCGGCTCGGTCAGTGCGCGCCTGCTGGCGATGGCGTTCGACGAGGTTTACCTGGCGGCTCGTAACCAGAAAAAGCTGGATGCGCTGAAGGCCTCCATCCTGAAGGAAACGCCCGATGCGAGGGTCGTGGCCACGACGGACTACGAGCGGTATCTCGGCGACATGGACATGATCGTCACGTCCACTTCCGGCGCCGGCAAAAAAATCCTGGATATCACCAAGGTCAAACCCGGTTGCGTCATCACCGACGTGGCGCGCCCGCTCGACCTGCCACCGGAAGAGGTCGCCAAGCGTCCCGACGTGCTGGTCATCGAGTCCGGCGAGATCGAGCTGCCCAGCGATGTCGAAATGAAGGACATCGGCCTGCCGAAAAATGTGATCTATGCCTGTCTTGCCGAGACCATCGTGCTGGCCCTCGAGGGCCGTTTCGAGGTGTTCACGATCGGCCGTGACACCGAGTGGCAGAAGGTCAAGGAGATTTACAAGCTGGGTCTCAGACACGGTATGAAGCTGGCAGCCATTTCCGGCGTAAACGGCGTCTATAGTGATGCCGATATCGCGAAGGTCGTAAAGCTCGCCAGGCAAACACGCAAGACGTGGGAGCCGGGCAAGGAAATCGCTGCCAAAGCAGCGCCGGACAAGGCGGCAGTGGTCAAGAAAAAAACTGCGGCGAAGAAGAAGCCAGCAGCAAAGACCAAGACTGCATCGAGGAAAAAGGTGGCGGCGAAGAAGCCCGCGGCCAAGCGCTCAACAAATAAGGCAGCAGGTTTGAAAAAGAAAGCGGCGGCAGTGAAGAAGGCCGTGGCCAGGAAAAAACCGGCGGCAAAGAAAAAGGCTGCAAGCAAAAAGAAGACGGCGGCGAAGAAAGCGGCCGTTTCGAGAGAGAATGCTGCGGCCGCAAAGAAGGCCGTGGCCAGGAGAAAACCGGCCGCAAAGAAAAAGGCGGCAAGCAGGAAAAAGTAGCGGTGGCGAAAACCTCCGCTGCAAAATGAAGCCGGCGGCGCGTGAGAGAGCCGCCGCGAAATGAAAATCGAAAACGGAATACTCCGCAGCGGGAAGGGACACCGGGGCGCAAGGCTGGATGGTAGCCGCCTTGAATACACACAGCGTCAGCGTTTGCGCCACTTATGCTCCAGCCCGGTTATGTGGCTTAGAATAATCGACGTTGCACACTGCTTTGAGGAACACAGGATGTCCGAAAATAGAGATCATGGCGACGCAGCATCAGGCCAGACCCCGCGCACGAGCCGCGGCGAGACGCCAATTACCGACAAGGCGCGGGCGTTTGCCCGCGAAGCCGTTGAATCGGCTTCATCGAAGGCCGAAGACGTCGAGCGCAAGCTTCGCAGCGAGGCACGCCGGGCGGCGGACAGCGTCGACAAGGGCGAGGCTCGCGCCCGGCACCAGCTCGACGAGACGCTGACGTCGATGGAGCATTTCATCCGCGAGCGTCCGATGGCAGGCGCCGGTATGGCCTTCGTGGCAGGCATGCTCGCGGCGATGATCCTGCGTCGGTAAGACCGTGTCACAGCCGGACGAATCGACCGTATCGGCTCGGGAGGGCGGGCAATCTGGCGCGGCGACCGGGGATAAACCAGGCGACCCGGGACCGGAGGCCGATCCGCCACCGTCAGCAGGGGCCAGCGACGAACCGTCCATGTCGGTGCTCGCGTCCGAGTGGCTGGAAGCCGCCGGCGCTCGCGTACGCGGGCAAGTGGAACTCTTGCTGGCCGAAACGAAGCTGGCGCTCGGCACGTTCATGCTGATGATATTCCTGACCATACTGGCGGCCGGTGCCCTGTTGTTTGCATGGGCATTCCTGATGCTGGCGGTCGCCCAGGTGTCGCTGTCCTTCGGCGTATCGCCGCTGGTGACGGCGCTGGTGCTGCTGGCGGTACATGGCCTGCTGGCGTTGATACTGTGGCGAACCGCAAACGCTCTGGGCCGCAACATGGAATTCCGCGCTACACGTCAGCTGCTGAACCCAAACTCGGACCGAGTCGAGGCTTCAGGACACGATGAGCTCTAGCTGGGGAAAACAGAAACGCCGTGTCGAGCAACTTACGGCAACCGTCGAGGGGCTCGTCGAAGAGGAGCACAAACGCCGCGAAGTGCTAAAGAGCTGGTCGCGCGCCTACGCCACACGTTACGAGACTGTCTTCTGGGCCGGCGTCACGGGCTTCGTGTTCCTGTCCCGGCGCCGGCACGAGGACAAGGCCAACCGCCCCAACCTGCTTGTCGAACTTGGGCTTGCGACGTGGGCAGTCCAGCGCTGGCGCAAGTTGCCGGGCCGTGTCGAGGCCAGTCTTGACAGGGCGCGTCAGCAACTTAGGGCCGCCGGGCGGCCGCAGCAAGCAGCCGATCCTGCCGTGACGGACGCTGGCGGGCAATGAACAAGCCGACGACAGGGAAAATGGTGGTTCCCGGGGTCTCGTCGCGCCGCCAGCGCCAGGAGCGGGTTCTTAGCAACCTCGACGCGAGCCTGCTGGTACAGGTCGGGCTGCTCACTCTCGCCATGCTGTATACGCTCTACTTCGCCCGTTTCCTGCTGGTGCCGCTGACGGCGGCACTGCTGCTCCACCAGCTCCTGTATACACCGGTCCGATGGCTGCATCGGCGGGGCCTGCCATTGGGCCTGGGTGCCGGCCTGGTGCTTGCCGGTGTCTTGTTTCTGATCGGACTGGCCGGCAACTTCCTCGCCGAGCCGGCAGAGGCCTGGCTGCGGGATGCACCGGCCTCGCTGCACGAGCTGAGCCTCCGTCTCCGGGCAACCGCCGGCACCGGGGCGATCGAGGAGCTACGCGAGCTGGGCGAGGAGATCCAGGAGCTCATCTCGGTGCACGAGGCCGAATCCGGCACTCAGGTGGTGCGCATAGAGGGACCCGGGCTGCTGGGAAACCTCGCGGTCGGCCTCGAGGTGGCGGCGGCCGGCCTGATCATCATGTTCTTCACCTGCTTCTTCCTGCTGATTGCGGGCAACCGCTTGGCCCGCGCGCTGGTGGCCCTCGGCGCGACACCGTCGTCGCGCCGCCTCATCAGCATGGCATTGCGCGACGTGCGCAACGAGGTCTCGACTTATCTCAACACAGTCACGCTGATCAACATCGGGCTGGGCTTCGCCGTGGGGCTGACATTGTGGTGGCTCGGCGTGCCCGATCCGGCGCTGTGGGGCGTGATGGTGGCGTTGTTCAACTTTGCTCCGTACATCGGCGCGATCGGCAGCGCATTCGTGCTGACCGCTGTCGGCGTGACCGCCTTCGACACCCTCGGCGAAGCATTGCTCGTGCCAGCCCTGTTCCTCGCGCTGACTACGATCGAGGGCTCACTGATCACGCCAATGATTCTGGGTCGTCGGGTCTCGCTGAACTCGCTGCTGGTGTTCCTGTCCGTTGTCTTCTGGGGCTGGATCTGGGGCCCGGCCGGCGCCCTGATGGCGGTGCCTTTGACGTCGAGCCTCAGCGTGTTCTGGGCCCACTTCAAACGCGCTCGGATCGCTTCCGAAGGCGCCGAGGTCGCGCCTGCAAGTGCCGGCGGCGCATCTCCTTGAATCCGCTGGCGCCGACACCCACATGACTGGTCATATCCCACTGGTGAGCATGCGCTGCCCGGCCTCTGACCTCCGCGCGTGAACCGAATCATCCAAACGGCCCTTTTCTGCACCCTCGCCGCCACCATGCTGCTGGCGACGCTCGCGTTCCTGCTGTGGCCGCCTGGAGCCGAAATCGGCGCGCTTCTCGGCGGCTGTGCCGTACTGATCGGCATTGCCCTGA
>Ga0316191_10003263_pt1 | contig 11935 bp, 7 predicted proteins | sample Eddworburr2cm_MG_FD_204928 | JGI IMG/M metagenome (GOLD analysis project Ga0316191, IMG submission 204928) | Coastal sediment microbial communities from Maine, United States - Eddy worm burrow 2 cm | ecosystem: Environmental > Aquatic > Marine > Coastal > Sediment | place: USA: Maine | collected...
ACCGTTTCCTCCAGCAGGGGTATCAGCACCGCCATTACGAACAGGCCCAGCATGAGCGAAGGCAACGGCGGGCACGCCCAGGAAAAGGCCGGACCCGCGATTGCCTGCGGACCGCTGTTTGCGGTAACGCCGAACGACACGCCGGCAATCAGCTGCGACCACCATGCGATGCGAGTCGCCATGCCGAGCGCGATGGCGCCGAACACGAGCCTTACCGTCAACTTGCGCGGGCTGAACAGGCCCAGCAGGAATGTGCGGTGCTCGAGCAGCACGGGCGCGAGCATGGGCAGCAGGATCACGGGCACAAGCAGGTAAGCAAGGTAATACGCCTGCAGGTGTTCGATGCCGTGGCCGCGCAAAATGCGTGCGAGCCACGCCTGCGCCGTCAGAGCCAGGAGCTGTGCAAGAACGATCAGTAACAGGTGACGGATCGATAATCGAAGGACGGGGGGCGGCATGGTCGCCTTTGCGCCGGCTGAAGTCCTGCCGAGGCTATCAGCCGGGAGGGACTGGCGATTTGCGACTATCCGGGCAAAACGACCGGTTTCGCCATGCTCAGGAGATTACCGGCTCCGACATCTTGTCGCGCCCGTACTGCAGGAAAATGCGGCCGCGTGCGTCGGGATCGATATTGACCCTGTCGAGATCGCCGCGGATATGAGGCAATGCAAGCAGCCGCTTGTCCATGATCCTGAACCAGAGCCACGGCACGTAGGCGAGCAGGTAGACGCCGAAGTAGCCGTTCGGCAGTTGCGGCAGGTCCTCGAAGTGTCGCAGGGACTGGTAGCGCCGCAGCGGATGCGTGTGATGATCGGAGTGTCTTTCGAGGTGGAACAGGACGAGGTTGCTGAAGATGTGGTTGCTGTTCCAGGAGTGGTGCGGCTTGCAGCGCTCGTACTTGCCGTTCTCGTCTTTCGCGCGCAGCAGGCCGTAATGTTCGACGTAATTGGCGCTCGTCAGCTGCCACCACGCGAACAGGGTATGCAGCAGCAGGAACGGCAGCATCGTCCAGCCAAGGGTCAGCACCAGCCCTGCCCAGATCATCGCGGTCAGCGCATAGGATTGCAGGATCTGGTTCCCCGGGTTCCAGGCGGACTTGCCGCGCCGGTTGAGCCGGTCCTTCTCGATATGCCACGCGCGCAGCAGTGCGCCGGGCATCTCGCGCGTTGCGAACTTGTAGATGCTCTCGCCCATGCGCGAGCTGGCCGCGTCCTCGGGCGTGGACACTTCGCCATGGTGTCCGCGATTGTGATCGATGGTGAAGTGGCCGTAGGCCGGCACGGCGAGCACGACCCTGGCGAGCAACTTTTCGAGCTGTGAGTTCTTGTGACCCAGTTCGTGACCGGTGTTGATGGCGAGGCCCGCGGTCATGCCGGCAACAACCGCCAGTGCGAGAAACGCCCACGCGCTCAGGTCCTGCGTGCCGGCATACCACGCGGTGCCGAGCAGGGTCACGAAATGCAGTGGCACGACGATGTAGGTGAGGCGCCGGTAGTAGGGGTCCCGGTCCAGCTGCATGACGATCTCTTCGGGCGGGTTGTTCTCGTCCTCGCCGACGATCATGTCGAGGATCGGTGCGATCACGTAGTTGAGCAGGAAGGGCAGCAGCAGCCAGAGTTCGTTACCGGTCGCCGCATGCAGTGCGATGCCGGCGAACGGCTGCAATGGGTACAAAACGGAGAGCAACCACAGGCGTCGTTTACGGTCGACGTAGTGAATGGCCTCGCCGTTCGGCAGCGTTCCCGTATAGCCTGTCATCGTCTGCCCCTGGTTGCGTGCGCAGCGACAATTATCGCCTGTTTGAAAGTGCCGCTCCAGATGCGGCCGGCGGCGCGTCGGAAAATTATACATATTTCGAGCGCCGCTCCGGGAATCGCGAGGGAAAACCCCGGCCCTGCGCGTTTCCGCAGCGCTGGTACGCAAATTGCCTTATAGTTTTCACCCACAACAGAACACAGAGGGTTGGCTCCGGGTGAATGTCAAGACAGCGGCCGCGCTGGTGATCTCATCGTGTCTCGCGGCGGCTTGCGGCGGCGGCGCGTCGTCCACTGCCGGTGAGGATGCCGCCACGGCGTTGACCGCGGCGACGCTGGGCGAGCAGACGGTGCTCGCGGCGGCGGATTACCTGCAGCAGGCACCATACTCCGAAGCGGACCGGGAAAACGGCCAGCGTCTCGCGCAGATGTGCAAGGCCTGTCATACGCTCGCCGACGGCGGTGTGCACATGATTGGCCCGAACCTGTTCGGATTCTTCGGCACGGTGGCTGGCTCGGCGGAACGCTACGCCTATTCCGCCGCGCTGCAGGAGGCCGAATTCGTATGGACGCCGCGGGCCCTCGATGCGTGGCTTGCGCGGCCGGCGCGCTTTCTACCGGGTAACCGCATGAGCTTTCCGGGCGTGTCGAGCGCAAGCGACCGCGCGGATGTGATTGCGTACCTGCTCGAGGCCACGAGCCCGCAGGCAGGCGACTAGCGGTCGGGTGCCGGCCTGCGATACTCTGGGCCGGCAGATGCGCGCAGGAAGCGAGACCTTGACGGACATGGACGACACGATGAGTGACAGCAGCAGCGTTGCCGAGCGGCGCGCCGCCGACCAGCGGCGCGAATTCACCTGGCGCACCGTGTTCTTCGGCTTTACCCGGTCCCGGCGCCATTCGCCGCGCCGCGGCGAGGACAGCGGGGTGATCTTCCTCGACTGGCATCATCCGTGGCTGTTTTTCCTTGCCGTGGGCATCATGCTGCTGAGCTGCGCCGACGCGTTCCTTACGCTCACCCTGATGCAGCACGGTATGATCGAGGCCAACCCGGTCATGGCCAGCATGCTCGACCAGGGCGGCGCGGCGTTTGCCGTGAGCAAGGTCGTGATGACCGGCACGAGCATCCTCATCCTCGTGTTTCTCGCGAAAGCCCGCTTCATGAACCGCTTCCGGACCGGTCTGTTCCTGACGTTTTTCTTCAGCGTTTACTGCTGCCTGGTGTGCTACGAAATCGTCCACCTGCTGGCGGTGCTTTGACTATCGTATCGTTTCCAATGCCAATGGCTTGGGCTACACTAGCGGGCCTTTTTGGCAGCCTGAACAGATAAGCGGGTAAACGCGGGGCGAATCGGCCCGACAATCCATCTCATGGGCAGTTCTCTCAAGGAACAATACGCAACGACGCCGCTATTCGGCAGCAACGCCAGCGCCGTCGAAGCCCTGTACGAGCAGTACCTCAACGATCCGGGATCGGTCCCGGCGGGCTGGCGCGGGTATTTCGAGTCGCTCGGCGACCCGCAGGGCGAGATTGCCCATTCCAGGATTCGCGAGGAGCTGCTCGAATCGGCGCGCGACGGTGGCAGGCCGCGGCAACTCAGGCCCGGCGGCCGCAAGGTGGCCACCTCGTCGGCCGAGAAACAGGCCGCCGTGGCACGACTCATCCAGGTCTACAGCCTGCGCGGGCACCAGATCGCGGACATCGACCCGCTGGGGCTGATGGAGCGTCGCGTCCCGGGCGTGCTGAAACTCGACTACCTCGGCCTCACCGACGCCGACATGGACACCGAGTTCTACACGGGCGGTCTCGCCAGGTCCGGCAACACCCGGATGAAGCTGCGCGACATCATCGCGCTGCTCAGGTCCATCTATTGCGGCAAAGCGACGGTCGAGTTTGCGCACATCTCCCGCGCCCGGGAGAGGCTGTGGCTTCGCGAGCACTTCGAGCACGACATGGTTACCCGGTCGCTCAGCGACGAGGAGCGGCTGACGATCCTCGAGCAGCTGACCTGCGCTGAAGGCATCGAGCGCTACCTGCATACGCGCTATGTCGGCCAGAAGCGCTTCTCGCTCGAGGGCGGCGACAGCCTGATCCCGATGCTCGACGACCTGATTCACCGTGGCGGCGCCACCGGGATTCACGAGATCGTTATCGGCATGGCGCACCGCGGCCGCATCAACGTACTCGTCAACATCCTCGGCAAGTCGCCCGAGGAATTGTTCGAAGAATTCGAAGGTAATTACGACCTCGACGAGCTGAAGGGCTCAGGTGACGTCAAGTATCACAAGGGCTTCTCCGCCGACATGAAGACATCCGGCGGCAACGTGCACATCGCGCTCGCTTTCAACCCGTCGCATCTCGAGATCGTAGACCCGGTTGTCGAAGGTTCGGTACGCGCGCGGCAGCAGCGCCGCGACGACCAGGAGCGTTCCGAGGTGTTGCCGGTGCTGGTGCACGGCGATGCGGCGTTTTCCGGGCAGGGCGTCGTCACCGAAACATTCCAGCTGTCGCAGACCAACGGTTTCAGAACCGGTGGCACGGTGCATATCGTCGTGAACAACCAGATCGGTTTCACGACCCACCGGCCATCGGATGCGCGCTCGACCGACTATTGCAGCGACGTTGCGAAGATGATCGAGGCGCCGATTTTCCACGTAAACGGCGACGACCCGGAGGCGGCTATCCTGGTGACACGTCTGGCGCTGCAGTACCGCCAGACCTTCAAGAAAGACGTCGTCATCGATCTGGTCTGCTACCGCCGCCACGGCCACAACGAAGCCGACGAGCCTGCGGCGACTCAGCCGGTCATGTACACGGCGATACGCAGCCACCGGACGACGCGGGAGCTGTACGCCGATAACCTGGTCGACAAGAAGATCATCAGCAAGGACGGCGTCAGCAAGCTGCAGGAAGAATACCGCGACCGCCTGGACCGGGGTGAACCGGTGCCGAAGGCGTCGCTGGGAATGATCGGCAACGAATTCACCGTCGACTGGACGCCGTATTTCGACGCTACCTGGGATGAGCCGGTCGACACCACGATCACACCGGAGCGTGCCCGGCGAGCTGCCGCGTACTTCACGGAAGTCCCGGAGGACCTGAAGCTGCACGGCCGCGTCAAGCGCATTGTGGACGAGCGCCGACGCATGGCGGCGGGCGAGATCGCCATGGACTGGGGTTTCGCCGAGACCATGGCCTATGCGACGCTGATCGAGGACGGATACGCCTGCCGCCTGGTGGGCCAGGACAGCGGCCGCGGAACCTTTTTCCATCGGCACGCCGTGCTGCACAACCAGGTCAACAACCGCGAATACACCCCGTTGCAGCACATCGTCGAGCGGCCGAACGCGTTCCGCGTCATTGACTCGTTGCTGTCCGAGGAGGCGGTGCTCGGTTTCGAATACGGCTATGCAACGACGGATCCGGGCACGCTCGTAATCTGGGAAGGCCAGTTCGGCGATTTCGTAAACGGTGCCCAGGTAGTGATCGATCAGTTCATCAGTTCCGGCGATGCAAAGTGGGGCCGCCTCTGCGGCATGACGCTGTTCCTGCCGCACGGCTACGAGGGGCAGGGCCCGGAGCATTCGTCGGCAAGGCTCGAACGCTTCCTGCAGCTTTGCGCCGAGCACAACATGCAGGTTTGCGTGCCATCCACGCCGGCGCAGATGTTCCACATGTTGCGGCGGCAGATGCTGCGCAAGTTCCGCAAGCCACTCATCGTCATGACGCCGAAGAGCCTGTTGCGTCACAAGATGTCGGTGTCGCCGATCTCGGCGTTGTCCGACGGCCGCTTCAACCTGATCATCCCCGAAATCGAGCAGATCAAGCCCGCCGCCACGCGGCGAGTGGTATTCTGCAGCGGCAAGGTCTACTACGACCTGCTCGAGTCGCGCCAGGTACACGGCATCGACGACATTGCACTGATTCGCATCGAGCAGCTGTATCCGTTCCCGATTGACGAATTCGCAGCGATCATAGAGCAGTACGAGCACGTCGAGGACATCGTCTGGTGCCAGGAGGAACCGCAGAACCAGGGTGCGTGGTACCAGATCCGGCACCGCCTGCAGGAGCCTCTGCGCGATCATCAGCAACTCTACTACGCGGGCCGTCACGCCTCTGCGGCGCCCGCGTCCGGGATATTCAAAATTCATCTGCAACAGCAGCAGGCACTGGTCGAAGCCGCGCTTGATATCGACGTCAAGGCGAGCAAGTCGGCCAAGCCGCGCAAGTCGAAACGGAAGACCAAATGACCATTGAAATCAAAGTGCCGGCGCTACCGGAGTCGGTGACCGACGCGACCCTCGTTGCCTGGCACAAGAAAGCCGGCGAGCGCGTCAGTCGCGATGAGAACCTCGTCGATCTCGAGACTGACAAGGTCGTGCTGGAAGTGCCGGCACCAGCCGACGGTATCTTGCAGGAAATAAGGGTGGAAGACGGCGCGACCGTCACCGCCGGGGACGTGCTGGCGGTGCTGGCCGAGGGCGAAGGCGCCGCGGCAGCGACAGCCGAAGCGGAACCCGAGGAAGAACAGGCCGAGGAAAGCGAAGCGCCGGCCGACACCGAAGCGGCCGTCGGCAAGGAACGCTCCGCGAAGGCGGGCAAGACGAGCCCCGCGGTGCGCCGCCTGCTCGAGGAGCACGATCTCGATGCGGCGATGGTGGCGGGGAGCGGCAGGGACGGCCGCATCACCAAGGGCGACGTGATGAACTTCCTGAAGGCCGACCAGAGCAGCGATGTCACTCCCGGTGACCGGGAGCCGGCGGCCGAGGAAGGGGAAGCCGTCGTCGGGCTCGCGCGTACCGAGCAGCGTGTGCCGATGACGCGGCTGCGGGCGCGCATCGCCGAGCGCATGGTGGATGCGCAGCAGACCGCTGCGATGCTCACGACATTCAACGAGGTCGACCTCACGGAGGTCATGGCCCTGCGCAGCCGCTACAAGGATTCCTTCGAAAAGAAGCACGGCGTGCGCCTGGGCTTCATGTCCTTCTTTGCCAAGGCCGCCGTCGAGGGGCTGAAGAAGTTCCCGGTCGTCAATGCCTCGGTCGAGGACAACGATATCGTCTACCACAACTACTACGACATCGGCATCGCGGTCTCGACCGAGAGGGGCCTGATGGTGCCGGTGCTGCGTGACGTGGACCAGATGGGCTTTGCCCGCTTCGAGGCGGAACTCGCGGCAATGGCGAAGAAGGCCCAGGATGGCGCGATCGGCATGGACGACCTGACCGGCGGGACCTTCACGATCACCAATGGCGGCATATTCGGTTCGATGATGTCGACACCGATCCTGAATCCGCCGCAGAGTGCGATTCTCGGCATGCACAACATCCAGCAGCGGCCGATGGTCGTCGACGGTGAAATCAAGATCCGCCCGATGATGTATCTCGCCGTGACCTACGATCACAGGATCATCGACGGGCGCGAGGCCGTGCAGTTCCTGGTCACGATCAAGGAGCAGCTCGAGGATCCGGGCCGGCTGCTGTTAGAAGTCTGAGGAAACAGGTAAACGATGAGCAGAAAATTTGATGTCGTGGTCATCGGGGCCGGCCCCGGTGGTTATATCGCCGCGATCCGCGCAGCGCAGCACGGGATGTCCGTTGCTTGCATCGACGAGTGGCAGAACAGGGACGGCAAGTACGCCTTCGGCGGCACCTGCCTGAACGCGGGCTGCATTCCCTCGAAAGCCATGCTGGAGTCGTCGGAGCTGTATCACCGCGCCGGCCACGAATTCAAGAAACACGGTATCGAGACGGGCAAACTCGGGCTCGATATCGCCGCGATGCAGAAGCGCAGGGCCGGGATCGTGCGGCAGCTGACCGGCGGTATCGCCGGCCTGTTCAAGGCCAACAAGGTGGAAGGCCTGGTGGGTCACGGCAAGTTGCTCGCCGGCAAGAAAGTCGAATTCACGCCGGTTGACGGCGACCTGGAAGTGATCGAGGCGAAGAACGTCATCCTTGCCTCGGGGTCGGTGCCCATCGAACTGCCGTTCGCGAAGTTCGACGGCGACTCGATCATCGACTCGTGGGACGCGTTGGAACTCGAGGCGGTGCCGAAGCGGCTCGGCGTCATCGGGGCGGGCGTAATCGGCCTGGAACTCGGCAGCGTCTGGTCGCGGCTCGGCTCGGAAGTGACAATCCTGGAAGCCATGGACGACTTCCTGTTCATGGCCGATCGCGATGTCGCGAACACGGCGGCGCGTGACTTCAAGAAACAGGGGCTCGATATCCGGCTCGGTGCGAAAGTGACTGCGGCCAAGGCCGGCAAGAAGGGCGTGAAGGTCGAGTACGACGACAAGTCGGGTTCGCACTCCGTCGAAGTCGACAAGCTCATCGTCGCCGTCGGGCGCAAACCGTATACAAAGGGCCTGCTTGCGGACGACGCGGGCATCCAGCTGGACGATCGCGGCTTCATCGTTGTCGACCACGAGTGCCGCACGCGCGTCAAGGGCGTGTACGCGGTCGGCGATGCCGTGCGCGGGCCAATGCTGGCGCACAAGAGTTCCGAAGAGGGCGTCATGGCCGCGGACCTGATCGCCGGTGAGGTCGCCGAGGTCAACTACGGCGTCATACCGTCGGTCATCTACACGTCACCCGAGATCGCCTGGGTGGGCAAGACCGAAGCCGAGGTGAAGGAGAGCGGCCGTCCCTACAAGAAGGGCTCGTTCCCGTTTGCTGCCAGTGGCCGGGCCAAGGCGATGGAGCAGACCTCAGGCATGGTGAAGATCATATCGGCCGAGGATGACGACGAGGTGCTCGGAGTGCACATCGTCGGCCCGATGGCGGGCGAACTGATTGCCGAAGCCGTGCTCGCGATGGAATTCTCTGCCAGCACCGAGGACATCCAGCGCACCATCCATGCGCACCCGACCCTGGCGGAAGCGGTCCACGAGGCCGCGCTCGCCGTCGACAAGCGTGCCCTGAACTACATGAACTGACGGGCGTCCCGCAGCATTCGCGGGCCCAGGCCCGCTCTTGCAGCAGAACGGAGCGGTGCAGGAGCGGTTCTCGAACCGCGACCCGGCCGGGCCGGCCTCAGCCCTCGCGCTCCCAGAAGTCCGCGTTCTTGATGCCGAGCTTCTTAGGATCGAAGGTGTACCTGGTCACACCCGCTTTCATCTGCGCCTCGTAGTCTTTGAGCGCCGTCAGCGCCGGCTTGCCCATCAGGAACAGGATGAGGATGCCGACGATATTGAGCCACGCCATCAGGCCCACACCCATGTCGCCGAGCGCCCAGGCAAGGTCTGCGGTGCGTACCGTGCCGTAAAAGACTGCGCCGAGCATCATCACCTTGAGCACGGTAATTTCGCCGGGAATACGTATCGAGCGTCGTATGTAAGCCACGTTGGTCTCGGCGATATAGTAGTAGGCGAGGATCGTCGTGAACGCGAAGAAGAACAGCGCGAACGCCACGAAGGTCTTGCCGAAGCCGCCGATAACACTCTCGAGCGCGTACTGCGTGAACGCGGGGCTGTTCGCGAGCACGTCGGTGCTCAGCAGGCCGCCGCTCTCCGTCGCTTCGACGCCCGTGACGTAGTACTGGTTGGTGATCAGGATCATGAACGCCGTCGCCGAGCACACGAACAGCGTATCGACGTAGACCGAGAACGCCTGCACGAGGCCCTGCTGGGCGGGATGTTCGACCTCCGAGGCCGCGGCCGCGTGCGGGCCCGTGCCCTGGCCGGCCTCGTTCGAGTAAACGCCGCGCTTGACGCCCCAGCCGATCGCCGCGCCGATGCCCGCCATCGGCGTGAACGCGTCCGTGATGATCAGCATCAGGATGCCCGGCAGCGCGGTGATGTGCATCAGGATGATGACGATCGCCAGCAGCACGTAACCGATGGCCATGAACGGCACGACGACCTGGGTGAAGTGCGCAATGCGCTTGACGCCGCCGAAGATAATGAAGCCCAGCAGGAACACGACGAAAACGGCCGTGGCCAGCTTGGTATAGGTCACCGAGCCGAGTGAGGTTTCCAGCACACCGGAACCGCCGAACGCGAGGTCGGCCGCATTGCCGATGGCATTCGACTGGACGGTCGGGAGGAGCAGGCCGACGGCAAAGATGGTCGTGATGGCAAAGATCCACGCGTACCACTTCTGGCCCATAGCCTTCTCGATGTAGTACGCGGGTCCGCCGCGCAACTGGCCATCGTCTTCTTCCTTGTAGATCTGGCCGAGTGCAGACTCCACGTAGGCGGTCGCGGCGCCAAGGAAAGCCACGACCCACATCCAGAACACGGCACCGGGGCCGCCGAAACCGATCGCTGCGGCCACGCCGGCAATGTTGCCGGTTCCTACACGGCCCGACAGCGATACCGACAATGCCTGGAAGGACGAGATACCGCGATCGGACTCCTTGCTGGAGAACAGCAGTTTGATCATCTCGCGGAACAGGCGCACCTGCACGAAGCGGGTCAGTACGGAATAGAAGAGTCCAGCCGCGAGCAGCAGGTACACGAGCACCGGGCTCCAGACAAAGCTGTTGATCTGATCGATGAATTCCTGCATGCCCCTGTCCTTTGTTGTTCTGTTTTTTGGCCCCGGGGAATAGTACCCGAAATCAGGATCGTCTTTGTACGCTGATCACGTTGGGCAGTTGCTCCAGCCTTGTCATCGTGGTGCTGAGGGTCGGCAGGTCGCGGATCTCGACGCTGATCTCCATCACCGTTTCGAGCGTCTTCTTGTCCGTCTTGCTCCTCAGGCCGGTTACGTTGGCCGACTCGTCGGCAAGAATCGTGCTGATATCGCGGATCAGGCCGCTGCGATCGTAGGCGCGCAGCGTCAGGTCGACCGGGTAGGTCGCGGATTCCGAGCCGCCCCAGTTCACCTCGATGATGCGCTGCGGGTGACGGCGGTTGAGGCCGAGGAAATTGCCACAGTCCTGGCGGTGAATGCTGACGCCACGGCCCTGCGTGATGTAGCCCGAGATCGGTTCCGGCGGCACCGGGCGGCAGCAGCGTGCGAAGTTGCACATCAGGTCGCCCACGCCGCTCACCGCCACGCCCTCGGCTTCGCCGGTCTTGCGCTGGGTGGGCCTGCGCCGTTTCAGGGCTTTCGCCTTGTCCACTCCGCGCATCTGCTGCAGCGCGGTCGCCACGGCGGCGGGCGTGATGTCGCCCGCACCGAGCGCGACGCAGAGTGTGTCGGTGTTGGCGAATTTCAATTGTGCCGCGATGGTGTCGGTCGCCACGTCCCGCAGGTTTAGACGCGCGAGTTCCCGCTCCAGTATCTCGCGCCCCTGGCGCAAATGCTGGTCGCGGTCCTGGTGGCGGAACCAGCTGCGCACCTTGGCGCGGCTGCGGCCGCCGGCCAGGTAACCGAGCCGCGGGCTCAGCCAGTCGCGGCTCGGCTGCGGATCGCTGCCGGTGATGATTTCGATCCTGTCGCCGTTCTGCACCTTGTAGGTGAGCGGGACGATACGTCCGTTCACCTTGGCACCGCGGCAGCGATGGCCGACCTGGGTGTGCACGTAATAGGCGAAATCGAGCGGCGTCGCTCCGGCCGGCAGTTCGACGACATCGCCTTTCGGGCTGACCGCGTACACGCGGTCCTCGAACAGGTCGTCACGGATCTGGTCGAGCAGGTCGCCGCTGTCATTGCCCGGATCGAGCAGTTGCCTGAGGAAGCGGATCTTCTGGTCGAAGGCCGCTGGCGTGCCGCCGCCTTCCTTGTAACGCCAGTGAGCGGCGACACCCAGTTCCGCCTGCCGATGCATGTCGAACGAGCGTATCTGCACTTCTACCGTCTTGCCGTGCGGGCCGATCACGGCCGTGTGCAGCGAGCGGTAGTCATTCTCCTTGGGATTCGCGATGTAGTCGTCGAATTCGCCCGGCAGGTACGACCACAGATTGTGAACGACACCGAGGGCCGCGTAGCAGTCCTTGACGTCGTTCACCAGGATGCGCACCGCGCGGATATCGAACAGGCTTTCGAGGCCGCGGCCCTTGCGCTGCATTTTGCGCCAGATGCTGTAGATGTGTTTCGGCCGGCCGGTGATTTCGGCCGGCACGCCGGCCTCGCCGAGTTCCCGCCGCAGTATGCCCTCGACCTCCTCGATGAAGGCTTCGCGCTCCTCGCGTTTTTCGTTCAGCGCGCCCGCGATCTCCGCGTAGGTGTCCGGCTCGGTGTAGCGGAAGGCGAGATCCTCGAGTTCCCACTTCAGCTGCCAGACGCCAAGGCGG
>Ga0316191_10003264_pt1 | contig 11933 bp, 1 predicted proteins | sample Eddworburr2cm_MG_FD_204928 | JGI IMG/M metagenome (GOLD analysis project Ga0316191, IMG submission 204928) | Coastal sediment microbial communities from Maine, United States - Eddy worm burrow 2 cm | ecosystem: Environmental > Aquatic > Marine > Coastal > Sediment | place: USA: Maine | collected...
GCAGTTCTGTAAGGCTTTTAACGTGGTTAAAGTGGTTTCGCAGTTCCCTGTTGTTATATGGCCTAGCATGACGCTCGTGCTTGCCCCGTTGGTTTTTGTATCCTGGCTCCGATTGGCTCAATGTGACCAGGTGCTGTTGGTAATCTGCCCGAGGTGAGTTCGCATGGCAGATGGATGTCCGAGATAGACAAGTACAAATGTGCTGTTTTAGGAGTAGACCATGAAAGTTAAATTGTTCGTTGTGCTGACCTTGGCAATCATTGTGTCCTTTCCGTCTTTGTCGATGGCCGTAGAAAGTGTACATTTTTTTGATTGTGGTGAATGCCATCTGCCTAACGGGACGCTCAATGAGTTGTCTACCGATAATGTCTGCGTCAGGTGCCATACCGGTTCGGGGTGGAACACAACCCTGAACGCCGGCAGTCGGTACAACTCTGTTGGTACGCATAGAGTCACACCGCAGGCAAGATTTGATGCCGGTGACGCCAGTAATGTCCATGGCAACAACCCTCTTGCTCCTGCTCAAACGTCACACCACTGGGCGATTTCGACTACGTATAATGCCGCTGCTGGTTCAAGTGAACCGAATCGTGCCCTCTACCCGAATATGTACAGCCAATATAATGTTTCTACTGGCAAGGTGACCTGCACGCGTTGTCATGATCCTCATGGTGATTATCAGACGAACCCCAAGCTGCTGCGCTTGTCTCCTGACAACTTAAACCCCATGACTGAGAACGAATTGTGTGAGGCCTGCCATAGTGATTTTGCCCAAACTCAAGGTGCTGTTCCGGGCTATAATGCTCTGATGACTCATCCAATCATGGATTCGACAGAATTTACCACTCTCACTTCTGATAATCCCGCCTACGATGTCGCGGGAATTCAAAATTACAATTCGGCTGCTCCCTACACCAACAGCGTGGTGTTAATCGAAGGCGGTGTCAGTTGTTCGACCTGCCACGCTCCGCACTTTGCCGATTCTAGGGCATCGACTCCGGATGGTCCTGGTTCGAGCTCAACGGGTGCTGATGGCACGTTGCTGCGCAGCGACGGGCCGGGCAGCCTCGGCGGCGATCGCAACTCGACCGCTCAGTTGCGCTCCAACCTCTGTCAGTCCTGCCATACCTACAAGATGCACGGCGACCCTGCCAGTACCCACAATATTGGCTGCCTCGATTGCCATGGCGGGCATTCCTATAACGGTGGCGCGCCGAGCCTTTATGTCCTCGCCGATGTGAGCCCCGATGCCGTGCCGACCCGTGCCAGCAAGGCCTACGACACAGATAAGATTGTCGATTATCCGCAGTTCGTCACTGTCTCGACCCGTACGGAATGGGCCGATAACGTCGTTGGCACTGCTACTGGCTTCTGTGAAGTGTGCCATGGAGATGTTAATGATCCTGCTGTAGGCGGCCTTGCTAACGCTGTAGATCAGCATAAAACAAGTGGAGGCGATGAATGCTCGAATTGTCACACTCATAATGACGCCAGCTATTCATTTAAGCTTGACGCTTCAGCTGCGAGCTGCGGCGATTGTCACGGTTTCCCGCCTTACAAGGATATTCGTGGTGACCGTGCGGCCTGGTACGATGCCCGGGACGGTGGTTATGCCTATTACAATGCTCAAACCTACGGTTACAATGCTGCGACCTATTACAAGGACGAAACAAAAACCGCGCACAAGACTCACGCTGGGCGTGATCTGAAATCAGATGCCAATACCGCTATTCTGGGTGCAGACGGCTGGTATTTCGTCGGCAGCGCCGGTATTGACAACTGTACTCCTTGCCACGGTCCCGATTCCGGTAAAACCGCAGGAGGTCACAAGATTGACCCGGGTACTGACAGTGACACCTTCCGCAATATTGATTTTGTTACTTCCGCCATTGCTAACGGTTTTGGCAACGTTGTTGGTACGCAATATAATGCAGATGCAGGGGATGACTGCAGCAACGTATATTGTCACAGCTCGGGCGCCCCAAGAACTGGCCCCACTGGCGTGGCTGGAGATCGTAACTGGAATGCTGGGTTAGGGACCACACCGGTTTGGGTCGGAAACGGTGGCCCCACTGGCGATGGTTTTGACTCGATTACCAACCTGGCCAATACCAATCGTTGCCAGACCTGCCATGGTAATGATATCGGGAGCATGACCTCAAAGAACAACACAGCCGCTCATGCCGTGCACATCAACTCTGCTACTTTAAATTACGCATGTGGAGTCTGTCATGAAAATACTGCGATAGATAAGGACACCTTGTCTGCCAATGCAACAGACCAGCGCCCAGCATCGGGTGGTCTGCATGTGAATGGCGTGCAGAATGTTGTTTTTAATTCGACTGTTTTATACAATGCCCTTGCCGGTGAAAGCTATGATTCTACTGGTGATGGCACCTGCTCGGTGTACTGTCACGATGCTCCGACCCCTGGCAATCCTAACGGAACAGGGCGCTTTGCTGACTGGGATACGGATACCAACCTGGGCTGTAATTCTTGTCACGATGACCAGACCACAAGCTTCTCCGGTTCGCACGAACGACATAGCTCCGATGCCAATGGCCCACGTTTGAATTGTGCTGAGTGCCACGATACCAATGCGGATCTCGGCACCCACACTGGCCATCTTGATGGTGCCGTGACCTACAACACCCTGTCAGGAGCAGATGAATTGACATGGGGTAGTGATTATCCCCAGAATATCTGCGATAGATGCCACGGCTGGGATACTGAAGATCAAGCCGCTGGCGCACTTCAACCGACGTGGGGAAGTCCGGCTTCAGGCAAAGATTGCGCAACCTGTCATGCCGGTAGTGTTTGTGGTGCCATTTTTAACAATCCGTCAGGTAGTCATAACCCTGATCACTTAGCCAATGCCAGAACGAGCGGGCACAATCGTCCGACAAGCGCTGGAGTTTATAACGCCGCTACAGGTAACCCCGCTGCCAACGCGGACTGTACGACCTGTCACCTTTCAGATAGTCCCTATCACTGGGACGGCAAAAATTATAATACTAATTCCGTTTTGGAAGTTGACTTGTTGTTACGCACTGATAACAACTTCACAAGTCCATATGATACAAACGAAGATCTGTACTGTCTGAACTGCCATGGCACATCGCCAGCCGGAACGCGTAATCATCCGACCCATGCTGCAGCTCAGGTCAACAATCAGGACATCGTTACACACAAGGGCAAGAAGTGTGTAGCCTGTCATAATGTCCACGGGGATCAAAATCTACAGATGATCTGGCGTACTTCGGAAGATCAGAACTTGCACGATCCCTCTACCGGCAGCTTTGCAGGGTCTCTTGTTTACTTTACCAACTTGTCGGATTTCACCACCGATTCATTCGATGAGGATGACGGCACCAACGGTGTCGACGGCACTGGCAACCTTGAAGACAACGCCGATGATCTCTGTGCGGTTTGTCACAGCTCCTCTCGAGGGGTTGCACACAATAACATCGAGAATACCGGCGGCAGCCACGGCGGCAGCGCCGATCAACTCAATACCAACTGCCTGTCAAGCTGTCACACGGTGCACAACGACGCAACCGAGGCCTTTCTGGTCGCGGCAGGGACCGCCTGTGATCAATGTCACGATTATCCTCCGGCCACGGCGGCCCATCTCGTGCACACCGAGAATACAAGAACTGCCGTTGATACCGATGACCAGACTGATTGTGAAAACTGTCACACCGGTGCTGGCAGCTACACCTACAGCACTGTCGATGATCAGCTCAATACACTGAATCATAGCAACGCGGCAGGGCGTCGTTCTATTCTGAACAATACCGTCGGCTTCGCTAAAGGTGCTGGCAACAAGTGGACCTGTGCGACCGCCTGTCACAACACCGATACCAGCGATGGTTTCTGGTACACGTGGGACGATGTCGCGAACTCCACTGATGCGATTGGCCTGCGTGTCCCTATTGACAGTGACGGTTTGAATTGTGACAAGTGTCACTATTATTCGGGAACGCCGACCGGCTCAGCCAACGACAATCATGGCAGTGCCATAGACGGTCGCGCTGAACCTATCAGCGCCAGCCACAACGAGCACTTTGAAAAGAACAAAGGTTGCGGTGAGTGTCACAATATCGCTGGTGTTGAATACAACAGCGGCGGCTCCATTGCCGGTCCTTTGGCCCATATTAATGACAAGACCGGCGGCAACAGAGGCGCGGTCTACAACGGCGCGGCTCTTGCTTCGCAGAATGAAGCTGGGTTTGACGAAGGCGCTGGCGTGCGCGACGTGGTCCGCACTGACATGACCTACAATGACGCCAACACCTGCTCAGGTGGGATCACCACCGGGTGTCACGCTTCAGGCTCACCGGTTTGGGATGTTGCCATTCCTGCAACCGGCGCAGGTTGTATGCAGTGTCATACCGATACGACTACTGCCGCTTACAATCCGACCTCGGGTCTGCATAATAATAGTGCGACGTTAACCGTGACCAATAACGCCCATGATGGCAATTTCGACGGTGGCAACGAACCGGCGGGAGATTGCGTCACCTGTCACACGACCACGCCATCGGTCAATCATATTAACGGATCGATTGACGCCAGTGGAGATATTACCGTAAATGTCCCCGGCGGTACCTACACTCCCGGCAGCCCGGGCAACTGTACCACCAGCTGCCACAGCGTTGGTGCGACCTGGACTTACAAGTGGTCGACAACAGTTTATAATTCAACGGGCGCTGAGTGCGCCAACTGTCACGGCGACTTCAGCGGATGGAATGCTGGCGTCACACCACACACTGATCTTGCTACCCGTGGCGACGCCCACAGCACTGTTGGAACTCTGATTTACCCCTGTACCGATTGTCACGCGATTGGTTCAGCCTCGAACTATACCTACAACTCCGTAAACGCCGACTGGAATGCTGCTGCTGGCGAGACGAGTAACCATGGTGATGGTGTCATTACCATGAACCAGCCAGCAGGAAGTACTTTCTCACTCGAGACCAGCTATAACCCGGACCGGGTCGGTTGCATTAACAGTAATGCCGGATGTCACAACCAGACAGATCTCCTTGCTGATACCAACCATACTTTTCCCATCACTACGACGGGATTCTCCACGGCCACGGTTGTTGGCGATGTCCCCGTGGTTGAATGTTACTCCTGCCACGGTGGTTATGTTGGTACCGATAAAAACGGCTACTGGCCGAATGCTGCCAATGGTACCGGCGGCGAAAAAGATCGTGGCAAGCACGAGATTCACATGGCGGCCTTGGCCAATTCCAATTCCGTTTATAGCGGCGAGACCTTGGCCGATCTGTTAACGAACAACGGCAATGGCAACTCCCATGATAAGCAAATTGCACTCTGTACTTACTGCCACGACACCCCGGGTGGCGTGAATCACAAAAGCGGCCTGCCCGCTGATGTCAACAACATGTACTTCCTGTCGGATAAGACAGCAGACGATGGTGTCTACTCCAGCCTTGAAGCCGCAGGCAATGACACTTGCTCCACGGTCGATTGCCATTTCAATAAGACCACCCAAGACGATGTGTACGGCTGGTACGATACCCCTGCCAGCAGTGCTTGTATTATGTGCCATCTCGATGTCCCGACAGATCCCGCGCATACCGCGCACACCGGTGCCCAGGGCAGCTTTGGACGTAACATCGGTTGTGCCGACTGTCACGACAGCCAAACCGAATGGGACGTAAACGCACCATCTACAGGTCATATTGACAACACCTACGAAGTTGCCGGTGGCAGCGTCATGGACGGCACCTTAAACACTTACACCAGCAACTCCTGCGGCACCAACGATTGCCACAACGCCGGTAATGGTGATCTCGGCACGACTCCAGCCATAGAGCCCTACGCATGGGGTACGGATTACCCGGACAGTTGTATTATGTGCCACGCTGCAACTCCTACGGTAACAGGTGCTCATGATGCACACATCAATAACACCACCTACGTGCCGGGCAGCTGTAATGAATGTCATACGGCAGCTAACGTTGGCACCCATATCGACGCCAAGGCTGACTTCAGCGGTGCCATCACAGTGCCCGCCAGCAACAACGGTTGGGACCAGTCCTGTACCAACAACTGTCACGCGTCTTCAAGCCCGAGCGGTACGCTTTGGAATAGCGGAACCGTTGTAGACTGCACCGAATGCCACTCGAGCACTTACGTCGGCGGCAATAACTGGCGCGCCTCGGGCAACAACTACCTGGCGCAAACCGGTCTGCACGACGAAGTACCGGTGGTTTCAGGAGTGACTCACGACGACAACTTCCTCTACAACGGTGGCGGTTCCACGGGCGACTGTGAAACCTGTCACAGCGCTGTTCCAACCAGCCCGGCCACCGCGCACGCAGATGGTAATTGGGGCATGACCTACAACTCGGCGACCAACGCCGTGATCAATTTTGCTGCGGATGTTAATTATGCCGATGCGGCCAAGCCGACCTGTTCACCGAACGGTACCCTGTCAAGCTGTCACTTTGACGGCGGTGACTGGTCCCGTATCTGGTTCGAAAATAGCGACACGACTGCAGGTAACCTGCAGTGTGCCGGCTGTCACGGCTACTGGGCGACTGGCAGTGACGGCAGCGGCTGGCGGACAGGGAGCAGTCATGCCGAGAACCCGACCCGTGGTTCTACCTCTACTCACAACCCGGGTCAGATCAACCTTGGTTTCGATTGCTATGCCTGTCACGTCCTTGGCGGCACCACCGGTTCTCAGTACCCCTGGGCGAGCGGCAGCAACGACTGGGCAGCGATTGAGTTGGGAACTACGCTTCACGGTGACGGAAATATCACCATGAACCAAAGTGGTATCACTCCAGCTGATAATGAGCACAACGTTAGCGGTCGTTCCGGTTGCTCCACCTGTCACCCGGTGCCGCCCGATAGCCACGACTTCCCGGCATCGACCTTCCCGCTGGCTGTTGTGGACGGCATAGAGGATCCGGCCACTGGCGGCGGCGGTTGTAACGGCTGTCACGGTGGTAACGACGGCTTCTGGCCCGACGCCAGCACTGCTAACGCCGAGAATGATGAACCGGGCATGCACACTGCGCATATGGATGTATTGATGAACGCGGCAGGTCTCGGCCTTGCTGAGACAGAAGCCTGTAATTTCTGTCATCCCTACAATGCCGGCCAGACTTCCTACGAGGTTGGTAATCACAACGACGGCACACTCAAGCTGCCCGATAACGCGACGACCTTCTATAACTCGATCGGCAGATCCCTGGTGGGTCTCGCTGTTGACTCAGATGGTGTCTTTAACGGCAACAGCACCTGTTCGAATATCAATTGCCATTTCGACAATGGCTACACTCCGCACTGGTATGCGATCGACAACATTGCTCCCGATGCAGCGTCGAGCGCTCTGACGCTCCTTGCAGGGCCTAACCCTAATTCGCTCCAGGTGACCTTCAATGCGCCTGGGATGGATGCTGGCCTAGCTAACACCACTGCTTACGTTTACGACATGCGTATCAGTGAGTCTCCAATCAATGCCGGCAACTTCGATGCGGCAACCTATGTCGGTGGTTTGCCTGCAACTTACGTCTATGGTGAGCCGACGGAAGTCAATATTGAAAACCTGGATCCTCTCAGAACTTACTATGTTGCACTTCGCACGCAGGACACAGAAGGCCTCTGGTCTGCAACGCCGGCAACAGCAGGACCAGTTGCACCGAATGATGACACAGAAGCACCCATGTTCCATGGTGCCAACAAGGCGACCCAGGGTGACGAGGGTGCATCAATCAACCTCTGGTGGACGGCTGCAGAAGACCACTCCATGTACATCATGGATGCTAATCCGACAAATAGATTGCAACAGCCGATTACCTACAATATCTATTTAAAGTCCGAAAAGGATGGCGACCTGGATATGGCCGATGGCACAGGCCTTAATGCTCCTGTCATCACCGGGTTTACCGGGACCGAGATAGAGCTCGAGGGAACCTACGGTGCTACGACTGTTACCAACGATATTACTTATCAGTTGGGTGCGCGCGCCTGTGATATGCACGGTACTTGCGACACAAACACGGCGATCGTCAAAGTGACGCCTAAGAAAGTTCCCGAGGTGCCACAAGAATTCTTTACCTATGTCAGTAATGCGGCCTCAGTTTCTGGGGGGGGAGGCGAAGTTGTCACCATGTTCAATAGTGGCACGCCGGGAGCGGCACAGACCGGCACGTTCTCCACTGCTGCACCACTTTACTTTATTACCGAAGTAGAAAATTTCCCGAGGATCTACTATACCGGTTCCTTCACTATCTATATTGATCCGGGCAACGGTCCTCCCGAGGTCTTTGGTGAGCTTGGGACCTGGAACGGGACCACTTTTAATGGTTCCACTAAAATAGTCTCCTTTACCCCGGGTAGTCGTTCTGCCAGAACCTATACCTTTAAGTTTTCCGATGCCAGCGGCGTCAGCGTAGCTTCTGGCGAGAGTCTCGCCATCAAGTTGACGGCGGCTTCCGCTGTTACCTGCGGATGGGGTAGTGCCGCAAATCGTGGCGATGCTGATGTCGGTGAGCGCAAGGTCAACATTGCTCCCGATAATATAACTCCGGTTGTAAGCCTTGACGGCGCCATTGTGAATATGAGCTGGACGCACGACGGAGTCGACACTGACGGTATTCCCGCAACCGACGCAAATCCGGACGCGACGACAGACCCGGTACACTTCGATATTTACGGTTCAAACAATGGTCCAACCGGTCCCTGGGATTACGTGATTGCCGAAAATTATGTCGCCACGGGCCCCAACTATAGCTACTCGTGGGACACTCAGGCCGATGGCATCACCAGCGGTGATATCGCGGTCAAAATAAGACCTGGTGACGGCTTTGGGCATAACGTCTATACCTCCGGCATACTTGGTACGGCAACCGCGATTGACAAGGTTGCCCCAAGCCAGATTACCGATCTGTCTGTCTTGGCTCGGCCCAAGAGCGGATCGGTCCTGCTGCGCTGGACCTGCCCGGGCGACGACTACATGAACAACGGTCGTGCCACAAAGTTTGAAATTCGCTATTCGCCGACGGGAGCACCCGGAATCAGCGATGGAGCAACTTTCAACAGTGCGACCCTGGTGCCCAACCCGCCTTACCCGGACTTTGGTTACCACGTTATGGATTTTGAAGTCACTGGTCTGACACCAGAGATCAGTTACGATTTCGCGATCAAGGCGGTCGACGAGCAGGACCTGAAATCGCCGTTGTCAAATATCGCAACCAACACAACCGGCCCACGCTGCGGCATGTGCCACACCACGGGACCGAGCGTTGTTGAATCGGCCGGCAACCACAAGCTGCACGGGCGCACTCTGGACGATTGCAATAAATGTCATGACGACGGGACCACTCCTGTGACCTCCTATAACCTATGGCATCAGGATGGTCGTCTGAAGATGGGCTACGGGCCGAGTGGCGCCGTAGAAGGTGTCGTTGCCGGCAGTACCATCACCTACACGGAACCAGTCGGGTCTTTCGAGATGTATAAGGACACCAATGGTTTCGGTGGCTTCGGCAACGGCGATTATGCCAATGTCGCCCCTGACTCGACAGACAACGGTACCTGTAGTAATTTCGGTGCTATGGGTGTTGGCGGCTGTCACGGCCCGGTAGGCACAGATCCCGATGGCGGCGGCGCAAACAAGTTTCCGCTGTTCGATACGCCGACCTGGGATGCCGCTGCCAACCTCGATTGCGGCCGCTGTCACGGTAATCCCAATCGCGATGAGACCGCGGGTGTTAATCAGCAATTCGACGCCTATGGTCGCGATTTTGACGGTACCCTCTATAATAGCCCTACAAAACCAGCCGGGGTGGTCCCTGACCAGATCCTCGGCGCGCCGAGTGCTGATAACCGCGGTAACTGGCAGGATGACGGCACCGGCACTGTGGATGAACGCAAATATATCGGTCAACACGAAAAACACCTGAATTATAGCTTCCGTTTCAGTAAGGGTGACAGCTGTAATCTCTGTCACAAAGGTCATTATTCGGATATCGACGACCTGGACGGTAAGCATGGTGACGGTAACGTCGATGTCCTCCTCGATACGACAGCAGCCGGAGCTGATGCGCATTATAATTCTGCCGGTGCAGGTACGGCCGGGACATGTTTCAACATGGATCCGTTTAACTGTCATCCTAATAATGAAACCCCAGCTTGGGATACGAATGCGGAGTTCCCTTGTATCGGGTGCCACACCATGGGCAATGATATCGCCAATATTGGTCATTTTACTGATCCAGACGGATTGGTCACTCTCGATAAGGACGATACCGCCAATATGGATGGCTTCACCCAAGGTCTTACAGGCAACTGTACCTGGTGTCATTTCGCCGGTCACCCGACCGATGATGTCGGTGGTGCCGCGATTATCCTGCCCAACAACCCGCAGGTTGGTATCAATTACAAATCGGGCGGCATCCACCTGCGCCGGGATCCGGGCAACCTCGGTCGAACTGGTGCACCTTATGCGACTCAGGCGGAACTTTGCTGGGGCTGCCACGATGCCAATAACATTTCCGAATGGGGTGCTGACGACGGGACTCAGAATGCCGCCACCAACCCGATCGTCAATCCGGGTGTTAATTACAATTATGGCAGCTTGTCAAACGGTACCGCGCCGTTCCAAACCAGTGACTGGACTACGGCTCAGTGGACCAGTGGTACCCCTGCTTTTGGCTACAAGTCCGGTAAAATTCAGTCGACGCACTCGACTAATCTGGCAAGCGGCCATAGTGACCTCACCTGGAATGCTGGGGCTAGTCAATGGGAAGAAACGACTGACGCTGTCGCTAATATCCAGTGTCACAACTGCCACGACGTTCACAACATGAATTTTGCTGACGGTGACACCATGAATGGTAATCCTTACCTGCGTGGGACCTGGGTACGTAACCCCTATCCCGAAGACGGCGCACCGCTCTCCACCTCTAGTTATACCGCCGAGAACGAGTATATGGCGGTTCCGCGTGGTGGCACGATGTACAACAATACCGGCGGCTATCAGATCGATCAGAACAATTATGCCAGTGGCTTACCGCCCACTAAGGGATTGTCTGTGGGTAACTCAGCGGGAATCTGTATGCTGTGTCACGGTGCGAATGGTGTCGATGGCATGGATATGACTGCGGATAATGGCGTCACTGGACTTTGGCTCGGTGGCCAAGGTAAAAATGGTCACTCCAACGCAGCACTCGGTGGTACTGCTGACGATCTTTTGACTACCAACATCCTAAGCTACGCCATCCGCAATCCGACCGTTACCCCGCCCTCGCCTTTATCTGGCTTCAGTGATGGAGCCGACCCGAATATGGGATATTCGAACGCGGCCGATGGTGGGGCCACGACTACCCGGGTTAGCGGTTTCCGTTCAGCATACGGCGGCAAAGGCTATGGCGTGCTGCCGCAAGTTGATGGAAGCTACTATGCTTATGTTGATTTCGACTGGGGAGTGACTCAGGCCACCAGCGGAATAGACAAGGGCTACCATGCCTTTACCTGCTCCAAGTGTCACAATCCGCACGCTTCGCGCTTGCCGAAGCTGATGATCACCAACTGCCTCGACACCAAGCACAACACCTGGGATGACAACAGGCCCAGCGGTGGTCTGTCTGGAAGCGACGCCGGTGGTAGCAATAGCGTGACTGGTGGGGATAATGACGGTGTTGTTATTTCCCAGGCAGGGTCGGCACAGAACTGCCACCGTCTCGGAAGTGGTGAGGCAACAGGCGGGACCGGTGACGGCTGGAACAACGTCACCCCTTGGAGCGTGAAACCTCCGGGATCACTATAATAGTGTGGCCCAGGAATCAAACGCTAAGCAAGATGGATGCTTACAGGTAAAAGCTGTATGAAATGAGAATCACGATAAAAGGCCGGGCATTGTGTCCCGGCCTTCTTTTTTCGACGCA
>Ga0316191_10003269_pt1 | contig 11931 bp, 7 predicted proteins | sample Eddworburr2cm_MG_FD_204928 | JGI IMG/M metagenome (GOLD analysis project Ga0316191, IMG submission 204928) | Coastal sediment microbial communities from Maine, United States - Eddy worm burrow 2 cm | ecosystem: Environmental > Aquatic > Marine > Coastal > Sediment | place: USA: Maine | collected...
TGGGCGCTCACCTTCATAAAATCTGTCTTTAATAAGTTTCATATTCCTCTCTGTTCTTATATGATGAAAGTATACCTGATACTCAGCGGTGAGATGTAAAAACACTCATCCAAAAACTGATTATAGTTGTTTAGACGTATGTTATCCATTAAAGTTTAATGAATCTAAATAAAAATAAACAATTTCGCGTAATGATATATATTGATTGAAAGGGTGGCAAGGTGTAAAAAACACTTTTTGGAAAAGTATTACTCAACATCGTACCCTGCATCCACCCAGGCGCCAAAATTGCCTTCCAGGCGAAATACCTTCTTAAATCCGGCATCTTCCATTAATTGAGCTCCTGCCATAGCAGGGGAATCGGAAAGATCAGTTCCTCCAGCACTAGCCTTGGCATTTGTTGCACCAGGGATATGCGATGTGCTGAACATGGGAGATACATCAAAAATCGCTTCAAAATCGCTTTTTAATTGCGCAGCCATAACATCGGTATATGAATTATCAGTCCCTGGATTTTCATCTTTTTCACAGCTGTACAGAAAAAGTATGCCAACAGACAGCAAAAATGGAATTGTATGGATTATTTTTTTCATGATTGATTTGATTTAACCTAGGTATAACGCTATCAGGGGCCTAATTGTCAATATTTAGAAAGGCTTAACGTTTTTTTTTTTGAAATTGACTCATCATCGGTCAACTTAAGCAGTGGCCTTTTGTTAAAATCCAGCTTACATATTTAACAGTCTATTATTTGGATTGAATCCAGTTAATCCATAAATTAATACAAAATAAATAATTTGCCTATGGGAAAATATTCTACACAAATGAAGGAATAGCTTAGTGTATTATTCTGCTCGTTCATAGGGTCGTATCCACTGAGTTTGAACTTATTTATAATGGTAAATCCTTAAAATTTTATCTATGGAAAAAGAACCTAAATGCTCAAAGGCGGTTTTTAAGGACTTTTGGCATTCAAAAGCATTTCTAATTACTAGAATTTCACTGGTTTTGCTATTGTTCGGAGCAATTCAGGTGATGGGCCAGGATCGTGTTGTCACCGGAAAGATAATTGATCAAGATGGTGCTCCCATTCTCGGGGTTAGTATTCAAATTCAAGGTACATCCCAGGGTACTATTACTAATAATGATGGTAATTTCTCCATCTCAGTTGATGGTCCCAATGCCATACTTATGTTCTCCTATGTCGGAATGACAAGACAGGAGATCACTGTTGGATCGAATACGGTAATAGATGTTACCATGTTAGTAGATTCCGAGACCCTGGATGAGGTGGTAGTGGTAGGTTATGGTACAATGCAAAAGGAAAACCTGACTGGTGCTGTGGCCTCTGTAGATGTTGCTGTAGCTATTGAAGGAAAACCTATTGGTGATGTGGCTAAAAGCCTGCAGGGTGTTGTTTCTGGCGTTACCATTACTTATGAAAATGGGAACCTTAACCAGGAGCCAAATATCAAGCTAAGAGGTTATGGTTCAGTGAACGGTTCCAGCGATCCTCTGATTCTTATTGATGGAGTTGAAGGAAGGTTATCTGATGTAAACCCGGAATCTATCGCTAAAATATCTGTCCTTAAAGATGCAGCTTCATCTTCTATATATGGAGCCAGGGCTGCCTTTGGTGTAATACTTGTCACCACAAAAGAAGGTCAATCCGGAAGAACAGTAGTAAACTATTCGAACAACTTTGCCTGGAGCACACCCATTTGGAACATCGAACATGCACATATGGAGGAACTGATGGAGGCAATTCATGTCGGAGCTTTCAGGAATAACGGGGGTGCACCATTTGCATTTGGTATGGGCGGAACAGACTGGAGAGAAAAAAGTGTTGCCTGGGAGAACCAGTATGGATACCTGGGAAGCAGTATGACTGACGAAACCATGATGGAAGGACGTGATTTTGAGGTTATAGGCGGACAGTTTTATTCATACAGGTCATGGGATGTTTTCGGTCAGATATTAAATGATAATGCTTTTTCTCAAACACATAATGTGTCAGTTAGCGGAGGATCTGATAAAGTACGATATAATCTTTCTTATCGTTACAATGCTAAAGAAGGTGTGTATAAAGTAAATACTGAGACTATGGATCGGCATAACCTGAATTTTAATGTTAGTGCAGACCTTACTGACTGGGCTACTGTGAATTTCAGGTCAATGTACTCAAAGAAGATCTATGAAGAGCCCTTTAATTACAGAACCGACGGTTTAGGATATCTTTTCTATGCCTTACGTTGGCCGAGCAATTTCCCTTATGGAACAGCTGATGGTAGTTATTTTGGCGCTCCTGAGGGAACCAGCTTTATTGGTCCTATAGGATTCCTCAGGGAAGCAAACAGGAACCGTAATGAAAGAGATTATTCAAAACAAACCATTGAGGCTGTATTTGATGTGCTGGACAGGGCGACTCAAAAGATTGATTTTACCGCAAACTTTTCATATGCTCACTCTGGCGATGTTAATCATACAAAAGGTGGAAGTATACCAATGATAAATTGGTGGAGCCAGGGAAATCCTCCTGAGTTTGATCCCCTGTATTACTCAACAACCGGTTCCAGGAATACAACAAATTACACAACCATCAAGAATGAATTGTATTCTGCAAATGCGTATGCAAATTATACGAATACATCCCTGGAGGGGCACACTTTTAATGTCTTGCTTGGTTCTAATATAGAGAAGAACGAGTATTTGAATATATATTCAAACAGGCCTTTCTTATTGGATCCCAATCTTCCGGAATTGGCATTGGCAACCGGAGACCCAACTGTAGATAATAGCAAAGTGAACTGGAGTGTACTGGGTTTCTTCGGCAGGATGAACTATAATTTCCAAAATAAGATCCTTTTGGAGTTCAATGGAAGGTTGGACGGATCGTCGAGATTCCCGGCAGGAGACCGCTACGCTTTCTTCCCTTCTTTTTCGGCTGGTTATAAGATCTCAGAAGAAGACTATGCAAGCTTCCTGGAAGGAGCCGGGATCAATAATCTTAAACTGAGAACTTCCTGGGGACAGGTCGGTTACCAGGATGTAGGACAGTTTGCGTTCATTTCAACGCTTGGTAATTCAACAGCCAACTGGATCGTGAATTCTGCATTAGAAACAACCTTTACTAATCCGACAGCTGTATCTCCTTCCCTTACATGGGAAACCATTGAGACCCTTGATTTTGGAATAGATATAGGATTATTTAAGAATAAGGTTGAGCTGATATTTGACTGGTTTCAAAGAACTAATAAAGATATGTTAGGTCCCGGGGCACAATTGCCTGGAGTTTTTGGAGCCTCTGTACCACAGGTTAATTCTGGAGAGATGCAAACTAAGGGCTGGGAACTAACCCTTAATTTCAAACACAGATTCAGTGATGACCTGAATGTATACTTTTCTGGCGTTCTGTATGATGCTACTGCAGAGATCACAAAGTGGAATAACGAAACAGGTATTTTGTCTGATTTCTATTCCGGGAAAAAGATTGGAGAGATCTGGGGATTTGAATCCAACAGGTTATTCCAGGCTGGAGACTTTGATGGAAGTGGAAATTTATTAGAGGGTATTCCTATTCAGGATCCAAACATGTATTCCACCGCATTTAACCTTGGTCCCGGAGATACTAAATATGAGGATCAGAATGGTGATGGGTTTGTGGATAATGGAGCCTATACTGTGGAGGATCATGGGGATCTGGTAGTAATAGGAAACAGTACTCCAAGGTATGAGTACGGTTTAAGAGCCGGTGGAAATTATAAGTGGTTCGATTTTAGTATTTTCTTCCAGGGCATCGGGAAGAGAGATTACTGGGCACAGGGGAATGTTGCCCTGCCTGCTTTCCATTACTCTAATATATTTGCATACCAGGAAGACTTCTGGAGTGAAAACAATACAGATGCCTTCTATCCAAGGCCTTTCACTTCCAATCTGGCAAATTATCTTAATAATCAAAGAGATGTGGGCCAGTTGACTCTAGCCGGATACACAAGATTGCGAGGTATAAACAATTACGTGCCTTCGTCAAGGTATCTTCAGGACATGACTTATATTCGTCTTAAGGAATTAACTATAGGGTTCACTTTACCAACCAGCATAACAGAAAGAGTGAAAATTCAGCTATTGAGAATTTATTTTTCTGCTTATAATCTTTGGGAACACATTGGGTCATATATTCCCGTTGATCCGGAATCACAAACAACTGCAAGCACCGGGTTTGTTTCCTATGGTAATGACTTACCTATTTCAAGAAGTTATTCATTTGGACTACAAATAACTTTTTAGACTATGAAAAAAACTATATCTATACTAGCGATGATATTAATTTTCACAGCTTGTGAAGATTTTTTAGATATTCAGCCAGAAACTGATTTTACCGATGATAACTATTGGACCAGTGAAGCGAACTTAAAGGCGTTTTCATATGGTTGCTATAGCGTTTTCCTGGGTTACGGTACGGGTGGCTACTTTGGTGGAGATCATTTCTTCTCTGTTCTAACTGATGATGTAATCAGTCTTGATCCAAGAGTAGAAGATGATTTTCCCACTACTGTTCCTTCATCCCAATCCGGCACACAATGGTTCTGGTCTGATATCCGTAGAACCAATGTTCTAATTCAGGGAGCTGAAAAAGCCCCTGTAGATGAATCTGTCAGGGACAAGTACATTGCCGTTGGCCGGCTCTTCAGGGCTATTGAGTACTGGGAGAAAGTACGCACTTTCGGAGATGTACCTTTTTATAATAAGCCCATTGAGAGTACAGATGAGGATGCTTTATACAAAGCCAGGGATTCACGGGTAGCTGTCGTAGAGAATATCGTGGCTGATCTGGACTATGCTATTGCTAACCTGGATGAGGTGGATAATAAGGTTGAGGTAAATAAATGGACTGCTCTGGCATTGAAATCAAGGATCTGTTTAGCTGCTGCAACGACATTTGAATACCATAACGTTGCGGGCTCCAATCCGGCACAGTTGTACCAGGCCTCTTATGATGCATCAAAGGATCTGATGGATAATGGTCCCTATAGCTTGCACAGCAGCTATATTGGACTTTTTACCAGTGAGGATCTGGGTGGTAATTCCGAAGTTATTCTCATGAAAAAGTATAACGAAAACCTAAGGCACAGTATCCTTAGTTTTATTTTCCATGAACCCTATTTCGGGTATACATTAGATGCAGTATCGTCCTTCTTAATGACAGACGGAAAACCAATCAATTATGATGGAGGTACTCATCCGGATTATACCGAATGGATCTTTAATCCAACGGACACAATTATCAAAGCTTTTACATCATACGATATCCCTGTTGAAATCACGGCAAACAGGGACAGGAGAATTAAGGATATCATCGATACAACCAGGGTCGTATTCCTCTTTAATCAAGGGATACCCATGTATTCTCCTGCGAAATATGCAACCTATGCTGAGATTGAAAGTCAACCAACACAGGGAGTACAGGCAACCAGTGACTGTCCTGTTATCCGTCTGGGTGAGGTTCTTCTGAACTATGCAGAAGCAGCTTTTGAGTTAGGTACCATTACGCAGACAGACCTTGACAATACAATCAATCTCTTGAGAGCCAGGGCTGGTGTTGCTCCATTAACGCTGGCTGTTGGGTTTACAGCTGGTGATTTGGACCCATCGGTTGATCCATTATTGTGGGAGATCCGAAGGGAGAGAAGAGTGGAACTGATGCTGGAACCACACAGGAAGTTTGACCTGTTCCGATGGGGAAAAGCTGACTATTTTAACAGGGATGAAGCTTTTGTTGGTATTAAGCCTGATCCATCGGTCGTTTTTGAAGCGGATATCAATGTTCTGCTTAATCCCGATGGCTACCTGTATTCCCAGGCACCGTCTGACAGAAGAGTACCGTTTGAGGACAAAATGTATCTCTATCCCCTGCCGGCTGACCAGATAACCCTGAATTCAAACCTGGTTCAAAATCCAGGTTGGTAATACTATGTGTTAAGAATAAAAGGCTGTCTAAAAGCTAACTGAGACAGCCTTTTATTTTAACTATCAGGAAATCCAGGATTACAATTGGGAGAAACTGACCTTATCAGAGAACCCTGTTGTAATCTTGGTTCTTAAAAACCAACGATTATGAAAAAGCTAAACCTATTAGTGCTCGCAATTATTTTGCTGAGCCTGTTTTCATGTAAGCAAGCTAAGGAAACAGATACCAAATCTGAGGATATAGGTATTATTTCCGGAGCTGACCAAACAGACCTTTACCTTTCATTACTAGAAGGAAAGAATGTTGCCATGACCCTGAACCAATCATCCAGAATCGGGGACATACTCAGCCTGGACAGTTTGGTCTCATTAGGAGTTAATGTGGTAAAGGTGTTCGGACCAGAACACGGTTTCAGGGGAGGGAATGTATATGATTCTATAGATTCTAAAACCGGAGTGCCAATTATTTCCCTTTACAGGGGTAAACATAAGCCTTCTGTCGAAGACCTGGCCAATGTTGATGTTATGATCTATGATATACAGGATGTAGGTGTGCGTTTTTATACCTACCTGGCGACTTTGCATTATGTTATGGAAGCTTGTGCGGAAAATGATGTAGAGCTTATAGTACTTGACAGGCCCAATCCGAATGACTTTTATATTGACGGACCTGTTCTTGAAGAGGGATTTGAATCGTTTGTCGGACTGAATCCTATTCCGATTCTTCATGGATTAACCCTGGGAGAATATGCTACTATGCTAAATGGTGAAGGTTGGTTAGCGAACGGAGTTCAATGCAAAACCACTGTCATAAAGGTTAAAAATTATGAACATGGAATGCCTTATGTATTACCCATCGATCCATCGCCAAACCTGAATACCAACCAATCCATTCTGCTATATCCTTCCTTATGTTGGTTTGAAGGAACAATAATCAGCCAGGGACGCGGAACAGACCCATTAATTGCTTTCACTGTACTGGGCAGTCCGGAGCTGGAAGGACAGTACACATTCTCTTTTGACGTAGTTGTCGATCCCAGGTTTGTTTATAGCGATTATGATACGGTACCCGTAACACATTACGGTCTTGATCTCAGGGATTACGACACTGACATTTTCAGAGAGACAGGACAACTCAACTTGCAATGGCTTATTGAAATGTACAAGGCTTATCCCGATAAAGATAAATTCTTTCGCAAGGACGCCAATGGAGAGTATGGTAGATTTAATCGGCTGACCGGCACCGATAAACTCTGGAAGCAAATTGTTGAAGGAAAAACAGAGGCGGAAATTAGGGCAAGCTGGGAACCCGAACTATCAGAATACAAGAAGATGTATAAGAAATACTTACTGTATCCATAGGAACAAAGCAAATAATAATGAAAACCATAAAAGGATCTGCCTTACTGGTAGTGCTTTCTGTTTTCGTATTGCCTCTATTAACAGGATGCAATTCAGGTGCTGATGGACCAACACTGATAATTGAAAACGGAAAGCTAGAACTTGGCTTCGATAAACAAGATGGTTCAATAGCTTACTTCCGCGAAGTTGAAGGATCGCATGAGTTGATTGACACAAGTATCGTACAGGGTTCACTATGGGAGATGGATATTATCAAATCTTCCGGGATTGAAAAAGTGGATATGTATGCTGCTGCCAACTTCACTTACTCAAATCCCGATCCTTCTACCTTACTACTGGAATGGAGTGATTTTCAATCGCTTGAAAATAAGGATCTTAAAGTTGTAGCAAAAGTAAGTCTTGAAAAAGATAAAGCTATGTCCAACTGGAGTATCTCACTTGAAGGTGCTAAAGGATTGGAGATAAGCCGGGTAGTCTTTCCCAGGGTGAATGGCTTGGTGGATATGGGTAATGAATACCTTGCTGTTCCCATCTGGCTGGGAAATCTTTATGACAACCCGAGGGAATCACTTGAAGAGATGGCAGAGAGGTCGCTCGATAGAGGCATGGGGAAACAAGCGAGCTATACATTTGATTACCCTGGTATTTCGCTTCAAATGATGGCCTGGTATGACCCTGACACCTATGGATTGTATCTGGCCTGTAACGATTCGGCAGCCTACAGCAAGAGTTTTTCGTTTTCTCTCGATGCCGCTGATAATCTGATGTATGAAGTAATTAATTTCCCATCTGTAGACGCAAACTCAGATCAGTATGCTCCAGCTTACGAAGCCATAATAGGTTGTTTCCAGGGGGACTGGATGACAGCGGCTGAGATATACAAGGAGTGGGGAGTGAAGCAAAAATGGTGCAGGGAAAGCCGGCTGACTAATGACCTTGTACAAGCCTGGGTGAAGGAAACAGCCATATGGGTTTGGAACAGACAAACCTCAGAAAGAGTGCTTGAACCTGCGATAGACCTAACACAAAGAGCAGGTCTTCCAGTGAATGTCTTCTGGCATTGGTGGCATAATTGTTCCTATGATGACGGATTCCCCGAATATATACCCCCAAGGGAAGGTAAGGAATCGTTTATTCAAGCAATGGGAAAGGCAAATGATAAGGGGGTCAGAGCCATTGTGTATATGAATTCATTCCAGTGGGGAACTGAAACAAAGAGCTGGAAAGACGAAAATGCTGAACTACATGCCGTAAAGGACCTTAATGGGAACACCAGGTCGCATGTGTATAACATCTTTACAGGGAAGTCGCTTACCAATATGTGTATGGCAACTGACTTCTGGCAGAACAAATATGCCTCTCTAAGCGACAGTGTTGTAAATACCTATGGAACTAACGGTGTGTATATGGATCAGGCCTGTATGAACCGTAGGTGTTATGACAAGAGTCATAATCATCCCATCGGTGGAGGAAATTACTGGGTGAAGGGATTTACGGATCTTACGAATCTTATTCGGAAGAAAACTGCAACAAGCAAGCAATCTGTGCTTGCCGGGGAAGGGTGCTGTGAGGCATGGCTCCCCATGTTGGATGTTTTCCTTACGCTAAGTGTGAGCAAGGAGAGGTATTCAGGGATTGGAAACAGGCATGTAATACCTCTTTATGCGATGGTTTACCACAAATATGGGGTTATGTATGGTAGCTATTCTTCACTCATAGTTCCTCCTTACGATGACTTATGGCCCAAGGAATATGCGCCAAAAGACCCTGAGGCATTACTGAGTGAGGATTATAATACACAGTACCTCATGGAACAGGCACGTTCTTTTGTTTGGGGTGTACAGCCAACGATAGCTAATTACAGGGACTTCCTGGCAACAGAAAGGAAAGATGAGATTGATTATCTGATAAACCTGGCAAAAGTGAGGTACCAGGGACTTAAGTACTTGTTGCATGGAGATATGCTGCGCTCACCTAAAATGAATATACCGGTGGAGGAGATAGATATTTCGAGGTTATCCATATATGCGGGGAAAACAGGGAATACGGTTACAGCTTTAAAAGCGGAAGTTCCTGTAATTTATACGGGAACATGGAAGGCTGATGACGGCAATGTGGGGATTGCAGTGGCGAGTATTTCGGATGAGCCCTACCAGCTAAATTTTGGCGCTGATGCCAATGACTATGATCTTCCTTCCGAAGGGAATATCTATGTTATTGATGTCGAAGGCAGAAGATTACTTTCCTCTTACTCAGATGGACAAATCCAGGTGGATGCATTACTGCCTTCCAGGGGACTTTGGATCCTGGAAATATGCCCTGCTGATGTGTAGAATTATCCATCGACTATTCAGCCATGTAGCGCTTATCATTTTCACAACATCGCTCTTTGCTTTAGCCCTGGTCAACTGCTCGGCCCCCACAAAAAAAAACGAATCCGCATCTCCTGAGATTGATCAGGCTGTGATAGTTGGTGCTGACAGGCTCTTGTCCGAATTTGCCCACCTCATTAAAGGCAAGAAGCTGGCACTGGTAAGCAATCATACCGGTCGTTTGTCAGATGGGACACACCTGGCCGACACCCTGTTCAATTATCCTGATGCTGAGCTTATTGTGCTTTTTGGTATGCACTTTAATATTCGCTCCAATGATTATTCTTTACCCAGAGACAAAGAGAAGGATATAGATAAGGAAACAGGTCTGACAAAATATTCTCTCTACGGAGAAATCCATAAACCAACACCTGAAATGTTGGAGGATGTTGAAGTTATCGTCTTTGACATACAGGAAGTAGGAGCCCGCTTCTATGAACACATAAATATCCTCGGGTTTGTCATGGAAGCTGCAGCAGAAAACGACATTGAATTGGTGGTTCTTGACAGACCGAATCCGATTAAGGGCTTGAGAATGGATGGATTTATTACCGATGATGAATTCCTTTATAGCTTTGGTGCCTTTGCCAAGGTTCCGATAATACATGGAATGACGATGGGAGAGTTGGCCAGCTTATACAATGGTGAAAAGATGCTGAGAGGGGAATTACAGGCTAAACTTCATGTGATTGAGATGGTGGGATGGGAACGGTCCATGTGGTTTGAAGAGACAGGACTGACGTGGATCAAGCCCTCTCCAAACCTCCCTTCATTTGAATCCTTACTTGCCTATACCGGCACCTGTCTTTTTGAAGGAATAAATGTCTCTGAAGGAAGAGGTACTGAAAAACCCTTTCAATTTATTGGGGCGCCTTGGGTGGATCATGAACAGGCTGCATTATTGCTTAATGATCTTAAGCTGACGGGGGTAATTTTTGAAGCGATTACATTTACACCACAAAAGATGCCTTTTCACGGTAGACCCCCCTTCCTGACAGGTGAAGAGTGTAAGGGTATATATGTCAATATCCAGGATCGGGATCTTTTTGCCCCCTATAAAACGGGCGTTGCCATGCTCTGGGCCATCCACAAACTTCATCCTGATAAAATGGAGTGGAATGAGAGAACGATAAACAGACTCAGTGGTACAAGCCGCCTGGAAAAGATGATCCATGACGGTACGCATCCGTCAGAGATTTTCGCATCCTGGGAAGAGGAGTTAGCTGATTTTAAAGAAAGGGGAAAGGGCTATTTCCTTTATTAAAAAATGCCACTGAATCTTCATAGAGCATAATAATCTGTAACTTTCATGAAGTTACTGGCTTATAATTATTTTCCCAGAATCTATTCATCAATTTCCTTATCAATTTGAGCCATTAATTTCTCTACATCTTCCTTTAGTCCAGATTGCATATCAGCAAAATTTCTACATGTTAAAGCCGTCCAGGATATTATTGCTTTGTATTTCGGATCATTCATAAATTGGGTGTAATTTTTTGGATGTACTGCTGAAGATGAAGAATCAAAAGGCGTAAACTCTGACATAAACATTGGCTTGACAGCATTGTTATGATGTTCAATCAGATATGTGTTCTCAAAATTTCTATATCCTGTAAATTTATTTGCATATAAGTCTGATATAGAAATCCTCAATGAGTCATTGGAAATTAAATTAAATCCCATTTGTTTAAGACTTTCATAAGTTGTTTGGTTCACATTGAAAGTTATATATGGATACAAATTCCAAAAGTGATAATCCAGTGAATCATTGTAGGGTATGTTGTTTTCAATATGGGAAATAATGATTTCATTCGAGTTTTGACTATCAATAAGATGTGCTATATTTATTTCTATGTCTTCAAGGTTCTGAGCTAAATCTGAACGTAGTTCCTTAAGTGTTTTTATTTCTTTGATTTTGCTCTTTCTATTTTCATTCCAGTTATTGACCTGAACGGCTAATAAAATACCAACCATTACTAATACTATTTCGACAATGGCGAATTTTAAATATTTTCCTATTTTATTCTTCTCCATTAGGCTATATCTTATTTTAAAAAGTTCCATCATTGGTTATTTCCGTTCATGAATTAAGGCTAACGAATATATAACAAAACTGTTATTATTTAGCCAATAGCAGTTTCACTAATAGAATTTACTATTTGACTGTAAAACAATCGTATAACTAAGTATGTACTGAATTGTTTCGTAAATACGTATGACTGACATGAGC
>Ga0316191_10003270_pt1 | contig 11930 bp, 12 predicted proteins | sample Eddworburr2cm_MG_FD_204928 | JGI IMG/M metagenome (GOLD analysis project Ga0316191, IMG submission 204928) | Coastal sediment microbial communities from Maine, United States - Eddy worm burrow 2 cm | ecosystem: Environmental > Aquatic > Marine > Coastal > Sediment | place: USA: Maine...
CAGAAAGGCGGGGTGGGCAAAACCACCACCTGCGTAAACCTGGCTGCATCACTCGCTGCAACGCAGCGTCGCGTGCTATTGATCGACATGGACCCGCAGGGCAACGCGACCATGGGTTGCGGCATCAACAAGATGGAGCTCGAGTACTCAACCTGCGATGTGCTGCTGGGTGATGCGACCGCGGCGGACACCATCGTGTCGGCACCCGAAGGTGGTTTTGCGGTCATGCCCGGCAACGAAGACCTGACGCTCGCCGAGGTTAACCTGTTGCAGGAAATCGGCCGCGAGATGAAGCTCAAGAAAGCGCTGGCGCCCGTCGCAGGTCTGTACGATTTCATACTCATTGACTGTCCACCGTCGATAAACATGTTGACGGTCAATGCGCTGACAGCCGCCGACGGCGTGCTTATTCCGATGCAGTGCGAGTACTACGCGCTCGAAGGCCTGAGCGCCCTGTTGCGAACGATTGAACAGGTGCGCGACTCGGTGAACCCGAAGCTTGAGATGTACGGCATCCTGCGCACCATGTTTGATCCGCGTGTCAATCTTTCGAACGAAGTGTCGATGCAGCTCATCGAACACTTCGATAGAAAAGTATTCCGCACCGTTGTGCCGCGAAACATCCGTCTTGCAGAGGCGCCGAGCTTTGGTTTGCCGGTGTTGTTGCACGATCGTTCGTCGCGTGGCGCTATCGCCTACCTGGCGCTGGCTGGCGAAGTGCTGCGTCGTGAAGACGACCGCATGGCCGAAGCCGTTTAGGAAACACTAATGTCACCAAAGAAAAGACTGGGCCGCGGCCTCGATGCACTCCTGACCAAACCGACGGTTGCTGTTTCCCGGCCGGGCACCGCAGAGCCAAACAATGATGGGCTCATGAATCTTCCGGTCGAGCACCTGCAGCGCGGCCAGTACCAGCCGCGTATTGATATGCGGCAGGACTCACTTGAAGAGCTGGCAGCATCGATCAGGGCGCAGGGCGTTGTACAGCCAATCGTTGCACGGCCGCTGAGCATCAAGGATGGCAACCAGCGCTACGAGATCATCGCTGGTGAACGTCGCTGGCGTGCGGCACAGATGGCGGGTCTTGCCGAAATCCCGGCGGTCATTCGTGACGTTCCGGATGAGGCTGCTATTGCGATGGCACTCATCGAGAACATCCAGCGCGAAAACCTCAATCCGCTCGAAGAGGCACGTGCGCTTGACCGACTTATTCGCGAGTTCGACCTGACACACGCCGAAGCCGCACAGGCGGTGGGCCGCTCGCGCGCCTCGGTCAGCAACCTGCTGCGCTTGCAGGACCTGTGCGAGAAGGTTAAGCCGTTGCTGGAAGACCGGCAAATCGAAATGGGCCACGCGCGTGCGCTGCTCGGCATCTCTAATGCCACGCAGCAGTTTGATGCGGCGCGTCAGGTTATCAAGAAAAGCTTATCGGTCCGCGAAACCGAGAGGCTTGTCAAAAGCATACTCGAAGGCGGCAACACGAAGCCCGCGAAGAAGGCCGCAACGCCAAACGCAGACATCCGTCGCCTTGAGATCGAAGTCTCCGAAAAACTGGGCGCGAAAGTCAGCGTCGATCACAGCGCCAAAGGCTCCGGCAAGCTCGTCATCACCTACAACAGCCTCGACGAGCTGGACGGCATCCTAAAACACATCAAATAACCCAAAGGTACACCCAAAGGTACCAGTTACCTTTCACGGCGCCTTAATAAGGTTCCAGTTACCTTTATGCAGAAACGCATGAGATTCTTTCGGTGCGGTAAGAGGCCTATTTCGGCAATCCTGCTTTGAAGCAATTTTGGAGCGTTGGGTCAGTGCCCAGATTTCGACGATTGGTGGTTCCCGGTTACCCACATCACGTAACGCAACGGGGCGTTCGGCGGGAAACAGTTTTTTTTGAAGACAGCGACTACATTCAGTACTTGAGCCTGGCCGCCGAATTACTTGATCACTCGGACCTGTCGTTTTGGGCCTACTGTTTGATGCCCAATCACATTCACGCCATTGTGGTGCCGGGCAAGAGAGCCGGCCTGGCAAAATTCTTTGCGCCGCTCCATCGTCGATATGCCCGAATAACCAACAAGAAGCACGATTGGCGCGGACACCTATGGCAGGAAAGGTTCTATTCCGTCGTCATGGACGAAGCGCACACAGTGGCCGCAATGCGGTACGTCGAAATGAACCCGGTCCGCGCGGGACTGTGCGAGTCGGCTCATGAGTGGCGGTGGTCAAGCGCCAGGGGAAACCTCGGCTACGTTGCGGATCCCCTGCTCGATGAATCTTCGGCCTGCAACTTGATTGGAAGCTGGCGCGAATATCTGGGCATGGAAGAAGACGAACGCGAGCTTAATGACCTGCGTCGCCTGACTCGAATTGGCAGGCCGGATGGCGATGAGGCGTTCGTTGAATCTATCGAACTAAAGTCGGGTCGAGTCGTTAGAAAGCGAAGAGGATAGCCAAAGTAAGGACGAGCATGATCAAAAGGTAACTGGAACCTTAAGGCGTTGCGAAAGGTAACTGGTACCTTTTAGGCGACTTCTTCGGTTGACTCGTCTTTGGCTGAGTAGACGCGGCGGATGATGCTCGGTATTACCGCTTCCGAAATCAGGAAGCCCTGCATTTTGTCGCACTGGATGGTTTTCAGAAACTCGAAGGTTGCCTGATCTTCAACGCCCTCAGCACAAACGGACATGCCAAGGTTGTGAGCGAGCCCGGTCACGGCGGCCAGCACCGTCAGCGCAATATTATCCTTCTGCGCGCGCTTCAGTGCCGAGGCATGAATCTTGATCTCGTCAAACGGCATCTGCTCGAAGGTGCTCAACGATGAAGAGGCAACGCGAAAGTCATCGAGGCAAATCCGAAAACCCTTTTCCCGCAGGGCTCGAAGCATCTGCACATGCGGCGCGTCAGGGTGTTTGAGGTCCTGCTCGATCACTTCAAATGTAAAGCTGCCGCACTCAAGCCCGGCTTCGCGAACGATTTTGGCGTAGGTGTCGGCGAGCATCGGGTCACCAAGTTGGCTCGAGGCCAGGTTGATACAGGAGCTCAGGTGGATGCCGCGGTCTCGCCACGCAACCAGCTGTCGCGTTGCCTCCCTGAGTACGTATTCACTGAGTCTGCCCATCAGCCCGAACGCCTCGGTCTCGGGAAGAAATTCCAGTGGTCCCATCAGCCCGTGTTCGGGGTGATGCCAGCGCACCAGCGCCTCGGCCTCGCGAGTCAGCCACTCGCTTCCCGAGTTGCGTTCCACCTTCGGCTGGTAGCGCAGCACGAACTCGCCATTATCAAGTGCGTCCTCAACCTCCTGCCGTGATACCCGCAACATGCGGCGTCGGCAGCGTCGAGCTGAGGCGCTCAAGTGATCGAAATCGAAATTTTTGCCAACCCATTCGATGTTGTCGAAGCTGCTGAGCTTATCGACGAGCTCAGCTTGCTCGCTGCTGCGCAGACTTGCGCGGTCGGCGGCAACAATAACGGCAAATGGCATGCGACCCTTCGCAGCCTTGAGCACGCGGACGACCTCGCTCGAAACATCGCCCTCGGTTAACACGACGATGCGACGAGACTGCCCGGCCATGAGCTCCGCAAGGGTCGACGATTTCGCGAAAAAGCTCAGCGTAAAGCTCATTTCACGAACAACATCGTTCAGCGCCTGGTTGGCACGAATAGTTTCACTTGCAATCAATAACATGGGGCCGCCAAAAACGTCTGCATCAGGCCTCTTTTATACCCCGATCGTACGCAACCAGATGTGCGCCGCGTCGCATTGGCAGAAACTCGTCAAAACCCCTTAAATTCACGGCAAAAACCACCCTAAATGGGGTCTTCGAAAAATCGCTGTGCGTGTTGCCTTGCTCAGGGGCAGCCACTATAATGCGCACGCTATTCACAGGTCCGCCTGGAAACATTCTTGACCACTCGCGCCACCACCCGCCGGAATTTCCGTTGGAAGTGGCGTTTTTAGTGCCGGAGGCATAGAGAATTGAACCTCACTATCGCCCGGGTCATTTGGTGGCAGTTTCTGATCGGATTGGTCCTGGCCGCGGTTATTTGGGGCATTTTTGGCGACGTTGCAGGCTATTCGGCACTACTTGGAAGCCTGACAGCGGTCATCCCAAACGCCTTTTTGGCACTTCGGCTGGTCGTACCACGCAGAGACCCGGGGGCAGGAGCTCTGGTCGGTGCAGCCTGGATTGGCGAGATAGGAAAGCTGGCGCTCACGGTATTGATGTTTACGCTCGTGTTCACGCTGGTTCGGCCGCTGTCAGCAGCGGCACTTTTTGCAGGATTTATCACAACGCAACTGGTGACCTTTTCGGGTCTCCTGATGCGCGACGAACAGGATACGAGTAACAGCAATGGCAGCTGAAGGCGGACACGGCCCCTTAACCTCGGGCGACTACATCCAGCACCATCTCCAGAACCTGCAGGTCTGCAAGACGGACGCGGGCGAGTGGGTCTGGAACCAATGTACGGGCAACCCGATGGCCATTAACGTCGACTCGATGTTCTGGTCTGTGCTGCTTGGCCTGGTGTTTGTGTGGATGTTCGGCAGCGCCGCGAAAAAGTCTTCGTCCGGAAAGCCCGGAAAACTGCAGGCATTTGTTGAGATCGTCGTCGAACTGGTTAATCAGAGCGTTACAGATACTTTCCACGGCAAGAGCCGGCTGATCGCGCCGCTGGCGCTGACGATCTTCGTCTGGGTGTTCCTGATGAACCTCATGGACCTCATTCCGGTTGACTGGATCCCGATGGCAGCGGGCGCGGCAGGCATTCCTTACATGAAGGTAGTGCCGACGACCGACGTAAATGTGACCTTCGGCATGTCGATCGCCGTGTTCTTCCTGATCATCTTCTACACGATCAAGAACAAGGGCGTTACCGGTTTCATCGGCGAGCTGACGCTGCATCCGATCGCGCCATCGTTCAAGGGCCCGGCGATCATCGCGGCACCCTTTATCATCGCTTTCAACTTCATTCTTGAGTCGGTCGCGCTGCTGGCGAAGCCGTTGTCACTGTCATTGCGACTATTCGGCAACATGTTTGCCGGCGAACTCATCTTTATCCTGATCGCGTTACTGGGCATTTATCAGCTGCCGCTGCACTTTGGCTGGGCTGTGTTCCACATTCTTATCGTGACGCTGCAGGCCTTTATTTTCATGATGCTGACCATAGTTTATTTAAGCTTGGCATCTGAATCGCATTAAACGAAATTACTTTTAAATACAATAAGTTGGACTTAGTCCTCCGCAGGAGAAAATGATGGAAACTGTTATTGGCTTAACGGCGATTGCTGTCGCACTTTTGATTGGTCTCGGCGCACTCGGCGTAGGCATCGGCATGGGCCTTTTGGGCGGTCGCTTCCTTGAAGGCGCTGCTCGTCAGCCGGAGCTCGCTCCCATGCTGCAGACGAAGATGTTCCTCGTCGTCGCACTGCTCGACGCTGTTGCAATGATCGGTGTTGGTATCGCGCTGTTCTTCGCGTTCGCAAACCCGTTCATCGGTCAGCTGCAAGCTGCTACCGGTAGCTAAGAAGCACAGGCACAAGAAGTCTTCGCGTCGCCAGCGGCGGCGCAGCTTTCTAGTACTAGGAGTATCCAGTGGATATTAATATGACTCTTCTCGGCCAGTCGATCGCGATGCTCGTGTTCGTCTGGTTCTGCATGAAGTACATATGGCCGCCGATTCTTGCCGCGATCGAAGAGCGTCAGGCGCAGATCGAGGAAGGTCTCGCTGCTGCCGACAAAGGCCAGGAGTCTTTGGTCAAGGCCGCCGCCGAAGCTGACGAGATCGTCAGCGAAGCTCGCAAGCAGGCAACGAGTATTCTCGACCAGGCACATGCTCGTGCCAACGAGATCGTTGCCGATGGCAAGACCGACGGCGTCAAAGAGCGCGAGCGTCAACTGAGTGCAGCGAAAGCTGAAATCGAGCAGGAAGCGAACCGCGCACGCGAAGAGCTTCGTGGCCAGGTTTCGGCGATTGCTATTGCGAGTGCAGAAAAGATTCTGAATCGCGAGATCGACGGCAAAGCGCACGACGACATCCTGGGCAAGCTGGCTCAGGAGCTCTAAGAAGTCATGGCTGATAACAACACAGTAGCCCGACCCTACGCACAGGCCGTGTTCGAAATCGCCCGCGAAGCCGGCGACCTCGGCCAGTGGTCCGAGTCTCTGGCTATTGCGGGACAGCTGTTATCTGACGACGGGCTCGTTGAATACCTCGGCAACCCCGCGTTCAACAATACGCAGCGACTCGAGTTTCTGTCCGGGCTTTTCAAAAAGGCCGGTGCCAGTCTGCTCGCAGGCGGCAACGACCAGGGCACAAACTTCGTGAAGTTGCTGCTTGAAAATCGCCGCGTGAATGTCTTGCCGGAAATCGCAGAGCACTACGAAGCGAAGAAGGCGAAGATAGAAAATACGGTTGACGCAGTTGTTACGTCCGCGACAGAGCTCAGCGAAGCTCAGGTTAGCGACATCGCCAAGGCGCTGAAAAAGCGACTGGGCAGTGACGTCAAAATTGAAACAGAAATAGACGAAAACCTCATCGGCGGTGCAGTTATTCGCGCCGGCGATGTGGTTATTGATGGATCACTGCGCGCTCGGCTCGAAGGCCTTGCTACCGCACTGATCAAATAAAGAGGATAAGGAAATGGCACTCAAAGCTTCTGAAATCAGCACGCTGATTAAAGAGCGCATCGAGAACTTCGAAGCGTCCGCGGAAGCGCGCGATGTTGGTACTGTAATCGCAGTTACCGACGGCATCGTTCGCATTCATGGTCTGGCCGACGCACGTTACGGCGAAATGCTCGAGTTCCCGCAGAACACCTTCGGTATGGCCCTCAACCTTGAGCAGGATTCGGTTGGTTCGGTCGTTCTTGGTGACTACAAACATATTTCGGAAGGCGACACGGTTAAGACAACCGGCCGCATTCTTGAGGTGCCAATTGGTGAGGCATTGCTGGGTCGCGTTGTTGACGCACTGGGTAATCCAATCGACGGCAAGGGCCCTATCGCTGCTGAAGCTACAGCGCCGATCGAGAAGGTCGCGCCGGGCGTAATTGAGCGCAAGTCTGTTGATCAGCCGGTACAGACCGGTTTGAAATCAATCGACGCGATGGTGCCTATCGGCCGTGGCCAGCGAGAGCTGATCATTGGCGATCGCCAGACGGGTAAGACCGCTGTTGCTGTCGATGCGATCATCAATCAACGTGGCACGGGCATTAAATGCATCTACGTTGCTATCGGTCAGAAGCAATCATCTATCGCTGGCGTTGTACGCAAGCTTGAAGAAGAAGGCGCGCTGGCTCACACGATCATCGTTGCTGCTGCCGCTGCCGATAGCCCGGCCATGCAATACATCGCACCGTACTCCGGTACATCGATGGGCGAATACTTCCGCGACAAGGGTGAAGACGCACTGATTATTTTTGACGATCTCACCAAGCAGGCATGGGCATACCGTCAGGTATCACTGTTGCTGCGTCGTCCGCCAGGTCGAGAAGCTTACCCAGGTGACGTCTTCTATCTGCACTCACGTTTGCTTGAGCGCGCATCGCGCGTAAACGCGGATTACATCGAGGCATTCACTGGCGGCAAAGTGAAGGGCAAAACCGGTTCGCTCACGGCACTGCCGATCATTGAGACGCAGGGCGGCGACGTATCCGCTTTCGTACCGACCAACGTAATTTCGATTACCGACGGCCAGATCTTCCTTGAATCTGATCTCTTCAACGCAGGTATCCGCCCGGCTATTAACGCGGGTCTGTCGGTATCTCGTGTTGGTGGCGCAGCACAGACCAAGATCATTAAGAAGCTTGGTGGTGGTGTTCGACTGGCGCTTGCTCAGTATCGTGAGCTGGCGGCGTTCGCACAGTTCGCCTCTGACCTCGACGCGGCAACACGCGCACAGCTGGAACGTGGCGCACGCGCAACCGAGCTCATGAAGCAGAAGCAGTATTCACCGCTGTCAGTCGCCGAGATGGGTCTGTCGTTGTTTGCGGTCAACGAAGGCTTTATCGATTCTGTGCCGGTCGACAAGGTTGTCGCCTACGAAGAAGCGCTGCACGATTTTGCCAAGGCAAATCATCAACACATGCTGGATGCGATTAACAAGTCAGGTGACTACGACGACGAAATTGCCGCAGAGCTAAAGGCAATTTGCGAAGAGTTCGCTGAGAAAGGCGCTTACTAGGAAATCCTATGGCTGGCGAGAAGGAAATACGCTCGAAGATCGCTTCTGTAAAGAACATGCAGAAGATCACGAGTGCGATGGAAAAAGTCGCAGCGAGCAAGATCCGCAAAGCACAAAAGCAGATGGAGGCTTCGCGCCCCTATGCTGAGCGTATTCGTCGCGTGGTCGGGCACCTCGCGCACGCCAACCCTGACTACAAGCACCCGTTTTTGACGGAGCGCGAAGTCAGCCGCGTTGGTTACATCGTTATCTCTACAGACCGTGGACTTTGCGGTGGCCTCAACGCCAACGCTTTCAAAGCCACGATCGGCGAGATTGCGAAGTGGCGTGGCGAAAACGTTGAGGTCGACCTCACGCTGGTCGGCGCGAAGGCCGTGGCCTTCTTCCGCCGTCTGGGTGGCAACGTCCTTGGTACCGCAACGCACCTGGGCGACAAGCCGAGCGTTAATGAGCTGATCGGCTCGATCAAGATCATGCTCGACGCCTACAGCGACGGCAAGATCGATCGCCTGTATGTCATCCATAACGAGTTCGTTAACTCGATGACGCAGACGCCGATCGTCAGACAACTGCTGCCAGCAAGTGGCGTTGGCTCCGATGACGCAGACCTGCAGGACCACTGGGACTACATTTACGAGCCCGATGCCGGCGAACTGCTCGATGACGTTTTGATGCGTTACATCGAGTCGCAGGTTTATCGCGGTGCAGTTGAAAACTTCGCCTGTGAAATGGCGGCGAAGATGATGGCGATGAAGTCGGCGACGGATAATGCCGGCGACATCATTGATGGATTGCAGCTGCAGTACAACAAAGCTCGACAGGCAGCAATCACACAAGAAATTTCAGAAATTGTCGGTGGCGCAGCCGCCGTATCAGGCTAAGGAAATAAGATGAGCACCGGAACTACTGTGCAGGTTATTGGCGCTGTTGTGGACGTTGAGTTCCCGGCGGGTCAAATCCCCAAAATTTATGACGCGTTGGTTATCGACGATGCGGAAATCACGCTCGAAGTTCAGCAGCAGCTGGGCGACGGCATCGTGCGCACGATTGCCATGGGTTCATCGGAAGGCCTGAAGCGCGGCATGGCCGTGTCCAACACGGGCTCTGCGATCACTGTTCCGGTTGGCGAAAAGACACTGGGTCGCATCATGGACGTCCTCGGCCGGCCGATCGACAACGCGGGTCCAATCGGTGCTGAAACAAGCATGCCGATTCACCGCGCGCCTCCTTCTTATGAAGACCAGGCAGCAACGACCGAGCTTCTCGAAACCGGTATCAAGGTCGTCGACCTCATCATGCCTATCTCGAAGGGCGGTAAGGTTGGTCTCTTCGGCGGTGCTGGTGTTGGTAAGACAGTAACGCTCATGGAGCTCATCAATAACATCGCTAAAGAACACGGTGGCTACTCAGTATTCGCAGGTGTAGGTGAGCGTACTCGTGAAGGTAATGACTTCTTCCACGAGATGACCGACTCGGGCGTTATCGACAAGGTATCGCTGGTTTACGGTCAGATGAACGAGCCTCCCGGTAACCGTCTGCGCGTAGCGCTGACCGGCCTGACCATGGCTGAAGCATTCCGCGACGAAGGCCGTGACGTTTTGATGTTCATCGACAACATCTACCGTTACACACTCGCCGGAACCGAAGTATCAGCGCTGCTCGGCCGTATGCCATCAGCAGTAGGCTATCAGCCAACACTGGCTGAGGAGATGGGTATTCTGCAGGAGCGTATCGCTTCAACGAAGACCGGCTCGATCACGTCCTTCCAGGCCGTATACGTACCTGCCGATGACTTGACCGACCCGTCTCCGGCAACGACCTTTGCTCACCTCGACGCAACACTCGTACTGTCGCGTAATATCGCTGAGCTCGGCATCTACCCGGCTGTTGACCCGCTCGACTCAAGCTCTCGAATTCTTGATCCGCTGGTTATCGGTAACGAACATTACGATTGCGCGCGCGGCGTGCAGGCTGTACTGCAGCGCTACAAAGAATTGCAGGACATCATCGCGATCCTCGGTATGGATGAGCTCTCGGAAGAAGACAAGCTCATCGTTAACCGTGCTCGCAAGATCCAGAAGTTCCTGTCGCAGCCGTTCTTCGTTGCTGAGGTTTTCACGAACTCACCCGGAAAATACGTCACTCTGGCAGAAACGATTCGCGGCTTTAACGGCATTGTTGCCGGCGACTATGATCACATCCCCGAGCAGGCCTTCTACATGGTCGGCACCATCGAGGAAGCGGTCGAGAACGCGAAGAAATTCCAGTAGGAAACGACCATGGCCACAATTCAAGTCGACATCGTATCTGCGGAAGGTGAAATCCACTCGGGCACAGCCTCGATGGTGTTTGCGCCAGCGCAGATGGGTGAAGTTGGTATCGCACCGCGTCACGCGCCGATGTTGACGCCGCTGTCGCCTGGCGAAGTTCGCGTCCAGGATGAAGACGGCAAGGAAAAGAGCTTCTACATCACGGGCGGTTTGCTGGAGGTTCAGCCACATCTCGTGACGGTTCTTGCCGACACGGCACTTCGTGGCGATCAGCTGGACGAAGCCGCGGCTCTGGCATCACAGCAGAAAGCCGAGGAAGAGCTCAAAGGTGCATCGACGGAAACCGATGTGGCTCGCGCCCAGGCGGAGCTCGCCGAAGCCAGAGCGCGCTATCGCGCGGCGCAGAAGCTCAAGGGCAAGCGCTAACAGCCACACGATTTTGAGCGCCTAGCCCGCCTTACGAAATGTCGCGACGCGATCCGTAAGCTCCACAGGCTTGTCATCAAAGTCGACCAGCGGCCGCGGCGGACTTATCTTTTGCGTGAGCAACGCGACAACGACCATCGAGACCAAAGACACGCCGAACCCGATCAGGTCTGGCGGAATGATCGTGCCGATACTTAGTGCAATTGACCAGCCGATGAGACCACCGAAAATTCCGGCTAACGCGCCATACGGATTCGCCTTGTTCCACCAGAAGCACAAGACGAACGGGACAATCGTCATGGCCAGCAACGGTGCGATCGACTGCACCAGCACCTCAACAACTTTCTCCGCACCGAAGGCTATATAGGTCGATGCCACCGCCGTCAGCGGAATAGAATACCGTGCGACCCGAAGCCGAAGCGTGCTGCCTGGATTTTTTACCACCCGCGGCAGCAGGTTCGTGCTGATAATTGAGCCAACGCTCAGCAGGATGCTGTCGGAGGTGCTCATAATCGCCGACAATATTGCACCAACGAAAACGACAACCAATATCGGGTGCAGATGTTCTATCGCGATGTCAGAGAGTATGGCGTTCGAGTCTTCAATCCCAGGCATCGTCACGCTGGCAATCAGACCGAGTGCCAGCGGTATGGAGCCGATGACGATATAGCCAACGGTCGCGAGTAGAAAAGAATTCTGTGCGACTGACTCCGATCGCGCAGACAACGCGCGCTGGATGATCGAATTCGCCGCCATGCCGGCAAAGCCAAGCGTCATCCAGACATGAATGTAGTCTATCCACTCGTGCATGGAGCGGCCGGTCGGAAAGAAGCGAATCGTGTTCTCTGGCAGTTGCGCAGCGATCACGGACCACCCGCCGACATCGCCAAGCACGACGAATAGCAGCACCACAAGCCCGATAACGAGCACGATCATTTGCACGAAATCCGTCAGCGCGACCGCCAGCATGCCGCCGATCATTGTGTAGATGACGATGACGATGAGGCCGCCAATGATGCCGACCTGCATGGAAAGATCGGTTAGTGA
>Ga0316191_10003272_pt1 | contig 11928 bp, 12 predicted proteins | sample Eddworburr2cm_MG_FD_204928 | JGI IMG/M metagenome (GOLD analysis project Ga0316191, IMG submission 204928) | Coastal sediment microbial communities from Maine, United States - Eddy worm burrow 2 cm | ecosystem: Environmental > Aquatic > Marine > Coastal > Sediment | place: USA: Maine...
CTGGTTGCATGAAGACTGGATATCACTGGCAAGTTACAGTCACCTGAACAAACCAGCACGCGCATCCCCCATGCCACGCGGGTCACTGGCAGCATATACCTGGCCGGTTTTACGATCCCAGTAGATTGCCTGCATGTTCCCGTAGGTAGAATCCTGTGGTTTTAACAAGTGACCGCGTGCAGTCAGGGTATTGATGATATCGTCGTCAAACGCACCGGGCTCGTACTGCACCACATCGGGCAGGTACTGGTGATGAAAGCGCGGCAAACTCACCCAGGAATCCGGCTTGTTGCCAGCATACAGATCCAGTATTCCCAGCAGTACCATGGTAATAATGCGGCTACCCCCAGGCGTACCAAGTATGGCAACACCCTCTTCGCTCTCGATGAAGGTAGGTGACATGCTGGATAAAGGCCGCTTGCCGGGTTCAATGGCGTTCGCTGCTGCGCCCACGAGACCATAGACATTCGGCTCGCCCGGCTTGGCAGAAAAATCGTCCATCTCGTCGTTCAGCAAGATACCGGTTCCCGGTGGCACCACACAGGCTCCGAACGGGTAATTGATACTCAGGGTTGCCGCTACCCGGTTACCCTCGCCGTCAAGGATGGAAAAGTGTGTGGTATCCCGGCCACCTGTCGCAGTATGCACACCCGGCAGTGTCGAGCTTGGCGTGGATCGATCCAGCCGGATGGAGGATGCCAGGTGCCTGGCATACTCCGGACTCGTGAGGCGCGCTACCGGCACCTCAAAAAAATCGGGATCGCCCAGGTACAGGGACCGGTCCCGGTAGGCACGGCGCATAATCTCGATCACAACATGGGTGCGGTTTGCCTCATCAAGGTCCGGCAACGCCGCTAACATATTCAACATGGCAATCAGCGCGACGCCACCCGCAGAAGGAGGTGATGCCGAGGTAATACGCAACCCGTGGAATTCACCGCGGACCGGCTCTCGCTCGACCACACGGTATTGCGACAGGTCATCCAGCGTCCAGATGCCCCCTTCTGCACGAACTCCGTCAACAAGCTTCCGCGCAATCGGACCACGATAAAAACCGGCGTTACCAAATCGGGCAACAGCCTCCAGGGTGGCCGCCAGATCCGGCTGCAAAATGCGCTCACCCGGCTCGGGCACCTCGTCATCCTGTAAAAAGATGTCCGCCGCCTCCGGATCATTCTGCAGGGCAGCAAGCCTGAACTGTGCCAGCCTCCTGTAATGCTCATCGACCTTAAAACCCTGACGGGCGAGGCGAATAGCCGGTTGCAGGCTGCGCTCGAGTGGCAAGCGGCCATAATGACGGGCAATGTGTACCAGCGCGGCCGGTTCCCCGGGAATCCCGGCAGCAAGCGCCCCGTCGACTGACAACCCCGAAATAACCTCTCCATCGGCATCGAGATACATGTCCCGACGGGCAGCAAGCGGGGCCTTTTCACGACCATCGACCATCACGTCAAACCGGTCACGGGCACGGTGCAGCAACCAGAAACCGCCACCACCGATACCTGAACTGTATGGCTCAACCACGGCCAGTGCCGCACTCACAGCCACTGCCGCATCAAAGGCATTGCCACCATCAGCCAGTATTTCCATACCCGCCTGTGTCGCCAGTGGGTGCGCACTGGCAATCGCGGCAAGCGGTGGCCTGATGACATCTGCGACTGCCGGGAAAACACAGCCAATAAACAGCAAAAAGGCCCCGTAACGGAGCCCTGTTCCAAGCAGTGACCGTTTAATATTCATCCACTCGCCTTCTTGCCGGTCAGCCGCTCGTATTTGAGCAACAACTCCTCCCGGCTTTCCACGTGATCAGGGTCATGCGGGATACATTCCACGGGACAGACTTCCACGCACTGTGAAGTCTCATAGTGTCCAACACATTCTGTACACAGGTCCGGATTTATCTCGTAGATCTCTTCGCCCTGATAGATCGCGTCATTCGGGCATTCCGGCTCACACACATCACAATTGATGCATTCATCGGTAATCATCAAGGCCATACTAAAATCCTGCTGGAAAATCCACGGAAATCTTGTGGTGTAAGCCGGGAGCCTGCACCGTACCCATGGTCAAGGGGTCAACAACTCAATTTATACGTCCGCGTAATGCCGTCACGACCTTCTCATGCACAAAGGGTGTGACATCGCCACCCAGACTGGATATTTCACGCACCAGACTGGAGGAAATATAGGCATACTGTTCAGCCGGCGTCAGGAACATGGTTTCAATTTCCGGGGCCAGATGGCGATTCATACTGGCGAGCTGAAACTCGTATTCAAAATCTGACACTGCACGCAAGCCACGCAGAATAATATTAGCCCGCTTTTCACGCATAAAATCGACCAGCAGGTTATTAAAACTGCAAACCTCTGCATTATCGATATGTGCCAGCACCTCGCGTGCCAGTGTCACCCGTGTCTCGATCGGGAAGGCCCCGCCCTTCCCAGAACTGACAGCAACGGCCACGATCACCCTGTCAAAAATACGGGAAGCCCGTTCTATCAGGTCAGTGTGTCCATTGGTAATGGGATCAAAGGTACCGGGGTAAACGATTGTATCCATGCGGTAATTATGGCCTATGCAGCCATGTTCGTACAGCCACGTGCCGCTGGCCTGCCCTGCATTCTCCCGCAGCACAGGCGCATACCGTGTCACGCATGCCTGGCCAGGTGATATCCCACCTGTCCCGCGCTCTTGCTGCGGTACAGCTCCCAGGTCGCCGGCAGATCCAGTGTACATGCCTTCTCCGCCTCGAGATATACGCGCGCACCGGCAGCCAGCCAGCCATTGCCTTCAAGCAAATCGATACAGGATGGCAACCTGTTTTCCCGGAAGGGTGGATCAAGAAAAACAATGTCAAAAGGTTCTGCCTTCCCCTGCAGCCAGCTGTTTATATCCTGCTGTACCAGCTGTGCATCGGCAAACCCCAGCTTCTGCAACTGCTCGCGCAGCGTGGCGACAACCACCGGATCATGGTCTACCATCACGACCTCTGCAGCGCCGCGTGAAGCGGCCTCTATACCCAGCGCACCACTGCCGGCAAACAGATCAAGGCAGCGCGCACCCCGAATAAAGGGATTCAGCCAGTTAAACAGGGTTTCACGTACCCGGTCAGGCGTCGGGCGCAGGCCCGGCACCGGCGCGAACGATAACTTTCGTCCACGCCAGCGACCGGCAATGATGCGTAACTGGCTTTGCTGCTGCGGTGATTTCATGGCACAACATGATCCGGGCATACTGCCTGCCAGTCAATTGCGCCAGCAACATAACAGCCGGGGCATCAACCCTGTTTACGACCAACACCCACCAGGCCGAGCATTCCGGACAGGAACAGCAGCACCGCCGGTGGCAACGGCACCGCGCTCGCCGGGACACTGCCCGGCGTCGGCAAATCCAGCACCACAAAATCAAGCATATTATTGTGTGTATTCACCGCCGGATTAAAACGTGCCAGGCTACTGCCGCCCGGCACATCCGCTGCGGCGCTGCCCTCGCCGGCAAATACCCCGCCGCCAAAGTCCCCGTATCCCAGGGCATCCAGGACAATACTGCCGGCGCGCAGGACAATCGAATCGGGTCCGTTCTGAAAATCAACCTCGCGGATCAAATCGACATCAATGACCAGACTGGTGCCGTCCCCGCTGTCGTCACCGATAACAAAGATACCGTCAGACGGAATCGTGCCTGCCAGTAACACGCTCCGATAGACAACGCCATCCGCACCGTTAACACCTTCCAGTAACAGCCCGTCCAGCAAGGTACCCGGGGGACCAAACAATTCAACAAACACGTTGCCGTTATCGGTACCGGCCGCATCATAAAGCACTTCCGAGATCACCGTTTGTGCCTGTGCACTGGCAAGTGCAGACACCCCGATTAATGCCATTGCAGACCGCGTTATCCGGCGCCTGGATTTCCTTGTGAAAATCATAACTTCCTCCATGTAACAAGCTGAGTAGTGATTGACTACCTGCGACAGTACTCCCCGTACCCGGGCAGGCAGACTTGTGTTGGGCTTCCATGCCCACGCCCGTTTCCGGGTGTCCTGAAAGAAAAGTTACACGAGGGAATTGTGAAAGACAGCCGGCAAACGACAACGCGGCCTGTCAGTTGCAACCGACAGACCGCGTACGAATAAAGACAGGAAGGCAGCCAGGGCTGCCGGAGAATGGCGCTGGTTTAATCTGGTTCAGCAATGCCCGAAGACACCTGCTCTTCTCCGCCAACAATAATTGTCACCATGGTTTGCGGAGACACCCTGCGCTGGAAGGCATCCTTGATTTGCTGCTGCGTGACCGCCGTCACCTTGTCGTTAAAGGTATCGAGATAATCCAGTGGCAGGTCATAAAAACCGATCATATTCAAATGACTGATAATGCCAGAATTGCTGGCAATCCGCAGCGGGAAACCGCCGGTTATATTTTTCTTTGCAGCAACCAGTTCGTCTTCTGTCGGTCCCTTGTCAACGAAGTCCCGCAGGGTCTTGCGCATGACCGCCAGCGCCTCATCCACCTGATCATTACGTGTCTGCAACGACAGCAGATAGGGACCATCCTGCTCCATGGGTGAAAAATAGCTGTTCACACTGTATGACAGCCCCCGTTGTTCCCGGACCTCCTCGTACAGCCGCGACACCAGGCCGCCGCCACCCAGTATATGGTTACCGACATACAGCGGAAAATAGTCAGGGTCACCGCGATGCATGCCAGGCGCCCCCATAAGCACATGTGTTTGCGTTGAAGGATGCAGGGTGCGATCTTCTTCAGCCTGCTTTAATAACGGGACCGGCGGCAGGGCAGCTGCCCGCTCGCCTTCCGGCAAGGCGCCGGTTATCTGTTCCACCAGTGCCCCGGCAGCCTTGCGGTCGAGATCACCGACAATCGAAACAACGGCATTACGCGCCACGTAATAGCGCTTGTAGAATGCCTTTACCGCATCGAGCTTGAGCGCCTTGACACTCTCTTCAGTACCACTCACCCGATGGGCATAGGGATGTTCTGCATAGACCGACTGGAAAAACCGGTAGTCGGCCACCGTAGAGGGTGATTGCTCACTGCGCCGTATCGCGACAAGTCTCCGCTCACGCTCCCGTTCGAAGTCCTCCTTGTCAAGGTTCGGTCGGGAAATCACGTCTGCAAGAATGCCGAGTGCCGGCGCAAGATGCGACTTGTCACTCAGGCTGCGCAGACTGACCGTGGCCATTTCCCTTAAGGAACTGGTGCTCAACTCTGCGCCCAGCGATTCAATCCTTGTGGCAATTTCGTCAGCCGTGAGTCCGGCCGCCCCCATATCCAGCAAGGTATTCGTCATGAGGGCAAGACCAGGCTGCCCGTCATCACGCACGCTGCCGGCTGCAAACGTGACATTGACATCAATCATGGGTAATTCCGGTGCCGGCACAAAATAAACACGGACACCGTTATCGGTTACCCAGTGCTGGATGTCGGGCATGGCGTGCGCTGCCGGGACCACCGACAGACACAGCAGCAGACGGCAGATGAAGCCGGGCAACATACCGGCTGGCCTAGTGTTCATCATCACCTCCAGTACTGCCGGAACGCGGTGTACGGCCAGCTTCCATGGATAGTGGATCAAGCTCTGCAATCGTCAGTTGCTCCTCCAGCAGGTACTTTTTCGCGACCGCCCGGACCTGTTCGGCTGTCACGGCGTTAATCCGGTCTACATAGGCATCGGCAAGTTTCCAGTCCAGGTCGACGGCCTCCAGCTGACCGACCTTCATCGCCTGGTAGAAAGACGAGTCCTGCTCATAGACATCACTTGCAACGACCTGTGATTTGACCCGCGCCAGTTCGTCAGCGTCAACCAGCGTTTCCTGCAGGCGCAGGACCTGCTCAAACAGCGCCTGCTGCAACTCGGCGATGGTGTGCTCACCGGCCGGTGTGCCGTCCAGCAGGAACAGCCCTGCCTGGCGGTCATAAAGGTCATATCCGGCTCCGGCACTGCTGGCAATCTGGCTGCCCCGCACCAGATCACGGGTCAGACGCGCACTGTCTCCTCCGTCAAGAATATTCGCCAGCACCTCGAGGGCATAGGGTTCCCAGTCTTCCTTTGCCGTTCTCAACACCGGTACCTTGTATCCCATGACGGTATAGGGCACCTCGGCCGGAGCCCGCACGTTGACATAACGCTTGCCCTGTTGCCGCGGTTCCAGCCGCGGCTTTGGCGGAACAATCTCTTCCGGCTGCAACGGGCCAAAATATTTTTTCGCCAGTTCCAGCACGGCCTCCGGTTCGACATCACCGACGACCACCACGATGGCATTATTTGGCGCATACCAGCGTTGATACCATGCCTGCAAATCACTCAACTCCATGTTTTCCAGGTCATTCATCCAGCCAATGGTTGGAATCCTCATGGGACTGCTGACAAAGGCAGCGGCCAAAAACTGCTCGTAGGTCAGCGCTGTCGGCTTGTCTTCCGTGCGCAGCCGCCGTTCTTCCATTACCACATTGATTTCTTTCTGGAATTCCTTGTCCTGCAAGTGCAGGTTGCGCATGCGATCGGCCTCCAGCTCAAAACTGACGGCCAGGCGGCTTTTTTCAAGGCGCTGAAAATAAGCCGTGTAGTCCTTGCTGGTAAAGGCATTCTCACTACCGCCATTTTCGGAAATGATGCGGGAAAACTCCCCCGGGGGATGGGCATCGGTGCCCTTGAACATCATGTGCTCCAGTACATGCGAAACTCCGGTAATACCGTCATGTTCGTAGCTGGCGCCCACCTTGTACCAGACCTGCGAAATCACCACCGGAGCACGGTGGTCCTCCTTGACGACCAGCTTGAGACCGTTATCCAGCCGGTATTCAGTGACAACCGCAGCCCCCAGGGCCATCTGGCAGCCCAGCAGGAGGAATATCAACAACAAACTTCGCATACATCTGCTCCATATGGCGTAGATAGAGTTAACCCGGACGGGGGGAGAATGATAGGATATCCGACCCTTAATCTCCTAATCATTCACAGACAACAAAATTCATGCTTGGTTTCGGAAAAAACAAAACATCCACCCGGCCGGACAAACCTGAAAAAACCGGGTTGTTCAAACGACTCAGGGACGGTCTCTCCCGCACACGCCAAAGCCTGGCGGGCGGTGTTGCCGATCTGGTACTGGGCAGCAAGTCCATTGACGATAACCTGCTTGAGGAAATCGAAACCACGCTGCTGGTCGCCGATGTCGGGGTCGAGGCGACCCGCGAGATCATCGACAGGCTGACCGAACAGATAGCCCTGGGTCAGCTTAAGACTGCCGACGAGTTGCTGACTGCCCTGCGCCGGCACATGCAGGCCATTCTCTCACTTGCCAATCAGCCGCTTCTCATCCCTGACGATATTCGTCCCTTCGTGATTCTCATGGTCGGCATCAACGGGGCTGGCAAGACAACGACGATCGGGAAACTCGCACACCGCTTCCAGCAACAGGGACTCAAGGTCATGCTGGCCGCCGGTGATACCTTCCGGGCCGCTGCTGTCGAACAATTACAGACCTGGGGCGAACGCAATAATGTCCCGGTGATCGCACAGCCACAGGGCGCTGATTCTGCCTCTGTCATATTCGATGCACTCAACTCGGCACGCTCGCGTAATATTGATGTACTGATTGCCGATACTGCCGGGCGGCTGCACACCCAGGCCAACCTCATGGAAGAATTGAAGAAGATCAAACGGGTCATGGGCAAACTGGATGACAGTATCCCGCATGAAATCATGCTGGTCGTGGATGCCGGCACCGGGCAGAATGCCCTCAATCAGGCACAGGAATTCACTGCGGCGGTCGGTTTGACCGGTATCACCCTGACCAAGCTGGACGGTACTGCCAGGGGCGGTATCATTTTTGCCATCGCGAAGAAAATGAACATCCCGATAAGATTTATTGGTGTCGGTGAAGGCATCGAGAACCTGCGGGAATTTAATGCGCCTGAATTCGTTGATGCCCTGTTTAGTGCAGACACAACAGAAAACAGACAAGATACAACCTGAGGCCCTGAATATTTTTTCCTGTTGCCTGAATCGGCTATCCAGACTGCAATGATCCGCTTCACCAATATCAGCAAACGCTATCCGGGCGGCTATGAAGCACTGAGCAATATCAGTTTTCATATGGAAAAGGGCGCCATGGCATTTTTGACCGGGCACTCCGGTGCCGGTAAAAGCACCCTGCTCAAACTGGTCGCCCTGATCGAACGCGCCACGCGTGGACAACTGTTTCTCGATGGCCAGAATGTTTCCCGTATAAGCAAGCGGCGTATCCCTTACATCCGCCGCAAGATCGGCTTTATTTTCCAGGAACACCACTTGCTGTTCGACCGCACAGTCTTTGATAACGTTGCCCTGCCATTGATAATCGCCGGTTACCGCCACCAGGACATCGGTCGCCGCGTGCGTGCGGCCCTGGACAAGCTCGGCCTGTTGAGCAAGGAACGGCTCTATCCGGTCACCCTGTCCGGTGGTGAGCAGCAACGTGTCGGTATAGCCCGCGCAGTGGTCAACAAGCCCATGCTGCTGCTGGCGGACGAACCTACCGGCAACCTGGACCCTGATTTATCACGCGAAATCATGGCGCTGTTTGCACTGTTTAATGATGTCGGTGTCAGCATCCTGATCGCCAGCCATGACATCCCCCTGATCGAGGAGCTGGATTACCCGGTCCTGTCGCTGGAACACGGCCGCCTCGCAAGCACTGTGCCCGACAGCGAATGAAACGGCCAGGTCGAAACCAGCGGCAATCACAGCACCATTGGCGCGAACAGCTGCGCCGCCTGCTGTCCCCCCGGACATTTTTGCAGCGGCATGCACAGGTTGCACTCGATAGCCTGGGGCGTCTGTACCGTAACCGGGTGTCCTCCTTGATGACCGCAGCCGTCATCGCCATCGCACTGGCCATGCCCGCCGGCCTGTACCTGTTGCTGGGTAATCTCGAGCGTCTCAGCGGCACCTGGGACGGACAGGCAAGCATGTCTGTATTTTTGAAGAACAGCGTCCCGGCAAGCATGGCAGAGGAGCTCGCAAAGCGTGTCAGGGAATGGCCGGAAGTCCATTCGGTGCAGCTGGTAACCCCGGAAGAGGCATTGCAGGAATTCAGCCAGCATTCCGGCTTTGCTGGTGTGCTCGACGCGCTGGACGAGAATCCGCTGCCAGCCCTGCTGGTGGTGATGCCTGCCAGCGAATTCACCGACCCGGCAGCAGCAAGCGCCCTGCGCGACCGCTTCAGCAGTCTCCCGGAAACAGAACTGGCGCAGCTCGATTTACAGTGGGTACAACGACTCGCTGCCATCCTGGAGATTGCACGCCGCGGTATACTGATCACCGGCTGCCTGCTGGCACTGGCTGTCCTGCTGATGATCGGCAATACGATCCGCCTGGAGATACAGAATCGTCGCGAGGAAATACTGGTCACCAAGTTGATTGGCGCGACCAACGGCTTTGTGCGCCGCCCCTTCCTCTACTGCGGCGTCTGGTACGGTGTATTCGGCGCCGTCATTGCCTGGCTGCTCGTAGAAACCGGCTTCTGGCTGCTGTCAGACCCGGTTGCAAATCTCGCAGGGCTTTACCAAAGCGACTTCCGCCTTGAAACCCTGCCCTTCCAGCTGTTGTGGATGCTGGTCCTGGGCGGCATCTGCCTGGGGCTGCTGGGCTCATGGCTGGCCGTCGGCCGGCATCTGGATGCTATCGAACCCACCTGAAACCCGTAGACCGGAACAGCAATCACAACTCATGATTTCGTGTAACTCATCGATTTCATGGAACTTCCCGCTAAATTGGCACTCCATCTCTTTGAGTGCTAGTATTAGCACATACCGATAGAGAGAGGGTACCCATGACACAGGCCTTAGTCACAAGGAATCAAACACTTGCACTGCCGCTGAGCACAGGCAACCTGGATCAGTATATCCAGGCCGCTTTCAGCATACCTGTCTTGAGTGCCGAAGAGGAGCACTCGCTCGCACTGCGACTGAAAAATGAGGGTGATCTGGATGCCGCACGTGAACTGGTGATGTCGCATTTGCGCTTCGTGGTCCGTATCGCACGCGGCTACAGTGGTTACGGGCTGGCGCTGGGTGATCTGGTCCAGGAAGGCAATATTGGCCTGATGAAGGCCGTTAAACGTTTTGACCCGGATGCGGGTGTCCGCCTGGTTTCCTATGCCGTCCACTGGGTGCGTGCAGAAATTCACGAATTTGTCCTGCGCAACTGGCGCATTGTTAAAGTCGCGACTACCAAGGCACAGCGCAAACTGTTCTTCAACCTGCGCAGTAAAAAACAGCGCCTCGGCTGGCTGAATCAGGAAGAGGTAAACAGCGTAGCCGAAGACCTCGGTGTCAAACCGGAGGTGGTACTGGAAATGGAATCCCGCCTCAGCGGCCATGATATCGGTTTTGATCTGACGGCTGCCGACGAGGATGAAGACGCACACCATTTCGCACCGGCCGCCTACCTGACTGATGAGTCCAACGACCCGGCACTGACAGTCGAACAACATGAATGGGACCGCCAGACCAGCAGCAGCCTGTCGACTGCCCTGGAAAAGCTCGATGACCGCAGCCGGACCATTCTTGAGGAGCGCTGGCTGGCAGAGAAAAAGAGCACCCTGCACGACCTGGCAGCACGCTATGATGTTTCAGCCGAACGGATTCGTCAGCTGGAGAAGAATGCCATCAGCAAACTGAAGAAAAGCATGACGTCCTGAGATAACCTGGAGACCAGAAACCAAAACGGCCCAGTGGGGCCGTTTTTTTGCCTACATCCCCTCAGGCGCTATCGGTTACCCCTTTGTAAATACCGACATACACGATCCTGCAAAACTACCTGCCGTCACCTATGTGAATTGTACTCACACTGTTAGTCTACGGAACATGATCGACAATCCCGGAAAAGTCCCCGTTGGAATAAGCAGTTGCCTGCTGGGCGAGCAGGTCCGCTATGACGGCGGCCACAAATACGATCTGCTGATCAACACACAGCTTGCCGAACTTCTCGAGTTCAGGTCCTATTGTCCGGAGGTAGCCATCGGCCTGGGTATTCCGCGCGAGCCCATCCAGCTGGTCCGGACGGGACGAGGCATACGCGTCAGAGGCGTCCACCACCCGGACATCGATGTGACCAGAAAGCTGGAGGATTATGGCTACCGGATCGCCGCAAAGTTTGTGGAGATCTGTGGCTATATTTTCAAGGCGCGCTCACCCAGTTGCGGCATGGAGGGAGTAGCCACCTGGACGGAACAGGGCAGGCAAAGCGGCGCAGACGGGACAGGTGCCTTCGCTGCAACACTGATCGGGGCTCACCCCGGCTTACCTGTCACGGACGAGATCCGCCTGCAGGATCCGCTGCTGCGTGAACAATTTATCGAGGATGTCTTCGCCTGGCACCGCAACTGCCAAAGCAAATAAGCTAAACGCCCGAGGGGGGTGCATTGACCCTTGATCGCCGGGCGGGTAGACCGGGTCAGGCCAGCAGCGGCAGGTAATGATCAATCAGTAACACAGTGAACATCGCCATCAGGTACCAGATGGAATAACCGAAGGTCTTCATGGCGATACTCTCGTCATTACCCTTCATCAACAGCACGGCGTAATAGAGAAAGCCGCCGCCCAGTATCAACGCCCCTGCCAGATAGAATGGTCCGCTCATTTTGAATACAAACGGCAAAACGCTGACGATAATCAGCATTACGGTATAGAGCAGTATTTGCAAACGCGTAAATGGCACACCATGCGTCACCGGTAACATGGGAATATCAACTTTTGCATATTCTTCACGGCGGTGAATCGCCAAAGCCCAGAAGTGCGGCGGTGTCCAGATGAAAATGATCAGGAACAGCAGCAGTGCATGCGGATCAACCGTACCCGTCAGTGCCACCCACCCCAGGACGGGGGGTGCAGCACCGGCAGCACCGCCAATAACAATGTTCTGCGGCGT
>Ga0316191_10003273_pt1 | contig 11927 bp, 11 predicted proteins | sample Eddworburr2cm_MG_FD_204928 | JGI IMG/M metagenome (GOLD analysis project Ga0316191, IMG submission 204928) | Coastal sediment microbial communities from Maine, United States - Eddy worm burrow 2 cm | ecosystem: Environmental > Aquatic > Marine > Coastal > Sediment | place: USA: Maine...
AGCCGTTTCGCTTCCAGGAGGACGAGATCGCGCGCGGCGTACGGGGCGTAAAAAACATCATGGCTCATCTCGACATGATAGAGCGGGCAGATCGAGAAATTCCCGACGCCCGGGTCTACGAACGGTCGAGATGGGTTCGAACTGCCGTTGGCAACAGTGGATTCTTTTTCCCGACCGCCAAACTGGGAGACATTGTCCGAACCGGCGATTCGCTCGGCAAGATTGTCGACCCGTTGACCGATGCGGTTTTCGAGGTAATCTCGCCGATCTCAGGTGAAATAATCGGCATGGCCGTTCCACAACCGGTGCTGTCGGGTTATGCGCTCTTCAACCTGGCCTGGCATGACTCCGACTGACGATTTCGATGCGGCTGGCTAGCGCCTCGATAAGCCATGGGCTAAGCTTGGCTCAGGAAATAGAAGGCTCCCCAAATGAAACTCGATTATGCTATGGCCGCGATTGCGGCATTGATTCTGCTGTTTGCGTTCGGCTCGAGCGCGTCAGCCCAGGAAAATGACAAGATCATTTGGTCTGTCACGCCTTATATGTGGGCATCAGACACCTCGCTTGACCTCACGGTCGAAGATAGGGACATCAACGGTGGCGTGAAGATTCCGTTTAGTGACCTGCTTGATGTCCTGGACACTGCGTTTCAGATTCACGTCGAGGGTGGCACGGGTAAGTGGAGTAGCTTTATCGATGTCACGCTCCTGGAGACGTCGGATACGATTGACCGGCCCCTGCAGACGATTCAAACCAACAGCAAGCAGACCTTCCTCGATGCGGCTGCCGCCTACTGGCCCCAGGGTGTCGGCTCGCAATTGAATTTCTACGGCGGTGTGCGCTATACGGGTTTCGACAATCGCTACGGCTTCCTGATCGGTGCCAATCCCCTCGTAGAGCGGCGCTCAACCGCGGACTACTACGATGCGCTGATCGGCATCCGCTACCGCTTCGACCTTTCTGAGCGCTGGGGTCTCCTGACCCGCGCCGACCTGAGTTTCGGCGACTCCGACGGCACTGCACTCGTTCAGGGCCTGTTCGCTTACACGGTTGGCAAACGACAGCAGAATCGCATTGTATTCGGTTACCAGTACAAGGAAGCCGAATACAAGGATGGCGGGCTAGACCAGGAATATTCACTCAGCGGGCCAATGGCCGGATTTAATTTCCGCTTTTGAGCGCTACGCTCTGAATCGTCGCCAGCGACTCGCCAACGAACAGGCCATGTGACCAATATGCGATGCGATGTTGTATTTACTTGAGCAATAAGCACAGGTTCTTTCTTGCCGCGTTGTTGCTCGCATTCTCGGGAGTGTCTGCAGCACAAGGCAATGACCCGGTCTCAAGTATCTGGGACAGCACGTTCCAACTAAGAGTCGGCGTTTTTTTTCCGGATCTTGATTCATCCATTCGCATCGACTCCAGTCTCGGCCGAATTGGCGATGGCCTGGATTTCGAACGAGATCTTGGGATGGCTGAGAGTAAAACGACTCTTTACGGGGGCGCTTCCTGGCGGTTTGCCGCGAAACACGTCCTTGAATGGGAGTTCTTCGATTTAGGTCGTAGTGGGCTAACGACGGTCCAAAGATCGTGGGATATTGGCGACACTACGATTCTTGCGAATGGTCAGATTGCGTCAACCTTCAATGTTCGAATTAACCGCTTGACTTACAGGTATCGATTTTTCGAAAACTCAAGAACAAATATGAACCTTATGGCGGGCCTGCACGGCATGCGGGTCAATGCCAGCCTGGCTCTCTCAGGAAACCTGATCGTAGATGGAGAGCCGGTTTTCGTCTTGCCAGACGAACCTGATGTTGAGGTAGAGAAAACGAAATTGCCATTGCCGCATTTCGGGCTCGGTATTAATTACGCGTTTAAGCCCCAACTGATAGGCTACGCAATGGCAAAAGGCTTCGCTTTGGAAATCGGAGATACGTACGGGCGTCTCGTCGAAGCCAACGTCGGCGTTCAATATCAAATGAAAAAGAACTTCGGTATTGGTGGTGGCGTCAAATGGTTCTTCCTCGATATCGTGGAAGATGAAAACCAACTGGTGGATGTGAATATGGACTTCGACTTCTTTGGACCCGCCGTATATGTGACTTACACGTTCTAGTTGGCTCTGCAAAATAATCTGCAACTCAACTGCCAGCTTAACCCCCTAAACATCAAGGTAGAAATGTGACATTTATCAGAAAACTCTGGCGCGAACCGCTGGTGCATTTCCTTTTAATCGGTGCCGCGCTGTTCGTGTTCTATGATCAGACCCGCGAACAGGGAAGCGAAGCGCCCAATCGTATCGTGATGAGTAGCGGCCAGGTGGAACAATTGGCGGCCAACTTCAAGCGCACCTGGATGCGACCAGCCACAGAGACCGAGCTTGCGGGCCTCATCGAGAGTTACGTGCGCGACGAAGTGTTTTACCGTGAGGCACTGGCGATGGGTCTGGATCAGAGCGATCCGGTGGTGCGTCAACGCATGCGCTCGAAGCTGGAGTTCATCCTCGAAGACCTGTCGTCGACAGAAGTGGCCGATGAAGTGTTGCTGGCTTACTTGCAGGAGCATCCTGATAAATTTCGCAGTCCAGTGCAGATCTCGTTTCAACAGGTTTATCTAAGCACGGACGGGCGCACGGACCTGGCCGCCGAGGCAGATACCGTATTGGCCAAACTGAGTGAGGGCGCGGCTCCAGAATCACTGGGTGATCCGACTCTGGTTCCCCATGCGTTCACGCTGGCAACACAGTCCGAGATCGAACGTTCTCTGGGAGAGCGCTTTGGCGGGGAGGTGGTTGAACTGGCATCCAGCGACGATTGGGTGGGACCGATGTTCTCGGCGTATGGCGGTCATTTGGTCAGGGTGAGCGAGCGCGTCGATGGACGAGATCCCGATTTGGCCGAGATCCGTTCGCTGGTGGAACGAGAATATCTGGCCGAGCGTCGTGTTGAGATTAAGGATCTGGCTTATGCGAAGCTGCGTGAGGGCTACGACGTCACGATCGAAGCGAATGTAACCCAGTGACTCGAGAGAGATACACTTGGTTGCCGGGTCTGTTGTTACTGCTATGCGTCGCTTTTCTTGGCCAGGCAGCTGCCCATGAATTACAGCCCGGTTCGCTGGAAGTCAGGCAGCTAACGAGCGAGCGATTCGAGGTGATCTGGCGGGCGCCGATCTACTACGGGAAGCCGCATCCGGCCACTTTGCAGCTGCCCGAACACTGGCAAACCGTGGGTGAACCCAACGTTCGGCAGTTTTCCGACTCTGCGCTGCATCGACGCGTGGTGAGCGTACCCGACGGCGCTATTGAAGGCGGTGTCATTCGCTTCATCGGCCTGGAGGGAACAATTACCGATGTGTTTGTCCGCTTCGCCTGGCTGAATGGTGCCGAATCCACGGCCATCGCGCGGCCGAGCCAGCCCTACGTTGATATCGATGGTCAGCGTTCCGCATGGCAGGTGGCCGGGGACTACACTGCGCTGGGTGTGGATCATATTCTGTCCGGATACGATCACCTGACCTTTGTACTGGCGCTGTTACTGATTGTCAGCGGCGCGCGACGGCTCTTGGTCACCGTTACCTCCTTTACGCTGGCCCACAGCATAACCCTCGCCGCTGCGACCCTGGGTGTGATGTGGGTACCGGGTCCGCCGATCGAGGCCACCATCAGCCTGTCGATTCTGTTTCTTGCGAGTGAACTGATTAAGGTTAACCGCGGTCAGGATAGTCTGACCGCCCGTTACCCATGGATTGTTGCGTTTACTTTCGGTTTGCTACACGGCTTCGGATTTGCCGGCGCACTCAATGATATCGGCCTGCCGCAAAACGAAATTGCGCTCGCGTTGTTGATGTTCAACGTGGGCGTTGAGTTGGGGCAGTTGCTGTTCATAGCGGTAATTCTGGTACTGCTGATGGCGCTGCGCAGAGTACGCAGCGAGTGGCCGGCCTGGGTCCATCAGGTACCGGCTTACGGTATCGGTGGTATCGCCGCATTCTGGTTTATCAATCGCGTCGCCGGGTTCTGAGTATAATGCGTGTCTGGTACACGCCATAAGTTGAGGCGTACAGGATTGCGAAAAGCCCGGCCTGCAGCCGGGCTTTTTTGTGTCCGCCAAAATGCCATTTAACATTTCCTGTATAGTACTTCATCCTGGATTTACTTCGCGCAAGGTGATTATAAAAATGAAAAGCATATCGGCACTATTTTGCACGCTTGCAATTGTTGCCAGCCCGGCCTTTGCGCAAGAATTTGGTACGAACGAAGAACAGCTTGCGGAAGTCTATACTGAGGACTACACCGGCAAGACGTACTCGCCCTATGCGGAGCGCAAATTCGCAACCCGTCCACTTTTTGGCGAGACTCACGTTCACACGGCACTGTCTATGGATGCGGGTGGCTTTGGCAACCGGCTCGGTGTGCGTGAGGCATACCGGTTTGCTCGCGGTATGGAAGTCACCGCATCGTCCGGCCAGAACGTCCGTTTGTCGCGGCCGCTCGACTGGCTGGTCGTTGCCGACCACTCCGATGGCCTTGGACTTATTACCGACATTCTCGCGAAATCACCGCTCGTAACGAAGTACGAGCAGGGGAAACGCTGGTCGGAGGGGTTCAACGCCGGCGGGCAAGAAGCGGTCGACTCGACGCTCGATCTGATTGGCACATTCTCGCAAGGCAAGATGAACGAGGAGATGTTTGCTAATTACTCTCCGGGTTCTGAAAACTATCAGACAATGTGGGATGACGTGATCGCCGCCGCCGAAGAGTATAACGAGCCCGGTCGGTTCACGGCGCTTATCGGGTTTGAGTGGACGTCGCTGGTTGCCGGCGCGAATTTGCATCGCAACGTCATCTTCCGTGACGGGCCGGACCGAGTGAGCCAAGTGGTTCCGTATACGACTCAGGCCCCGATTGGCAGCACCGATCCGCTCGATCTATATAAGTACCTTGAAAATTACGAGGCGACGACGGGCGGCTCAGCCCAGACTCTTGCGCATAACGGCAACTTGTCGAACGGCATAATGTTCCCCGTTGATGCTCAGTACACGGGCCGCAAACTCGATAAGTTCTACGTCGAGCAGCGGGCGAAGTGGGAACGAAATTACGAGGTCACTCAGATCAAGGGCGACGGCGAAACGCACTCGTTCTTGTCGCCCGACGACGAGTTCGCCGATTACGGCACGTGGGATGTGGGCAATCTGGACTTATCCGTGGCGAAAACGAACGACATGCTCGCTGGTGAGTACGCGCGTGAGGCACTGAAGAACGGCCTGGCGCTCGAGGCGAAACTGGGAACCAATCCCTACAAGTTTGGCCTGCAGGGAGCAACGGATACGCACACCTCGCTGGCAACCACACAGGAAGACAATTTCTTCGGCAAGCACACCGGCTACGAACCGTCACCCGAGCGCTTATCTCACCCATTCATGAAAAATGAGAACGGCGAACTCTTCAGCTGGCAGCAGGTAGCTTCCGGTCTCACCGGAGTCTGGGCCGCGGAGAACACACGCGAATCGATCTTCGACGCTATGCACCGAAGAGAGGTTTACGCCACCACTGGGACGCGCTTGGCAGTGCGGTTTTTCGGCGGCTGGGATTATACCGAGAAAGACATTCAAAGCCGCGAGCCAGCTTTTGCCGGCTACGCCAAGGGTGTGCCCATGGGTGGGGATTTGACCGCAGCCCCCAAAGGCAAGGCGCCGAATTTCATGGTCTATGCTCTGCGCGATTCGATGGGTGCCAATCTTGATCGCATACAAATTGTCAAAGGTTGGCTCGACGCCGACGGACAGACACATGAGAAGGTCTACGATGTCATCTGGTCCGAGGGGCGGAAACCGGACGCCAGTGGCAAGCTGCCGGCCGTCGGCAATACTGTGGACGTTGCGTCTGCGACCTGGACGAATACGATTGGTGCCTCCGAACTGGCGACCGTATGGACCGACCCGGATTTCGATCCCAAGGAAAGGGCGTTCTACTACGCACGAGTGCTCGAAATTCCGACGCCGCCCTGGTATCTCTATGATGTATTCCGTTTTGGTGTGGACATGCCAAAGGATGCGCCAACGAGTCAACAAGACCGCGCCTACACATCACCGATCTGGTACACGCCATAAGTTGACGCGTACAGGATTGCGAAAAGCCCGGCCTGGAGCCGGGCTTTTTTGTGTCCGCCGAAATGCTATTCGACTAACCGGGCAGCGCGTCTGTCGCGGTATTGGCGAGGACGTAGACTCCGACGATGATCAGAACAAATGGGAGGACATGGTGTGCGTAACGGCTGATCACTGAACCAACTGTCGGATGGCGTACAGCGTACATCGCGACGAGCACGAAAGTGATCGCCATGGCAGCCAGCGTGAAGATGATTAGAGTGTCGGCGGCTGGCGTGGAATCGGCAAACAAAATCCCAATTATCAGGATGGTATCGACACCATTGCCGAGTTGACTGATTAGCGTCGTTGAGAAGACCCTACGGTTGCTATCCAATGATGGCTCGGTTGCTACGGCTGTTTCTTCCTTGCCACGGTATATTCGAACTAACTCGACGACGCCGATGTAAATCGGCACAACGCCGAGAAGGCCCAAATACCGGATAGGCACGTAATTCGCAATTGCGCTTATCCCGAAGCCGACAATTACGAGAATCAACATACAAGTGAAATAACCAGCGACAACGTTGATTGTTTGTCTTTGGTATCGAGCCAGCAGTGCAGCCAACAGAATAAAATTATCCATATTGGTCGCGACGTAGGCGCCGGCAGCAATCGGGACGATTCCGACTAAGTTAGTCATCCAGGAAATGTCTCGGGAAAAGTGACAACAGTACGTTACTCATCCGTAACAGGGTGTGCAAGCGAGTCAGCTCAAGGTTCAGACACCGGTAATGGACACGGCTATTTTCGCAGTAGCCCGTGGGCAAGCAGCGACGTATTGATGTCAATATATTATGACCTGCCACCTGGGCAGCGACGCTTGATTACGCGACTATGGCAGTCCATCAGGGCAGTTGATCCGGAGTTTTCCGAAGACCTGGAAGCGTTCATGCAAAGGCAAACTGCGGATTAGAATTAGAACAATGAAGGTTTCTGTCAGGCGGCCTTTTTGTATTCACCGGGGCTAACGCCGGTCCAGCGTTTGAATGCCCGGGCGAAATTACTTTGATCGGCGAAGCCTATCATGAAGGCGATTTGCGCCTGAGAGCGGTCGCCCTCTTTGAGGTAGCGGGTCGCGAGCGCCTTCCGCGTCGCCTCCAGAATGTCTCTGTAGCTGGTGCCCTCTGCGCTAAGTTGGCGCTGTAAGGTGCTTCTGCTGCGATGTAATCGCGATGCCACCGTATCCTGATCTGACTTGCCGGACGGTAGCGTCTGTACCAGCATTCGGCTTACAGCAGTGGCGACCGCGCTGCTATCCAGCGACTCGATGTAATTCTCGGCGATACGATCTGTTGCCTCAGCGACTTCGGGAATAGAGCCAGACAGTGGTCGCTCGAGGTCGCTCGCATCAAAATGCCATATGTCCGTCTCACAGCCGTAGGTTACGGGGCATTGGAACAGTTCGTCGTAACGCGTCGATGCATGCTCTGAAGCAATCGTCAGCGATACACTTGTTGGGCGGACAATATCCTGAGTAACGATATCGCAAAGTTTAAGTAACGCGACAAACCCCGCGTCTTTTGCGGCTTTCTGAGGTTTCGCAGCATCTTCAGGATAGGTCTCAACCAATGTGTAACTATCGTCATGCTTCTCGAGCACCAGTTCGCCGCTTTGCGTGATAATTACATGGCTGTAGCGACACAGGCGGCCTAGAGCCCCACCCAACGTAGCGCTTGCCATCCACGCATGGCCAAGTACAAAAAAATCACCAGGCTTGGCCCTCGCACCCACCGAAAAGCCGAACCACGGATCATTGGTAGCGGCTATCGCTTTTCGCCAGAGCTCGTCCGTCTTGGTAAAGGGAGCCCGCGCGCCGGGCCTCAGGAACTTGCCGGTATCGATATTCAGATCGGCGAACAATGGTCCAGGATCGATTCCGTAGTCTCCTTCGAGAGACTCGCCGATTACTCGTGCAACACTCGCCAGCGTTGTGGGTTCATAAAGCATATCGACTGCAATTGAACCCGATCCCCGCGACCAGAACAAGCGGATTCGGGTTGAGGCAGTCTGCATAATCGACGGGGCGTTCGGACCAGACCCCATGCAGCCTGTTTCCTATAGTGAATACCGTCACTTGGAGGGAAAAATCATGAGATCTGCAAATCGCAAGGAAACCAGGAACTACACTCTGCCAGAGGCAATCCAGGCAACGATAGCAGAGCACTTGTATGAGGTTTACAGCAAGTCTGCCAGCCTGATTGGTAACCTTGATCGGTGGACGCAACAGCGAATCACTGACGAGAACCTCGCAAAGGTAGCGCTCGTACTCAAAGCTGACGATCCTGCCGAGGCCTGCTATAGAGACCTGGTCCGGGAGATTGATAGCGAAGCGGAGTTCGGTATCTTTCTGGCGCAGCAAAGCTCGAAAGCGGAATACCTTCAAAAGGTGCTCGGTGAGCCGGGTGTATCGGGTCAGCTGTATGAGGAAATGCCGGCTATCGCACCAACTCTGTTCTCCGAAGAAGCTGCCCGCTCTCTGGATGATCTCGATCTGGTCTGGGCGACTATTCAGGCACGCCATGACCGGGCGCACCTCGATGCGAGCGTATCCGAAATCATCATGGGCTTCCTGATGGACGACGCAGTGGCCGTGCACGATATGACCAACGTAATGCGGGCCCTGACCTACACGTACCATGAAGACCATGCGAGGCGACGCTGCAACCTGCCGGTGCTGCTGGGAGATATGGAGATACGAGACCTGCGAATCATGGTGGCTGAGCTTTCGGAACGCTGCGGCAGTTATGAAGACCGAGTGAGCGAGATTCGCCGCAAGGCCGACACACTCTACAGAATCCCCCTGAGCTGACGTCTTTGGTCAGCAACCTTGGCGGGCCTTTACGGCCCGCTTTTTTTTGGGCGAAATTACAGACAGTTTTTCGAATTCTGGAACCAACTTCCTGGCTGTCGGACCAATCGATAATGTTCGGGCGATATTGAGTTGTCAGGACTGCTACCGATACCCAATGACTCATGCGCAATAGCATTTAGAATCGAAATACGAATCCGGCCCTTGCTTCCCATTGCGTCAATAGCGTGCCCTCTAGCTCAATCAGGCAACCGCCAACCCCGCCGTCACTACCACAAAATATTCGACTGTTGTCGTCGATAAGGGATGTGTAAACGCGTCCTTCGAGACGCACTCCGAATCTTCCTTCGGGATTAAGCTGCACCCCGCCGCCGAACGAGGCGGAGAAAAAACTCTCTGCGCTGAACTCGGCAGGCTGTGGATCAAACCGTGACATGCCAATCGTCAATGCAATAAATGGCCGCGCAACATCACTGTCAAAAAGGTACGTGCCGCCAAACTGATAATACTCAACGTCGAGGCCAAATCGCGGGTCGCCCACAAAGAAGCCCGCCGAATCGACCTCCGTGCTCTGCTGAGCATAAAGGAACTCGTACTGGCCATTGGGATTGGCAGCCACATTGAAGAGGAAACCAAGAGACTCGGAATCGGCCAATTTGAACTCAGCATCGCCATCTATTTCTTCAAACCGGCCACCCGTTCTATAGCCTATGAAAGGCGTAATCTCGAATTTGTAAGCTGTAGTCTGGTGTCTGTCGGTCGCCGTTTGCGCGAATGAAACGGCAGAAAGGAACAGAGTGACGATGGCGACCGCTAGCTTAAGCATGTTTCGTCCCGAAGATATGGTTGCTGGATTCTGCATCAATTTGTGATTGTACGAATACGCTACTTAAGAGAACGGGCGCCATTATAACTGGAAGAGTCATCGTCGAGGCTACACAGGATCCGTATTCTGCGCTAAGCTCCAACGCGGAAACTATTAACGAAAGACACCAGAAGATTGTCATGAGATCCATTGTCACGTATGTAACAGCACGTGTGGTTGCTGTATCAATCTTGCTGATGGCGAGCAACCTTGCCGCCCAGGAAGTTGCGGAAATACCATTCTTCAGCGCTTCGCCAGGTGCGGCAGCCCTTGGCGGCGGGCTCAGGCTCGGCCAGAGTCCCTATCTCGCGAGCGATAGCGAGGATGAAGGGCGCGTCGACCTCGTCCCGTTGTATCTGTATGAGGGCAAGTACCTGTTCGCCCGGGGAACATCCGGTGGCATTCATTTCGTGAAAAGCGACGGATTCGAATTGAATCTGTATACCCGCTATCGATTCCAGAAACTCGATCCTGACAGCCATGTGTTTTACGAAGGCCTGGAGGAGCGCAAACAAACGCTCGACGCCGGGATCGAACTTGGTATCAGACGTGGGTGGGGTGAGATCAAACTGGACTGGGTTACAGACACGCTGGATCGCCACAATGGACAGGAAGTGCGGTTCGCCTATCGGTATCGCTTCAAAACTGGTCCGTGGTCAATTTCACCTTTCATAAGCTGGACCTGGCAGGACGAAAATCTGAGTGACTACTATTTCGGCGTGAGTTCGGCCGAGGCGCGACCTGATCGCCCAGCCTACTCGCCCGGAGAGTCGCAGTGGATTTCGTATGGCCTCAACACAGCCTGGCAGGTTTCGGATCGTATCGTGTTTTTCGGCAACTTTGCTTTCGGCGGCGCTGACTCGGAAATCACTGATAGTCCGCTGGTTGAGGAGGATGGTTTCTCCAGTGCATTCATCGGCGGGACCTACATGTTCGGCAACGTTCATAAACCCAGTTACATCATGGACAAGGAGCGCTATGGCGAGTGGTCCTGGCGCGTCAATTATGGCTACCAGGCGGACGGCAACATCGTCAGCGAAATCGACCAGGGAGACTTTAGCAAGAGTGAAGTTGCCGACACTAACATCGGGGGCCTGACGCTCAGCAAGTTGCTGTCCGAGGGTAATCGCGTTGACTTCCTCGGTCGGGTCGCGCTGTTTCGTCATTTCGAGGAAGATGAAGGCAACGGCACTTTTTCGAGTTATGCCGCGTATATATCCGCGATGGGCAAGGGCTATTCGCCGTGGAGCAAAGAAGAGATGTTCCGCTGGAGTTTTGGCTTTGGTGTGTCGTATGCCGAGAAAGTGCCCATCGCCGAACAGCGCAAACAAGCGGCCAAGGGCGACAATACTTCGCATTTTCTGAATTATCTCGAGATGACGCTCGACTTCCCGTTGCACAGAGTATCCAGGAGTTCCTGGATCAAGGACTGTTACGCTGGACTGTCTGTCGTGCATCGGTCGGGAATATTCGGTACGTCGGATTTCCTGGGTGATGTATCAGGAGGTGCGGACTGGATTACAGCTCACTTGGAGTGCAGGCGATGAAGTATTTTCGCGTGATCGGATTGTTGGTTGCCGCACTGCTTATCGGCAACCTGGCCGACGCCGCTTGGGAAGCCGATGTGGATAGCAAGACCCAGGTGAAAGCGGCTCGGGCCATTACACAATTTCGCGCACGACTCCCGCGTACTGAACAGTACTTCGAGCAGGCCTATGGCTATGCTATTTATCCATCTGTGACGCGAGTTGGATTCGGTTTTGGTGGTGCGTACGGCAAAGGGACAGTGATTGAAGGTGACAGCGCCGTCGGTACGACGAGGTTTTCGCAATTTACATCGGGGATCCAGGCGGGTGCCAAGAACTTCAGTATGATCGTATTCTTCAAGGACAAAGAAGCACTCGATAACTTCAAGACCGGCAACGTGCAGTTCATGGGACAGGCGGGACTGGCTTTTGCAACGGTCGGTATGGCTGGCACACCCGCTTACAATGATGGTGTCGCAATAGTGACGATGACCCGGTTTGGTTTGATGGGCGAATTCACCATATCGGGTGCGAAGTTCTCATACAAGCAGATTGCCGCAGAGTAATCGGG
>Ga0316191_10003275_pt1 | contig 11926 bp, 11 predicted proteins | sample Eddworburr2cm_MG_FD_204928 | JGI IMG/M metagenome (GOLD analysis project Ga0316191, IMG submission 204928) | Coastal sediment microbial communities from Maine, United States - Eddy worm burrow 2 cm | ecosystem: Environmental > Aquatic > Marine > Coastal > Sediment | place: USA: Maine...
TCAACCAGGCATAGTTGCCATGCTCCCGCAGAAGATCCTTGGCTACGCCCAGCCGCACTGCCACTTCCTGGGAGCTGGAATCGGCGATGGCAGCCCAGCCCTGATCCCAGTGCACCGCAAAGATAGCGACCAGCATCGTCACCATCAGGGGTATGGATATCCATCGGGTGGCCAGGCCAACTGCCAGCAAAATTGCACCGATAAACTCGGTATAGGCTGCGAGGTGGGCCAGCAACCAGGGGAATGGCAGGCCCAGACCCCAGTCCGGATTCCCGAACCACTCAATGGTCGACTCCATACCAGCAATCTTGTGACTGCCCGCCATCCAGAATACCGGCACGAGAAACAGACGCAGTGCCAGGGGACCGAGGCCGTCAAGGTGCTGCAGCCGGCCGAAAATAGCGTTGTGCACGCTGTAGTACCACTGTGCCAATGTATCCATCGTTCAATCCCTTGTGGACCTGCTCTTTGTGACAACGGGGAATTGATAAAGTTTATATCGCGAGGGTTTTCCTTGTGCGTCTTTACTCAGTACTGAAGAAAACCTGCATCCGGTAATTTCATTCTGTGCCTATTGGTTCTGCAAATCACTGCAGTCCGGGCAGCCGACACGCGGCGCAATGCTGAGCTGGCGTATATCCATAGTGCGCAAATCCAGTACCAGGAGTTTCCCCCGCAAGGGCTCGCCGAAGCCTGCAAGAAGCTTCACCGCTTCAACCGCCTGCAGGGACCCGAGGACTCCCACCACGGGTGCAAGCACCCCGCTCTCGCTACAACGCAGTGCTGTGTGGTCACCGATGTCGGGATAAAGGCAACGGTAACAGGGACCACCACGATGTGGGTCGAATACGCTCAGCTGCCCCTCTGTGCGCACTGCGGCTGCCGACACCAGTGGCACAGCGGCGGCGATACAGGCCCGGTTCAAAGCAAAGCGTGAGGGATAGTTATCCGTGGCGTCCACCACCAGGTCCACATCACAAACAAGCGGTGTAAGGTCGGCTTCGTCCAGTTGTTGAGGTATCACCTCAACGGCGACATCCGGGTTTAAAGCGGCAACAGTAGCCGCCGCAGAGACCGCCTTGTTAACGCCGATATCAGCCTGGCCATGGGCGATCTGGCGCTGCAAATTACTCAGCTCTACTGCGTCACCGTCGGCCAGAATCAGTGTACCGACACCAGCGGCCGCCAGATACATCGCCGCCGGGCAACCCAGCCCGCCCAGCCCCAGCACCAGCACGCGGGAGTTCAGCAGGCGCTCCTGTCCAGCCACGTCGAAATCACTGAGTAGCAGCTGTCGGCTGTAACGCTGCAGCTGTTCGTCACTCAACACCTAGACGACCTCCCGAAATTCGTTCCTGGCCAGCCAGATCGCTGCGGGTAGCGATGCCGCTAAAACCGGCGCGTTTGAGCAAACCGCGAACCGCCTCACCCTGGTTGAAGCCATGCTCCAGCAACAGCCAGCCGCCGGGGTGAAGCTGTGCCCGAGCCCCGCCCACCAGCTCAACGATATCGGCCATTCCGGCCTGGGCCGCCACCAGCGCCGACGCTGGTTCAAAACGCACATCACCCTGCTGCAGGTGGCTATCCAGCGGATCAATGTAAGGTGGATTGGCTGCCAGCAAGTGAAATTGCTGATTCAATACCGCAGAGTACCAATTGGATTGGTAAAAGCTCACTCGCTCAAGCTCCAGCTGCACCGCATTGCTGCGGGCAACGGCAAGGGCGCCCTCGCTGGTATCTATGCCCTGCACCTGCCAGCCCGGGCGCTCGCTGGCCAGGGCCAGAGCAATAGCGCCGGAGCCCGTGCCAAGGTCCAGCACGCGCGCATTCACGGGCAGCGTGAGCTCCAATGCCCAGCTCACCAGTGTTTCTGTCTCCGGGCGAGGTATCAGTGTGTGCCGATTGACCGCAAGCGACAGTGACCAGAACTCCCGCTGTCCCACCAGGTAGGCCACAGGCTGGCCCCGTCTGCGCTGCTCGAGTAACTGTTTGAAGTGATTGGCATCGGCAGTGGGAACTTCACGCTCCGGCCAGGTATACAACCAGCTGCGGGGCTTTGACAGGCAGTAGCCCAGCAGTATTTCCGAATCCCGCCTCGCGCTGTCACCCGGCAGGTCGTCACCGCTTCGCAGCAGCTCCTGCACAGTCGGACAGGACACTAGTTCTCCGCCATGGCCGCCAGCTGGTCCGCCTGGTACTCCTGCCGCAGGGGACCCACTACAGCATCCACGTCGCCCTCGAGAATTTCGGCGAGCTTGTACAGCGTCAGGTTGATGCGATGGTCGGTCATCCGCCCCTGGGGAAAATTATAGGTGCGGATGCGGTCCGAACGATCGCCGGTGCCTACCAGGTTACGACGCTGCTCAGCCTGCTCGGCTGCAGCTTTATCTTCGGCGCTGGTCGCCAGTTTGGCCTGTAACAGGGACATTGCCCGCGCCCGGTTCTTATGTTGCGAGCGCTCGTCCTGGCATTCCACCACGATGCCGCTGGGAATGTGGGTAAGACGCACCGCCGAGTCGGTCTTGTTTACATGCTGGCCACCGGCGCCGGACGCCCGGTAGGTATCGACTCGCAGGTCGGCTTTGTTGATTTCAATCGCATCTACCTCATCGGGCTCAGGCATGATCGCCACGGTACAGGCAGAGGTATGGATACGCCCCTGCGATTCGGTCTCGGGGACGCGCTGCACCCGGTGGGCACCGGATTCAAACTTCAGGTGAGCATAGACATCGCGCCCCTCCACCCGGGCAATGATCTCCTTGTAGCCACCGTGGTCGCCCGGGCGCTCAGAAAGCACCTCCACCTTCCAGCCCCGGTTTTCGGCATAGCGGGAGTACATACGGAAAAGGTCACCGGAAAATATGGCGGCCTCATCGCCACCGGTACCTGCACGGATCTCGAGGAACACATTGTGGGAATCCATCGGGTCCCGCGGCAACATCAATGCCTGTAACTCAAGCTCCAGCTCCTGCATCCGCTGTGTGTTGGACTCCACCTCTTCCCGCGCCATTTCCCTGACCTCGGGATCTTCATCCTCCAGCATCTGTCGTGCCTCATCCAGATCCTGTTTAAGGCGGCTATACGCGGCATAACACTTCACCACGTCCTCCAGCTCAGAGTACTCGCGGGACAGCGCGCGGAATCGCTCCTGGTCGGCGATGGTTTCGCCATCGCTCAGCATGGCCGATACTTCTTCGTGCCGGTCGGTAAGGGTTTCCAGCTTGGTTAACAGCGAGGGTTTCATTGCAGGGTGTGCCCGGGTTTTTCCCCGGTTTGTGCCGGCAGGTCGAAATCTTCTTCGTCCTCGCGCTCGGCATTCTGCTGGTCCGCGGTATGGCTGGATTCAATACCCAGCAGCTTGCGGGCATGCGCCAGCAGGTCGTGGCGCCCATCCGCGCTGGCCTGCCTGAGGCCAGCCGTTGGCGCATGTATCAGTTTGTTGGTTATTGCCCTGGCGAGCTGGGTGGCTATCTTGTGCGGGTCGTCTCCGCGCGCCAGGGCACGCAGCGCTCGCTGCAGCTCCAGTTCGCGCGTTTCCTCAGCCAGGCGCCGGTAGTCCTTTACCAGGTCCACGGACGCGAGGCTTCGCACCTCATCCATGTACTGGCGCACCCCCTCGGCAATGAGCTCATCCGCTTTACGGGCCTCCTGGTGGCGGCTGCGCATGTTCTGCTCGACGATTTCCCGAAGGTCGTCAACGCTGTACAGGTAGACGTCGCGCAAATCGCCCACCTGGGCCTCTATATCCCGGGGCACGGCAATATCCACCATCAACACCGGGCGATGCCGGCGCGCCTTCAGGGCCTGCTCCACCGCACCTTTTCCCAGTATGGGTAGCTGGCTGGCTGTCGAGGTAATGACGATATCCGCGTCCAGCAGCTGCTCCGGGATTTCTGCCAGCAGCACGGCTTCTGCGCCGAACTTCTGGGCCAGCTCCCGCGCTCTGCCCAGGGTACGATTGGCGATGACAATTCCACTGACACCGGCTTCAATCAGATGTCGTGCAACCAGTTCGATAGTCTCCCCCGCACCCACCAACAGGGCGTTGCATTTGTTCAGGTCAGCAAAAATGTGCCGCGCCAAATCCACCGCCGCATAGGCAACCGACACCGGGTTTTCCCCTATGGCCGTGTCGGTACGAACCCGCTTCGCGATTGAAAAGACACGTGGAAACAAGCGCCCCAACTCACCACCGACGGTACCGGCCTCACCGGCCACAGCGTAAGCGGATTTCAGCTGGCCAAATATCTGCGGTTCGCCAAGTACCATGGAGTCCAGGCCACTGGCCACCTGAATAATATGCTGCAGGGCCTGTTCCGACTCGAAGTGGTAGGCCGATTCACGCAGCTCCCCAACCGACAGATGGTGGTAGTTCGCCATCCAGTCAATGAGCTGCAGCGCTTTGTCCACAGCGCGGGTACCCTCGGGCACAATGGCGTACATCTCGGTGCGATTGCAGGTGGAGAGAATGACCACCTCTTCCACCTGTCCCTGCTCACAGGCGTCAGACAGCGCTTCACCAACCTGCTCCGGGGCAAAGGCCACACGCTCACGCACCTCTACAGCGGCGGAGTTGTGGTTGATACCCAATGCAATCAGGTTCATTTCAGTGCGACGTCTCTATTTGGCAGGTGCAGCAATGACGGCGTTTCAGCAGCGGCCAAAACGGGTCGCACATTAGCATACCTGCGGTATTTTGCCCGTAATTTTAACAAGTTAGGCGCCAAATGACAGCGCAGCGCTGCAGGCCCCAACAAGCCTCAAATTGGCCGCTGGGCCGGGAAGTGGGTTTCGGGCCCGGTCTATGTCATCATATACCTCTTCTTTCGCTGGATTCTTGCGCTGTAGCCCACGATGTTTCGCCTATTACTCTCCGGCATTGGCTTTGCCCTCCTGCTCGGCTGTGCCAGCCAGTCACCTGTGACGCCCCAAAGTTCGGCCACCGAGGGGCAAGCAGACACTGCTGCCCCGGCAGTGGAACTGCCCGAGCGGCCTTTTCCCGATGACAGCATCTATCCGCTGCTGTTAGCGGAGTTCGCCCTGCGGCGCCGCGAGTACGACGTGGCGCTACAGCAATACATGGCCCAGGCGCCACAATTGCGCGACCCCGGTGTCAGTGCCCATACCACGCACCTCGCCCAGTTCATGGCGAAAGAGCAGGCAGCCCTGGAGGCCGTCCAGCTGTGGGTAGAACTGGAACCCGATAGTGTCGAGGCAAATAACACCCTGTCCATCTTGCTGATTCGCCAGGGACGCGCCGTGGACGCGCTGCCACATATGGCACGACTGGCGCGCCAGGGCGAAAAGGTTAACTTTCCAGCCCTGCTGAGCGGTTTTGGCAATCTCGGCCCGGGGCAGCAGCAGGCATTGGTAAGCGGTATCCACGAATTGGCGATGGAATTTCCCTCGAATGTGCAGTTACTGCTGACCCAGGCGATGGTCAGGGCCGAAACGGAAGAGTTCGAACCCGCACTGGAATCCCTGCAACAGCTGTTCGAACTGGAACCCAACCAGAGCCAGGCAGCGCTGCTGGAAGCCAGAATACTGCTGGCGCAGAATGCGCCCAGGCCCTATGCCAGGCTGGAGCGCATCCTCGAGGAGAACCCCCAGGACACACAAATTCGGCTGCAGTACGCCCGCCTGCTGACAGCCACCGATATGCGCGCCGCCCAAACCCAGTTTGAGTTACTGTCTGAGCAATCACCCAGGGATGGCGAATTATTGTTGTCCCTGGCACTGGTGAACCGGGAAACCGGAGACGCCGACGCCGCTAAAGCCTACCTGCGCCAACTACTGGCACTGGAACAGCATGTGGACGAGGCCCATTACTACCTGGGGCGATTTGCGGAAGAAGAAGGTGACCTGGAAGCCGCACTGCGCGAGTACAAGCAGGTGGATGAGGGCAGAGAGCTGCTTGTTGCTACCAGCAGGGCCAGCGTCATTCTTATCGATGAGGGGCGAATCGCCGACAACAGTGCCTGGTTCGATGATGTCAGGCAGCGTCATCCGGAACAAGCTGAGCAACTTTACGGTATTGAAGCAGACCTGCTGACCCGGGGCGGCGAACTCAATGCAGCCGCGGTGTTACTGGACCAGGCGCTGGCACAAATGCCCGACGCCAGCACCCTGCGCTACGCCCGAGCCATGCTGGCAGAAGCGCGCGGTGATCTGACAGCGATGGAAGCCGATTTACAATCCATAATCGCGGCAGAACCGGACAACGCCACCGCCCTCAACGCCCTGGGATACACCCTGGCAAACCGCACCGCACGGGTTGAAGAAGCCTACGCCCTGATCTCCAAAGCACTGGCGCTGGAGCCCGGCGAACCCGCCATTCTCGACAGCATGGGTTGGGTGCTCTACCGGATGAACCGCAACGACGAGGCGCTGGAATACCTTACCCGCGCCTATGCCGCCTTTCCCGACCCGGAAGTGGCCGCCCACCTGGGCGAGGTGCTGTGGATTACCGGTGATACCGACAATGCGCTTCTGGTGTGGCAGGGTGGCCTGATGAAAGATCCCGAGAACGCCGTGCTGGTGGAGACTCTCCAACGCCTGCAGGTCACCAGCCTGGAGTTTGGTATGCCTGAGCGCGTCGCACCTGCCACAGACACACCGGAGACTGAGCCTCAGTGAACCGCAAGCTGCCAGCGGCGGCTGCACTGCTACTGTTACTGGCTGCCTGCGCAGGCCAACAAGCGAAGCACCCCGGCGATGAAAACTGGCAACAACACAGCGCCAGGCTACGTGAGCTGACCCATTGGAGCGCCGAGGGCAAACTCGCCCTGCGCACCCCGGAGCAATCAGAATCGGCCTCCCTCAATTGGCACCAGACCGGCGTGATCACACGTTTGCAACTCAGCGGCCCACTGGGAGCAGCTGCAACAACGCTTTACAGTAACGGCCAGACCCTGGAAATCCGCCAGGGCCAGGAGCTCAGCACCTGGGACCTCACAGACACCAGCGCCCTGGCGCGAGAAACCGGGTGGAACTTGCCACTACTGGCACTGCCGCACTGGATAAAAGGCGTGCCTGCGCCCGATATCGAGATCCAGGACATGCTAATGGGGCCAGACCCGGCACGCATCGAAATGCTGAGGCAGGACAATTGGGACATCAGATACGAGGCCTACGCTGAATTCGGTTCTTTTACTCTCCCCACGCGCCTGCACATCCAGCGCGACGATACGAGCGTGCGAGTGATCATCCGCGATTGGCAGATCCCGAACGAATGATGCAAACGACAATAACCCTGCTATCTCCTGCCAAAATCAACCTGTTCCTGCATATCACAGGCCGTCGGGAGGATGGCTATCATGAATTGCAAACCCTGTTCCAGCTGCTGGACTGGGGAGACTCCCTCAGCTTCACAGCGAATAACAGCGGCGAGATCACCCTGCGGGGCATGGATTTGAACATCCCCACCACTGAAAATCTCATTTTTCGCGCAGCAAGCCTGCTGCAGCGTGGCGATACGGGTGTCGATATTCTAGTGCAGAAGCGTATACCCGCTGGGGCCGGCCTGGGGGGCGGCAGTTCCAACGCGGCCACGACCCTGCTGGCGCTGAACCACTTGTGGCAGCTGAAGCTGCCACGAGATGAGCTACAGGCACTGGGGGCGACACTGGGCGCCGACGTGCCCGTATTTGTAGGCGGGCGCACCGCCTGGGCAGAGGGAATCGGCGAAGTGCTGACGCCGGTGGACCTGGAGCAGCGCTGGTATGTGATTATTACCCCTGACTGCCATGTTTCCACCCGCCAAATATTTTCCCACTTACAATTGACACGAAACACCTCTCCCATCAAAATGGCGGCCTTTTTTGAGGGGTACTCCCGAAACGACTGTCAACAGCTTGTCAGAAAGCTGTATCCTGCTGTTGACGAGAGTTTGAACTGGCTCAATCGCTTTGGAGAGGCCAGACTGACCGGCACCGGATCCAGTGTTTTCGTGGGTTTCGGGACGGAATCAGAGGCCAGGGTGGTTCTTCAACAGCTGCCAGGCCAGTGGACAGGGGTTGCGGCCAGAGGGCTGAACCAGTCACCGGCGACTGCTTCTTTAGAACAAGAATAACCCACAAGTTTATTGGGGTGTCGCCAAGCGGCAAGGCACCAGGTTTTGATCCTGGCATTCGGAGGTTCGAATCCTCCCACCCCAGCCATACAGCAGGGCCCCGGCGGTTAGCCGTATCGGGGCACCGAAGCCGCAAGGCTTGGAAACATCAGGCAACAGGTAGCGACCGTGTCCTCAAAAATGATGGTCTTCTCGGGTAACGCGAACCCGGGTCTCGCCCAGAAAGTCGCCAGCAGACTCTACCTGTCCATGGGCAAGGCAGATGTTGGCAAGTTCAGCGATGGCGAAATCGCCGTGGAACTGAACGAAAACGTGCGCGGCAAGGATGTATTTGTCCTGCAATCGACCTGCGCACCGACCAACGACAATTTGATGGAACTGATAGTAATGATCGATGCCCTGCGCAGGGCATCGGCGTCACGTATCACCGCGGTAGTGCCCTACTTCGGCTACGCCCGCCAGGACCGCCGGGTGCGTTCCGCCAGGGTGCCGATCACAGCCAAGGTAGTGGCGGATATGATGGTCACAGTGGGTGTTAATCGCGTGTTGACCGTCGACCTGCACGCGGAGCAGATTCAGGGCTTTTTCACCTGCCCGGTAGACAATATTTATGGCTCGCCGGTGTTGAATGACGACATCCAGGCCTGCCAGTACGACAACCTGATGGTCGTATCGCCCGATATCGGTGGTGTGGTGCGAGCCAGGGCGATAGCCAAACAGCTGAACGAGGCTGACCTGGCCATTATCGACAAGCGCCGCCCAATGGCTGGCGAGGCCCAGGTGATGAACCTGATTGGCGAGGTCGAAGGCAGGACCTGCCTGCTGGTGGACGACATGGTCGACACCGCCGGCACATTGTGTAAAGCCGCCGATGCGCTCAAGGAGCGCGGGGCTTCCAAGGTGGTGGCCTACTGTACCCACGCGGTACTGTCAGGCAATGCCCTGGAAAATGTTCGGACTTCCCAGCTCGATGAGCTGATAGTCACAGACACGATTCCCCTGAGTGCCCAGGCGCGGGAAGTCAGCAAAATTCGCCAGCTCACCATAGCTGGCCTGTTAGCTGAATCCATGCGTCGGGTTGCGAACGAGGAATCCATTAGCGCGCTGTTCGAATAGGAGCAGCGTTTACAGCAACTCATTACTGCGACGGTCGCAAGCGCTGTAATGATTCATCAAAGGAGTCACGACTATGTCTGACCAATTTGAACTACAAGCAGAAGTGCGCGAGGACATGGGGAAAGGTGCGAGCCGCCGCCTGCGTCGTCTCGCTGACCAGGTTCCCGCAATTATTTACGGCGGAGACAAGGACCCACAGCCCCTGACCCTGGTTCGCAAGGACCTGGAAAAAGCGCTGGAAAATGAGGCCTTTTACTCTCATGTACTGACGATTAATGTCGGTAAGGACAAGCAGAAGGCCATCCTCAAGGACCTGCAGCGCCATCCTGCCAAAGAGAGCGTAATGCACGCGGATTTTTTGCGGGTTAATGAGAACAAGCCCATCAAACTGCACGTGCCCATACACTTCATCAATGAAGCCAAGTCCTACGGCGTGAAGACCGAAGGCGGTATCGTCCAGCACCAGGAAACAGACATCGAAGTGCAATGTCTGCCGAAGGATATCCCCGAGTACATTGAAGTGGATATGCTCGAGGTCAAAATCGGCGAGATTATCCACCTGTCCGATATTGCCTTGCCGGCAGGCGTCGTATCCGTTGCCATGGCGCTGGGCGAAGACCACGACCTGGCCGTTGCCTCGATCATTGCACCCAGAGGCGGCAGTGAAGAGGAAGAAGATGAAGCTGCTGCAGAAGCTGCTGATGAAGATGCAGCTGACGCGGAAGGCGAAGACGAAGGCGACAGCGAGGACTAAACCCCTCGCTGCAGGCGGCTTTCTTCTCTTGGAAGCCGCCAACATCGTCTGGACAGGGTGCCAACGTTGACTGCAATCAAGCTGATCGTAGGTCTGGGCAACCCCGGTAGCGAATACCGGGGAACCCGACACAACGCCGGTGCCGACTTCGTGGAAGCTTTGGCCAGACACTGTGGCGCCAGCCTGCAAGCAGAAACCAAATTTTATGGCATGACCGGAAGGGTGACACTTTCCGGCCATGACCTGCGCCTGCTGATTCCCACCACGTTTATGAACCTGAGCGGCAAATCAGTGGCGGCTATGGGCCAGTTTTTCAAATTGGCACCAGAAGAAATGCTCATCGCTCACGATGAACTGGATCTGCCCCCGGGTACGGCAAAGCTGAAACAGGGAGGTGGGCACGGTGGCCACAACGGTTTGCGAGACATTATCCCCGCCCTCGGCAACAACAAGGACTTCTACCGGCTGCGCATCGGTATAGGCCACCCCGGGCACGCATCGAAAGTGACGGGCTATGTACTGGGCGCGCCATCGCAGGCGGACCGCACGGCAATAGACGCGTGCATTGATGAGGCCATAGCCACTTTACCCCTGCTCCTGGAGGGAGATAAAACCAAGGCGATGACTCGGCTACACAGCTTCAGCGCAGCCTGAGCTGCGACACACAGACTACTCACACAGGACAGTCAGATGGGTTTCAAATGCGGTATCGTCGGATTGCCGAATGTCGGCAAGTCCACTCTATTCAACGCCCTCACCCGGGCGGGGATCGATGCGGAGAACTTTCCATTCTGCACCATCGAGCCCAACGCGGGGGTGGTGCCGGTACCCGACCCGCGCCAGGCGCGGATCTCAGAGATTGTCAAACCCCAGCGCGAAGTTGCCACCACCATGGAGTTTGTCGATATCGCGGGTCTGGTGGCGGGAGCCTCCAAGGGCGAGGGCCTGGGCAACCAGTTCCTGGCGAACATTCGTGAAACAGACGCCATCGCCCATGTAGTGCGCTGCTTCGAAGACGACAATGTTATCCATGTGGCCAACCGTATCGACCCGAAGTCGGACATTGAGGTGATCAATACCGAGCTGGCACTGGCAGACCTGGAAAGTTGTGAAAAACAACTGCAAAAGGTAATCCGCACCGCCAAGGGAGGGGACAAGGAATCCATTGCCATGAAGGCGCTGCTGGAAGACAAGCTGCTGCCACACCTGAACGAGGCAAAGCCGGTACGCTCACTCAACCTGGACGAAAATGAACGCGCGCTGGTAAAACCGCTGTTTATGCTCACCGGCAAACCCACCATGTACATCGCCAATGTCGATGAGGATGGTTTCGAGGACAACCCTCACCTGGACACGGTGCGGGCGATTGCCGAGCAGGAAGGGGCGAGCGTGGTTGCCATTTGCAACAAGCTGGAATCCGAAATCGTGGAGCTGGAAGACGATGAGCGCGCGGAATTTCTCAATGACCTGGGCATGAATGAACCGGGCCTCAACAAGGTGATCCGCGCTGGCTATGACTTACTGAGCCTGCAAACCTATTTTACCGCTGGCGAAAAGGAAGTGCGGGCGTGGACAGTAAAAATCGGGGCTACTGCACCGGAAGCCGCCGCCGTTATTCACACCGATTTCCAGAAAGGGTTTATCCGCGCCGAGGTCATCAGCTATGACGACTTCATTGCCTACAAGGGTGAGCAAGGCGCCAAGGATGCGGGTCGCTGGCGCCTCGAGGGTAAGGAGTATGTGGTGCAGGACGGTGACGTGATTCACTTCCGCTTTAATGTCTAGGCCAGCCTGTTATCCGCTAATCACTGTTGAGAAACGGACCCTGCTCGACAAACTCCTCTGAGTCGATCTGGTCTACTACAAACGCCGCCAATTCACCGGCGCGCAGTGAGAATGAAGTTGGCGAATCGAGAGACGCTATGGGGCTTCGCACAAAGGGTTGATCATCTATCAGGGGGCACCGTACCAATGTCCATTGCAGG
>Ga0316191_10003276_pt1 | contig 11921 bp, 10 predicted proteins | sample Eddworburr2cm_MG_FD_204928 | JGI IMG/M metagenome (GOLD analysis project Ga0316191, IMG submission 204928) | Coastal sediment microbial communities from Maine, United States - Eddy worm burrow 2 cm | ecosystem: Environmental > Aquatic > Marine > Coastal > Sediment | place: USA: Maine...
CCTTAACTGCTATTACTTCTCCTCGCTGAGTCTGGAATCCACCAGGATTCTTCCACAGTATTCACAAACGATGATTTTTTTCTTGGAAGCAATGTCCAGTTGACGCTGGGGAGGGATCTTGTTAAAGCAACCGCCGCAGGCATCACGCTCCACCGGCACAACAGCCAGTCCGTTCAGAGCATTTTCCCTGATCTTTTTGTAGGCAGAAATTAGGCGCTCCTCAATGATACCCTCAAGGATGGTGCTCTTCTTCTCCATCACATTCTCTTCCTTCTTGGTCTCCTCAACGATGTCTTCCAGCTCCTTCTTCTTGTTCTCCAGGTCCAGCTTACGTTCGTCAAGCACGCCTCTGGATTCATCAATGACAACTTTCTTCTCATCAATCTGGACGGTAAACTCACGGATTCGCTTCTCACTCAATTCTATCTCCAGGGTCTGGAATTCAATTTCCTTGGATAGGGAATCGTACTCCCGGTTGTTTCTCACATTGTTCTGCTGCTCCTCATACTTCTTGATGAGCTCCTGTGCATTGGCAATTTCCTGTTTCTTTCCGCTGATGGATTTATCAAGTTCTGCAATGTCCTCATCATACTTGGATACGCGGGTCTGCAAACCCTCAATCTCATCTTCAAGATCCTGAACCTCAAGGGGAAGTTCCCCACGAAGAATCCGGATTTTATCTATGGCAGTGTCTACCAGTTGCAGGTCATACAATGCTTTTAACTTTTCAGCAACAGTCATCTCTGCAACCTCTTCACTTTTCTTTGCTTTCGCCATGAACTAATAATATTTAATTGGATTTGTCTCTGTTTCCGATAAACGGATTGCAAATTTAGGGAATTTTTTCATAAGTAGATCATAAAAAAGCTCCCGCGTAAACTGCTCACTTTCAAAATGACCCATATCCATGATCACAATCTTTCCCTCGGCGTCAAAAAACTGGTGGTATTTCACATCACCTGTCAGAAATACATCTGCTCCTGAGGCCAGGGCCCTCCTCAATAAAAAGCTACCTGAACCTCCGCAAAGGGCTACCTTTTTCACAGCTTTGCCGCGAAGTGCGGAGTGCCTGATCACTCCTGTGCGGAAGCGCTCCTTTACCATAGCGAGGAAGTCTTCCTCATCCATAGGATCCTGAAGAATTCCAAGCATGCCCATTCCACTGTTGGGATCCTTCATCTCCAGGGGATAGATATCATAGGCCACCTCATCGTAGGGATGTGCGCTGATCATGGCCCGCACCACCTTGCTGATCAAGTGCGCAGGGACAATGGTTTCCAGCCTGCTTTCAGGTTCCTGATGGAAGATGCCGGGCTCACCCACAAAGGGCTCACTCCCCTCGGAACCCCTGAAGGAACCCATCCCCTCCAGCCTGAAACTACAGGAATCGTAGGCCCCGATATGTCCGGCCCCCGCATCAAACATGGCTTGTCTGACCTGCTCAAGGTGTTCATGCGGCACAAATACCACCATTTTCTTCAGTTGTCCCTCTGCTCCTTCCAGGATCTCCTGGTCCACCAATCCCAGGCGATTAGCCATATAGGTATTCACCCCTCCTGTAACCGCATCAAAGTTGGTGTGTCCGCTATAGATAGCAATATCTTTTCGGATGGCGGTCCTGATCATCCGTTCGGCAGCATTTTTCCCTGTAATGGACTTGAGTCCCCCGAAAATTACCGGGTGGTGAGAAAGCACCAGGTTATACCCCAGTTTTTCTGCCTCCGCCAATACCTCTTCACTTACATCGAGGGTCACCAGGATGCCGCTTACATCCATTCCGGGATCGCCAACCTGCAATCCCGAATTGTCATAGGATTCCTGAAAAGTAAGCGGTGCTGCTCCTTCCAGGGCAGTGATAATCTCCCTCAGTTTTGTCATGATACCAGGTCGATAAGCATCTCCTTGATGTTCTCCAGGGACCTGACTATTTCGAAGTTATGTTCCGTATCCTCCTTGTTCTCGGCCATCTTCTTTTTGGCCCCTTTCAGGGTCATTCCCTTCTCTTTGACAAGGTGGTAAATGATATGAAAATTATCTATGTCCTTTTTGGTAAATAAGCGGTTGCCCTTTTTATTCTTTTTGGGCTTGATGATGTCAAACTCCTTCTCCCAGAAGCGGATCAAAGAGGTGTTTACCTTGAACATGGCGGCCACCTCTCCTATGGAGTAATACAACTTTTCAACTTTAGTTTCCTTATAGGGCATAGGACTCTGATTTTCAATTTAAAAAAACCAATTTAGCAATTTCCGCCTTAGAAATCAAGCGGCAGCTTTGCGCTACCGAATCCAGAGGATGCCGTCGCTGTCCACCACCAGGTCCTGGTCTGGAAAATCAGCTTCGGTCAGTTCCTTTAACTTGCTCACAGCCCTTCCGGCAGGATCAACCCTGGGGCCCCCTTCTCCCGGTTGAAATATGGGAACCACTTCGCCTGATATAAAACGGCCTGTTCGGTCGGTCTTTAGCTTCATAATGGGTGCAATACCGTTGGGGCCACTCAGGTTGAAGCGCCTGTAAGTGGCAAAATTTCCCAGGCTGTAACAGATCAGCCTCTCCTCATACAATTCCACAGCCCTGGTCACGTGCGGTCCATGTCCGAATACCACATCGGCGCCTGCATCCACCACTGCATGGGCAAAGCGATAGACACTGCCCCGGTTGGCTCCCAGATATACCTCGTCGCCACGCACCACATGCTGGTGATCCCTTCCCTCCCCGCCGCCGTGAAAGGAAATAATCACCACATCGGCCAGTGAATCGAGCATCCGGGTGATCCTTGCAGCGCCTTCGTAATCCAGAAGATCCATGGTGCCCCGGTTGGGAGCAAAGGCAGCAAATCCGTAGCTAATCCCCTCCTTCTCAAAAAGGGTCCACGGATGGGTGACGAAACCCGCATAGGCCACCCCTGACGAATCGAGCATGGCTGCGGTGTATGTCCTGCCTGCAGGCCCAAAATCGTTGACATGGTTATTGGCTACACTCAAGACATCGTAACCGGCTTCCAGAACACAGGAAAGAAAGTGGTCTGGCATCCTGAACACATAACAGGTAAGAGGATTCTTGCAGTTCTTTGGGCTTCCACCCTCGGCGCAAAAAACCCCCTCCAGGTTTCCGAAAAGCAGGTCGCCCGATTGAAGTACATGGTGCACGGGTCTGAGCAATGGAGAGCAATCACCGCCCGGAGGAAGGTAACTCTCTGAAGGATAGCTGGTTCCTAGCATGATGTCGCCAGTACCGATAATCCAAAGGGGATCCTTCTCCAATTCGGCAGCGTCGTAAAGATGGGCCCATCGTATTGAATCTGCTATGGCCGTAGCAATTGAATCGACCACTGCAAGAGAATCTATCATTGCCTGAAGCTCAGCGGCCTGTCTCAGGCTGTCTTGCATCCAGATCCTTGGAAGGGGGGCAGGCAGAAAAACAGGTGAGGATGGACAAAGGGTATCAGAATCAGTTTCCTGTGCGTGGATAAGCACAGAACCCAACAATGCTAAGCCTGCCAACACCAGCCTCATAAGGCATCTTCTATCAGTTAATGTCAAACGAAGGATCTGCGTTTGAAAGCATGTCGATCATCTGGTCATACTCTCCGGGAGACAAGTCGGTCGCGTAGTAGTTGATGGGGTCGACGGGTCTGCCATTCACATGCACTTCGTAATGGAGGTGATTCGACTTGGAAAGTCCTGTACTGCCCACTTTGGCAATTACCTCACCCCTGATTACCTTCTGTCCTGGTTTTACCAGTATCTCATCGCAGTGCCCGTACAATGTTCGGTAGCCATAGCCGTGATCGATAAGTACCTTCTTCCCAAATCCTCCTACCCGATATCCCGCCTGTACAACCGTTCCATCGGCCGTAGCGTAAATATGAGTTCCCCTGGGTGCGGTCAGGTCAATTCCTTCGTGGGGCCTGACTACCTTTAGAATGGGGTGAAAACGCGATCCAAAGGAGGATCCAAAACGGGTCAGATCCTTCATACTTACCGGTTGAATAGCAGGTCGTGCGGACATCCACTCTTCCTTGGTCCAGGCCAGTTCAATGACATCATCAAAAGAAGATGACTGCATGGACAGCTTACGTCTTATCAGATCAATGTTCTGGTAGGTTTGTCTCAGCAGATTTGCATGACTGTATTGCTGCAACCATTCATATTTCAAGGAACCTCCCACACCCACTCTCCTTTTGGAAGAGGAAAGAGGATCCACTCCAAAATAGACACGATAAATATGGTCATCATTAAAAGCCACTTGCTCGAGCTTGCGATTGTGCTGCTCCATATCACGATTAATCAGGCTCAGTTCATAAGTGATCTGCTGCTGCTTAGCTGTCAGATTTTCTGCCCTTTGAGTCTTGATCTGTGTGTCCCTGATGTAGAGAATTCCGAAAGATACGAAGAGAACAAAGCCTGTAAAGGCCAATAGGCGAAGCAGTTTGCGCTTGCCAGTATCTTCAATTTTCTGATAGGATAGGGTTTCAGGGTTAAAACGAAATCTCTCCATACTGTGATGCAATATAATACAAAATTTGTTTAATCAAAGGACTGTCCCGACATCTTTGAAATCAGAATCAGACGGTTATATTCTGCCGGTGAAAGTTCCAGGAAAAAATAGTTAATGGGATTCATGACCTCACCGTCGAGGTGCACTTCGTAATGGAGATGAGGTGCTACACTCAGGCCAGAATCTCCCACTGTCCCGATCAGATCACCCCGTTTTACCTCTTGTCCGTTTCTTACGTTTAGTTCATCCATACATGCATAGAGGGTCTCATAGCCGTAGCCATGATCTATCAGAATCTGGTTCCCAAGTCCCCGTTCCGAACGGGTTACGACTTTCACCACACCATTGCCTGTGGCATACACCGGTGTGCCCACGGGTGCTGAAAAATCGATTCCATTGTGCATTTTGGGAATTTTGTAGATGGGGTGAACGCGGTGACCAAAGCCTGAGGCTATCAGGGTAAGATCGCGGTTCTCAATGGGCTGAATGGCAGGGAAATAAGGCAACATTTCTGCTTTGTTCTCGCCTCTGATGATCAACATGTCATAGAGGGAGGTTGTCAGGCTGTCCTGTCTGATCAGGGAATCCAGTTTGTGGGCCGATCGTGTGACAATCTCCTCGTTGGAGGTCAGCAGGAGGGTTTGAAAAGCTGCTCCTGTGGAGGGATTCGAATCCATGCCGACCGGTTCTGTCTCAAAAATTACCCGGTAAATGTCCCTGTCTATTCGCTGAACCTCCTGCATCACCGTATCCACCACCTGTTTCCTTGCACTGAGCTCCTCATACTGATCAAGCAGCATTTTATTCTCATTCCGGATCTGCCGCTCACGTGGAGTATCGAAAAACAGGGAATAGACCACGTTCAGCAATACCGCTACCACCACCACGGCGGCCACATAGATAACTATGCGCCAAATACGGGCATTCAGGCTGTCATCCAACCTGTCGTAATTCAGGTCTTCGGGATTGAATTTAAACTGAGATTTTGCCATTCACACAATACTGACCGGTCAATTTTGTGCAAAAATAGAAATTATTTCTGGCTCATGGCATTTGAGGCGTAAGGAGTTGCTGACATATTAGCCTTTGATGCTAACAATGTATACTCCCCGGCACTAAGATTCTCGTAAAAGTAATACATGGGATTTACAGGATGACCTTCTTTCCTGATCTCATAATGAAGGTGTGGTCCGGTGGATCTCCCGGTATTACCCAGGGTTCCTATTACTTCACCACGCTTTAATTTTTGTCCTACTTTCACGTGAATGTCCTGCATGTGAGCATACCTGGAGGTAAAACCAAAGCCGTGATCCACCACTATTTCTTTTCCATATCCATACCTGCTGACATGAGAGATAGTTACCGTTCCCTCGCCCGTACAGTGAATATCAAGACCAATTGGACCAGCCAGGTCGATGCCGTGATGAGCGGTTCGTCTTTGGGTAAAGGGATCCTTCCGGAATCCGTAGCTTGAAGTAAGCCAGGTGGGATCGCCGGGCGATATGGGATTGATGGAAGGTCTGGATGCCAGGAAGTGCTGGTTGTCCAATGCCTCAGCATACACCTTATCAAGACTATTGGACTGTATCTTCGCCTTGTTGGATATCTTGTCCATCCTTTCACTCAAGCCGTGGAACAATTCCTGATCTCTCACATTTTTCAGAAGACTACCGGGTTCAGATCCCCCGGTACCCACGCTGCGAATAGTGGAAGGAATCGGATCAAGACTCAGAATGGCCCGGTAAAACCGGTCGTCGCGGTTACTGAGTTCAGAAAGCTGAGATTCGACCTCCTTCAATTCTGCATTCAGACTTGCACACTCTGAACGAATGGTGATGTTTTGTTTATGATAAATAATTTGACGAGGAGTGGGAAAATAGTACTCAAAACCGAATCTCATCAAAATTGCAAGTGCTATTAAGCCCATACTAAATCCTACGAGAATTCGCGTACGTTGGCTGCGATTTAACCTAACTCGCTCGTAACGAAGGGTATCCGGATTTATATGGTACTTTCTTATAAACATTTGCGCTTTCTGGAGGCTAAAAATAAAAAATGACGCTTAATATCCCAACTATTAGTCAAATAAATTATTTTTTGCGCCTCTACGAGTTTTTTTACGAAATTTGTCGTCCCGGGTTACCTTTTTTTCATTTAACACATTGTATATCCATGACATCGCAGGAGATCAGACAGGCATTTTTGGAATTTTTCAGGGAGAAACAGCACCAGATTCTACCCTCTGCACCCATGGTGCTTAAGAACGATCCCACTTTGATGTTTACCAATGCAGGGATGAACCAGTTCAAGGATTATTTCCTGGGAACCCGGAAACCAGATCAACGCCGGATTACCGATACCCAGAAGTGCTTGAGGGTAACAGGGAAACACAACGACCTGGAAGAGGTGGGGCATGATACCTACCACCACACCATGTTCGAAATGCTTGGAAACTGGTCCTTCGGCGATTACTTCAAAAAGGAAGCGATCCAGTGGGCCTGGGAGTTCCTTACCGAAAAGATGAAGCTGGATCCCGATCGAATCTATGCCACCATTTTCGAGGGAGATCCCAAAGACGGGGTGGAACGGGACCAGGAGGCCTACGATTACTGGAACGAATTGCTTCCACCCTACCGCATCCTGGAGGGATCAAAAAAGGACAACTTCTGGGAAATGGGTGAGACGGGTCCCTGCGGCCCCTGTTCGGAGATTCACCTGGACCTGCGAGGCGACGCCGATCGGAAGAAAGTTCCCGGTGCCGACCTGGTCAACCGTGATCACCCCCTGGTGCTGGAAATCTGGAACCTGGTATTTATTCAGTTCGACCGAAAGTCGGGCGGTAAACTGTCCCCGCTGCCTGAGAAACACGTGGATACCGGTATGGGATTTGAGCGCCTGTGCATGGCGCTTCAGCAAAAGCAATCCAACTACGATACCGATGTGTTCCAGCCCATCATCCAGGAGATTGCCAAACTATCGGGTCTGAAGTACGGAGCAGATCATAGTTCGGATGTGGCCATGCGGGTAGTAGCTGATCATCTCAGGGCCATTTCATTTTCTATTGCTGACGGACAGCTGCCCTCCAACAACAAGGCAGGCTATGTGATCCGCCGGATATTGCGAAGAGCGGTACGCTATGGATATACCTACCTGGATCAGAAAGAATCCTTCATCCATAAACTGGTTCCTGTTCTGGCCATTACCATGAGTGGTGCTTTCCCCGAACTGGATGCGCAGCTGGACCTCATTTCGCGTGTGATAAAAGAAGAGGAGCAATCCTTCCTTTCTACCCTGGAAACAGGGATGGGCTTGCTGGATCAGCTGGCGGAAAAAGCTAAAAAGGAAAAGAGTACCATGGTTCCTGGAAAAGAGGCATTCACTCTCTACGATACTTTTGGCTTTCCGCTGGACCTCACAGAGCTCATCCTTTCGGAACAAAGCATGACGGTGAACCGGGAAGAGTTTATGGCTGAAATGGATAAGCAGAAGACCCGCTCCAGAAAAGCAGCCGAAAGCGAATCGAGCGACTGGACGGTGCTCATGGATGACGATAAGGAAGAATTTGTGGGCTATGAATGGCTCGAAACGGAGGTGAAGATCACCCGCTACCGAAAGGTGGTGACCAAAAAACGGGAACTATTCCACCTGGTATTTAACCTGACTCCCTTCTATGCAGAGAGCGGCGGACAGGTAGGCGACCGGGGGATCATTGAAAATGAGACGGAAAAAATTGAGATTACAGATACCCGCAGGGAAAATGACCTGATCATCCATGTGGCCAAAAAACTTCCCTCCGATCCTTCGGCCACCTTTATGGCCAGGGTAAACAAGGAAAGGAGATTGAGAACCGCTAACAACCATACAGCCACCCACCTGATGCACCACGCCCTTCGAGAGGTGCTGGGCGAGCATGTGGAACAAAAAGGATCGCTTGTGGAGCCCGATTACCTGCGCTTCGACTTCAGCCATTTCCAGAAGGTCAGCGAAGAAGAACTGCGCAAGGTGGAACACATGGTAAACGCCATGATCCGCAGGAACAATCCCCAGGAAGCACATCAGGCGGTGCCCATGACCCGGGCCAGGGAGATGGGAGCCCTTGCCCTCTTCGGGGAAAAATACGGAGATGCTGTCCGGGTAATCCGCTTTGGCGATTCGGTGGAACTTTGTGGGGGCACCCATGTGGATGCCACCGGCCAGATTGGCATCTTCAGAATCTTCAGGGAATCCTCCATTGCCGCAGGGATCAGGCGCATTGAGGCAGTTACAGGAGAGGTGGCCGAACGCTACATAGACGAACATATGGAGATCGTCCGGCAGATTTCCAGCTCCTTTGAGAACCAGAAAGACCTGGTAAAGGCGGTTAAATCGGTGCTTGACGAACATGGAAAACTCTCCAAAAAGGTGGATAAGTTTCAGCAGAACATGCTGGGCCTGGTAGCCAAACAAATGGAAGAGAAGATGGAAAGGGTGGGCGATGTGATGCTGGCCACCTCCAGGATCGAGGTGGACAATCCGGCCCATTTACGGGACCTGGCCTTCCAGCTTCGCTCCCGCTACCCCAAGGTATGCCTGATCCTGGGTGCTGAAGTGGACAATAAGGCCCACCTGGCCATCATGCTTGCTGATGTGGCCATTCAAACCTACGATCTCAACGCTTCTACCCTGATCCGTGAAGCATCAAGGGAGATACAGGGTGGAGGAGGAGGACAACCCTTCTTTGCCACTGCCGGTGGCAAAAATCCAAAAGGGATCGATGCAGCCCTGAAAAAGGCCCGGCAACTGTTTATGGATGCCGCGAGCGACTAAGGCTCCTCAATGAATCCTGCGCATTTAGGTTCTTACAGACTTTGGGCTTGTGAGTAACAGGGCTGCGAACATAATGGCTCCATTAACTATCAGGAGTTCAAAGCCAAATTCGTAGCCGTGGAAGAGAACCGTAGAGAATTTACTCAGTAAAAAGGAGAGCACAGGCGACAGAATGGCCAGCAGCGGGACAAGTTTGTCGCGCACCTGCAATTTGGTAAACAAACCGAAAGCATAAAGCCCCAATAAAGGACCATAGGTGTAGCCTGCCATACGAAAGATGGCAGAGATTACATTTTCATCATTGATGAGCCTGAAGAGCAAAATCGCCAGTCCCAGTACCACGGAGGCACCCAGGTGCACCTGGCGGCGGGCCCTGGTCAATTTCTTATCCTCCCAATTCTGCGCTTCAAGAATGTCCACCGTAAAGGAAGTAGTCAGGGCCGTAAGGGCCGAGTCGGCACTGGAATAAGCTGCGGCCACCAATCCCAGAATAAAGAATACTCCCACAACCTGGGGCAAGTATCCGCCAGTGGCAATCAAAGGAAAGAGATTATCGGTGGCTTCCGGTATGGCGATCCCCTTAAACTGTGCAAACTGTATCAGGATTGCTCCCAGGTAAAGAAAGACAAGGATTACCGGAAGCAGCGAGAGACTCATGACGTACATATTTTTTTTGGCCTCCCTGATGTTTTTGCAACTCAAGTTCTTCTGCATCATATCCTGATCCAGTCCCGTCATCACAATCACGATAAAAGCTCCACTCAGGAAGTGTTTGAAAAAATGATTTTCCTTTTGCCAGCTGTCAAATACCCAGATTCGGGCATCACCACTTGCCACCACCCTGCCGATCATTTCCCCCATTGAAAGGTCCATGGAACGGGTGATTAAAATGATTGAGACCACTAAGGCAGTTAATATACTGAAGGTCTGCAGCGTGTCGGTCCAAATAATCGTCTTGATCCCCCCCCGGAAGGTGTAAAGCCAGATCAGGCCGATGGTTACAATTACAGTTACATAGAAGGGGATATTCCAAGTATCAAACACTGTAAATTGAAGCACATTTGCCACAAGAAACAACCTGAAAGATGCACCTATGATCTTCGAGAGCAGGAAGAAGGAGGTTCCTGTTTTATAGGTGAACCTGCCAAAGCGCTCCTCCAGGTAGGTATAAATACTTGTTAACTGAAGCTTATAGTAGAGGGGCATGAGCACGTTGGCAATCACAAAATAACCCACCAGGTATCCCAGTATCATTTGCATATAGGAAAACTGGCTATCCACCACCCAGCCCGGAACGGAGATGAATGTAACCCCGGAAAGTGTGGCCCCGATCATACCAAAGGCAACGACGTACCAGGGTGATTTCCGGTCACCCAGAAAAAAAGAGTCGTTCCCGGCACCGCGTGATGAACGCATGGAGATTACCAGCAGAAGCAGGAAGTAGGCAATGATAATGGATATGATCAGTGTTTCCGACATGGGCTATGGTGCATTGGTCTGAAGTGAATGGCAAATTTGAATAAAATCGCACGAAGATGAAAATTATATGTACTATTTTTGGGCTCATGCATCAAACTTACTCATCGAAGCTGCTGGAGGAGGCGGTGGAAGAATTTGCCACCTTGCCGGGAATCGGTCGGAAGACTGCCCTCAGGCTTGTGCTCCACCTGCTCAAGCAAGAGGATAAGGAGGTTGAACACTTTGGACGTACCATTCTCCGCATGAAGGAGGAGATAGTTACCTGCAAGGAATGTCACAACATTTCCGACACGGAGGTGTGCCACCTTTGTTCGGATCCCTACCGCGACAAAGAGACCATTTGCGTGGTCGAATCGATTCGTGATGTAATGTCGGTGGAAAACACCCAGCAGTTTGCAGGGGTTTACCATGTACTGGGGGGAATTATCTCTCCCATGGATGGCATTGGTCCAGCCGACCTGAGTATCGATTCCCTGGAAAATAAGGTAAAACAAAAGAAAATTAAGGAGGTGATTCTGGCCCTGAGTACCACCATGGAGGGCGACACCACAAACTTTTATATCTACAGGAGGCTCAAGGACCTGCCCGTCACCATCTCGACCCTTGCCAGAGGTGTGGCCATAGGTGATGATCTGGAGTATGCAGATGAAGTGACCCTGGGTCGATCCCTTCTGAACCGGACCTCCTTTCTGGAGACATTTAAAAACAGCAAACATGGAACTTAAGAAGAACAAATATACCATTGACGGAATCCCTGTGATCAGTCTGGCTGAAAAGCACGGATCGCCCCTCTACATTTACGAATCATCGAGGATGATCAGTCAGTACGAGAGCATCACCTCTGCCTTCAGGAGCACCCGGGTGAAGATCTACTATGCCTGTAAGGCGCTGACCAACCTCAACGTATTGAAGCTGTTCAGAAGCCTTGGTTCGGGTCTGGATGCGGTCTCCATACAGGAAGTGACACTGGGGCTGAAAGCAGGTTTTGCACCGCAGGACATCCTCTATACCCCTAATTGTGTCTCCATTGAGGAGATCGATGAGGCGGTAGAACTGGGCGTAAGGATCAATATTGACAACATCGCCATCCTGGAAGAATTCGGACATAAGTACGGCCAGAAGCAGCCTGTATGCATCCG
>Ga0316191_10003277_pt1 | contig 11919 bp, 8 predicted proteins | sample Eddworburr2cm_MG_FD_204928 | JGI IMG/M metagenome (GOLD analysis project Ga0316191, IMG submission 204928) | Coastal sediment microbial communities from Maine, United States - Eddy worm burrow 2 cm | ecosystem: Environmental > Aquatic > Marine > Coastal > Sediment | place: USA: Maine | collected...
GGCGTTTACGCGGGAGGCGATGTTACCAATGATGGGCCCGAGACAATCGTCAAGGCCGCCGCCGCGGGCAAGGCCATCGCAAACAGCATCCTCGGCACCAATAAGGCACCGGACACACTGTTTACAGGAGACACGGTGTCAGGCACCCCATTGGCGGATATGCTGAGACGACGCAGCCACCGGCGCCGCCGCGTCCGGGCACCGCGGACCGACGCAGCCGAACGGCAGAACTTCACCGAAGTGATGCTGACCTATTCGGCCGACCAGGCGCAGGATGAGGCGTCGCGCTGCCTCGACTGCCACACCTATTGCAGTATCTGCGTTGGCGTTTGCCCGAATCTCGCATTATTCACTTATGAAACAGACCTGCGCGCCCAGCCCTACCAGGTGGCGGTGCTCGCCGACCTTTGCAACGAATGCGGCAACTGCACAACGTTTTGCCCGACGTCCGGCACTCCCTACCGGGACAAGCCGCGTTTGTACCTGAACCGCGAAGATTTCGAGGCACAACAGGACAATGCATTCATGATCCTGCGCGACGATTCACATTGGGCAATCGACGCGCGCTGGGACGGCAAGACCGAACATTTGAAACTGCATGACCTTCGGGAAGAATTCGATGCGCGACACGCCACCATGTACACGATTCTGAAAGGTGTGCAGCAATCGATGCCCTTCCTGCCAGCTGTCTGGAAATGACATGACATCCCTACTCATAACCAACGGACACCTCGTCACCCTCGACAAGAACAACCGATTCATCGAGAACGGCAGCATTTTCGTCGAGGGCAATCACATCATTGACGTGGGCAACTTCCCGGCAGACAAGTACACGGTGGATCGCACCATTGATGCGCGTGGCAGCCTGGTAATGCCCGGGCTGATCAACGCTCATCACCACTTGTATTCAACGTTTGCACGAGGCTTCACGCCACCAGGGCCGCCGGCGACAAATTTCGAAGAAAACCTCAAGAGTCTCTGGTGGAAACTGGACAAGGCGCTGGATTCCGAAGACGTCTACTACTCCGCATTGCTTTCTATCATGCACGCGGCTCGTGCCGGATGTACGACGATCATCGACCACCACGCATCGCCATCCTGCTGGGAGGGCAGTCTCGACCAGGTCGAGCGCGCATTCCGGGACGTGGGCCTGAGCGGCTGCCTCAGTTACGAAGTATCGGACCGCAACCAGCCGGGTGAAGGGATCCAGGAAAACGAGCGCTATATAAAGAAGTGCCAGGACTCGGACGACGACCAGATGGCCGCGCTGTTCGGTATGCACGCGCTCCTGACACTGAGCACCCGCACCCTCGATCGTTGCGCCGAGGTCGGGCACTCACTCGGCGCGGGATTCCATGTGCACGCTGCCGAAGACGAGATCGATGTGACGACAACAATGGATCGCTACGGGCGCCGCATCATGGATCGCTTCCTCGACTTCGGCATCCCGGGTCCACACACCATTTTCGTGCACGGCGTGCATTTCGAGTCGCGTGAGCTGGACTTGCTGCGCTCGACAGATTCAATCCTGGTCAACAACCCGGAATCCAACATGAATAACGGTCTGGGTGTGGCCCCCATCCTCGACATGCTCAAGCACGGCGTTCTTGTCGGCGTTGGCACTGACGGCATGTCATCGCACCTGATATCGCAGGCGCGAGCCATGTATCTGCACCAGCGTACCTACCATCGCGACCCGACAGTCGCATTCGTCGAGGCCTGCGAGATCCTGCTGAAAAACAACCGCGAGATATGTAACCGCCTGTTCCGGGAGCCGCGCGGCATGCTCGCGACCGGGCATTTGGCCGACATCATCATCCCCGAATACGTGCCATTCACACCGCTGAACGAGGAGACCTTTTATGGCCACCTGTTGTTTGGGCTGAGCTTCGCCCGGGTGCGCACCACGATCTCGCGCGGCGAGGTAATCGTTGAGGACGGCCACCTGCCACACCTGGATGAGGATGAAATTCGTGCCAAATGTGCCGAGAGAGCGCCTGATATCTGGTCGAGAATAAACTGATAAGTAATTGTAAAGGCGAGTATTTTGACTTCCGCATGGAACAACTATTACGTACCCGGCACGATCGGTGAGGCACTGGACATTCTGCAGCGTTATGACGGCCGTGCACGTGTCGTGGGCGGCGGAACAGACCTGCTCGTAGAGGCCAGGCGCGGATTGCGACGTCCCTTCGAAGCAATTGTCGACGCCTCGAGAATCGGCGGCCTCGGCAGTATCGTCGAGGATGACGCGTACATCGTCATCGGCTGCGGCGTGACCCATACGACGATCGTGAACGACGAACGTATCATCCGTTCCGGCACCTGCCTGTCCGAAAGTTGTGGCGTCATCGGCGGCCCACAGGTCCGCAACACGGGAACGCTCGCAGGGAACGTCGCGCATGCCCTGCCCGCTGGCGACGGCACGATAGGTTTGCTCGCGCTCGGCGGCGAAGTCGAGATCGCGAGCGTCGCTGGTATACGCTGGGTACCCGCGAAGGACACATTCGAAGGCCCGGGCCGCAGCGTCATCGACCGGTACCGGGAGATACTGACACGCATTCGTTTCAAACCCACTGGCGCCAGCGAGGGTTCAGCCCATCACCGCGTCATGCGACCGCAGGGCCTCTGCCTGCCGATCATTTCGATGGCCGCACGTCTGCAACTAATCGATGACACAGTCGTGGCTGCCGGCATCAGCATGGGCCCGGTCGGTCCCATGCCGTGGTTCGCGGAGCCTGTGGCCGAGGTACTTATTGGCAAGCCGGCGTCGCCGGCGCTGTTCGAGAAAGCGGCGGATGTTGCCCTTCAGCACATTTCACTGCGCACCAGCAAGTACCGCGCCACCGAGGAATATCGCGAGACGATGATCCGCACGTACCTGCCGATCATCCTGTCGACAGCCGCCCGGCGCGCAGGAGCTGAGCTGTGAGCCGCCTGCAGATGACAGTAAATGGCCGGCCCGTCGACATCGACGTACCGGAATCACGATACCTGTCCGAGGTGTTGCGTGAAGACCTGCGACTCACGGGCACCAAGATAGGCTGTGCCGAAGCCGAGTGCGGCATCTGCACGGTGCTCGTCAACTCGACACCGGTCGTCAGTTGCGTGTACCCGGCATTCAAGGCACAAGGTACGACGATCGAGACAATCGAAGGCATCTCTCCGGAGGGTGAATTGCACCCGCTGCAGCAGGCGTTCCTCGATCATGGGGCCGTCCAATGCGGAATCTGTACGCCCGGACTAATCATGACGGCCAAGGGCCTGCTCGACCGCAAAGCCGCCATGGATGAGGCCGTTACCGAAGCCGATATCCGCGTGGCACTCAAGGACTCCTACTGCCGCTGCACCGGTTACCAGAGCATTATCAACGCCATCCTGCAGGCCTCGGGTCAGGATGTACCGCCCTACCTGCCCGAAACCCGCACGCCCGAGCGCGAGGTTGGCAAGCCACGTCCGAACCCGAATGCGCTCGCGAAGATCAAGGGGACGGCTCGTTTTACAGACGACTACCATTTCCCCGGCATGCTGTACGCCCGCACGAAACGCGCCCACGTACCCCACGCGCGCGTTCGTTACATTGATGCGACAGCGGCTCGAGAACTGGAAGGCGTTCACGCGGTACTCACGCACGAAGACGTACCCGGCCGCAATGCACACGGCGTCGTGAGCATTGACTGGCCCGTACTTTGCGGCAACAAGGTCCGCTACGTCGGCGATGCTCTCGCCATCGTTGCGGCTGAAAGCGAGGAAATAGCGGCAGCTGCACTCGACCTGATCAACGTCGAACTCGACGAACTCCCGGCGGTCACGGACCCGATTCATGCCCTGCAGGAAAACTCCCCGCACGTGCACGACCATCGCCCCGACGGCAACCTTTTGAAACACATCAAGGTCAAGAAAGGGGATATCGATGCGGGCTTTGCCGACGCCGACGTCATCGTCGACCAGACCTACCGCACACCGACGACAGAACACCTTTTCCTCGAGCCCGAGTGTTCGATCGGCGTGCCGGCCGGCTATGATCCCACGCAGTTCGGCGGGATCTGCGATGCGCTCGCCAGGCGCGGCGAAACAGCCATACACGACAAGACCACGGTATACGTCGGCAGCCAGATCCCCTACGCCGACCGCGACCAGGTAGCCGCGACACTCGGCGTAGAACCGGGCGATGTCCGGATTGTTGCAACGCTGATGGGCGGCGGTTTTGGCGGCAAGGAAGACATCACGGGTCAGATCCACGCGGCACTGCTTGCCGAGGCATCGCAACGTCCCGTCAAGATGCTGTACTCGCGCCAGGAAAGTCTCCTCGTACACCCGAAACGGCATGCGACGGTCATACGCATCCGTACAGGCGCAAAGAACGACGGCACGCTCACGGCCGTGCAGGCGACCTTGTATGGCGATGGTGGCGCCTATGCCAGCCTGAGCGACAAGGTACTGACTCGGGCGACGACACACGCGTCCGGCCCTTATGACGTGCCGAACGTGAAGGTCGACTGCTTTGCGACGTACACCAACAACGTGCCTTGCGGCGCATTCCGCGGCTTTGGCGTCTCACAAAGCTGCTTCGCCGTCGAAAGCAACATGGACATGCTGGCCAGAGAACTCGGCGTCGACCCGATTGAATTCCGTCGTATAAACGCACTCGAGGTTGGCTCTACCACGGCAACCGGCCAGGTCATGCGCGAGAGTGTCGGCCTGCACGAATGTATCGACCGGGTCACCCGGGACTTGCGAGGTGAGGATTTCCGCTGGAGCTGGGAGGATGGCCACAAGCGGTATGCCTGGGGCCTCGCCATTGGCTACAAGAACACCGGACTCGGCGGCGGCGCACCCGACAAGGCGACAGCCGAAGTCGAGGCCTGGCATGACGCGGAGACGGGGCTTGTTGCCGAGGTTCGCATCTCGTCCGCTGAAATGGGCCAGGGACTGCCCGGCGTGCTTGCATCCTGCGCAGCCGAAGAACTGGGTATCGCGACCGAGAACGTGAACGTCCTGCTCGGCGACACCGATGTTTGTCCCGACGGTGGCCCCACCACAGCCAGCCGACAGACATTTGTCAGCGGCAATGCAGCACGCTACGCCGCTCGCGATGCAGCGCAGCTGCTCGCCGACGCGCCAGGAAAACGGGTTGTTGCGCGGCACGAATACTGGGCGCCCAAGACGCAGCCGCTCGGAACAGGCGGTGACATGCACGTCGCGTTCAGCTTTGCCGTCCAGGCTGCGCTCTGCGAAATCGACATGCGTACGGGTGGGGTCGAGGTCAGGAAAATCATTGCAGCCCACGATGTCGGTCGGGCAATCAACCCGTTGACCCTGGAAGGCCAGATAGAGGGCGGCATTGTCATGTGTATCGGCTACGCGCTGACCGAACATTACATCCAGGAGGATGGGCAGCCGTGGACGAATGTCATGGCCCGCTACAAGACGCCGAGTATCACGCACGCACCGTCGATTACATCGCACATCGTTGAACACGAGATTTCGACCGGCCCGTTCGGCGCGAAGGGCATGGGCGAATTGCCCAGCATTCCGACGAGCGCGGCAATTACGAACGCAATTTATAACGCAACTGGTGTGCGCGTACGCAGCCTGCCAGTCGACCAGGACGCACTGTTGCACGCGATACGCGCCGGGGCAGACGAGGTCGAGCTTGGCTGGGGCGATCGTGTACCCATTCCCGACATCGAATTCGGAGGGCCATCTTGAAACTGGTACCTGAGATCAATAACGAGGTTCTGCAAAAAAGCATCGCCCATGCCAAGCAGCAGAACATTTCCCTTCCCACGTTTGCGCAGCAGAAAGATCCGACGCGGGTTCCCGCGGCGGTCAGGGAGCGACTCCGCGATGTCGGCCTGTGGGACCTGGATCCCGTCAACCTGTACCGCATTACGTGGAAGAATGAAGCGATCGAGCATGGCGGCGGATTTGGCGAAGGCAACTGGATAGAGTTTCCGTCCTCGCTGACGGGCGTGGACGCAACCATCGTCGGTATCGTCGGCAAGTGGTTCCCGACTGGTGCACACAAGGTTGGCGCGGCATATGGATGCCTCGTGCCGCGACTCGTTACTGGCGCATTCGACCCTGCGACACAAAAAGCGGTCTGGCCATCGACCGGCAACTACTGCCGCGGTGGCGCCTATGACTGCGCCCTGCTCTCCTGTCCGGCCGTCGCCATCCTGCCGGAAGGCATGAGCCGCGAGCGTTTCGAATGGCTCCGCGAGATAGGCACCGATGAAATCATTGCAACGCCGGGCACCGAATCAAACGTCAAGGAAATCTATGACATGTGCTGGCAGCTGCGCGAGGAACGCGGCGACGGCATCGTCATTTTCAACCAGTTCGAGGAATTCGGTAACGCGATCTGGCACTACCACATGACAGGCTCGGTTATCGACGAGATTTTCAGCAACCATTATGCTGAAGGGCGTCGCTTGTCCGCTTACGTGAGCGCAACCGGTTCCGCGGGCACGATCGCCGCCGGTGACTACCTGCGCACGCAACATCCGTCCATTCGCGTAGTTGCGACCGAGGCACTGCAGTGCCCGACGCTGCTGCAGTTCGGTTTCGGCGAACACCGCATCGAGGGTATTGGCGACAAGCACGTGCCGTGGATTCATAACGTACGCAATACGGACTTCGTCGCGGCAGTAGACGACGAACAGACCATGCAACTCATGCGCCTGTTCAACGAAGACGAAGGCCACGAGTGCCTGCGCCGCGAAGGTGTCGACAACGATACGATCGAATCGCTCGGCCAGATAGGCATCTCGGGCATATGTAATCTCGTTGCGAGCATCAAGGCGGCGCGCTATTACGACATGGACGGCCGGGACGTCATCTTCACACCACTGACGGACTCAATGGAGCTCTATGCGTCGCGCATGCGGGAAATGCATGACAATCACGGACCCTACACGACACATCTCGCCGATCAGCACTTCGGCCGCTTCCTGCAGGGCACAACCACGGACCACGTGCGTGAACTGAACTACACGGACCGCAAGGCCCTGCACAATTTCAAGTACTTCACCTGGGTCGAACAGCAGGGGCGCAGCTCGGAAGAACTGCGACAACTGTGGGATGAAGATTTCTGGCGCGGCATATTTTCGCAGGACGTCGTCGACGAATGGGATCGCCTGATCGACGCATTCAACAGCGGAGGCAATCAATGAGCAGTTCCTATTACGACGACGCAGTATCCATCAAGCCTGAACTCGTCAGCTTCATGCAGGACATCATCCGCATACCGTCGCTGAGTTCCGAGGAAGGCGCGGTCGTCGAGCGCATTCGCGAGGAGATGATGCGTATCGGCTATGACGAAGTCACCGTGGACCCGATGGGTAACGTGATTGGCCGGATCGGATCAGGTCCGAAGGTGATCGCGTTCGATGGCCACGTCGACACCGTCGATGTCGGCGATCCGAGCCTCTGGGATCGCGATCCGCACTCGGGCGATATCGAGGGCGACATCCTCTACGGCCGCGGTACCAGCGACATGAAGGGCGGCGTCGCTTCCAGTGTCTATGTCGGAGCTTTACTCAAGAAGCGAGGTATACCCGACAACGTCACCGTTTATGTAACCGGCACCGTGCAGGAAGAGGACTGCGACGGACTGTGCTGGCAGTACATCCACAATGAAGATGGCCTGCGCCCGGACCTCGTCGTCATAACCGAGCCCACCAGCCTGCGAATTTACTACGGCCACCGCGGCCGCATGGAAATGGAAGTGCATACAACCGGCGTGTCCTGCCACGGCTCTGCGCCGGAACGCGGCGACAATGCCGTGTACAAAATGGCAGGCATCATCGCGGATATCGAGAAACTCAACGAAGATCTAGAGCCTCGTGAACCGCTGGGCAAGGGAACGGTCACCATCAGCGAGATTCGTTCCACATCACCAAGCCTGTGTGCCGTTGCCGACGGCTGCACGATTCACCTCGATCGGCGCCTGACCGTTGGTGAGACCGAAGAAACCTCGGTTGCCGAAATTCTCGCACTACCCTCGGTCAAGGCGGCAAACGCCTCGGTAACCGTGCTCGAATATGCGGTTCCCAGCTACACCGGCCTGACCTACCCGACCCGCAAGTACTACCCCACCTGGGAGATGCCTGCGGATGGCCGGGAAATGCAGACCGCGATGAAAGCCTACCGGGATGCATTCGGCAAGCAACCCGAAATCGGACACTGGACATTCAGCACCAACGGCGTCGCCACGGCCGGCATGCATGACATCCCGACAATTGGTTTCGGGCCCGGCCATGAGCACTTTGCACATGCGCCTAACGAACAAACCGAGATCGAGCATCTCGTTTGTTGCACTGCATTTTATTCCGCCCTCGTCGACGAGTTTGCGAAGGGATAAGCACAGGAGATAATTATGACTCGCGAAGCCAAAGCAATTCCCGGCCACATGAAAGGCCGCGACTGGCTCATGACGCAGGACTGGTCGGACGATGAGATCGAGCTCGCTCTCGATACGGCGGACCATCTGAAGGATGAGTTCAAGAGCGGTATCCCGACGCTGCACCTCGCGCACAAGTCGGCATTCCTGATCTTCTTCGACAAGTCGACGCGCACGCGCAACTCTTTCGAGGCGGGCATGACGCAGCTCGGCGGGCATGCACACTTCATCGATTCGGAGACGTCTCAGATAGCGCACGGCGAGAGTCCCAAGGACATGGGTACGATCCTGTCGACCTACGGCCATGGCATCATGATCAGGCACGACCTCGTGCCGGGCGAGGGGCAGACCTACATGCGCGACGTGGCACAACACTCGTCGATTCCGGTTATCAACATGCAATGCGACGTCGATCACCCGTGCCAGACACTTGCAGACTTGATGACGATTCGCGAAGAGTTTGGTAAAGACTTGAAAGACTTGAAGATTGCCGTGTCATGGGCCTATGCGCCGAGCTACGTGAAACCGATGTCGGTTCCGCAGGGCCTGATCATGCTGATGACGCGTTTCGGCATGAATGTGACGCTCGCCCATCCGCCTGAATACGCGCTCATGGACGAGCCCATGCAGATCGCACGCGATAACGCCGCTCGCTCGGGCGGTCGGTTCGAGGTCGTCGATAACATGGACGATGCGTTTGCCGATGCCGATATTGTCTACCCCAAGAGCTGGGGCGTTGAATCCCTGTTCAGCCAGCCGGAGGAAGCGATGCAAGTCGCGCAACAGTACCGGCACTGGATCTGCGATGAAGCGATGATGGCCAGGGCGAAAGAGCGCGCCATCTACATGCATTGCCTGCCCGCCGACCGCAACTACGAGGTAACAGATGCGGTCATCGATGGCCCACAGTCCCGCGTTTACCCGGAGGCGGAAAATCGCCTTCATACGGCCAAAGCTCTGATGGCCCTTACAATGTAGCCATGCCTATGACTGATTCAGACACTAAACCGCTCGTCGTCATCGCAATTGGCGGCAACTCGCTGATCAGGGATTCCGAGCATATGGATGTCCTCGACCAGTACCGGACGGCCGGCGAGACGGCACATTACATCGTGCCGATCGTCGAGCAGGGGTATCGTGTCCTGGTTACTCACGGGAACGGTCCACAGGTCGGGTTCATCCTGCTTCGCTCCGAACTCGCACGCGACGTCATTCACGAAGTCCCGCTAGCCAATTGTGTTGCCGATACACAGGGATCGATCGGGCTGCAGATCGCGCAAAGCCTGCAGAATGAATTTCTGCACCACGGCGTCGATCAACCCGTCATCGCGGTGGTAACGCAGTGCGTCGTCGATGAGCAGGACCCGAGCTTCTCGAATCCGAGCAAACCCATCGGGCCATTCATGAAGGAAGAAGAAGCCCGACAGCGTGAACGCAAGGATGGCTGGGTCATCGGCGAAGACGCGGGCCGTGGCTGGCGTCGCCTCGTGCCCTCGCCGAAACCGCTGGAGATCATCGAACTGGACGCAATCAGGACATTGCTGGACAGCGGCATGCTGGTTATCGCAGCGGGTGGCGGCGGTATCCCGGTGATTTACAAACCTGACGGTGAGTTGCGACCGCGCCCGGCGGTCATCGACAAGGACGCCGCGTCCTGCCTCCTTGCCTGTGAACTGGGCGCATCGCACTTCATCATCTCGACGGATGTCGACAAGGTTGCACTCAATTTCGGCAAGGAAAACCAGGTTGAGATTGACCGCATGACCATGGCCGAGTGTCGCGAGCACCTTGCCGCGGGGCATTTTGCAGCGGGCAGCATGAAACCGAAAATCGAGAGCGCGCTGAGGTTTCTTGAACAGGGCGGCGAGGAAGTGATTATCACCCAGCCTCAGAACCTGAAAGCGGATTTGAAGAGCATCTACGGCACACATATCGTGCCCTGACGAGACAAGAATGGACGGTTACCGCTGTATCACCTGTGACGAACCACAAGCTGCCGACTTTGATGGCTGGCTCTGCCCGTCGTGCGGCAGCAATCTCGATGTAATCAACAACCGTGACACCATTCTTATGCAAGTCCGGCAGTCGCCATTCGACACGGAACGCATTCCACTGCAGATCGGCCACACCCCACTCTACCCGGCTGAACGACTTGGACAGTCGATTGGGCTGCGCAACCTCTACCTGAAAGACGACACCATCAACCCCAGCGCATCGAGCAAGGACCGCGCCAGCGCCTTTGCTGTCCTGCGCGCGCTCGATAGCGGTGCAGAAACCATCGCGGTTGCGAGCACTGGCAATGCCGGCTCGTCGCTGGCCTGCGTTGCGGCCGCAGCCGGTATTCGGGCTGTCGTGTTTGTACCCGAAAGCGCGCCGGTTGCAAAGCTCACGCAGGCGCTGACGTTTGGCGCGACCGTCCTGGCTGTCCGTGGCAGCTACGATGACGCGTTCGAACTTTGTCTGTCAGCGGCCAGTGAATTCGGCTGGTTCAACCGCAGCACGGGCATCAACCCGTTTACACGGGAAGGAAAAAAGATCTGTGCCTGGGAAATATGGGCTTCGCTGGATGGCAGGGTACCGGATCGCGTTGTTGTGCCAACCGGTGACGGCAACCTGCTGAGCGCCATGTGGAAAGGCTGGCGGGAACTGGAATCCGTCGGGCTCATTGACCGCGTGCCGAAAATCGACTGCGCACAGTCCCTGGGTAGCGCTGCAATCAGCCGTACTGTCCACCGGATTCGAAACAGCGAATCGACAAACCTGCGGTGGTCCGAAGTTGACGTCGAAACCGTGAATGCCAGTACGGTCGCGGACTCGATTTCCGTCGACCGGCCGCGCGATGGCCTTGCCGCTGTTCGGGCCATCATCGAGTCGGGCGGTGAAGCAATTGCCGTCCCCGATGCAGACATCCTCGCTGCAATTTCCGAGATGGCCTCGTTAAGCGGTGTGTTCCCTGAACCCGCCGCTGCCGCACCCTGGGCGGCCGTGAAACAACTGGTCAGCGACGGCAAGATTGCAGCCGACGAACTGGTTGTGTGCCTGGTTTCAGGGAACGGACTAAAAGACGTGGCCGCTGCCCAATCGGCGGTCGGGCAACCCCAACTTATCGATCTGTCACTGGATGCTGTAAAGGCGGCTGTCTTTGATAACCGCCCTGCTCCAGCGCGTAAGCGAACTGAATCATCGAAGCATCGCTGAACGCAGGACCGACAAACGAGATTCCAATCGGCAGGCCGAGAATGTCGCCCGCCGGAAGCGTGATGCTCGGATAACCTGAAATCGCCGCCAGCGAAGAGCTTGAAATACCGGAAGAATGGTCGCCACTGACATTGTCCGTCATCCATGCAGGTCCGCGGGTCGGGGCAATCAGGGCATCGAGGTCATGCTCGAGGAGCGCGTTGTCGATCCCTGCCTGCGCGATCTGCTTGCTCAACACCAATGCCGCGAGGTAATCCGGGTCATCGAGTGTGCCCATGGCCTGTGCGGCAAGCATCCGCTCCTGGCCAAAGAAC
>Ga0316191_10003278_pt1 | contig 11914 bp, 11 predicted proteins | sample Eddworburr2cm_MG_FD_204928 | JGI IMG/M metagenome (GOLD analysis project Ga0316191, IMG submission 204928) | Coastal sediment microbial communities from Maine, United States - Eddy worm burrow 2 cm | ecosystem: Environmental > Aquatic > Marine > Coastal > Sediment | place: USA: Maine...
GACAGAACTACTGGAAAGCGGAATCCATTAAAGCTTATGAAGCCGGGCCTGATGCCAATGCCCGCTGGCTGTCGGATATTGTGCCCGAGGGCTGGCGCATCATCCCAAATCCCTATCCAACGACGGATGCCAGTCTACAACGCGGGCAAAAGATCTATCAGAATTTTTGCATCGGCTGCCACGGCCCCATCGGTGACGGCATGGGACCGGCACAACCCTGGATCTATCCGCCGCCGCTGAATTTTACGATTTTAAAAGGCAGAGAAATATCCGGCGGCATCATCTATTATCAGTTGATGAACGGTATCACCGGCTCGGCCATGCCCTATTTCAAGCGCGATCTGGAATCCCAAAAGATCTGGGAGGTGGGCGATTACGTGGCGGTTTACTTTATCAATCAGAGTGATGCCAACACGGAACCGCGCGGCATTGACTCGGCGTGGGAACCCTGATTTAGTTGAATCGTTGATTAGTTTATTGGTTGACTGGGGAAAAAAATGGTTTATTAGTGAATTAGACAAAATCTGGTTTTCCTATTCAACCAATCAACCACTAAACTATTCAGCTACAATTTTGTAAACCAATAAACTAATCAACCAGTCAACCAATTAATGAAAAATGTATTATCCTTATTTCATCGCCTATATGTCGGCCGGTTTTGTGATCAGCATCGTGGTGTTTATATGGGCCTTGAACAACGGTCAATTTAAAGATCAACAGCGGGCGCGGTTTATTCCGCTTGAAAGTGATCTGAATACGGAGCCGGCAAAAGCATCGCGATTTGCGCGCATCCAGACAATAGCCTTGTTTTCGCTGGTCTGTATCTGTCTGTTGTGCTCCCTTGCGGTCATCACGTTTGCATTAATGAAGGCCGCACAGTAATTTCGACCAACCGGACTGGGATATATTGGCGGACAAGGCGACGACTCCCAATCGGTGTTCGCTTTAAGAAGGAAATAAACGATGAGATATTTCGAACTTCTGAGCATCCAGCATTTTTTCATGTATTTGTTCCCGGCGATCGCCACGATTGCGCTGTTTGTTATCGGCCTGGGGTTCTATCACATTTACCGCAAAGACTCCGCCGAACGTGAAGCCCGCATCATCGAGCGCTATCCGGGCGGAATCGAAGGCCGCAACGCCCCATTTCCGATCCTGGCATACCTGATCATCTTCGGCACGATTGCCTGGGTGTTAGCCTATATTCTTCTAATCGGCTTTTTAAAGGTGAAAATCTGATGGAGCAACATATACACGAATCATCCGCAGTCAAAACATGGTTTCTTGTTTTATTGATGGTGGGGTGGGTGGCATTCAAAGGCTGGCTGGCCTACACAGTTATCGGTGATCTCGGACAGCCCGATTGGGATTATCGCCCGATCATGGATGTGCCCGGTGAATCGGCTTATGCCATTGCCGATCCCTATCATCCGCTGCCCTACGCCCAACATGTGCGGGGTGAGTTGGGCAAAGAAGAAAATCCGTCGCAATTATACATAATTCCGTTTCAAGGTGTTGAGTAAATGAAAAAAATAATTGGTTTTTTCATCATAGTTGCCATCGTCCTGTATGGGGCCTACGAAGCGTTGATGTACTATGACAACAATTTCATATATGGCCGCATGCGCGAAACCCCGGCCGTCAGACCGCATGAAGAACCACTCTTTAACATGGAGGCAGGAATTATTCCGGTTAGCGCCGGCGAAGCGATTTACCGTGCCACACCCGGTGTCGACTTAAATTCCCCATTAAATGCGGCGGATCCTTTGGTCATCGCCAGGGGCAAAGCCGTTTACCTGACTTATTGTGCCCAATGCCATGGTTTCAATTACGACGGCAAGGGAGCGGTGGGTCAGAGTTTTCAACCGCTTCCCACCGACCTTCGCAGTTCCGAGGTTCAATCCAAACCCGAGGGCGAATTATTCAAAACCGTCAGTTATGGTATCCCCGGCAAGCGTCAGCCGGCCTTGCAAACCACCGTTACGATTGACGATCGCTGGCATGTCATCGCATTTATGAAGTCCCTCGGCCTTCGCTAATCGCCCATAAAAAATCTTGGCTCAGAGGACCAGGCTTTGATTTATCCCCAGATGGGTGGTGTTTGCCCTTAACGAACCACTGGAATAATGGAATGGTGGAATAATGGAATATTGGGTATTAAAAACGGATCATGTCTGGATTTTTATTTCCGGTCAGGGCTATCCATACAAATTTAGATCTCATTCCGCCAACCCAGTATTCCAACATTCCATCATTCCAGCTCCCCATGGCAGTCGATTTTGGCAACAATGTTCTTAGACCATGCCGAGTGCTGAATCCCCAAATAATCATCGTGACTCAAGAAGCACTGCCGGTGCTTGCGATCTTTGCGGACTCGCTCTGCGTGCCGGAAGGCATGGGTCAACCCACGCGGATCAGACCTACCAGTTTTGCTGCCAGGGCTGCCGCCAGGTGTTTAGCATTCTGATAGAGGCTGTAGGTGCGGGAGATCCGGCAACATTTCGGCAATCCGAACTTTTCAAGCAATGCCAGGAATTGGGCATAATACCTCGATCGGAAGCGGACCTCATTTCTTCCCATGCAGATAACCGTCGATCAAACGAAACTCCATCCGGCCCAATCGACCCATCGGGGCACACCCCTCATTCGGCCTCCCCGAATGAGGGCGTTTTAGGCCTCAATCTCAAGGTCAGCAACATGTGGTGCCCGGCTTGCGCCTGGTTAATTGATGAAAGTCTTAAAAAAACAGCGGGCGTTATTGATTCAGCCTGCAATTTTTCAACCGACAGACTCCAGGTTAGCTATAACCCTATAAAAACCTCGCCGGACCGGATTATCGACGCCGTCAAGAAACTTGGCTACCGGGCCGCGGAACCCAATACGTCCCGGGATGCGCTTGAACGGCGCAAGGAATTTATTCGTTTCGCCATCTCAGCCTTTCTGACGATGAACATTATGATGCTGTCCTATGCGCTGTATTCCGGTTTTTTTACTGAATTCAGCCGGGAAACCATCTATAAACTGTCCTGGCCGGCCTTTGTCATGGCAACCATTGTGGTCGTCTACGGCGGTTTCGAATTTTTTAAAAAAGCCTGGTCCGGCCTTACCAATGCCGCCTTTAGTATGGAAACGCTGATTATTATTGGATCCATGAGTGCTTATTTCTACAGCACGGTGAACCTGTTTGCCGGCAGCATCCACATTTATTATGACACATCTGCCATGTTGATTACCCTCGTCCTTTTGGGCAAGACATTGGAACGCCGTGCCAAGGGCAGCGTGTTGGAAGGGCTGGAGAATTTTTTCTCCTTGAAACCTTCCAAAGTACGAATTTGCACGGATGACTATCCGACAGGCCGCTATGTAAGCGCCGATCATCTCTCTGAAAAAGATGTTTTTCGAATCGAAGAAAATGAAATCATCCCCGCCGACGGCAGGGTGATAGACGGCAACGGCACGGTGGATGAGTCTTCTCTGACCGGTGAAGCGTTGCCGATCAGAAAGAAACCCGGAGACACCTTGCGCAGCGGTATCCGCGTCATAAAGGGATCATTCAAGGTCAGCGCCCAAAAGGTTGGCGCCAACTCTACCTTGGGTCAGATGATCGCCATCATCGAAAAGACCCTGATGACGAAAACACCGCTGGAAGGAAAAACGGACACTATTTTACATTGGTTCGTTCCGATCATTATCGTGCTGGCGGCAGGAACGGCACTCGTTTGCCTGTTGGTGGGAATCTCAATGGAAGCGGCCATCCTGCGGGCCGTCACCGTTCTGGTCATTTCCTGCCCCTGTGCCCTTGGCATCGCCATCCCCCTGGCCCGGGTGGCTGGGATTTCCATCGCTGGTAAAAAAGGACTTCTGGTAAGGGATTTTAAGGCTTTCGAACAGGCTGACAGAGTTACGGCCTTCGTGTTCGACAAAACCGGCACCATCACCGCCGGGAAGTGGAATTTGTTGGATATCATCTGCGATGCGTCACTCACCAGAGATCAGGCCCTGGCTTGGGCAGCCGGCTTGGAAAAGAATTCGGAACATTTCATCGCAACTGAAATTATCAACCAGGCCAGGACTAAAAATACTCAGCCGTTCTCTTTGGCCAACGTCCAACACGATGACAAGGGAATCCAGGGCGAAGCTAACGGCCGAACCTTAAAAATAGGGTCGGCAGAATATCTGGACGAGGAATTAAAAGCAACGAAACCCCTGAGAGATGCAATGGTCCAGGATGGAGCAACCAATCACTCTTTCGTGTATTTGGGGATTGACGGCCGACTGGTTGCAATTTTCGTTTTTGGGGATAGTTTGCGAAAAGATGCCTCGATGACGGTTGAAAATTTGCACAACCGGGGATATCACCTCGCGATGGTGTCCGGGGACGGTGTGCAAACCACAAAGGCCGTCGGAGATAAAATCGGTATTCAGCAATCCCTTGGCGGTCAAATGCCCCGGGATAAGTCCCGCTTTATTGTCAAGTTGCAGCAGAAGGGATATCGGGTCGCCATGGTGGGTGACGGGATCAATGACGCACCGGCGCTGGTGCAGGCAGATCTTTCCATTGCCGTTCACTCAGGAGGTCAGCTGAGCAGGGAGGCCGCCGACATCACCCTCATGCGCGCAGAAAACGGTCAAATCATAGAATTTTTAGATTTTGCCAAACAGGTCAACAAAAAAATCTATCAGAATCTGGCCCTAACCTTTCTCTACAATGCCGTCAGCATTCCCATCGCCATGAGCGGCCTGCTCAGTCCCCTGGTGGCGGTTACAGCGATGTTGCTGAGTAGTCTGAGTGTGACCGGCAATACGCTGATGCTGGTACGCAGGAACAATTAAATGCATCGTAATTTTTACAATTTATTCGAATCACAGTACTTTCTGTGGCCATTCTACTGGCAAGCCGCATGGAATGTATTGGGATATTCTCGCTTTCTTCAAATGTTTGAATATTGTCGGATGGGCACGACCGGCTACGTCGCAATTTCGCGGGTGCTCCGCATTGTTTCAGAAGTATCGCGGGAAACTGGCTGAAAAGGCATTGTGGTTGCCGTTTGATTCAATAGGGGAGATTTTTGGCGATCAATTAGGCACGATGGGTCCACCGTGTTCAGGGTAATGCCATCTGCGGTGACGTGAATGTAATGGGCGGGAAGCTCGGTCCAGGCGCCGGTATTGATGTATCGGATGCCGTCGACAACCATATCTTCAGGATAGTGGGTATGGCCGCAGGTAACTGCTTCAAAACCGTTTTCGATGGCACAACTCACCGCATTCAACGCGATGTTCTTTCGCAAGACTTTGTAAAAAGACTTCCATTTTTTGGCATATTCGGCCACGTGCACCGGCTTGGCTCCCAGCTTGACTCTTAAAGCGTGCATCAATTTGAAAGCCCTTATGAACGCCCGGCTGCGGGGCATGATGTCATCAAAATCGTCCCCGTGGGTGATTAAAAGTCTTTTTCCGATGCTGTACGAACGCGTCATCTTCACCTTTCCAAACCCGGTGGGTGTATAGCCGTTGTCATGATTACCCTGTATCCAAACCACCTTCTGGCCCAAAGAAATCTGTTCAATGCGGTCGAGGATTCTCTGGTCCGATTTTGTCATTTTTAAATAGGGTTGGTCGATGATATCACCATTCATGATGAATTCATGATCTTTGGGAATCGTTTTGAGAAAGTCCTCTAAAATTCGGGATTGAAGGTATTGAGATCCGATATGCAGGTCACTGATAATGATCGCGTTCATTTTCCTCCGGGCTACAAGGATAGAATTGAAAAGGAAATTTTCAAAATGATACAATTTTAGAAAGTAATGGCTGATTTAAATTTCTCAAGCAATATATCGGTACTTTTTCAAAATTCATGATAATTTGACGGTAAATATCATTTCTTATCTGTCACTTGCGGCGTTTCGATCCGTGGGAATTGCTTTATCTTAGTGGTCGTCACGTTGGTGATAGGCTGGGTATCTTGATCTTTTTTTGCCAAGTGTAGTTTGCCTTTCTCTTGCCGGATACGCAATAGATAGCCACCCAACGCGCCACCGGCGGTTGCCAGGGTCACTAAGCCCAATGTCATGAAGTGGGTCAAGATTAGCAAACCACCCAATCCTGCCACACCTGCGAATGCCAGTCCGATCTTGATATTCGCCCGCGTTGACGCGCGTCTCACCTCCTGAAGGGTTTTACGTTGCGCCTGCTTTATCAGCTCGCTCTTGGCACGCTCGGCATTCACGCGGATGGTTTCACGCTCCTTGGCATGGTGTTCTTTCAACCGGCTGATTTTATCCTTGCGTTGACGCGCTGCTATCGAACCAAACCAAAAAGCTGTCAAAAGCCCTGCGATCAGGACCGGAATCACCAGCCGCAGCCAGCCCCAGTTTGCCAGATCCGCAGGGGCAATCAGCACTAAGGCAATCGTGATGACTTGTAAAATTAAGATGCCGAAGATAAATTTCAGCATGATAATACTTTTGGGACAACGCCCATAAAATTATAACTTTCTTTCATTTAGCAGACTTTAACCGCTTGGTTTCGGCAATACCTTCACCACCCTTTGCCGAAATACTCACCGATGGCTGCAAGATACTAAGCTATTAAGATTGTAATGACATGATGCAAGTTACCGGGAGCCTTGATGCGTGTTTTGCAATGATGTTTCATACGAAAACATCTTTTTCCCAGCCGAGCTTAATCAACTCGATCCGATCCGGATGACTGTTTCCCAGGCCGAACGTTGTGTCCGCAGCTTCAATATGTAACGGTCGGGGACTGATGGGCCGATCTTTGCCAAAGTGTTCATTACGCTTGGCCTGGATGATTCGCGCCCCGGTTGCATCCGCAGCCACCGGATCGGTGCTCACAATCAAACCGCCATAGGGCCAGGTGTATCCCCGGCTAAAATGATGGGGCCCAACCCCATGGAATAGCGGCGTCAGCATCACCAGGATATTTAAACGCGTTTTGCCCATGATTTGAGGCTTTTGCCAAATAACACCCAGCCTCTCACAGGCATTACCGTGATAGATCCAGGGCTGTGGTACAAACATGATGTAGTTTTTGAGCAGGGTGCCCAATCCCGACCAATGGTGTGTGCGCATCGGGCGGATATTTATCAGTACGGTTGATCGCTTGAAAACCGGGTTGTTTTCGATACCGCGATCATCGACAGAAATGTTTTGGGCCTTGACGCCGGCTTCAACCAGGCGCGATCTGATGGCCGTCTCCAGTTCCGGTGGTGTCGGCAGGCGATACCAGACATTGCTTTTGATGCCGACAATATCATCGGGATTCGCTATTTTACGCCAGACGGCGGGATCTTTGGTGCCCAACGCAACGCTTACGGCATTATCCAACATTTGCACGACCGTCCCACGATCCAGTGAGCCATAGCCATCCGTAGCACGTTGATTCCTGATCAACACCACCCGGCTTTTTTTGGTAGTTTGGCCGGCTGCCCTGGATACCAGGGGCAGTCCCAGCAAGCTTCCCATGACGGCACAGGAGCCGGAGCGGATAAAATCACGACGTGTGATGACATGTTTTTTCTCAGTCATGACGACATTCTCCTCTCAATCCGCAGACTGCAAAGATTCATTGAATATTTTTTAATAGAAGTTCGGCATATTCCCGGCTGTCGGCTTCCAAAACGATGGCCAACAGATGTCCTTTTTTATGTATAACCGCCCATTTACCGTTTTCCAACAATGCCGCTCCTTTTTTATCCGCATCCGGCAGATAGTGATTCAAAAAGTCAACCTGGGATTGTGCGACGTTTTCAGACGTTGGATATTTAATAAGCAGCAGTTGGGCAGCCTGATTGCCGAGCTGATATTCTGCCAGAGCGACATCCGTATCAGCGGAAATATTGAGAATATTTTCGTCCGATATATAATAATGATAGTTGAGCATGACAGGATGATGCAAATACCGGATACGATCTGCTTGCAGGCCTAAAGGCGGCAGCTGTGAAAGAATTTCGGGTTTGGGACCGTGGCCGGCTATTTTATCAGCCACCTGTCGGCCCAATTCTTTGACTGCCTGTTCTGCCGCCGTGGATTCTTCTTCCATGTAAATGGAAACGAAAAAGCGACTCTTCCAAAAACTTAGCCATCCCGGTCGATATCGGCCATCCTGTCCGATGTCTATCGTGGCCCCGTCAATATCGTGGGTGAAAACACCGTAAGCGTCTTCTGAGGAGCCCATGTCAAAGATATCCAGTATTATCGCAGGTCCGCCAGATAGGGTGTATCGACGTGAAAGACACTGTCTAAAGTTATAGGCCTTGTATACTTCGGCACCGCCGTCGATGTAACTAAAAATGGTTTCCTGATCGAAAATACGATCGCCTGTCTGTGCCGACCAACTGCCTGCCTGCATTGGAAGATCCGGCTGAAGGTCTTTAAGAGAATTTGTCTTTGAATGGGTACTTTGGATCATAAACAATAAAATAATGCTGATGGTTACAAGACCTGGGATATTCCTGAGTGTCCGGATCTGAAAAGTGTTTTTCATAAAAACTGCCCGGCGCTGCAACGGATATGCAATTTAGATCATTTGAGGATGCTTCACTGGGAGAATGGCGATCAAAAGTATTTTGGCTCATTTTTTGCGACTTGCTCAGACATGCAATCAGCGCAACTGCTTGTCAAAACAGTCAGATCATATAAAAGTGGGCTTAGAATAATTTTATCAAAAGTTGTGATGGCACATGCTATCACAGGAAAAGTAACATGAAGCCAAAATTCCTTTTATAAATCAGCGATCACCAGTATAGCGTGGCCCCGACCCCTTCCAAGGGCTTTCCTCATACTCCCAATTCTGCTGATGGTCGCTGATTTGTCCATTTGCTCTTTTTTATATCCAATAGTCGACGGATATTCAAGGCATTACTGAATTTAGTCTTTATATTCACCACGAAGGGCACGAAAACTTGAATTTTTCTTATTTCTTTGTGTTCTTCGTTCGCTTCGTGGTGAAATAATTATGATAAACAATATGAACCGGCCGAAATAATGAATAATCCCTAAGTGCTAATCAAACAATCCTTACCACAAACCCGACATCCAAAATCTAAAATAGCCCCAAAAGGTTGATCTCACGCAATAAAAATGAGATGAAAGTTAATAACCTCGATAGGAGAATTTTCACCACCCAAGGCTGGAACAATGCGCTTGTTATCAGCGATACCATCGCCGGTTCTCACCATCACAACCACAGGATTTGTCGCGACTGTTGCTCAAATTATTATTTTAAGAGAGCTTCTGGTTTTGTTTTACGGCAATGAACTGTCGGCGGGATTGATTTTTGCTTGCTGGCTCCTTTGGAGTGGACTGGGAAGCGGGCTGTCCGGAAAATGGGCCTTGAAGATTTCTGCCCATACCCCCCTGCTAAGGATGATGCTTTTATGTCTTTCAGCTATGCTGCCGCTGTCGGTGCTCTTCGTCCGCGCAACCAGAATCATCTGGACGCTTCCTGCAGGAGAATTGCCGTCCATCGGGAAGATGCTTTATATTTCTGTTGCCGTTACAGGTCTCTTCTGCCCGGTATCCGGCGCACTTTTTGGCGTCTGCTGGGCAATTCACCGAAAAAAGGGGGGGCATCAGCCCCTGGGGATCTATCTGGGAGAGGCGTTGGGTTCGGCCGCCGGTGGCCTGATCTTTTATTTTGTATTTCTTCCTTATGTTTCGGCCCTTACGACAATTTGGATCACTTGCGGAATGATCCTATTCATTACCTGGTGGCTGTTGCGGCCATGGTGGCCGCGTTCAAACCTTCGTTTTGGGCACTTGATGTGGATTGCGACATTTTTACTGGTTTTATGGGGTGTCGTTTCCGGATCTCGTTTGGAACATATGAGCCGTCGCTGGCAATGGGGACCGAACCTTTCGGCCGTGCATGACACGGCCTATCACAACATTGCTTTGTTGAAAAAGGAGGGTCAGGTATCGGTTTTTACCAATGGCCTGTGGTTATTTTCGCAACCGGATCGGCTCAGCGCCGAAACTGGGGTTCATTTGGCCCTCCTTCAACATCCGGATCCTAAAACCATCCTTCTTCTGGGAGGTGGAATTGCCGGCCTCCTGGAAGAGCTTTTTAAACAGCCGGGCATCCGGTCTATCGATTACGTGGAACCGGACCCGGATTTCATTCCGCTTCTCAAACCGCATCTGTCACCTGCAACGGAAGCATCTCTGCAAGATCCCCGTGTTCGGCTGTTTCACCAGGATCCCCGTAGCTTCATGCGTCGCTCGCTTGCACGCTACGACGTAATTTTGATGAATATGGGAGATCCGATCACCGCACAGATGAACCGATTTTATACAAAGGAATTCTTCTCCCACGTGAAACAGCGGCTTTCGTCAGGCGGGATTTTTTCATTTGCGATTTCCGGTGGAGAAAGCATGCTGGGTCCAACCCAGGCCCGTTTTTTGGGTTCGATCAAGAAAACCCTTCTTCAGATTTTCCCCCAAACGCTCATCTACCCCGGTGACCAGATACGATTTTTTGCCACCGATACATCCGGTGAACTCCTTTCAGATTACTCCGCCTTGGCGCATCGGATATTTGAACGCAACCTTCAACTTACATATGTCCGGGAAGATATCCTTCAGGATGCACTCAGTCCCTTCCGTCTCGATTATCTGAAATCCATTCTGGAAGATGTTAGGGGTGTTGCCGTCAACAAGGATTTTTTTCCCATCTGTTATTTCCATAATCTGATGATGTGGTCGATCCAGTGGCATGAGGTGTTACAAAAATATCTCAATATCCTAGCAGACGTAAAGCTGCGATGGCTCTGGACCGCTTTGGCCGTAATAGGGGTTATAATTGTTGTGATCTTTTGGACGGGTCGCCCCAAATTCAGGGTGGCGGTGGCCGGAAGCGTCTTTATATCGGGCGCCATCGAAATGGTGCTCCAGGTGGTGTTTTTGTTAAGCTTTCAAATTATTGAAGGGTTCGTTTATCGTCAGCTTGCGTTGATTATCGCCTTTTTCATGACCGGATTAGCTGTCGGCGCCGGATGGATTTCTTGGCAAAATCCCTCCCCGCCGAAAACCAATGTTGCCCGGAGACTCTTTATTCGAGTCCAGGCGGGGGTCTGTCTGCTCCCTTTCGGGTTGATGCTATTTTTTCCGCTGATTCATGGAGAGTTCCAGAGTTTTTTGTCTCCGGCGGCAATGGGTTGGCTGTTTTCAGGTCTCAGCTTGATCACCGGCTTTCTGGGCGGCGTTCATTTTGCCTTGGCCGTCATGGTTATGGCCGGTACTGGGGTCGCGTTGGAAAAAATCGGTGGCGGATTCTATGCCCTGGATCTTGCAGGGGCTGCCACAGGGGTTTTCATGGCGGCTCTATTCATAATCCCGGTTTACGGTATCATGAATATGCTGGTTTTTTTAAGCATCTTGTCAGGTATCAGCCTGTTGACACTTCTCCGACGGGCCTGAAATTTGATTGCTTAAGATTGATGGATTCGTAAAAAGTCTGATTTTCGAATTTTGTTCGTCGTAACAAATTGAATTTACAGGCTTTGAAATTTTATTTTTGTGCTTTTTGTGCCTTTTTGTGGCTATGTCAAGATTTATGAGTTTTCCAAATGCCGGAGATGGCCCGTCCACAATACTGACACTTCCCATCATTTAAACCCAGCACTTTTACCCGATAGCCGATACGACGAATCAGCATTTTTTGGCAGTGGGAGCAGTAAGTGTGCCCTCCTGGATGTTCGGGCACATTACCAAGGTAGGCAAAATGGAGGCCTTCATCAATGGCGACTTCCCTGGCTTTCTCAAGGGTTGATACCGCTGTCGGTGGAATTCCTTTTAGCTTGTAGCGAGGATAAAAGCGGACAAAATGGAGCGGAACATCCGGCCCCAGCTCTTTGTAGATCCACTGACACATGGCTCGTACCTGCTGC
>Ga0316191_10003279_pt1 | contig 11912 bp, 13 predicted proteins | sample Eddworburr2cm_MG_FD_204928 | JGI IMG/M metagenome (GOLD analysis project Ga0316191, IMG submission 204928) | Coastal sediment microbial communities from Maine, United States - Eddy worm burrow 2 cm | ecosystem: Environmental > Aquatic > Marine > Coastal > Sediment | place: USA: Maine...
TCGCCGTCCGCAGGCCGGCGGCCGAGATGGAGCGTTCGTGGCCGCCGCAGACGTTCATGATGCGCACCGGCTCGTCGATGTCGAGCCCCCGCAATGCGTCGAGCCAGTGTTCGGCGGAATGCCTCACGCAGCCTCGCTACGCGCCGCGCCGAGCCACTGCAGCCAGCTGTCGAGCCCGGCGCCGTTTTTCGACGAAAGCTCGTAAAGCGGTGCCGAGCTTGCAAGATTGCGCAGGCACGATTCGGCCCGCTCCGGGCTGAAATCGTCGAGCACGCCGAGCAGGTCCGACTTCGTGATCAGTACGAGATCGGCGCTGCGGAACATGACCGGGTACTTGGCCGGCTTGTCGTCGCCCTCGGGCGTTGACAACAGGGTTACGTTGAGGTGCTGGCCGAGGTCGAAACTGGCCGGGCAGACGAGGTTGCCGACGTTCTCGATGAACACGATGTCGACCTCGTCCAGCGACAGCTCGTGCAGCGCCGTGTGCACCATGTGGGCGTCCAGGTGGCAGGCGCTGCCGGTGCTGATCTGTACTGCAGGTACACCCTTGCTGCGGATGCGCTCCGCGTCGTTTTCCGTCTCCAGGTCGCCCTCGATGACGGCGACACGCAGGCGGCCGTCCAGCGCCTCGATAGTCGCTTCGAGCAGCGACGTCTTGCCGGCGCCGGGCGAGGACATGAGGTTGACGGCGAGCACGCCGTGGCGGTCGAAATGTTCGCGATTGTGCAACGCCTGGTGGTCGTTGGCGTCGAGCAGGCCCTTGAGCACCTCGACCGATTCCCGCCCCGATTCGGTCCTGTGCAGGTGCCCGTGTTGCTGCAGCAGGTGTTCGTTGCCGGGAGTAATATTACAGCCGCACGTATCGCACATCGTTCTGCTCCTGGAATGGGGAATCAGCCGTCGGCGGCGGCCAGTATCTCGTCGAACAACGACCAGGTCTCGGCCGCTTCTTCATCGGACACTTTCTGGATCGCGTAGCCGACGTGCACGAGGACGTTGTCGCCGGGCTTCAGGTCATCGTCCTGCATCATGAACAGGCTGACCTCACGCTCCACGCCGCGGGCTTCGCAGGTACACTGGAAGCCGTCGACGCTGGTTATTTTCATAGGGACGGCGAGGCACATTTGAAACCCTCCATGCCCCGGGCCGGGCGTTATCGGGAAAGACGTTCAGAGCTTGATAGTACTTGCTGATTTCGGCGAAGGACTGTACGTAATTACGCCTATTCCTGTGGGGGGTTTGCGTGTCTAAGGTACAGGGTAGGCGCCGGATCCCCGGCGCAAAATTGTGAGGAGGCATACAATGCGATTCCTTATTGCGGCACTTGCGTTCGCGGGTGCAGAGACAGCCCTGGCACATACGCCGGATACGGGCTTTCTGAGCAATTTCGGCCACCAGCTTACGTCGCTGCACCACTCGCCCGCCGCCATGCTGCTCGGCGTCCTGGTGCTGGTATTGATGCTGGTTGCCGTTCGCAAGCTGACGGCGCGCTGACAGCGTCATAAAACTCGGCCCGGCGGAACGTAACGGTTAGAATGGCCGTGCTTCGTCGCGAGCCGGGGAATGAACGCAGCCCTCACCTGCACAACCACGCCTGAAGACTCGCTCGCCGTCACGCTGACCGGCGACTGGTTGCTCGATGCCCCGTTACCGGACATCGGGCCGGTCCTCGTGCGCCTACGGGAGTCGCCGGCGCCCGCCAACGTCTGTTTCGACGCCTCCGAACTCGGCGACTGGGACACCGGGCTCGTCGCGAGGCTGGTGTCGATTCGGCGCGATGCGCAGGCCAATAACATACCCGTCGACGAGAGTGGGCTGCCCGACGGCGCCCGCCAGCTGATTGCCCTGGCCTTTGCGGTCAGGGAACGTGAGGGCGCACGGCGCAAGGCCCGCGACATCGGCTTCTTCGCCGGTATCGGCGAGAAAACGCAGCGCGTGGCCGGGCGCAGCCGTGAGCTGCTGGAATTCGTCGGCGAATTGATGCTCTCTTTCGGGCGCCTGTTTCGAGGCAAGGCGACGTATTTGCGGTCGGACCTCGTGCAGTACATCCAGGAGGCGGGCGCCGAAGCGTTGCCGATCGTCAGCCTGATCAGCTTTCTCATCGGCATGATTTTCGCGTTCGTCGGCGTGATGCAGCTCGAGAATTTCGGCGCCGGCATTTACACGGCCGATCTCGTGGCCGTTGCCATGGTGCGGGAGATGGCGCCGATCATGACCGCGATCATCATGGCGGGCCGCACGGGGGCGGCTTACGCGGCACAGATAGGCACGATGAAGGTCAATGAGGAGGTCGATGCCCTGACGACGCTGGGCATGGACCCCATCGATTTCCTGGTCACGCCGCGCGTGATCGCGCTCATCATCATGTTGCCGATGCTGACGCTGTACGGCAGCCTGATGGGCATTCTCGGCGGCACTTTCGTGGGGCTTTCAATGCTGGACGTGAGCATCGTGCAGTATGCGACCCAGACCGTGAATTCGGTGGGTCTTAACAGCCTGCTCGGCGGCTTGTTCAAGAGCGTCGTATACGGCAGTCTGGTCGCCATCGCGGGATGCCAGCAGGGGCTCGCCTGCGGCAACAGCGCAATGGCCGTCGGAGAGAGTACGACTCGCGCGGTGGTCATGGGCATCGTCATGATTGTAGTGAGCGCATCAGTACTCACCGTGATCTATATCAATCTGGGGATCTGAATTGCAGGGCAATGCCGGACACATCGTCGCCAGGGACATTACGGTTGCCTACGGCGATTTCGTGGTGCAACGCGACCTTGATTTCACGGTAAACCGTGGTGACGTATTCATCATCATGGGGGGCTCGGGCTGCGGCAAGAGCACGCTTCTCAAGGTCATGATCGGCCTCAAGGAGCCGGCCAAAGGCGACATCTTCTACGAGGACGTGCCGTTCTGGGCATCGGGCGAAGACGAGCGCGAAGCGATGAAACGAAAGTTCGGCACGCTGTTCCAGTCCGGGGCGCTATGGAGTTCCATGACGCTCGCGGAGAATATCGGCCTGGCCCTGAAACAATACACGGCACTCAGCGACGCCGAGATCCGCGAGGTCGTCAATTACAAGCTGATGCTGGTCGGGCTTGCCGGATTCGAAGACTACTACCCCAACGAGATTTCCGGCGGCATGAAAAAGCGGGCCGGTCTCGCGAGGGCCATGGCGCTCGACCCCGAGATCCTGTTCTTCGATGAGCCGTCGGCGGGGCTCGACCCCATCAGCGCACGGCTGCTCGACGACCTGATCCTGGAGCTGCGCGACAGCCTCGGTACGACGGTCGTCGTGGTCACCCACGAACTTGCCAGTATTTTCGCGATCGGTAACAACTCGGTGTTCCTGGACGCCGACGCCAAGACGCAGCTGGCCACGGGCGACCCGAAGGAACTGCGAGATTCCCATCCCAACGACACCGTGCGCGCGTTCCTGAGGCGCGGCGCACCGGAGGCGGATGCCGCATGAGCAAGAAATCCAATCCGGCGATGATCGGCGCATTCGTCGTCGGCGCCGTGTCGCTGCTCGCGCTGGGCGTCGCGATTTTCGGCGGCGGCGAGTTGTTCAAGAAGCGCGTCAACTACGTCGCGTACTTCGAGGAGCAGACCAAGGGCCTCCGGGTGGGATCGAATGTGATCCTGAACGGTGTGCGTGTCGGCTACGTGTCCGAGATCGCGCTGCTGATCGACGAAGAGCGATACGAAACGCTCACCCGCGTGACCCTCGAGATTCTTCCTGACACCTATATCCCGGTTCGCGACGGCGTCCCGATAGCGGACGACCTGCGTGACGTGATTCCGCACGAGGAGCTGATTCGGGATGCCGGGATGCGAGCACAGCTCGAAATCGAGAGCTTCGTAACCGGGCAGTTGCTGGTGCGGCTCGACCTGCGCCCGGATACGCCGATACGCATGGCCGGCGTGGACTCGGAATATCCCGAGATACCGACTATCCGTTCGGACATCCAGGAGTTGCTGACGCGAATGCAGCGTTGGCTGGCCAACATCCGCGACAACGTCGACGTGGATGCGCTGGCGGAAGGCGTCACCAATGCGTTGAACGGCATTGCCGCCCTGACGAACTCGCCGGATCTGCATGATTCGCTCGCCGGGCTCAGTGAATTAGTGAACGATGACGATGTACAGAACCTGGGAACGTCCATGAGACAGGCGCTCGGCGACGTAAGTCGCGCCGCGACCGAGGCGACGGAGCTGTTCAAGAGCACGGATGCGGAACTCACCAGTGTTGCGGCGGACCTGCAGCCGGTGCTGGAGCGGCTGGGCGAGACGCTGCTTGCGGCCGAGTCGACCCTCGATGCGGCCCGGCTGCAGCTGCGGGGCGACTCGGAACAGGTATACCAGCTGCAGTCGACGCTAAAAGAGGTCGAAGGCGCCGCATCGGCATTGCGCGAATTCTTCGACTACCTGGAACGCAATCCGGAAGCGCTGATCCAGGGCAAGCAACCGTGAGGGGACACAAGGTATGAGACTAACGAGCTGGCAGGCGCCGGTTGTATTCCTCGCGCTGGCCATCGGCGGCTGCGGCTCCTCGCCGCCGGTCAACTATTACGACCTTGAGGCGCTGGAGACCGGTTACGTTGCCGAAGGCGAGACCTACCTCCGCGTGGGAGTGGGACCGCTGCGCACCCCGGACTACCTCTCGCGCGCACAGATCGTCACGCGGGGCAGCGACAGCCGGGTACTCGTGGATGATTTCAATCGCTGGGTCGAACCCGTCAGCGATGCGATCTACCGGGTGGTGTCGGAGAACCTCGACAGTCTCATGAGCAACGCGGTCGTCGTCGCGTTTCCGTACACGCATATCGCGGATCTCGACTACCAGCTTATCGGTCGCATCAGTCGATTCGACGCCGATACTGATGGGACGGTGGTATTGCAGATGCAATGGGGAATCATTTCGTCAAGAGACGACTTCGTTATTCAGCCGCGGCGGGTGCGTTACGAAGCGAGCGCGGCGCAGGTCGGGGACTACCCGGCGCTGGTACGCGCCATGAGCGAGGTGCTGCAGCAGTTCAGCCGCGACGTGGCGGCATCGCTCGACCCCGCCGATACGCGCTAGGCCAGCGGCGGCGTGCTCCAGCCGGATTCGAGTTCGCCCTGGTCGAATATGATCTCGCGATGACCGCTCCAGGTCAGGCGGATCGCTTCCGGCGTACCGATACCCGCACCCCGCGGATCGCCACAGGGCCCGAACCAGTGATTCTGCGGTGCGCCCGTCGTCCGCGCGCGCATGCCGCAGTAAGTCGTGCCATTGACGGTGGCGCCGAGCACTTTCTGCTGGAAAACCGGGTCCGCGCTCACGACCGCCGCCGTGAGGTGTTGCGAGATGCGCTCGAACACGTCGAGCACCTTGTCCAGCTCGCCATCCCCGTAAGTGACGACGACCTGGAACGGTCCGAACAGCTCTGTCGTCAGCAGGCCGAAGTGCTCGCCGCAGATCGCCTCGAGCGGCACCCGGACCGCCGTCGGCTGCCACGCCCCGTAACAGTCGGGTATCTCGTGGCCGGATAAGGGCTTGCCGCCGAACAGCAGTTCGGCGCCCGGCACCGCAAGTGCCGCATCGACATGCTTCTTTATGCGGCCGTTGCTCCATGTCAGCACCGGCCCGATGCTCAGGTCGTCGAGCGAGCGCCGGCCCGCCAGCTCTGCGAGCTTCGGCAGGAGGGCGTTTGCCCAGTTGTCGTGCAGGAACAGGATGCTCTGCGCCGAGCACTTCTGCCCGGTGGCGTTGTAGGCGTCCTCGTCCGATTGCCAGGCCACGTAGTCGAGCCAGCGCTCGTCATAGTCCGGGCCGATGATCTTCCAGTCGAACCCGGCGTCCTCGAGTCGCACGGCGCCATTGACGCTTGCCGCGACACGTTCCGCGACCTCGGCCGAACCCGTGAACTGCACCAGCCGGATAACGTCCCTGGCCTCGTTGATCAGTTTGCCCATGTTCTCCCCGCGGCAATGCACCATGTCGATATCGCCTGCCGGCAACCCGCAGTGGATAAGGAAGCGCAGGAACTGCTCGAAAACGATGCTCACCTTCGAATCGATCTTGACCAGCGGGCGGTTGCCCATGAACAGTGCGCCCATGACCTGCAGCGCCGGGATCTCGAGCGGGAAATTGAAGGGCGCCACGACGACGACCGGCCCATACGGCCAGCGATAGCCGCGCGATTCCTGGCCGGTGCGGTCGCCCGGATTGGAGAAGCCGCGCGCCAGGAAACGCACGCCGTCGCCGGCAAAGTTCTCAAGGAACACGCGCGTGATCTGCACCTCGCCCGCGCACTGCTTCCAGCTCTTCGGCATGACGCGCTGGATGAGCCGCGTGAAGTAGTCGAAAACATCCTGGTCGGCCAGGAGCGCGGCGGCGCGTGCAGAGACCTCGCCCAGCATCACGTAGCGATCCGTGTTCTTCATGGGGTTGTGCAGGCCCGTCTTGGGACAGCTCTGTAGCCCGGTGATGAAGGCGTCGAAATCGGTCGTGTCAGGGATCTCGAGGAAGCGGCTGCCGTTCATCGGATCGACGATGTCGTCGCGCAGTCGTTGCACGGAAACCCACCGGCCGCCAACCAGGTTTTGCGCACGTCCGGGGTCTTCGCCGGTCATCCCGTCGAACGGATCCACGGTTGCGAATGCGGCTACTTTGTCTTTCATTGCGAGTCTCTCCGTCGGCGTACCCGACATTGTACGAGGGCTGGCATGAGAATGTCAGGGGACCGGCTCGAGCCGCCAGAAGCCGGGCGTCTCTCCCGGCACGCGATGAAAGCTGCGCTTTGCGTCCACCGGCCCTGACCCCAGTAATGCGCGCAGGTCCTCGATCACGGCCGGGTTGAGCATGTGGTACAGGTGCCCGGATATATCGTTCGTGCCGGTCGGCGTGACGTCTATGACGGTCGTATGGTCGACGTCAAATTCCCTGGCGACACCGAGCCGCCCGGAGACATTCACGGTCGTGGACAGCCACAGCACCCGGTCGCTGTCCGAGGTGTATACCACGATGTCGGAAACCTTCTGCTGCAGCATCGATACGTTATCCTGAAACACGTCGCGCCGAATATCCGGGGCTATGAATATCGCGCTGCCGAACCGGGCTTCATCGTCCCGCAGCTTGAGTGCGTCAACGACGCCGCGCGAGCCCATGCTGTGCGCCATCAAAACGATTCGTTCGTGGCCGACGGCGTCGGCGGCGAGGGTCAGCAGCGCGTTGAGTTCGTCGAGACTCTGTTCGAGGTCGTTCGCGTCCCCCGCATAGGTCAGGTAGGAGCTCGACGGCCACGAGAACAGCAGCATCCTTCCGCCGAGCCCGAGGCGCTTCTGCAGCAACGCCGCTCTGCGGCAGTTCTTTGCAAAGTACTCGCCGTAGCCGTGCACGTAGATCACGAAACGCCCCGGCGCGATGTCCGACAGGATCGATTCGAGGGGCTGTGTGTCAACGCGCAGTACCTCGCCGCGCTCGTCATCGGCCTCGAAGCCGACGCGGCAGCTACCGGCGGAAAGCTCACCGTGGTCATCGCCGTAGTATTCCCCGGTCGTGCCCGAACTGACGAGCTTGCGGTTGGTTACGAAGCGCAGCTCGACCACGTTTTCGTGCTTGTCCGTTACTGCCCTGAAATCCGTTCCCACGGGAATGCGCGTGGCACAGGAAGTCGTCACGGCAGCCGCGAAGGCGATGATGAGCAGCAAAAACGCGCGGGTTCCAGCCATGTGCGGAGTATAAAGGCGTCCAGCGCGCACGGTTTACATAAATACGCGAATTTCGGGGCAAGCCCCGCAAGGACCGTTCAAGCCGTAGTTGCCGCAACGCCTAAGGAAAACTACGAAGTGAATATTGAGGCCGGAAACGGCCTAATGTGACCAGGTTGGAACGCACCGGAGTATGGCATTGAAGAGCTATGCGCACGGTAGCGGTGACACGCCCCTGCTCGGGGTAACCGTCGGGCAGCTGCTGGATACGGCAGCTCGCCGCTGGCCTGACAACGATGCATTGATCGTCGTCGATCAGGGAGTCCGCTGGAACTGGCGGGAGCTCAGGGAGCGGGCGAGAGACTTCGCCGCTGGATTAATTGCACTCGGCCTGCAGCCGGGCGAGCGTGTCGGTATGCTCGCGACGAACCGTGCCGAATGGCTGGTTGCACAGTTCGGAACGGCCTGTGCGGGCCTCGTGCTAGTCAACATCAACCCCGCCTACCGGACCCCGGAACTCGAATACGCCCTGAAAAAAGTCGGCTGCCGCGCCATAGTCTCAGAGGCTTCCTACAAGACCAGCGACTACATCGCGATGCTGACCGAACTCGCGCCGGAGCTCGCGGCGAGCGAGCCCGGACACCTGCACTCGGCGCGTCTCCCCGACCTCCGCATCGTGATTCGGCTGGGGACGGAACGCTCGGCCGGCATGTTCAACTTCGACGATGTCGCTGCGAAGGCGGGGCCCGGGGAATTCGAGGCGCTGAAGACGATCGGCGCAGAGCTGGATTTCGATGCCCCGATCAATATCCAGTTCACCAGCGGCACGACGGGGTCTCCGAAGGCGGCGACGCTGACGCACCACAACATCGTCAACAACGCCAGCATGTCCGCAAGCATCATGAAGTTCACTGAGCGCGACAGGCTGTGCATGCCGGTGCCGATGTATCACTGCTTTGGCATGGTGCTGGGGACGCTGCTGTGCACATCGAGCGGTGCGGCGATCGTGCTGCCTGCGGCGGGGTTCGAGGCCGACGCCTGCCTTCGCGCGATCGAGGCGGAGCGCTGCACGGCCGTTCACGGCGTGCCGACGATGTTCATCGCCATGCTGGACGAGCCCGGCTTCGCCGATCGCGACACGACGTCATTACGCACCGGGATCATGGCCGGCGCGCCGTGCCCGATCGAGCTCATGCACCGCGTCATCGACGAGATGCACCTGGACGAGATCACCATCGGCTACGGCATGACGGAAACCGGCCCCCTGTCCACGGAGACGCTGCCCGGCGACCCGATCGAGCTTCGTGTCGGCACCGTCGGCCGGCCGCTGCCCAACACCGAGATCAAGATCATTGATGAAAACGGCCGTATCGTGCCGCGCGGCGAGCCCGGTGAGCTGTGTACGCGCGGCTATAACGTCATGCGTGGTTACTGGGGCGACCCGGAGCGCACGGCGAAAGACATCGACGATGCGCGCTGGATCAGGACTGGTGACGTAGCAACGATGGATGAGAACGACTACGTGCGCATCGTCGGCCGCAGCAAAGACATGCTGATCCGCGGGGGCGAGAACATCTACCCGCGCGAAATCGAGGAATTCCTGTACACGCACCCCAAGGTCGAGCAGGCCGAGGTCGTCGGCGTGCCCGACCCGAAATTTGGCGAGGAGGTCGCCGCATGGATAAGACTACGCGAGGGACAGACAGCGAACGAAGCGGAAATTCGGGAGTACTGCAAGGGCAGATTGGCTCACTTCAAGATTCCAAGATATATACGTTTCGTCGAAGAGTACCCGATGACCGTTACCGGAAAGGTCCAGAAGTACCTGATTCGAGAAAGCATGGCCGAGGAGCTGGAACAGAAAAAGACCGCTTGAGGGACGACGAAGTAACCGAGACCGAGTTTCGTTTCTGCGATGACCTCGGCCCCAAGACGGTGCTTCACCTTTACCAGCCGACGCTGGGCATGAAAGCCATCGTCGTCGTCGATAACGTCGCCTGCGGGCCCGCGATCGGCGGTACGCGCATGGCGCCCGACGTGTCATTCGAGGAGTGCTTCAGGCTCGCACGCGCGATGACGTTGAAGAACGCCGCCGCTGGCCTGCCGCACGGCGGCGCGAAATCCGTCATCTTCGGCGACCCGCTGATGGATCCGGATCTGAAGGAACAATGGATTCGTGCGTTCGCGCAGGGCATCCGCGGCATTACCGATTACATCCCCGGCCCCGACATGGGCACCAACGAGGCCGCGATGGCCTTCATCAAGGATGAAGGCGGCCGCAGCGCAGGCCTGCCGAGAGAACTCGGCGGTATTCCGCTGGACGAAGTCGGTGCAACGGCGTTCGGCTTGCTGGTCAGCGCCGACGTTGCAAAAGAAAAGGTGGGCATGGAGTTTCCGGGCATGCGTATTGCCGTGCAGGGATTCGGGGCGGTTGGTAAACACGCGGCCCGATTCTTTGCCGAGAGAGGCGCGTCGATCGTGGCGGCAGCCGATATCACGGGCGCGGTCTATGACGCAGGTGGCCTCGACGTCGCAGCGCTGGTTGCCCACAAGGAAGCCAATGGCGACATGATCGACTTCGAGGGCGGGCAGCAGATCGAGCGCGACTCGATCATCGGCGTGGACTGCGACCTCTTGATCCCCGCGGCGAGACCGGATGTCATCCGCGCCGAGAATCAGGCGACAGTAAAAGCGAAGTTCATCGTGCCGGGCGCGAACATCGGCATCACGGACGAGGCCGAGCACATGCTTTACGAGCGCGGCGTGCTGTGCATACCCGACTTCATCGCCAACGCGGGCGGAGTGATCTGCGCCGCGGTCGAGGTCGCCGGAGGCCGCAAGCGCGATGCGTTCGCGGCAATCGACGAGAAGATTCGTGCGAATACGGCGGAGATGCTGGAACGTGCCTATCGCGACGCTATACCGCCGCGAGAAGCGGCGGTTCAGATGGCTCGCGAACGAGTCGATGCCGCGATGGAGTACACGCGTTTCGACTGAGAGAAGCCCTTACTTTTGCTTCCAGCTGCCGCTTGCGTCCTGGTAGTAATGGCCCGGTTCGGTGCGCTGAACCGCCAGCTCGTAGAAGCGGGCCCGGACCTGCACGAGGGTAGCCCCGGTCTTCTTCGCCGTGCGCTCGAACTCGGCCTTGCGTTTCTCGTTGACCTCGGTGACCAGTGCCTTGACCTCTGCGCTCGGCGTGCCGACCGCGGCGAGATAACCGGTATTGGCTTCACCCACCAGCCCCTGTTCCTTGGCGGCATGCAGGTCGATGGCCCAGGCACCCTGGAACGCGAGTACGAGCAGGAGCGCTGCGACGAATTGCCTGATTAAATCGGGTTTCATGGTTTCGGCCCTCAAAACAGTTCACTGTCTTCTTCGAACAGGTCTTCGAGTTCCTTGTCGACCTGTACGCGAATGTGGTGTTCGATCTTGACGTTCAAATTGATCTCGATCGGCTCCTTCGGTGCCTCCACCCTGACGACTGGACTGCAGCCTGCGAGCAGGACCAGGAGCACGCTTATGAGCAAATATTTCGACATGGTCAGTACCTTCAGAGCACCTTCACTCAGCTTAACGTATGCCTCGTGTTGCAGGAAGCTTCATTTCGAGAGCTGTTTCTCGAGCACGTCCTCGATCGATCGCGTCGCCTGCAGGCTGCGCAGCATCTGTGGCACGTTGTTCTCGACATTGAGGTTGAGAATCACCGGCTGCGTCGGATCGACGTCTGGATTGATGCCCTTGAGCCGCATCTGCAGAATCAGGTCGCCATCCTGAGAGTAGTTGACTGCGGAGGTCAATGAGTCGAATTCGAAATTCCTCAGCGTGCGGGTGACGACGCCCAGCTGTGAATCGTCGTTCACGACACCGGTTGCTGCGCCTCCCCCGTAGCGGATGACGCCACCCGGAGGGTCGTTCTCGAGCCGACCGCCGTCGATGATCACGTTGTTGCCCCGTATGGTCACAGGAATCTCTCCCGATACGCTTCCGCTGATGGTTACGGTTTCCAAGTCTGCAAGGCCGGCCATTAACGGCAGCTGAACGCCACTGGCCCGGAGCATCAGCTGGTTGGTATCCGCGTCCATGTCGTATCGGAACGGGTCCACGGTTACCGTCCCGCCGAGCGCGTTCATCGACAGGGCGCTCACGTTGACGGCCGATTCGTCGATCGAAGGATTGGCCGTGCCGCTGATGTCCTCGAGCGGGAAGCCGATATCGACCAGGGCGAT
>Ga0316191_10003280_pt1 | contig 11911 bp, 9 predicted proteins | sample Eddworburr2cm_MG_FD_204928 | JGI IMG/M metagenome (GOLD analysis project Ga0316191, IMG submission 204928) | Coastal sediment microbial communities from Maine, United States - Eddy worm burrow 2 cm | ecosystem: Environmental > Aquatic > Marine > Coastal > Sediment | place: USA: Maine | collected...
CTATACGCTTGGCGGTGTATTGACGGCGTACTTCGGCTTGTCCGTGTCTGAAGCGTTGTGGACGATTCTGATTGCCAATGTCATCGTTCTGATTCCGCTCACGCTGAACGCGTACCCGGGAACCCGGTACGGCATCCCCTGCCCGGTTGTGCTGCGCGCGTCCTTCGGCATCATCGGTTCGAACGTACCGTCATTGATCCGAGCGATCGTTGCTTGTGGCTGGTTCGGTGTACAGACGTTGTTTGGCGGCATCGCTATTCACCTGATGCTGGCAGCGATGTTCGACAGCTGGGCGGCGCTCGGCGGCACGGGCGAAGTTATCGGTTTCTTCATCTTCTGGGTGGCCAACATCGGCGTTGTGATACGCGGCTCGGAGTCGATCAAGTTTCTCGAAGCGCTCGCGGCACCCCTTTTGTTACTCGTCGCGTTCGGACTGATTTTCTGGGCTTTGCCAAAAATATCCCTGACCGAAGTGTTGTCGACGCCAAGTAACCGGGCCGTTGGCAGTTCGTTCTTTGGCTACTTCATGGCAGCGCTAACGGCGATGGTCGGCTTCTGGGCAACACTGTCCCTTAACATTCCCGACTTTAGCCGCTTCGCGAAGTCGCAGCGCAGCCAGATAATCGGCCAGATCATCGGCTTGCCACTGACGATGCTGATGTTCTCGGGTCTTGGCGTCATTCTTACCGCCGCATCATTCAACCTTGTCGGCGAAACGATATCGGATCCCATTAACCTGATTGGCAAGATCGACAGTCCTTTCTGGGTTGTTGTGTCGATGCTCATGATCATTCTCGCCACGATTTCGACCAATACGGCCGCAAATATTGTCTCACCGACGAATGTTTTTCAGAACATCGCGCCAAAATACATCAACGAAAACAAGGGTGTATTGCTCACGGGCTTCATCGGCATATTGCTGATGAGCTGGGAGTTGCTGAAGAAACTCGGCTGGCTGGAAACGGACATCAGTGTTGAAGGCCTGTATTCGAATTGGTTGCTTGCCTACTCAAGCCTGCTGGGCCCGATCGCCGGCATCATGATCGTGGACTATTTCCTGGTGAAGAATCAGTCTTATGACTTGCTGGCGCTATACCAGGACAACGCAGGTTACCCGGCATGGAACAAAGCGGGCTTTATCGCTTTCCTGATACCGGTTGCCCTGACATTAATCGCTATTACGACAGGTGAACTCAACTGGTTTTACAACTACGGCTGGTTTACAGGCTCTATACTGGGTGGTTTGATTTATTACTTCGTCGCCAAACGCGAATAGGGAGCTGACGATGACTGTACTTATAAAAGGCGGCACCGTGGTCAATGCGGATCGTTCCGTGCGCGCCGATGTGCTCTGTGAAGACGGACTGATCACCGCCGTTGGCGAAGGGCTCGAAGCACCAAAAGGCGCAACTGTGGTTGATGCCGGCGGACAGTACGTGATGCCAGGTGGCATCGATCCACATACACACATGCAACTGCCGTTCATGGGCACGGTTGCGAGCGAAGATTTTTATTCGGGTACGGCGGCAGGTCTTGCTGGCGGCACGACAATGATCATCGATTTTGTCATCCCGAATCCGCAACAGAACATCATGGAAGCCTACCAGCAGTGGCGCGAGTGGGCCGAAAAGTCGGTCGCCGATTACTCGTTTCATGTTGCCATCACATGGTGGGACGATTCGGTCTACGCCGACATGGGTACGCTCGTGCACGAACATGGCGTCAACAGCTTCAAGCACTTCATGGCGTACAAAGGCGCCATCATGGCCGGCGATGAAATTCTCGTGAACAGTTTTTCGCGGGCGCTCGAGCTGGGCGCGATACCGACCGTACATGCCGAGAACGGTGAACTCGTATTTCGACTGCAAAAAGAAATGTACGAGAAAGGTATCACCGGGCCTGAAGGTCACCCGCTGTCCCGTCCTCCTGCCGTTGAAGGCGAGGCAGCCAATCGTGCCATTCGCATTGCCGAGGTTCTGAACGTACCGCTGTATGTTGTACACAATTCCTGCCGACAATCGCTCGAGGCCATCACCCGGGCGCGTAACGAAGGTCAGCGTGTGTTTGGTGAGGTGCTTGCCGGCCACTTGCTGATTGACGATTCGGTCTATCGCGACAAGAATTTCGAAGTGGCCGCTGCACACGTCATGAGCCCGCCATTCAGATCGCCTGAACACCAGGATGCCCTGTGGCGCGGTCTGCAGTCCGGCAACCTGCAAACAACAGCAACCGATCATTGCTGCTTCTGCGCCGACCAGAAGGCGGCCGGCAAGGATGACTTCCGACTAATTCCGAATGGCACCGCAGGCATCGAGAATCGCCTCGAAGTACTGTGGGACCGGGGCGTCAGAACCGGTCGATTGACGATGAATGAATTCGTCAAGGTTACGTCGACCAATGCGGCGCAAATTTTTAACGTCTATCCGCGCAAAGGTAGCGTGTCAGTCGGCGCCGATGCGGACATCGTTGTCTGGGATCCGGAGGCGACAAAGACTATTTCCGCGAAGACCCACAAACAAAACATCGACTTCAACATTTTCGAGGGCATGACGGTTACGGGTTGTGCGTCGCACACGATCAGCCAGGGCAAAGTCGTGTTCGCCGACGGCGAGCTAAATGTCGAACGCGGTGCCGGCCGCTACGTTGACCGGCCCGCTTTCGCTGGGTATTACGATGCGTTGCAAAAGCAGGCCCAGCACGCCGAACCGGTCGCAGTGAAGCGCTAACGCGCCTTCAGCATAATTATGGCCACCTCTGAAGCAGATATCCGACCAAACCGGCTCGATAAGGCCGAGATTGAGGATAACTTCACCGACCTGCATCCACCGCTGTCACGTTCCGAGGCGCTGATCGAAGCCGACCGTTGTTATTTTTGCTATGACGCGCCCTGCACCACAGCCTGTCCAACTGACATCGATATTCCGAGCTTCATTCAAAAGATTCGCAGCGACAATATCCGCGGTTCAGCGCATACCATTCTTAAAGAAAACATCATGGGTGGAATGTGCGCGCGCGTCTGTCCTACCGAGGTCTTGTGCGAGGACGCTTGCGTGCGTAACACACATGAAGACAAGCCCGTCGAGATTGGTCTGCTGCAGCGCTATGCAACGGACCCGATTTTCGAGCAGGCAACGCAGTTGTTCGAGGCGGGCGAAAGCAGCGGCAAGATAGTTGCGGTTGTTGGCGGCGGCCCTGCCGGGCTGTCTTGCGCACATCGCCTTGCGATGCTCGGCCATCGAGTCAAGGTATTTAACCGCGACGCAAAACCCGGTGGCTTGAATGAATACGGCATCGCGGCATACAAGACCGTCGACAATTTCGCACAACGCGAAGTGGACTACATTCTGTCCATTGGCAACATCGACGTCGAAAATAATGTCGAGCTCGGCGTCGATTTCACGTTAGGCGACCTGCGTGACAAATATGATGCGGTGTTCCTGGGATTCGGCCTTGGCGCCGTTAACGCGCTGGGGCTCGACGACGAAGATATACCGGGCGTGGAGGATGCGGTGGATTACATCGCCGATCTCCGCCAGGCCGACGACAAAAGTACGCTGCCTGTTGGTCGCCGGGTTGTCGTCGTTGGTGGTGGCATGACGGCAATCGACATCGCCGTACAGATCAAGCGGTTGGGTGCGGAGGACGTCGTGATTACCTATCGGCGCGGTGCAGAGCAAATGGGCGCGAGTGAATTCGAGCAGAATCTGGCGCAAACGAATGGCGTGACGATACTGCATTGGGCGGCACCGACCTCGCTCAGCCGCAGCGATGGCGGCGCCGTTACTATCGAAATGGAAAGAACAGAGCTTGACCAGGATGGTCGGCTGCAACTAACCGGCGAAACATTCAGTCTCGAGGCCGATGTCATCTTCAAGGCTATTGGCCAGACCCTCGCAGGCGACACGCTCGCGCAGGAACTCGGCAAACTTGACGTGGATGGCGGCAAGATTGTCGTCGATGCAAACCAGGCAACGTCAATTGACGGAATATGGGCCGGCGGCGACTGCGTGGCCGGTGGCGACGACCTGACTGTAAGCGCCGTACAACATGGCAAGGTCGCGGCGATTTCGATTGACCGGAGCTTGCGTAATGGCTGACCTGAAGTCCGAGTTTCTCGGCATACATTCACCGAACCCTTTCTGGCTCGCCTCCGCGCCGCCGACCGACAAAGCCTACAACGTCAATCGCGCGTTCGAAGCCGGCTGGGGTGGCGCGGTCTGGAAAACGCTGGGCGAAGACCCACCTATCGTCAATGTCAGTGGCCCGCGCTACAGCGCTCTGCACAGCAATGAACGCAGAGTCATCGGTTTCAACAACATTGAGTTAATCACTGATCGTCCGTTGCAGACGAACCTCGACGAGATGCGTCAGATCAAACGCGACTGGCCCGATCGCGCACTGGTTGCTTCGGTCATGCTGCCGATGAACGAAGAAGCGTGGGCCAAGTATGTGCCCATGATTGAAGAAACCGGCGCGGACGCTTTTGAGCTCAACTTCGGCTGCCCGCATGGCATGTCAGAACGCGGCATGGGTGCAGCTGTTGGCCAGGTGCCCGAATACATTCAGATGGCAACCGAATGGTGCAAGAAGGCCGCAAGCATTCCAGTAATCGTCAAACTCACACCCAATGTCACCAATATTGTACTTACGGCCAAGGCGGCCAAAGAAGGTGGTGCTGATGCCGTGTCATTGATTAATACGATTAACTCAATCATGCGCGTCAACTACGACACGCTGACAATGTTCCCCACTACGGATGGCATGGGTACGCATGGTGGTTATTGTGGCGAGGCTGTTAAACCGATCGCGCTGAACATGGTCGCCGAGATCGCGCGAACGCAGGAAACCAGGGATATTCCGATCTCCGGCATTGGTGGTATCAGTGACTGGCGCGACGCCGTTGATTTTCTTGCGCTCGGTGCGAGCAATGTCCAGATCTGTACTGCTGCAATGGTCTACGGTTTTAAGATCATTGATGACCTGACGGACGGGCTCAGCTCATTTCTTGATGATAAAGGTATGCGGTCGGTTACCGAACTTGTCGGTAAAGCCGTACCCAGTGTGACCGACTGGCAATACCTGAATCTGAATCACATAGAAAAAGCCTTCATCGACCAGGACCTTTGTATACAGTGCGGCCGATGCCACATTGTCTGCGAGGACACATCGCACCAGGCCATCACGAACATGGTTGATGGCGTGCGGCATTTTGAAGTTATTGACGAAGAATGCGTTGGCTGCAATTTGTGTGTCAGTGTTTGTCCGGTAGACGGGTGTATGAGCATGCGTCATCTTGAGGCAGGCACTGACCCTAGAACCGGCCGGCCAATAAGCAATGAAAAGAGTAACTGGACAACACACCCGAATAATCCGATGCGCAAGGACAAGTAAACGATGACCGACGACGAGTTACTTGAAGCGGCACGCTTCGTTCGGGAAAAGGCCTATTGCCCCTACTCCGACTATCACGTGGGCGCCGCACTGCTCGATGACAATGGCAATGTACACCTGGGCTGCAATGTTGAAAATGCAGCCTACCCACAGGGAAGCTGCGCAGAGGCAGGCGCTATTTCTGCAATGATCGCAGCGGGCGGCAAACGGATCGTCACTATCGCCGTTGTGGGTGGTAGCAAGAGCAGCATCCGCGCGTGCACACCGTGCGGTGGCTGTCGCCAACGCATGCACGAATTCTCGGATGAAAACACGCGCATCATCGTCAAAGATAATGACGAGAGCTGGCACACCTACACAATGGACGACCTCCTGCCCTCGTCGTTTCACCTTTAAATACGTCCGTTGTACCGGCCCCTGTAGCGATCGGTGGACCTGTGGCTCCGGGGGTTTCACGGCCGAAGTAAAGCGGACCGAAGGGAGCCATGAGGACGGGGAAGCACCGGAGCCGCAGGTCGATAGACCGGAGTTGTCCGGCCTGGTCCTACAGTAGAGCCAGTACTTCGTCGCGCGTTGGCAGTGACGGTTGTGCGCCGAGCCTGGTTGCCGCAGCCGCACCGGCAGCACATGCGAACTGTAATGCGTCTTCGGGATCCTGACCTTCGACTAATGCAACGGTCAGTGCTGCGGTAAACGTATCTCCGGCCGCCGTGGTATCAACGGCATTGATTCTCGGCGGTTTCGCTCGCGCAAGGTCCTCGCCATTTTTGGACAGGACCGCACCCGCCGCACCGAATGTCGTCGCGATCATCCCCGTGCAGGCGCTGAGGCTCTCGCCATACCACGCTGCCTCCACCTCGTTGACGACAATCAGATCAGCGCGCTGCAAGACCGCAACATCGACGTGCATGGCTGGCGCAAGATTGGCGCAGAAGAACCCATCGAAATCGCGCGCGGCTTGCGCAACCGTATCGGTTGGAATTTCCAGCTGACAGATAAGCGCATCGGCCGCCGGTAACGCCAGCAAATCCGGCGTGAGCAGTCGATTGGCACCAGGTGCGACCACGATGTGATTCTCACCCGAGCGTGCGACCGAGATCAGCGCGGTACCTGTCGGTGCGGCAGCCGTTGCATGACAGTTGTCGAGCGCGACGCCGCCTTCGCGTAGTAACGCTAACGCCTCATCAGCCGCTGCGTCTTCACCGACACACGCGATAAGCCTGACATCAGCGCCCAACCGTCTTGCCGCGAGTGCCTGATTCGCACCTTTACCACCCGGGAAGCGGTTCAGGTCGGCATCAGTTACCGTTTCTCCGGGCGCCGGCAAGCGTTCGACTGACGCAACGATATCGAGATTAACCGAGCCTATGACGATGATGGATGGCATCGCACTCAGCCGCCGAAGCGGGCTAACCTCTCTGTCAGAAGATCATAAAACCCATCAGAATCAACAGCATAAACCCAATGCGTATTTATCGGCCGATCACTAACGTGCCAAAAATCGACCGCCGTGTGCCCCATCGTCAACTCGGATGAGGTCTCGATCGCAACATTGCAGTCCTTGCCCGTAAACAGCTCCGGCTTGATCAGCCACGCCACTGTGCAGGGGTCATGCAAAGGCGCGCCTTTCGAGGCGTATTTTTTTGTGTCATAGCGATCGAAGAAACTCAGCATCCCCGCGGTCGCATCGGCGACCGGATTGCCGAGCGCTTCAATACGTTCGACGCGATCGCGGGTTGATAAAACCTGATGCGTAACGTCGAGACCCATTTGCGTAATGGGCCTGCCACAGCGAAACACGATGTCTGCCGCGTGCGGATCGACGAGAATATTGAACTCGGCAGACGGCGTACGATTGCCACCCTCTCGCATTGCACCACCCATCAATACAATCTGTTCAATTTTTGGCAGGATCGCCGGGGCTTTTTCAATCGCCGTCGCAATATTTGTTAGCGGCCCGGTTGGCACCAGCGTGATTGACCCATCTTCCGCGTCAAGCAATGTGCGAATAATGAAATCGACACCGTGTTCGGCTTGCAACGGCGTTACAGGGTCTATGGCATCGATGCCGTTGATGCCGGTCTCGCCGTGTATGCTCTCGGCCGTCTGCAAAGGACGCTGCATCGGCTCGGCGCAGCCGGCGAATACGCGCATTTCCTGACGACCAGCAATGTCACACATCTGGCGCGCATTACGTTGCGTGAGTTCCAGTGGCACGTTGCCGCCAACCGTCGTAATACCGAGTACGTCGAGTTCGTCGGCAGCAAAAGCGAGAAACAGCGCAACTGCATCGTCCTGTCCAGGATCGCAGTCGATAATGATCTTGCGTGGCGTCACCGAATCAGAATGTCAGCATGATTCCGGCAAGCGCCGCGCTCATCAAATTTGATAGTGACGCCGCCAGCACGGCTTTCAATCCAAGCTGACCGATCAGGTCACGCTTTTCAGGAACGAGCACACCAAGACCGCCAAGCAGAATTGCGACCGATGACAGGTTTGCAAAGCCGCACAGCGAGAAAGTGGCTATCGCGATCGTACGCGGACTCATGCCAGCGAGATAATCGTTGAGATGCGAGAAGGCGACGAATTCGTTGAGAATCAATTTCTCACCGAACAGCGCACCTGCCGCTTGCGCCTCATCCCAAGGGACACTGAGCAAGAACATCAGCGGCCGGAAAAGCCAGCCGAGCAAAAACTGTAGGGTTATACCGTCAACACCAAAAAGGCTGAATATCCCGCCCACGATGCCGTTGAACATGGCAATCAAGGCGACGAAAGCGACGAGCATCGCGCCGATGTTCACAGCCAGCCGCAAGCCATCGGTCGTTCCAGCAGCTGCTGCGAGAATGACATTCTTGTGATGGCTTGGCTCCATTTTGAGTTTCTCGTGGCCGCCCGGCGGTATAACTTCATCATCAGGTAGCAGTATCTTTGCCATGAGCAGGCCACCAGGGGCCGCCATGAACGCCGCCGCGAGCAAGTACTTGAGCTCGGCGCCCATCAACACATAACCAGCAAGCACCGTGCCGGCGATGGACGCCATTCCTGACACCATCACTGCAAACATCTGCGCATCCGTCAGCCCGCGCAAATAGGGTTTTACGACCAGCGGGGCTTCGGTTTGCCCGACGAATATGTTGGCCGCAGCATTCATGGACTCAATCGCGCCGGTACCGATAATCTTGTGCAGCGCACCGCCTACGATCTTCACAATCCACTCCATGATGCGCAGGTGGTACATCACAGACATGAGTGCCGAAAAGAAAATAATGATTGGCAAGACATTGACCGCGAAGCTGAAGCCGATGACTTCCGTATTGGCCAGTGGGCCAAACACCATGTCAATGCCAGCTTTTGAATAACCGATGATCGCGAGCACACCCTTGCTCAGCGAATCGATAAGTGCACGTCCGGCATCGAAATACAAAACAAATGCTGCGATGGCTGCCTGCAATGCGAGTGCCGCGCCAACAACACGAAAATTGATGGCCTTGCGATTGCTTGAGAACGCATAAGCGATCACGAGCAGTACGGCGACTCCGGCCAGTCCGATGTAATTGCCCGACATACTTACCCCCGGTGTTTCTTATTATTAATCGGCGCCCATAGCATACCGTAAAGATCAGCTCCCACCGGACAATTTGTCATATATGACCGGGTTTTCCGGCGGCGCTTGTTCGCTCGTCGTGCACGCCGCCAGCAGCATTTGCTCAACGCGCGCAGCAGCGTCATCCGAAGCCGCGTGGATGATCGCAAGTGGCGTTTCATTATCGAGCAAGGTGCCAACGTTAGCGACGTCGCTTAGCCCAACCGAAGGATCGAGCTTCTCACCCACTATGCGTCGCCCACCACCAAGTTCGATGATGGCGTTGCCGACTGCGAACGCATCAACATGCGATAAATAACCAGCGGCATGCACCGCTTTTACAACCGGCGCGTTCGCAAGATGCTTGCCACTGTTCGCAACAAAATCACCCGGTCCGCCCAGAGCAAAACACATCTCGCCAAAAGTTTCGGCCGCCCGTCCACTGCTAACAGCTTCGTCGCAACGCGCCAGCGCTTTGGCAGGATCGGATTCGAGTCCCGTAATCTCCAGCATTTCGGCGCAGAGCCCGAGTACCACCTCATCCAGCCTCGGGTCTCTGTAATCATTGCGCAGGTACGCCATCGACTCTTCAATCTCCAGCGCATTGCCGGCCGTTGTGCCGAGGACTTCATTCATGTCGGTAATCAGGGCAGTCGTTTTCAGGCCCGCTTTTGCCGCAGTCTCGATAATGCTCTCTGACATCTCGACCGCCTTCTCATGGCTCGACATGAATGCGCCGCTGCCTACCTTGACGTCCATGACCAGCGCATCGAGACCGGCTGCGATTTTCTTGGCAAGAATGGACGCCGTTATCAACGGCACTGACTCGACGGTGCCGGTAACATCTCGAATCGCATAGAAGCGCCGGTCTGCCGGAGCAAGATCGGTAGTCTGACCGATAATTGCGCAACCAACGTCGGACACAACGCGTCGAAACGTCGCAAAGTCCGGCGTCGCATTGTATCCCGGGATACTTTCGGCTTTGTCGGTGGTGCCGCCTGTGTGTCCCAGGCCACGCCCGGAAATCATCGGTACATAGCAGCCGCACGCTGCCGCAATGGGCGCAAGCAAAAAGCTCACTTTGTCACCGACGCCGCCGGTCGAATGCTTGTCGACGATGGGCCCATCGAGTCCGGCATCGCTCCAGTCGAGCACTGTTCCGGAAGATGACATGGCCATCGTTAGCGTCGCCACTTCGCCGAATGTCATGGAGTTAAGAAATATCGCCATCGCCAGCGACGATACTTGTTCGGCAGGCAGCGAATCGTCTGTCAGGCCATTCACAAAAAATTGAATTTCCTCAGCGCTGAGTTCACCGCCGTCACGCTTTTTGCGAATAACATCGGTAAACAGCACAGGCGATCTCCTTTCATAGTCAACGGCGACGAGTGTTACAATTGTCGGCAAAAGGGACCCCTATGACAATAGTAACGCGCTGTTTTTTAATTGTTTTTTTGCTTTTCTCAGCTTCCGCCTGCGGGCCGCAAACAAATGAAGAGCCTGCATCCGAGGGCTCCCAGGCGAGTGATCGTATTGATCTGATCGTCGTCGGCGAGCACATCGTTACGATGAATGCGGATGCGGACGTCATTGAAAACGGCGCCATTGCCATTGATGACGGAGTGATTCTTGCCATCGGACCGCTCGCTGAAATCACAGCAACTTACGCAGCCGAGCAAACACTGGCCGGCGACAATCGCATCGTCATGCCGGGCCTCGTCAACGGACACTCCCATGCAGCGATGACTCTCTTGCGCGGCGTTGCCGACGATCTTGCGCTGATGGACTGGCTTAACAATTACATCTTCCCCGCCGAAGTTGAATTTGTCGACGCCGAATTTGTGCGCATTGGCACCGAGCTCGCCTGTTGGGAGATGATTCGCGGCGGGACGACGACGTTTGTCGACATGTACTACTATCCGGATGTGATTGCCGACGTTGTCGACCAATGTGGCATGCGCGCGCTGGTCTCTGCGACCGTTATCGACCAACGCAGCCCGGACGCCGAAAGTGCGGTCGATTCCATTCAGAAAGGCAGCGAGTTCATTAGTCGCTGGCAGGGCAGGAATAGCCGTATCACGCCGATTTTTGGACCACATGCCAACTACACACTGAATGCGGAACAATTGCGCGCGACTCGCGCAGCCGCCATGGAATTCAATGCACCCGTCAGCATCCATCTGTCCGAATCACCCTTTGAGGTGCAGTACTCGAAAGATACGTTTGGCATGACGAGTATTGAGCTGCTTGAGTCCATTGGCTTTTTCGACGGCCCGACGATCGCAGCCCACGTGGTCTGGCCAACTGATGTTGAGATTCCGATTCTTGCAGAACGCCAGGTTGGGGTTATTCACAACCCGACATCCAACATGAAAATTGCGTCCGGCATTGCTCCGGTCACCGACATGCTCAAAGCAGGCGTCCACGTTGGCCTGGGAACCGACGGTGCGGCGAGCAACAATGATCTCGATATGTGGGAAGAGATGCGACTGGCGTCCTTTTTACAGAAAGTAGAGCAGATGAACCCTGAGGTGCTGCCCGCCAAAACAGTGCTGGGCATGGCTACAATTGGCGGTGCGACGGCCATTGGGCTCGGTGATACTATCGGTTCGCTAGAGGTTGGCAAGAGAGCTGATCTGATCCAGGTCGCCTTTGATGACGTTCACCATGTGCCAACCTATGATGTAATTTCTCATCTGGTCTACGTCAACGATGAGCAGGACGTAGCATCCGTCGTCGTCGATGGACAAGTGCTGATGCGAGAACGTGAAATGCTGACTATAGATACCGAACGCGTAACCGTCGAAGCAACCGAAATCGCTGCGCGAATACAAAGCGCGTTGCAAGAGAGGAATCGATAATGCTGCGAAATGCTGCATCGATCGTGTTTGGAGTTGTATCCGCTTTTGTGACGGTCATGTTGATCGACAAGCT
>Ga0316191_10003283_pt1 | contig 11907 bp, 11 predicted proteins | sample Eddworburr2cm_MG_FD_204928 | JGI IMG/M metagenome (GOLD analysis project Ga0316191, IMG submission 204928) | Coastal sediment microbial communities from Maine, United States - Eddy worm burrow 2 cm | ecosystem: Environmental > Aquatic > Marine > Coastal > Sediment | place: USA: Maine...
GAAAGTATCTTTTTTCTTCTTCAGCTTAGCCCTGAATTTACTGATTCTGCCTGCAGCATCAGCCACCAGTATGTTGCCGATTACGCTGGAACAGCTGTCGACACGCGCCAGCCTTATCTTTTATGCCCGGGTTATTAGCAACGAGATCAAAAAAGACGATGACAGCGGCCATATCGCCACTTTTACCGAGTTTGAGATCATCGATATGATCAAGGGCGATGCCGGCGAGAGACACACGATCAAACAGATAGGTGGACACCATAAAGGAAGCAATACCCGGCTCCTGATCCATGGCGTACCAGAGTTTAAGACCGGCAATCAATATGTTGTCTTTTTACCGGAAAAGTCTTCTCTCGGTTTCAGCAGTCCACTGGGCCTTCATCAGGGCAGCTTTTCCGTCACGATCATTAATAATGAACCAATTGTTAGCAGCGGTCGTAACCTGTCGATAGGGCCGCAGAACAGGAATAGCGATATACAGCTGCCACTCGCCGTCCGTGCAGACAATCCCACACAGTCGCGGCTTGAAGACTTCATCAATACTGTCCGTGCATACAATACGCCCTCAACCGAATAATATGTTTAAACACGCTTTCATATTCTTATTACTTGCATACAGCAGCCTGTCGATCGCAGGCGGCCCTTTAGTGCTCGAGGGCCCCGCAGGCTTCACCCCTGCCACTTACCAGAATCCGAGCATCACCATGCATATCGAGAGCGGTGACCTTGGCACTCTGTCTAACGCTGCAGCAGATACACTTGTCCTGGATGCCTTTCAGTTATGGAACGATGTCAGCACGTCGACCGTAAACCTGATCGTCGATCAGACACAGATCAATGTTGATATAGACCTATCGAATTTTGAAACTTATCTGCCGAATGCTGCCGGCACCGAGTTCAATGCCGATGACAACCTGAACCCCATCGTTTATGACGACAACGGTGAGATCATCGATGCATTTTTTGGTGTTGGCCAGAGTAACAACACTATCGGCTTCGCGGCATCGATCATCACTGTCGGATCAAGCTATTTCAGCGAAGGTTATGCGGTCATCAACGGCAAGGACCTGGGGCTAACAACAACAACTTTCAAATTATTGATCGCTCATGAGATTGGTCACTTCCTCGGACTCGACCACACACAGGTCGATATCAATAACCAGGAATCAATTTCTGGCTCACCATTAATCTGTAGCACACGTGAGAACACCGCTTACCCGTTGATGTACCCATACGTGTGCCGTGACGAAGAAACCCTTCACCTGGATGACATCAGCGCGATTTCGGCGCTTTACCCATCTGCCGATTTCAACAATAATTTTGGCATACTACAGGGACGCTTTGTCGATGAGACCAACAGGGCGATACTGGGCGCTAATATCTGGGCAGAGAACATGGTAACCGGCGAGACCGTCAGCATCGTCTCTGATTACCTGACCCAGGGGACAGGATTCTATAAACTGCATCTGCCTGAAGGCAACTATACGATGCACGCGAATTCGATCAATACCTTATTTTATGGCGGCTCTGGCGTCGGCCCTTATTCATTGAACCAGACCGACATCTCTTTTATCGACCCGCACCCGATAACCGAGGTGACTTTTCAGGGGGATTCACCTGGCAGCGATGAGATCATCACGATCACTAACAACGAAGCCCAGATCATAGACTTCGCGATCAACGGTGAAACCACGATCATACCTTCGGGAGGTGATGATGATGACAGTTTTGCAGACCTGTTCGGTGCAACCTCTCATCTAACCCTGGCAACGATTTTCGGACTGCTGGTCGCAGGCCGCCTCTATCAAAAAAGGAAACACCCAGGCAACAGCGCCTAGCCGGTAGTCTCCAGCCACTCTGATATGGCGATGAATTTAAGGAACTCTTCCTGCACCATGGGTGTACTGACAAAGTAACCCTGGATAATCTCTACACCGCGTTGATGCAGAAAGTCGAACTGAAACTTGTTCTCAACGCCTTCACCGATAATGCTTAAACCCAGGCTGTGTGCCATAGCGATGATGGCATCACATAGTGCAGTATCGTCCGGGTCCTCACCGATATCAGAAACGAATGCTTTATCGATCTTGAGGACATCAAAAGGAAAACGCTTGAGATAACTGAGCGATGAATAACCGGTACCAAAATCGTCGATCGACAAGCGGATACCCATATCTTTAAACTGGTTCAATATGGCGACAACGTGCGGCACATCTTTCATCAGCAGGCGCTCGGTAATCTCCAGTTCGAGACATTCTCCGGGCAGGTCATATTTTTTCAGGTAATCTGATATCGTCTTAACGATATCCTTTCCTCTGAACTGCCGGCTCGACAGGTTGATCGCGATATAGAAATCTTCATGATCCGAACTCTCACGCCATTTTTTTACATCGGCAAGTGCTGTATCCATCACCCAGTTGCCAATATCGACGATCAGCCCACTCTCTTCAGCCAGCGGTACAAACTCTTCCGGTGAGACTTCCCCCAGCTCTTCATCATCCCAGCGTATCAGCGCTTCAGCACCGATTATCTTTCCAGTATTGGCATCCATCAGGGCCTGGTACTTCAGGTAAAAATCACCGTCTTCCAGCGCATGGCGCAGCTTGTTATCGATCTCGACACGCTTCATCACCACGTCGCTCATCTCCGGAGTGAACACTTCATAGGTGTTTCGTCCCTTGCGTTTACTGCGGTACATCGCCGTATCGGCGTTCCTGAGCAACATGTGAGGGTCATCGCCATCCATCGGGAAGATCGAAACACCGAGGCTTGCCGTCACCGAAAACTCCATATCCTGTACTACACATGGTATTGATACCCGGCGTAATATCTCTTCTGCTTTACGCTTGACCGCATCTTCGAACGCGACCTTTTCACCCGACCGGGTTTCATCGACCTCGAGCAGCATGATCAGAAACTCATCGCCGCCAAGCCGGGCCACCGTATCGAAGTCACGCACACACCCTTTTAACCTGCCGGCCATATGCTGCAGGAACTCGTCTCCCGCACCATGACCCAGGGTATCATTGATATTCTTGAAGTGATCAAAGTCCATATATAACAATGCTAGATGCTTCTGCTCGCGGATAGCATTGACGATCGCCTGCTGTATACGGTCATATGCCAGTGTCCGGTTAGGCAGGTCCGTCAGCTTGTCGTAACTCGCCTGGTATAGCAGGCGCTCTTCATAATCTTTTCGCAGTGAGATGTCTTCTTTGACAGCGAGATAGTGCGTACTCCTGTTCTCTTTATTCTTGATCGGAGAAATAGTGACATTCTCCCAGAACAGGTCGCCGTTCTTCTTCTTGTTATAGAGCTCACCACTCCATGACTGCCCGGCAGTGATCGCATTCCATAAATTTTTAAACTGAATCTGCGGGGTATGTCCGGATTTTAGTATGCGTGGATTCTGCCCGATCAGCTCTTCTTCCGTATAACCGGTAATATTGCATAGCTGCGGGTTGACGTACTCGATATTACCCTGCAGATCTGTGATCATTATCGAGACCGGGCTTTGCTCGACTGCCTGCGATAACTTGTTCAAGTTCTCCGCTGTCAGCTTATGGCTGCCCACCTCATCTTCCAGATCAATAATAAGATTATTGATACTTTTCGTCATATCATTAAATGCGTTCGCGAGACTACCGATCTCATCATCGGCCTCGACGCTGGCTTGTACACTCAGGTCGCCAGCGGAGATTTTTCTGACCACTGCCGTCAACCGCTTGACCGGTCCCAGCAATAATTTTGTTGCGGCCATCACGATCAAGACCACGACGATCACGATGATGGCGACCAGTAAAAATGCACTTTGTATCTGGGCGACGACTGGTTCGAGAAAGACTTCCTGCGGTTGCGCGACGACAATCGTCCAGGGTACGGTTTCCAGCCTGACCACAGCTGCCGAGAACAAAGCCGTTCCCAGCCCGTTGAACTGCGTCTCTATGATGGGATCTCTGAAGTTTGCTGACAATATTTTTCTGGTCCACTCAGGGGACTCAACAAAAGCGCCTGTAGCATTCTGAGGTATTCTATTCTTCTGCTTGAGTAGTTGTAATTCCTCCTCACTGACAGCACTCGCCAGGGTGTATTTAAGGTCACTACGACGGCCATGGACCAGGCGGATGCTATTTTCATCCAGTAACACTGCAAACGAACCGCGACCGGCCATGCCTTTCGTTCGATCAAGCAGGTCTGTCAGGATAGCAGCATCATATTTGGTCCTTAACACGCCGATCAGTTTTCCCGAGAGATCATTGATCGCACTACTGAATACGATGACAGGCTGATCTTCTTCAAAGATAATCGGTGACCGGTATGAGCTCAGACGATTTCGACCAACGAGTGCCTCAAAATAGGAATGCTTACTCTCATCATTACCGATATTTGCTGAATCCGTATCAAGTATGTTGATGCCCCTGGTATTCAAGATGGCATAGGAATAGATGATATCCTTCTGTCGTGACTTTAATGCGAGTAGTATCTCCAGTAATGCCTGGCGATTATATGGCGGCTCAGCTTTTAGTCTCAGGAAATGGTTGATAGCCGGCAGGTTTGCTTCAGTCCTGAGGAATTGTGAGTTCTGCCGGTTAAACTGGTCGATACGATCAGCATAGTTCCGTGCGGCTGAACTCAGTGCTTTGTTAGCACCATCTGTCAGGTTCTCTCCCATGATATAGCCGTCGAGGACAGCCAGAACAGCCAGGGATACGAGCACGATCACCATAAATGCGGTGACCAGCTTGGCACGCAGCGTGTACTGCCTGGCGATGAAAATCCCGATAATTAATAACAGGATACCGCTGGCAACCAGGGCACCAGCAATTTCTAACAACACGTGTTTTTACCTTTTATTTTCATCAGTGGTGTGTACGACTACCGTTCTCATCGGGTAACTCATTTCATTGCGTTGTTATTTATTGCAGGCAACAGGATTTTATATTTATTAGAATAGCTTCTTAGTGCACTAAATTCTATGAAATTCATTTTCTCAGTCGATTATTTATGATGCAGACAAAAAAAGAAAACCCCGTAAAAAAAGCAACTTATGGCAGCTGGCCATCAAAAATAACCACGCAGCTCATCGTCACAGACAGCATATCCATCGACGAGGCCAGACAGGTGGATACGTCCCTCTATTATATCGAGCGCCGGCCACAGGAGGGCGGTCGCTGTGTAATCGTCAAAGCCCGTACTGGCAAAACTGCCGATATCCTGCCAGCACCGTATAGTGCCCGTTCACGGGTACATGAGTATGGTGGAGGTTGTTACTGCGTACAAGATGATAAGGTTTTCTTCGTCAATGACAGTGATCAGGATATCTACCTCATCAAAGATCATCAGGTAAATCGTGTCACAGCAGCCGATAACAGGCGTTTTGCCGATATCAGTTATGACCGCAGAAACCAACGTCTGTTCGCAATTAGCGAGACGCACGAAAATAACATAGTAACAAACAGTATCGTAAGCATAGATATCAGCAGTGGTTTCATTATCGATCTGGAAGCCGTAAACGATTTTTATGCCAGCCCCAGGCTCAGTCATTCTGCTTCACAGATCTGCTGGCAAACGTGGCGCCATCCGAACATGCCCTGGGACGGCAACGAGCTCTGGGTGGCAGATATCGGTAAGGATGGCCAACTCCTCAATAAGAGGCATGTCGCAGGCAGTACAGATATCTCTGTATTTCAACCACAGTGGTCAGATCAGGATATTCTGCATTTCATCGCCGATGAAACCGGCTGGTGGCAAATATATCGCTGTTGTACAGAAAAAGCTTCCGCTGAGGTCGAGCAGCTCACTCACGGGGAAAGAGAGTTTGGTCTACCGCAGTGGGTTTTTGCTCAATCGACATACGCTTTTATCAACAGCACCGATATAATCTGCTGCTACCAGTCTGCCGGCACTTCTTCACTGGCCATACTGACCCCCTCAGGCGCGACACAACTTAACGACCTGGCATGTGACTGGCAGGAGTTTGGCTCCATAACAGCCGATAAGGGTAATATCGGTTTTATTGCTGCCAGCAGTGAGACATTCCCGCAACTGGTATCAGCCAGTTTAGATCATGCACGACCGCTGACGTTATCGACAACGGCCATCAGGTCATCATGCCAGTTACCGTTAACTGCAGAGTATTATTCGAAAGCACAGCCGGTCAGCTTTAGCAACAGGCATCAGCAGACCGTATTCGCCAATTACTACCCGCCGGCCAACCCGGCTTACCAGTCAGATCCCGATGAAAAACCGCCGCTCATCACCATCTGCCATGGCGGCCCCACCGGCCAGTCGAACACTGCACTCGATGCTAAAAAACAGTTCTGGACTTCACGGGGTTTTGCCCTGCTCGATGTCAACTACAGTGGCAGCACCGGTTATGGCCGCTCATACCGGTCTAGACTTGACGGCAAATGGGGAGAGCTGGATGTAGAAGACTGCTGCGATGCCGCACTCTATGCAGTTTCACATGGACTTGCCGATAAGGAAAAGCTGATCATTCGTGGCAGCAGTGCCGGCGGATACACGGTACTCGCCGCACTGACGTTCGAACAGGTATTTTCCGCTGGCGCCAGCTATTATGGCATCTCTGATCTGATCAGTCTTGTCAGTGACACGCACAAGTTTGAATCACATTATAACGACCGCCTGATCGGCCCATACCCGGAAGCCCGGGAACTATATCGGCAACGCTCACCGATCAACCATACCGGGCAATTCAACTGTCCCGTGATCTTCTTCCAGGGCATCGAAGATAAGGTGGTACCCAAAGAGCAGACGGAAAAGATGTTTGACGCGATAAGCAGCAAAGGCCTGCCTGTAGCCGCACAATATTACCCATCGGAACAACATGGTTTTCGACGAGCCGAGACCATAGTGCAGTCACTGGAAAATGAGTTGAGTTTCTATCAGTTACTCTTTGATTTAAAGCCAAAGAGCGAGATACATTTCAGCGGCGACATTCAGCTAGAGAATATTGAACTCAGCTGATTATTTACCATATCAAAAATAGTGCACTTCGAATCTGCCGTCTTCACATCTGACGATATCACCGTAATGTGTCGTAAAACTGCCCGCTGCTTTATCCTTATAATACAGCCTTAAGGTTTCGCTTATGACGTGGAAGGCAATCTTCTGCCAGGGTATCTCCTGTTCAGTCAACAGTGCCACATCAAGACTCTCGGCACCAGGGCTGGCGTGCCCGCCGATCAGGTCACCACGATACATGGTATAAACCTGGTTGATATGCGAGATGCTAAATATACTAAACAGCTGCATGTTATCTACCACAGCGTTGGCTTCTTCTGCGGTCTCCCTGGCCGCACCCTGCATATTTGTTTCACTATTCTCCATAAACCCGGCAGGCAGTGTCCATAGACCATACCTGGGTTCGATCGCCCGCTTGCACAATAATATTTTATCCTGCCACTCAGGTATACAACCGGTAACGATCTTTGGATTTTCATAATGAATGGTATTGCAGCTGGTGCAGACATAACGATGCCGGTTATCTCCTTCGGGAATCAAAAAACTTACTTTTTCACCACAAGCCGAACAGAAATTCATAAAAAAACCCGATTAACAAATACCATTGAACCAATTGACACCCGTATCGTCTATATGCGCATGTTTACGGTTGCATCTTGACCTGACGGCAGTATATCAAATGCAAATTTTATAATGATAAATTATTTCAGCTGGCACACTTTTAATCGTGAATAAATACAAACAAGCTTTTTACCTGTTCTTCTTACTACCTGCTGCCATCGTCATTGCGGAGACGACTGATACACCCTTTTCCCATGACCTGTTTCAGGATGTCGTCTCTAAATATGTCGATGATGGCGATGTTAACTACCCTGGAATAAACACCAGCAACAGCTACCACGCATATATAACACAGCTTGAGAAAAAGACTGCGTTCCAGAACAGCAACGAAGAATTAAGCTACTGGATCAATGCTTATAACGCGCTTGCCATCAAAGGCATCCTCGATGGACGATCGCCAGAATCTTTCTTTGGCAAGATCGGTTATTTCTATAACGCCGAATACACGGTTAATGGACGCACAACGAACCTGTACGATCTTGAACATGACGTAATAATCCCGCTGCAAGAACCACGTGTACACTTTGCTCTGAATTGTGCCTCGGCTTCCTGCCCCAGGTTAAACAACGCTGTATACCAGGCCGAGAAACTGGAGCAACAACTGGAAAATGCTGCGATCGTATTCATAAATGATACTTCACGTAACCGTTTTGACCAGCAGACTAAAACTGCCTATATCTCAAAGATATTTGACTGGTTTGAAGATGACTTCGTAAAACACTCCGGAACAGTTCAGAACTATCTTGCGCTGTATGTAAGTGATGAACGTCTATCTACAGCTTTAGCCAATAACGAGTACCAGATCAAATATATGGAATATGACTGGTCATTAAATGGCATACCACCAGGGATCTCCACTGACGAATGATATGAACATCGGCGCAGATGAAAAAAAACATATTGCACGTTATCTGAAATTTTTACTATGCGGTGAAAGGATCGCACACAGTTGCTCTGCCAGGCAGGCAAAACTATGTGACGATAAGCAGATGAAACAGTTTCTGCTGAAGCAATCTCGACAGGAAAAATTTCATGCGATGACCTTCCAGTCCGGGATATTATTTTTAGCACCTAAAGGCGTCAATACGCCGGCAAAAAAACATACAGAAATATATGGCGCGCTACTCGATGAGGCCATTGCAAACCATGATCTATTATCATCTGTAATCGGGCTACAGGTCATACTCGAAGGCATGGGTGAAGTAGCACTATCACGGCTGGACTTTGGCATGAAGCAACGTGATGCAGGCTTACAAAAATTACGCCGCGCCATCCTTGCCCAGGAGGATACACACCATGATTTCGGCCTGCAATACCTGGATAAAAATCAAGTACCCACAAGGTCGGTAGAGCCTGAGGCTTACCTCGCTGTCATCGGTGACATGCTCTCATCGATGCAAAATCTTTTTGAGTTTTTCGATGAGGACAGTGATCAATACATCGCTGATTTCAGTCTCAACTTACCTGACCAGATTTATAGCGATGCTATCCGTAATAATTCCTACGCTTAACGAAGAGATAGCACTACCAGAAACACTGACCACCCTCTTCAGGCAGTCATCTGGTGAGGAGATAATCGTCGTTGATGGCGGCAGCACTGACGGCACAGAAAAGATCTGCGCACAGTTCCCTGGGGTTACCTTTATAAGCAGCGAAAAAGGCCGTGCCACACAACTCAATGCAGGCGCCAGCATAGCCAGCGGCGATATATTACTCTTTCTTCATGCTGACACCCTGCTTCCTGAGAATGCATTAAGCACAATCAAGAGGGTCATCAACCACGAAAATATTGAAGCTGGCGGCTTCATGCACTCATTTGGTAACGAAGACTGGCGCCTGAAGTTTATCTCTTTTCTTGATAATCGTCGCTGCCTCAGGACGAAGATCATCTATGGAGACCAGGCCATGTTCATAAAGCGCAAACTTTTCGAACGCTTAGATGGTTTTCCTGAAGTAAAGATAATGGAGGACATCTACTTTTGTGAAAAGCTGGTACAACACACCGCGCCTGTGATACTCGATTCTTTTGTTATAACCGATCCGCGCAAGTTTATAAAAATGGGAATATGGCGCAGCCTATACCGGGTCGCAGCCATTCAGACCAGGCATGAATTAAGGTTACCCGTGGCAAATGATCATCCTTTTTTCGCGGAGATCAGGTAATGATCAGAATAGATAGCTGTCTGATAAAACAGTCAATCAGACAAGTGCAAGCTGAGTACCGTTAAGCAAGTATGTCTGGAATCAGAACATCTTCCAGCCGGGTGATAGTATCTTTAATCAAAAGCTTACGCTTCTTGAAACGTTTGAGCTGCAATTCTTCGACATCTGGCGTCAGCAGTAAACGATTAATCACATCATCAAGATCACGGTGCTCCTGCTTTAATTCATACAACCGTTCTTCCAGCTTATGTATTTCTTCTTGGGTTAGTTGAGGCATAAATGTTTCAATCGCTAATTAGTATACCTGATGAGGACAATATCCCCTGAAAACGCTGCAGTAACTCTGACACATGATACTACTGCGAAAAAAGACTTGCATAAATTATTTACGCAACTATAATTCTAAATATGTCGAATTATAAAACTATTGGATCAGAACAGCTGGTTGATATCTTCAAAGCGCTGGCAAATAGCCACCGTCTGAAAATATACAACATACTGACCAGCTGCTGCACACCGGGAACAAGTTGTGCCAGTGACGAAGTATTCAGCTGCTGTGTCGGCGATCTTGATTCACAGCTGGACATAGCCGCCTCGACACTATCACACCACCTGAAAGAACTTCATCGCGCTGGATTAATAAATATGCAGCGTGATGGTAAACAGGTATTTTGCTCGGTCAACCCGGTAGTTATGAAACAATTACAGAATATTTTTTCCAGTAAATTAGTTGGAGCACAGTTATGAGTCAACCCGTAGATAAATCAGCAGATCAGGCGAGCAGCCAAAAGCAGGCAGACGAGATCCGTCAGAACGTACGCGAGAGCTACGCCCAGGTCGCAGAAGCCAGTAATGAAAGCGATTGCTGCGGTACTGCTTCAAGCTGCTGCGGTGTATCCGACGATGCAGCGATCAATACCCTGGTCTCTACCCGCCTGGGGTACAGCGAAGATGACCTTGATAAGGTGCCAGCAGGCGCCGACATGGGGCTGGGCTGCGGAAATCCTCGTGCGATAGCCGGTATCAGACCAGGAGAAACGATACTTGACCTTGGCAGCGGCGGTGGTTTCGACTGCTTTCTCGCAGCAGCAGAAACGGGTGAGACCGGGCAGGTCATCGGTATCGATATGACACCGACCATGATATCCAAAGCCCGTAATAATGCTGAGAAAGGAAGATACAATCATGTCGAGTTCAGGCTCGGTGAGATCGAACATATGCCGGTAGCAAACGACACGATCGATGTCATCATATCCAACTGCGTGATCAACCTGTCACCGGATAAGAAGCAGGTATTCAGTGAAGCTTTTCGCGTTCTGAAAGCCGGTGGCCGGTTAGCCATATCCGATGTGGTCGCCAGCACAGAGCTGCCTGACGAGATCAGGAACGACCTGGCCCTCTATTCAGGCTGCATGGCTGGCGCATCACAGATTTCAGAGCTCGAAATCATCTTGCAGGACTGCGGTTTTGACAAGGTCAACATCGCACCAAAAGATGAATCTAAAGAGTTCATCAAAGACTGGGCGCCTGGACGTGGTGTCGAAGAATATGTCCTCTCAGCGACTATCGAAGCCGTAAAACCCGGTGGTTGTTGCGGCGGCAGTTGCTGTTAGGTTTATTTAAACCTCGTGGCACCAGGTCGCAGCGTTCAGAGAAAATTTTTATCTGTTTATCGTCATTGCGAGGTACGAAGCAATCTTTTAGACAGGCACCTATAACCCGAGATTGCTTCTTACCTCGCAATGACGTAATTATCTGTAGCGGCTCCGTTTACGGCTTTCCGCCAATTTTTCCTATGCGCTGTATGACGCATTGGAAAAATATATACTTAATTGTAGTAGCTTGAACATGATCTGACAGTTTATAAAACAGCCCGGCACTGCTTCTTACAAATTAGCATGAAGATGAAGGTCTAAAAACTATCATTTGGCTAACCCTCAAAGTATAAGCTTGATATAGCAAAATCGGCCATGAGCGCCCGAACAGAAAAAAATATATTCTCTCGCAAAGACGCAAAGAAAAACACTGAGATGTTCATATTTTCTCTGCGTCTCTGCGAGAAGTATTTTTATTATTACTGATCGAGGGTCGGATTACAGATACATTTGAGTCAATGGAAACTGTAAACATATATCGAAG
>Ga0316191_10003284_pt1 | contig 11905 bp, 9 predicted proteins | sample Eddworburr2cm_MG_FD_204928 | JGI IMG/M metagenome (GOLD analysis project Ga0316191, IMG submission 204928) | Coastal sediment microbial communities from Maine, United States - Eddy worm burrow 2 cm | ecosystem: Environmental > Aquatic > Marine > Coastal > Sediment | place: USA: Maine | collected...
GTCGGAGAATGCCATCTACTTCCCGCAGATACTCGGTTTCGAGCTGCCGGACGTGTTCACGCGCATCCACAAGTTCGCGCTCAGCGGCACCTCGGTGGCATACCGCGGTTCGGCGGACATCGAAGGCCAGGTGTGGGTCGGCGGCCAGCAGGACTTCCGCATGAGCGAGTTCGACGGCGACCTGCGTGTGCTGTCTTCGAAGTACGACCTTAACCGCACGGACTTCGTCGACCACCTGCTGTACATCCTGCGCGAGTCGTCGGCAGAGCCTGCGCTCGACGTCGTGTCGAGCCTGCCGAACGCGGCCAACCCGGAACCGATCGGCAAGCCCAACGAGCAGTTGTACGGCGTACGCTTCCTCGGCGATCGTGCCTACGCCGTCACGTTCCTGCAGATCGACCCGCTGTACGTGTTCGACCTCGCGGACCCGGCGGCTCCGAGGATCGCAGGCACACTCGAGGTGACCGGCTTCTCCGATTTTCTGCATCCCGTTACCGACGAACTGTTGCTGGGCCTGGGCGCCGCGGCGGCAGGCGGCGTGAAGCTCGAGCTGTTCGACATCAGCGACCTGTCGGCGCCGCTGTCGCGCGGCGCGGTCACCATCGGTGACCAGAGCAGCTACAGTGAGGCGCGCTGGAATCGGCATGCGTTCACCTACCAGGCCGATGTCGCGGGAGTGGATCGCTTCACGGTCCCGACAACGACCTACAGCGCGCTCGACGGCCAGTTCCAGTCCGAGACCTCGCTGCATCTCTTCGAGATCCACGACAAGCTGGCGCCGCCGCTGGCTTCGCTGGTGCCTGCCGGGCAGCTCACGCCACCGGTGACCAGTGAGTTCGGGTTCGCGGACCGCAACCGCGCGTTCCTGCACGACGACACGATCTACTACGTGCTGGAAGACGAGGTCTGGTCGGCGTTCTGGCTGAGCCCGACAATGGTGAACGGGCCGTTCTGAGGAGGTCGCGGGCCGGGGCCCGCTCCTACAGGGTTGATCGGAACTTTGTAGGAGCGGGCCCCGGCCCGCGATCGATCGCTACAGGGCAGCCATGAGCGCTACCAGCAGCGGCGGGCACACGACGAAGTAAAGCAGCGGGAACAGCCACCGACAGCGGCGGTCCAGCGCATCGCCCTCGGCCTGCCGGCCGGCGCGGTCGAGCTGGTCCACTCGAATGTTGATGATGATGGTCGCCGCCAGCAGCAGGTAGTTGATGGCGAGGAAGCCGGCCATCAGGGTCAGGTCCGGGATCGCCGGCAGCGCCTGCTCGACCATGATCTGGAACGCCACCACCGTGAGCAGCGCGATGAACGATATGTTGATGCGGTTGCTGAGGCTCTCGCGGTCCATCCAGAAGATCACCCAGCTCAGGGCGACGATGAGCATGAGCGGCAGCACCACGACCCGGATCAGGTGGCCGGGACGGCGTTCGGCCAATACCTCGACGCGCAGCGTCGAACCCTGGCCCACCGCCTGCGGACCGGCGATCGCGGACTGGTCCTCGCCGGCCGAGACGGTATAGCCGCCAATCGCCCACCCCGCGTTGCCGACGATGTTGCCTTGCTGCGGCAACAGCCGGGAATAGTCCTCGACCGGCTCGAAACGCACCTCGCCGCCGCCGTAACCGAGGAACTTGAAGTGGATCTGCAGCACCTGCTCGTCGAACGGAAAAAAGCGCAGGTCCATCGGCGACTCGGCAACGGCGTCGATCTCCTCGAGGTACCAGACGGTGCCGTCGGGCTCGATGCGCAGCACGATCCCCTGCCGATCGAACGAACCGGACTCGTTCGCGAGAAAGACCTGCGGTTTCCAGCCGCCGTATAGCTCCGCGTACTGGTAGCTGCCCTTGTAAACGCGCTCGGTGACACCTTCCGCATCGGCATCGAACGCCTGTCTGGGATCGTGCCAGCTCAGCAGCAGGGCACCCTCGAACTCGAAGGTCTCGGTGGACTCCTCGATCTCGTTGATGTCGTACAGCAGGAAGCCGGCGTTCACGACGGCCGGGCGATCGCCGGGCGGCAAGCCAGAACTTGCGTGTGCCGCGCCGGTCACCAGCGCCAGCAAGAACAAAAGCGAAGTTCTCATACGTTGACTCAGGGTCGCGGGCCGAGGCCCGCTCCTACAGAAATGCCAGGCCGAAATACGGCCGTGATAATATCGATGCCCTCCTGATCGGACAAGGCACACTTGTCACTTACCAGCTGCAATGGGAGTTCGTGTAATGAAAAGAACCATATTTGCTTTGGCTCTCGGCCTGGCCATCCTGACTACCGCGACAGTTTCGAATGCGCAGCGCTCGACGGGTGAAACGGTCGACGACACGACGATCGCGGTGTCGGTCAAAGCCGCGTTGGCAGACAGTGACGATGTAAGCGCTGGCGACGTGAATATAGAAGTCCATAAAGGCACGGTGCAGATCAGCGGCTACGTGCCGTCCGACGAGGCGCGAGCAGCGGCGTTGAAGATAGCCGGCGACACGGACGGCGTTGACGACGTGTACGATGCCATGGTGGTCATGGCCGGTAAACGCAGCGTCGGCCGCACCATCGACGACCAGACCATCCATGCCCAGGTGAAACTGAAGATCGCCGACGTGTCCGGCTTTGGTGACGCCGTCGGTGCCGTGACCCACGTCCGCAACGGCGAGGTGATCCTGAGTGGATTCGTCGGCTCGGAGACGGTGCAAAAGGACATTGTCGCGGCCGCCGAGTCGGTGAACGGCGTCGTCAAGGTTCACGACCGGTTCGCGATAAAATAGGAGCGTTTCGCCTTGTAGGAGCGGGCCTCGGCCCGCGATCGCGCTTCAAGAAGCGCTCCTGCATCAGGCCCGCTCCTAAAGTTCAGCTTCGAACAGGCTTCCGATCGTCTTGCGGAAGCGATAGATCACGTCTTCCGGGTCCTCGAACTCTTCCGCGAGTTCGGGCGTGACACGGCGGCTGTAGCGTAAATCGTCCTCGATCAGCCCGGCGAGTTCCTCGGCCAACTCCGCATCCTCGAACACGAGCCCCGTCTCGCTGTTGAGCCGCTCGCTGCGCGGGTCGAGGTTGTAGGAACCGACCAGGCTCAGCTGCCGATCGGCGACGGCGAACTTCGAGTGCATCGTGCCTTGCTGGACCGGGTCATCCGCAGCCTTCCCGACCCACTCCCAGATCTGGATGCCCGCGTCCTCGTTCTCGCACGCGGCCACCTCCGGCGCGCCGTTCACGGCCAGCAGGTCCTTGTAATAGCCGCGGCCGACCATGCTGATCTCCGGCAGGTCGTTGGTCTCGGGGCTGTTCGTGACGAGCTTTACCGTAACGCAGCGCTTTGCCGCATCCTCCAGCGCGGCTGTGATCGCGGGCGTGGGTACGAAGTAGGCGTTCGCCACCAGCAGTTCTTCCTCCACGCCGGCGAACAGCTTGAGGTAGGACTGCATGATGTAGGTTTCGGCGAAACGCGGCCGGCTGTGCAGGAAACGGCACTGCGCAGGCCTGAAATCGAGCTCCGGCTGCAGCGCCTCGAGTGTCGCCACGCGCTCGACCAGCCGCTCGTCCTGCTTGTAGTTCACGGGAAACTTGCCGGTGTGATCCAGCATGTCGCGCGTCGCGCCCCAGTACAGGTTGGTGTTGAAGATGCCGCGGCTCTCCTTGATGCCGACGAGATTGTCGAACGTCTGCTCGAACGCCCGCGTGAGATCCTCGAGCACCGCGCCCCGCACGGCGACGTCCTGGTCGCGCCAGTAGTCGTCGGGATTCTTGGGATCGACGCGGAAGTACTCGTTGCCGATGTTGAGGCCGCCCGTGATCGCGATGCCGTCGGGCGTGTCCGTGTCGATCAGCCACAGTTTCTCGTGGAAGCGCTTGTCCATCCGCCCGGCGTCGTAATGCGGCTGCAGGAACGGCACCGGCACCTCGTTGAGCCACTGCAGCGCCAGCGCCTCGTAGCCCTCGACCTCGATGCCGTGCTGCTTGAGGTCGAAGAACATCCACTGCGTCTGCAGCGCGGGATTCGAAAACGCATCGACGATGACGCGCACGTCCAGGCCCTCGTCCTTCTTCTGCTTCAGGATCTCGGCAATGCGCAGGCCGGCCTCGTCGCCGTTGAAGAGCAGTGCCTGGATGCGGATCGAGGAGCGGGCATTCTTCAGCATGTCCAGGCGGGCAGCGAAGGAGTCTTCACCGGAACGCAGGACGGCCACTTCGCACTCCGCAGGCGTGCGCACCGGGTAGAGCTCGCTATCTCCCACGTCCTCGAGCGGGCTGCCGGTGAAGTGATCGGCCGGGCCGAAGATGGAGGTGCTGCGCGCGTGTTCGACAGCGGCTGCGGCGTCAATGTCGGATTCGGGGACTGGCGGCGTGACCGTGGCGCAGGCTGCGAGCGTGAGCAGAGCGGCGAAGGGGGCTGCCCGCTTCACTCCACTTCCACGGGCCGCACGTAACGGTCGGCCGACTCGCTCTGCCCCTCGGCCACCGGCGCTGTCGACTGCTCCCAGCGCATGCTGCGAACCTCGTGGTACGGCCGCGGGTGCGGCGACAGCGCAATCACGAGGCGCAGGCCGTCGCTGAAGTACGGATCGTTTGCGAGATTGGCCGCAGGCTCGTCGCGCGTCGCGTACGTACTGCCGTGCACAAACCCGAAGCCGGCAACGAGCCCCGCATCGAGCAGGCTGTGCAGCATGTACTCGCGGGTGAGGTCCACTTCCGGGTCGATGACGTGCGTCGTCAGGGACGGGGAATTCGGCGTGACCTTGACGCCAATGTCGCGGCTTACCTGCCCGACCCATACCTGCGAGCCCCGGAACGTGAAGGGGGCAAGCCAGAAGCGGGTGTGGTTGCGCTGCGAGATCGTCGGCCGCGCCCGCTGCAGCGCGAAATCCTGCTTGCGGCCGAACAGGTACAGGTTACTGACCGGTGCGACCGGGTAGCTGTCGCCGCCGATTACGGCGCCGGCCAGGCGCCCGACGGTGGCGAGCGAAATGCGGTGCGTGAACGACCAGCCGCTCCGGGTGAGCGCGGTGAGAACGTCCTGCGAATCGCCGATGAGCACTACGTTCAGCGGATCGCCGAATTCCTCGCCGTCGTTGTCCATGGCGCAACAGGGAAGCTCTTCGAGGTGCTGACGAAGCTCCTCCGGGTCGTCGATATCGGAGAGTTCAACATCGCCGTAGGTGTGCGCCGCGTCGAGCTTCTCGTAGTCGAACAGGCCGTCTGGGAGCGGCACGGCGAAACCGAAGCGCAGCTCGTTGAGCCACCCGGCATTCAGGTCGTCTTCGCTGTCCGATTCGTAAACGTCTCCGCCGAGCCGGATGTCGACGTAGCGACCGCCCTCGACCCTTGGCAAGTACAGGAAGCCTTCCGTGATGGTCAGCGGCTGGTGCTGTATGCGAATGGACTCGTCCCGAAGGTGCTGGCGGAGCATCTCGAAGTGATCCCCCGACAGGTTGTCTTTCAGCAGCACGGCCGCCTCGTCGGGCGAGTAGAAGTCCGGGTCGACCGTGTTGCGGATGAACCAGAGCCGGCGATCGGACTCATTGCGCACCCTGATGTAGAGCGCCTGCAGCCCGTTCTTCCCAAGATCCGTGCCGAAATGCTGCTGCGCCTGGTCGTCGGTGAGGATGGCGACCGACACCGTGACGTCGTCGATGGTCTTGGTCTGGACCCCCTGCAGGTCGACATCCGGGACCAGCGGCTGCGGCTCGTAGGTGGACGCGCACGCGCCGAGGGCCAGGGCCACGATTGGCGTGGCCAATCGCGCAAGAAAGCGGGTTGTCGCCTTGGAATGCATAGCAGCCGATTATGCGGGAAGCAAAATGACGAAATCCACCGCGATCAGGCGCGACCAATTCAATTTCGGCCGGGATGTGTTTATTCTTGACGATGGCGAAACGCTGGATTCATCCAAACCGGGAGACAACCTGATGTCATGCCGTTCACGCATCGGCGTCCTGGCGACCTGCAGCCTGCTGTTCAGCGCGGGCGCGTACGCCGGGAGCCTGACGGAAAAAGAACTCGAAGAACAGCTGGCGTCCTTCGGTGACGGCTTCGTCATCGAAAGGCTCGAGGCGCCGACGATCGAAAACCCCCACGACTGGATCAATCGCCGGGCGGGCAAGTACGTGTACCGGTTTGTCGAAGGCTCCGACGACGGCGACGAGACGCACACGGAAGAACACATCCCCGACGCTGACAATCCCGAGACCGCCTGGAAGCGACGGGTCGGCGACGATCTCGTGGAGACCTACACGAGCACCGACGAGATGGACGTCCTGATCGTGGAAGAGGTCGACCACGAGCACGGTTTCCGGGTGGTGATCGAGCCGGGCGTGCATCTGCCCTCCGGCATCGAGCCCGGCGCGGTCTGGGAGATCGACGCGGATCTATCGGTGTACGACATGGACGACGGCTCGTTCGCGCACGAGGGGAAGCTTGAGGCGCTCCACAGCTACGAGGGCGCCTTCCGCGTGCGCACCCCGGCGGGCGAGTTCGACACGGTACTCATCCGCGAGGACTTCAAGATGAAAATCGGCCCGCTCAAGGCCGATGACGACCGGCTGCTGTTCTTTGCACGCGGCGTGGGCCTCGTCGCCGAAGTGGAGGGTATCCGCGCGTCGGCCATCCTGATCATCCGGGTGAAGGAACACAGCGCCAAGGTGCTGGTCGAGTATCCCGAGGGCATCGAGCTCGGCGTGCCGGCGGCGCAGTAAGAGCGGTCGCTACTTCCTTCCTGCCGCCCCGGTATTGTCCGCTCGCGCCAGCATCGTCGAAAAACCCCGCCGTTCGAGTATCTGCGCGTACAGGGCCTGCCAGCGTTCATCGGAGCGCAGCCCGGCCAGGTACGGGGAGAGCAGCCACACGTTGCACTGCCAGAGCTCTCGCTGTTCCGGCGCGTCACGCTGCGGCGAGTCCAGAACGTCGAACAGAAGCCGGATCGCCTCGTCGGCTTGCCCGCGCTGAGCGTACACTTCCGCCACACGGATGGCAGCCTCCTCGCCACCGATGGCCAGCAGCCGTTGCAACGCCGCGTCGGCCTCGGCTTCCTGCCGCAGTTCGTGATGGATGATTGCGAGGTTTCGCTCCCGCACCGGCCCGTTCGCCATCGACCGCACCTGCATCAGGGCCTGCTCATAATTGCCCTGCAGTATCTCGATGTCTGCGAACAATTCGCCGGCGTCGTCGATGCCCGGTGAATAGAGAGCGCGGTACACTTCGGCCGCGACGGCGGCCTCTGCGTAACGGCCCGCCAAAAGCAGGAAGGCGACAAGGTTGTGGTGCTGCAGGACCGACGTTGGGTCGCCTTGGACGGCGCGCCGCTGCAGCTCGATGGCCTCGTCGAAGCGACTGCGATGCGCGTAGTAGCCGGCGGAACTGCCCAGGGCAAGGATGTCGTTCGGATCCAGCGCCATCGCCGTTTCCATGTGCTGCTCCGCAAGCTGCGCTTCGCCGGTAGCCTGGTAGTAATAGGCGCGTCTGAGGTGCGCCTCCGTACTGCCGGGCGCCAGGCTGACGGCATGGCGCGTTGCGTCGCCAAGCAGCGGTAGGGCCTCTTCCGGGCCGAGTTCGTTGTGACCGAAGCGGACGCTATAGACTCCGGCGAGGCCGATCCAGGCGTCGGCAAAATCGGGGTCCTGTTCTAGCGCGGACCTGAACGATGCTTCGGCATGTTCGAGGTCGCCCTCGCCGCGCCGCTTGAAGAAGAGGCGCCCTCTCTGGTACTCGTTGAGTGCATCGATGTTGGTGCTCAGCGGGTCGAGTTCGAGTACGGTGGCGACGCTATCGTCAGCGGGAACTGCACCGCTGGCCGGTATCTCGCCGCCGCGCTCGGCGCCGAGCAACAGCAGGATAGCCGCGACGAGGCTGGCGGCAAGGGCACCCACGCGGTAAGTGAGCCGCCCGCGCCGCGGGGGCGGCACGGCCGGGACACCACCCGCTTGGCTCACGGCGTGGTCGAAGACATAGCCGCGGCGCGGGACGGTCTTGATCATCTCGAAGCCGCTGTCCCCCAGGCTGCGCCGGATATCGGCAATGCAGTGGGCCAGCGAGTCGTCGGTAACGACGGACTGTTTCCAGACGCCGTCGTGCAGCGCCGCCTTCGAAACCAGCCGGCCGTTGTTTTCAAGGAGGATGATGAGCACCTGCAGCGTCTTGGGCCGAAGATGTACCTCGCGCTCCCCGCGGTAAAGCGTCTCGCGGTCCAGATCGAGCGAGAATTCGCCGAAGCGGTATCCCCGATGTGCGTTCTCTCCAGTTGACATAACGCCCCTTTGTTCAGGTTGTGTTTCGGGGTGTTTCATAAAGGTATAGCAGTAATTTCATGGTTCTTTCGTTACATGGGCGGCGCCCGGGCCTAGCGTTGCAGCTCACCTTCCGGTTCCAGACCGGCAGTCAGGGGGCAATACACCAACGTAATGAGGGATCACACCATGAAAATGACAAGAACTGCTCTAATTACAGCGCTCGGGGCCACATTGTTGGCGGCGACCGCGTTTGCCGACCACGGCCGCTACCAGACCAGCAACGTGGTGGACGCCAGCGGCGCCAACAAGGGCTACGTCGGCGCTGCGTGGCTGATGCGAACCCCGGACGGCGTTCGCGGCCGCATCATGACCCAGGTATCGACCGCCGGCGACCCGTATACGCTGTGGGTCATAGTGTTCAACAACCCGGCAGCCTGTGTTGATGGCTGCGACGCCAGCGACCTGATGACCGCGGAAGTCGGCGGCTCGGTCTTTAACGGCAGCGGTGCGATCTCGGCGCCGGACGGCCAGTTGAAGAAGAACGGCAAGCCCGCGGGTGGCGGTGTCATCAATTTCGACTTCCAGGTACCGGCCCACCCGCTGCCGAACGACCTGTTCCTGCTGGTCGGGGACCCGGACGGCCTGTATGCGGGCAACGGCTACGGTGCAGAAATTCACCTTGTCATCGACAAACACCCGTCGATCGGGCCCGGCATGTCGTGGCTTAATGATCTCACCACCACGAATTTCCCCGGCATGGGTCCCGCGACCAACGACTCGTTCGCGGTATTCCTCGCCTGCCCGAACGACTCCTGTCCAGACGGAGTGCTGTAACGGAACGGCCTCCTGGCCGCCGTTCGTGGCGGCCAGGCTGGCCGGCTTTTGTTCTGTGGACGGGTAACGATTCAATCGAGGGGCGAGGATCATGAAGTCACTAACAACAGGCATTGTCCGGCTGGCCCTGCTGGCCGGGCTGGGTGTCGCGGCCGCGGCGCCGGCATTGGGCGATTCGCTCGGCGAGGAGCGTTCGGCTTACGAGCGGCTGGAAGAGGGTGAGGAGCAGAACGTGCACCTCCACGAATTACTGCGCCGCGGCCGGCTGGCGTTCGAAGCCCAGTGGACCCCCGCTGAGGGCGGTGGGCGACCGCTGACAACGGGCACGGGCGCGCCCATCGCTGATAACGGCAGGCCGCTCGAGTTTCCGCACAACTTCAATCGCGTCTCCGCACAAGACTCAAACGGCTGCTCAGGCTGCCACAACGCGCCCTTCGGCATTCCGGGCGGCGGCGGCGATTTCGTCACCGGCGTATTCGTTGCCGCGCAGCGTTTCGACTTCGCAACCTTCGATCACGGCGATGGCGTTGCTACACGCGGAGCCGTTCAGGAGGACGGCGCGTTCGCCACGCTCGCGGGCATCGGCAACTACCGCGCCACGGTCGGCATGTTCGGCTCGGGCTTCATCGAGATGCTGGCCCGGCAGATGACGGCCGACATGCAGGCGCTACGTGACAGCCTGGCGCCGGGCGAGAGCGCTTTCCTGGCAAGCAAGGGCGTCGCTTTCGGCGAACTGCATCGGCTGGGCGACGGCAGCTGGGACACCAGCGCTGTCGAGGGCTTGCCGCCGCAGAGCCTCGTATCGGGCGGCCCGGGCGATCCGCCGAGCCTCGTCATTCATCCGTTCCACCAGTCCGGCAGCGTGGTATCGATCCGCCAGTTCACCAATAATGCGTTCAATCATCACCACGGCATGCAGTCGGCCGAACGCTTCGGCGCCGGTGTCGATGCTGACGGCGACGGTGTCGTCAACGAGCTGACGGTGGCGGACGTCACGGCCGTGAGCGTCTTCCAGGCAACCCTGCCGGTGCCGCAGCAGGTTCTGCCGAAGGACCCGAAAATCCGCCAGGCGATCGACGACGGCGAGATGCTGTTCAACGATATCGGCTGCGGCGGCTGCCATGTGCCTGCGCTGCCGCTGGTGGACGAAGGCTGGATCTACACGGAACCGAACCCGTACAACCCGCCCGGCAACCTGCAGGCAGGCGAGGGCGAGAGCGTGTCGGTCGACCTGTCGCACTCGGGACTGCCCGGCGAGCGGCCGAAGCCGCACAAGGGCGTACTGTGGGTGCGGGCGTTCACCGATCTCAAGCTGCACGACATCACGAGCGGGCCCGGCGACCCGAACGAAGAGGCAATCAACATCAACCACCCGGCGGGCTCGCCCGAATTCCTGGGTGGCAACCGCGAGTTCCTCACCAAGAAGCTCTGGGGCGCAGCGAACGAGCGGCCGTATTTCCACCACGGCAAGTTCACGACGCTGAGGGAGGCGACGCTCGCCCACGACGGTGAGGCGCTGGACACACGGCTCGCGTTCGAGGCGCTGGATGACGGGGAGCAGGACCGAATTATCGAGTTCCTGAAGTCGCTGCAGATCGTCGCGCCTCACTGAGGTTCCCTGTAGGAGCGGGCCCCGGCCCGCGAATGGTGCGAGGCAGGGATCGATCGCGGGCCGGGGCCCGCTCCTACAGCCCAGGAGGGTCCGGGCGGGTCAGAACGAACAGCGCCGCCCCAGCCAGCACGGCAACCTGTACAACGACGACCAAGGCAGGCGCCGCCATCGCCACCGAAATCACAGGCAAGGCGGCCATGGTCACGACACTGATGACTTTCGTCCGCCGGCTGATCGCGCCATGCTGTTGCCAGTTGTCGATCAATGATCCGAATACGCGGTGGTTCACCAGCCAGAAGTGCAGCCGCTTCGATGAGCGCGCAAACGCGACCGCGGCGACGAGTATGAATGGCGTGGTCGGCAGCAGCGGTAATGCGATGCCGATCGCACCCAACGCGAGCGCAACAAGACCGACGACCAGCCAGGTGATACGGGCAGCGCGGCTCAGCATCGCGCCCGCCTACCGGTTACCGGCCGGGCACAACGGCCGAATCGCGTGTGCCGCTTCCCTGCCGGTCTGCCAACGGAAAACGTAGCTGTCCGAGAAGTAGTAATAGATGACCCCGTTCGGGAACATCGCGATGGTAATGCCGCTGACACCGGACATGAACGGTACCCATACCGGCTCATCGCAATCCAGGGACGGGCCCGCGTCATACGCCCAGAAGCCGTTGTTGTAGTAAAGATCATCGCTGCCGGCGCGTAAGCCGCTTACGGCGGGTAGCCGCTGCAACGAAGCCTCGAGCATCTTCGTGTCGAGTGCCGGTTCGCCGTCGAGCATGCCCCCGTCGTACGCAAGCCAGTTCGCGATCCTGACGATGTCGTCGGTCTCGTAGGCCAGTCCGTAACCGGTGAAGGGCTGTGCCTGGTCATCGTACGTGCGCTTGGTGACGTCGAGTTGCGGGCTGAGGCGCAGCGCATTCCAGATCGGGTCGAGCAGCACCGAGTCGTAGATATCGCCGCCGCCGCGCTGGTCGAGGAACCGCTGCAGCGCAACCCCGACCAGGTAGGTATCCGAGGTGTGGTACACGAAGGTCGTGCCCGGTTCGGCTTTTCTCGGAAAGTAATCGCAGGCGAATCGAATCTTGTCCGAATGGCGATCCGCGAAGACAAACTCTTCGTGCGCCGCCGAATTTTCGTCGACCTCGTAGTCGGCCGATTCGAAATTCCCGGTCGCCATGTCGAGGGCATGCTCGATCGTGACGTCGCGCCATTTCGCCGAGTCGCATTCCGGCACCAGCGAGGCGATCGA